>OAUQ01000759.1_pt1 | contig 11470 bp, 10 predicted proteins | sample 1476151 | NCBI WGS metagenome assembly OAUQ01 (sample SAMEA2580008, study PRJEB22360) | human gut metagenome | biome: human gut; feature: human-associated habitat; material: faeces | place: Denmark | collected 2008/2010 | reverse complement strand
GAAGCACTGCGAGCGTATAAGTCATAGGACTCTCGCGATTCACCCAGGAAAGCACGGCCCAGATGATGGCGCCCCAAGAAATCATTTCAAGCGCCCAACGGGCCATCATTGCAAAGGGAGCAATGATGAGGCCAATCGGGGTCGCCGGCAGATGCCCGATCGTGCGATGCACCAAGACGGCCACAACTGCGACGGCCAGAGCGGAAAGCAGCGCCGACCAATGTACACCGCCCCTCGTGGGAACGACGCGGCTGATGGGGACGACCAGCCAATCGGTTATGCGGCGCACGAACTCACACAAGGGATGCCGGGGCGAAAGCGCCCAATAGTGCAGCCAAGCCCGCAAAAGCAGGATGGCCCCAAAGCAGCTGAAGATGATCCCAAGAATGTATTGCAGAAGATGGAGCATGAGCGGCCTCAAAAATATCTGCGCTCATTATGCCAACCTCATGCGTCTGCGTCTCGCCTCTCTTTACGTTTGAGGCGTTCCGGTTCGTTTCAGTTGGAGTGTTCCGCCATTCGGCGAGCGAGCGCTTCACGGTCGCAGTCGGTTTCATCAATGGCTAAAGCAACACCGGCCGGCAGCAGCTGCGCGGTACGGCCCCAATCAAAGAAAGGACCCGGATCACTTTTTCGTCCAGGCGCAATAAATTCGTGCCCTGTCACCCACTTCACCGGATGCCGACGGCAGATGGCCGGGAGAAGCTCGCCCAACGCTTGGTACTGTACCGCTGTAAACGGCACCTCACCGGTTCCTTCGAGTTCAATCCCGACCGAAAAATCATTGCAGGCGTTGCGTCCGCGGAAGTTTGAAAGTCCCGCGTGCCATGCCCGTTTCACCGTCGGAACATACTGAATCACCTCACCGTTGCGGCGAATAAAGAAATGGGTAGAAACGTGCAGCCCCTTGAGCGTTTTTAAGGGCTCCCAAGCAGGATCTTGAGGCCAATCTCGGCGATCGGGATCGAGCGTGCCCATAAAGAGCCGATCGACGGCGTCGCCGCCGAATGTTCCGGCAGGGAGCGAAATAAAGTGCAGCACAATCAGGTCTACCGGATCTCCGGCGGCACCCGACTTCGTCAACTGCGGCCGCTCATCCCAATACGGACTCGGGTGAAAGGACGACGAATAAAGAGGCGAAGAAGGGACGCCCTTCAGACGTCCCTCCTGCGTGATGAAAGTGTCTTCGCTCACGATTTGTCTGCATCTCGGCATTCGGCCGAACAGTATGACTTTCCGCCCCGATGCACAGCATCGCGCTTAGGGAAATACGTCCCGCAGTGTGCGCAGCGCTCCATCGGCTCTCCCACCGCAGCGGGCGTGCGCCCTTTTTGTGTGCGGCGAAGCTCCTCGAGTTCGTCGCGCTCTTTAATGGTGAGTTCAGACCGTCGGCGGCTGATTGACCAAGCCACCGCAATGACGATGAATATGCCGAGAAAGAAAAGAATGCGGCTCATCGAAAGGCCTCAAAACACTTCAAGAACGAAGCTGTAGACAAAATAGGCAACCGCAAAGACAACAAATCCCGCCCAGAAAAGACGCAGAGCCGTCTTGGCGCGCCAGCCCCAAACCGTACGGCCGAGGAGCAAAACACCGAACACCAGCCAAGAAATCCAGGTGAGGACTGCTTTGTGGTCGAAAAGGAAGTAGACGCCCTGAAGCTCCTTCGTGACGACCGCCCCCAGAATCAGCACCAGCGTCAGGCAGAAAAAACCCGTAGCAACAATGCGGAAAAAGACGCGCTCCATCACGACCAAGCCGGGGAGCGAATCGAGCAAGTCGTCATTGGCCGAAAGCCCCTTGGCTCGCAGACGCGTATTCTGCAGCATCATCAAAACAGCCTGCACAAAGGCAATCATCATGAAGCTGTAGGCGGCCAGCGCGAAGACAAGATGCCAGCGGAAGGCAAGCGTCCAGTCGGCGGCCGGCACCACTTGTCCCTGGAAGAAAACCGGAAAAAGAGCGCCAAAGGCTGCGGCAATCAGGATGATGCCGAAAAGGGCATGAATGCGGTGCACCCAAGATTCAATCAAGAGTGTCACGACCGCAAAGAAGAACATCACGGAGACGGCATACCCGAACCCGAAGTGCACGGCTTCGGCCGTGAACATCTCCTGTCCGACGGCATACCCGTGAAGAACGAGACCGAGAAGCACGGGCCAGCGCAGAAGGCTAGAAGCCTTGGCTTCCGCCCCCTTCTTCATCGCGCTCATGATGGCGATGCCGCTCACAAGGTAGAGGAGCGCAGCAAATCCGGTGGAGATGAGGAGAACTGACATTGGAAATGGACGCCCGAGACTGGCTTCTTCTTTGGAGAAACTATCCCGGCAACGGCTTTGGTTAAAATAATGGATTCACGTCCGCAGTCTGCAGCCGCACTTCTCTGTTGAAGCGATGCTTCAACGAGAAATCCGGCCGGCCATTTCCGCGGCCGTCGTGAATCTCATTGTATAGTCGCGCCTTCTTACTAGGTGCTGAACAACCCGAACCCGCTGCCTCTGGTCCGCATCGACGGACGCCCGCGCCAAGCCGGTTCCTCAGGCTCATAGCTCATGCTCGACAATCTCAGCCAGCGTCTCTCGAAAATCGTCAAGACCATGCGCGGCCAAGCGCGCCTCACGGAAGCCAACACCAAGGAGATGCTGCGCGAAGTGCGCCTTGCGCTTCTGGAAGCCGACGTTGCACTTCCCGTAGTGAAAGAGGTCCTCAGCCGCATCAAGGAAAAAGCGATGGGCGAGGAAGTGGTCGGGAATCTCAACCCCGGTCAGGCGCTCGTCGGTGTGGTGCAGCGCGAACTCACCGCTATCATCGGCGGCGACTTGACCCCTGAAGAGCGCAGCCTCAATTTCCGTGTGCAGCCTCCGGCAGTGATTCTGCTTGCCGGTCTGCAGGGCGCCGGCAAAACAACCACTGCCGGCAAACTCGCCCGCTGGCTGGTCCACGACGAAAAAAAGAAAGTACTTACCGTTTCCTGCGACGTGTACCGTCCGGCGGCTATTGATCAGCTCAAAGCCGTCACCGAACAGGCCGGCGCGGATTGGTTTCCCAGTCATACTGGCGAAAAGCCGCTTGACATCGCTGCCGCCGCAGTGAGCGAAGCTCGTCGTCGTTTTTATGATGTGCTGATCGTCGACACGGCCGGTCGTCTTGCCATCGACGAAGTGATGATGCAGGAAGTTGCCGACCTTAACACCTTCCTCAAGCCCGCCGAAACACTCTTCGTGATTGACGCGATGCTCGGTCAGGATGCGGTCAATACGGCCAAAGCTTTCAACGATCGGCTGCCGCTTACCGGCATTGTGCTCACCAAAGCCGATGGCGACAGCCGAGGCGGCGCATCGCTCTCGGTTCGCTATGTGACAGGCAAGCCGATCAAATTCATCGGTACGGGTGAAAAACTGGGCGGCTTTGAGCCCTTTGATCCCGAAGCCATGGCTTCGCGCATTCTCGGCATGGGCGACATTGTCGGCCTAGTGAAGGACGTCACGAAGTCCATCGACATGGCCGAAGCGGCCAAGCTCGCTGAAAAAATCCGTACCGGGGACAAATTCGACTTGACGGACTTCCGAGCACAGCTTCAGCAGATGGCCGGCTTTGGGAGCTTCTCCTCGCTCATGGAAAAAATGCCCGCACAGCTTCAGCAAGCTGCGAGCAAAGTGAGCGACGAGGACGTGCAGAAGAATCTGCGCCGCACGCTGGGCATCATCGATTCGATGACGCTGCAGGAACGCCGCAAGCCTGAGCTCATTAAAGCGAGCCGCAAAAAACGCATACCTGTGCAGGAGGTCAACCGTCTGCTCAAACAGTTTGAACAGACGCAGGACATGATGAAGCGCATGAAGCGCGGCGGCCTCTCCAAGATGATGCGCATGCTCGGTGGCATGAAGCTTCCTGGCATGGGCGGCGGCTTTCCGGGCGGCTTCCCCCCGGGCGGTTTCCCCGGCATGCCTCGCTGATTCAACCGACTGAAGGTTTTGGCAACGCATGGCTGCCGCAGTGCGCATTCTCGGACTCGACCCCGGTCTCAATCACACCGGCTGGGGCATCATTGACACGACGGGCGCCAAATCCATTTGGGTTGCGTCGGGCGTCTTTGACATCCCCAAGGGTGAGACTGCAGCGAGATTGGCGCATATCGCCCGCGAAATCGAAGCGGTCATCAAGACACATCTGCCAACAGTTGCCGCCTGCGAGCGTGTGTTTGTGAATGTCAACCCTCAAAGCACATTGCTTCTTGGACACGCCCGAGGCGCTGCAATCTGCGCGGCCAGTCTCGCCGGTCTTGCGGTTGAAGAATTTACGCCAAGCGAAATCAAACAGGCCGTTACGGGATCGGGCAGCGCCGACAAAAAAATGATCCAAGCCATGGTGGAGCGGCTCCTTCCCATGCCGCATCATCCGCGTACTGACGAGGCTGATGCTCTCGCCTGTGCACTTTGTCTGGCCAGTTCCTTAAAACTCCGGGCGCTGGAAAAGTCCGGCGGCACGAACCGAACCTACGCCACGGCAAGACGCGGCCTCGGCAGTTACGGCCGAGGGGCTCGAAGCGCCTGGACAGCCTTGGTTGAAAAAAAGGATCCTAAAAAATGATCGGACGACTGCACGGCAAACTGCTTGAAAAAAATCCGCCGCAAATTCTGATTGACGTTTCCGGCGTCGGCTACGAAGTCGACGTCCCAATGTCAACATTTTGCAATCTCCCGGAAGTCGGCGGAGAGCTCACGCTCCACACGCACTTCGTCGTGCGTGAAGATGCTCAGCTTCTTTACGGCTTTGCCACACTCGCCGAACGCGCTGTGTTCCGTGCGCTCATCAAGATTTCCGGCGTCGGTCCAAAAATTGCGCTGGCACTCCTTTCGGGCATCACGGTCGATCAGCTTAAAGACGCTGTCGATCGGGGAGAGACCGGACTCCTTACCAAAGTCCCCGGCATCGGCAAAAAGACTGCAGAACGATTGGTGTTGGAGCTCAAAGATAAGCTCGCAGGCACCGGCGCAGCGACAGCGGCAGTGCCGACCTCTGGCGCACGTGCCGACGTTGCGGCCGCGCTCATCGCCTTGGGGTATTCCGAACGCGAAGCCGCTGCCGCGACGAAGAAGCTCCCCGAGGACTGCACGGTGAACGACGGCCTGCGTCTGGCACTCAAGTCACTCACGCATTAAGTCTTACCGGAGTAAGTGCACCGCGCCGCTGCGCTATGCTCATCCTCACGACAGCATTTTCATTTTCTCCAAGATGTCCGAAGACTCCTCCGACCGCCTGATTGCCGGCGGCTGCGCCAATCCCAATGAAGAGAACGTCGACCGCGCACTGCGGCCGACGCGGCTTGCCGACTATGTCGGGCAAAAAGCGGTGCGCGAACAGCTGCAGATCTTCATTGAAGCTGCGCGGCGCCGAGGCGATCCGCTCGACCATCTGCTCCTTTTCGGGCCGCCCGGTTTAGGCAAAACCACGCTCGCGCACATCGTCGCAGAGGAAATGGGCGTGAACCTGCGTCAAACCTCGGGCCCTGTACTGGAGCGCCCGGGGGACCTCGCTGCCATCCTGACGAATCTCGAAAAGAACGACGTGCTCTTCATCGATGAAATTCACCGGCTTTCGCCCGTCGTGGAAGAGATTCTTTACCCGGCGCTCGAGGACTATCAGATCGACATCATGATCGGTGAGGGTCCGGCAGCGCGCTCCATCAAGCTTGATCTGCCGCCCTTCACACTCATCGGCGCGACTACGCGAGCGGGTTCCCTAACCAACCCGCTGCGCGCCCGCTTTGGCATCGTCAATCAGCTCCAGTTCTACACCACGGAGGAGCTGATCACGATCGTGCGCCGTTCGGCCAGACTGCTCGGCGTCTCCATCGATCCCGAAGGCGCAGCAGAAATTGCGAGCAGAAGCCGGGGCACGCCTCGCGTGGCCAACCGACTGCTGCGACGCGTACGCGACTATGCAGAAGTTCGCCACGACGGCACCATTACCCGGGAAGTTGCCTCCGCCGCATTAACCATGCTTGACGTAGACCCTGTCGGTCTCGATTTCATCGACCGGCGCTTTCTGCTCACCATCCTTGAAAAATTTTCCGGCGGGCCTGTCGGCATTGACAATCTGGCCGCCGCTATTGGTGAAGACCGAGACACGCTCGAGGACGTAGTGGAGCCCTACCTCATTCAGCAAGGATTCCTGCAGCGCACACCGCGCGGCCGCATGGCTGCGCACCGTGCCTGGGAGCATTTCAAGCTCACGCCGCCGGCGAATCAAGGCGGCGCAGTCATGCGCGACGCCACACTCTTTTAAGCAGCATCGCTCAAGCATGAGCTCCGTCAGACGTTTGCGTTTTTAATCGTCTGCGAAGCTTTGCTTCATCTGCTCCAAGGACAAGCGGTCCACAACGTTCCCCGCTATGCGGATGGTCTGGATTTTTGCTAAGCGTCTCTATCGCGTTTAAGGGCGATTGGAAGCTCTAAATCATCCTGCTTTTCTTGCGGCCGCGCGGCGTTTTTGCCTTGATGCACATTCCTTCGGCCAATAGTGACCTTTCGTCACATGATGGCTATCAAGAAGCATACGATCAAGAGCAAGGTAATCGCTAAATCCCCAATCGTTCCATCGATTGTCTGCTTCACAATTGTGAAGCAGATCTAAACCCATAAGCGCCACACTGCCGATGCATGGGTGAATCGCGCCATAACGAAAAAAACGCGAGATGCTCGCGCTGCTTAGCTTGGGAAATTCATCCCGGATGCTGGAAAGTTAGGGATCAGTTATCTGAGAGTATTGACGTCAACCTCTGACACGCGGTGGGCATTGTTCGCCAATTAAGAAAAAGCCTTCCCTCACTTTGAGAGCAAGAGAAGGCTACTTCTTGGAGAGAGAAGAAAATTAGTATTGGTCGAACATGCGCTGGATGTCAGCGTCGTTATCTGTCTCCGTCAGCGCCATCATTAGAAGGATGCGAGCCTTCTGCGGATTGTGCAGCATTGCACTTTGGAAGCCTTCGCGCGTGAACTTGCCTACAGGCGTGATCATGCCAGTCGGAACGCGCGAAGCAATCACTACCTTGATGCCTGCTTTCTTTGCTTCCTTCAAGGCCTCCATCACATCATCAGGAACATTCCCGTGACCAAGACCAGCACTTACGATGCCTTTAACGCCCATCTTGATCATGGAGCGAATGAGACTGCCGTCTTGGCCGAGTGAGGCGTAGTTGATTTCAACGCGTGGAAGCGCATTTAACTTCGAGATATCAAACTCACTATTGGTTGTATGGCGCTTCGTGTTGATGTTGAAGAAGAACGGCTTGTTGTTCTGCATGATGCCCAAGCATCCGGTATCCGGGCACTGGAATGTGGCAACGTTGGTCGTATTGGTTTTCGTCACGCCAAACGCCGACCCGATCTTGTCGTTCATGCTGACCATAACGCCCTTGCCCTTCGCTTCGGGCGAAGCCGCCAAGGCGACGGCATTGACAAGATTAAGCGGACCATCAGCGCTGAGACCTGTAGCGGGACGCATAGAGCCAACCAGTACAACGGGCTTGTCGCTTTTGACAACCAGATTTAAGAAATAGGCTGTTTCCTCGAGCGTATCGGTGCCGTGCGTGACGACAATGCCGTCCACGTCTTTCTTTGCCAGAAATTCATTGATTCGCTTTGCGAGCGTCAGTTCGTTAGCGACCGAAAGCTTAGAACTCCCGACGTTGAAGATCTGCTCGCCAGTGATGTTGGCGAAATTTTTGATTTCCGGTACGGCGTCCGTCAGAACTTCAATACCGACTGGTTTGTGGCCGGAACCAACACCATAATCCGTAAGCGAAAGCGAGCCGGAACCGCGGCTCGCGATCGTACCGCCGGGAGCTAGAATCGCAATATTGGGGAGCGACTTGACTTGTTCTGCCTTAACGGGCGCATCAGCCGCAACAGCAGGGAGAGCCGTAAGGCTGGCGCCTGCACCCAAAAGAATACTTGTCGCAAAGGCAATAGCGGTCTTCTTAATCATAGTTTCCTCCATTTGGGTGGATTACTGCGGCAGAATGACCTTGCCAACACCATTCTCAATTTCAATGGTTGTGCCGAGATCAGCAGAGAGCTGTTTCAGGTGCTCAAGCGTCTCTACACTCTGGGAAAGCTTGGGCGAGCCACGATGCGGACGCGGATTTTTCTGACCCAAGTCGATTGGATAAAGCTTCACTTCGGTGAGCTTCCCGTCTTCGATCGTCCATGAAGGCAGAACAGCGCGCCAGATTTCAGGGTTAACGACGTCGCCCTTCGTACCGTTCTTGCTGCGGAAATCCATATAAGCACCGACGTTCATTTCCTGCGGCAGGTTCTTGCCATCAAAAGCGTCATAGGGCTGGCGTGCGACAGTTTCAGCTTGAAAGATGAAGTTTCCAAGAGAGTAGAAGATTACGCCGCCCTTCCAGCATTCAATACCGCGAAGCTGATGCGGACCATGACCGATCACAACGCTCGCACCCGCGTCAATGCAGGCTTTGCTGAAGGTTTCAATGAATTCAGGTGACTTCATCGTGTCGCCGCCGCGCATTTCGTGATGGTGGACTGAGACGATGACAATGTCAGCCTGCCGGCGAGCTTCAGCAATTTCATCGAGTGTCCGCTTTAAATCCTTCTTGTTGGGCGCTGTTTCATTGCGTTCCGGGCCATCAGTGAGGACAAAATTCATGCTGCCGAGCGGCAGTGTGCCTTCAGGGAACGGCAGACGGTAGCCGCGGGAAATTAGATTGAACGTGCGGGCATTGATCTCCGTGATGTCGGAAAGCTCCTTTGCCATATCGAAGTGCTTTTGATTCACATGATGGACAGTACGGAAACGAAGCGGATTCAAACCCGGACGTCCCTTCATGGTGAAACCTTGTCCGCCAGCGGCAGCAGCCGGATCAAGCGTAGACGTAATGCCGATCATGGCAACGCGGGCATGCTTAGTTTCGAGGTATGCCGCGCCAGAGGCTTCCTGAAGCGTCATGCCGGTGCCAGCAAAAATCATGCCGCGCTCTTTGAGATGCTTGATTGTGGCAACAATCCCGCCCTGTCCAAAGTCGCCGGAGTGATTGTTCGCCGTATTAAAGAGATTGAAACCATAGCGGTTCATATCGTCGAGGAGAACAGGGTCGCTCATTGCCCACGTACCGCCCGATGTCGCCGCCGGGGCGCCTTCTTGGTCATGAAAAGTAGATTCAAGGTTGGCAAAGCGAACATCATGAGCCTCAATCAAGCACTTCAGTTCGTCGAAACCTTCATAGCCATCATTTGGAATGCGGCGGGTAATGAAGCTGTCGCCCGACGCAATGAATGTCGTCTTCATAGGAAATCTCCCTTTTTTTGGTTCTCCAAGCTGCAAGCTCGAGCCCCGTGCGCTTCCACCGCCTGGAGAGAGAAGAAGCGCACGGAACCCTGAAACTTAGCCTCTTGTGCCCTTAGCTTTTTCATAGGTGCGGTGAATGATTTCTGCAGCCACTTGGCCACCCTTGAAGAGATCAGTCATATAGATCTGTTCGGCATTGGTGTGGTTCTTGCTGTAGCCCAAGGCAAGACCAATCGCCTGGATGCCGTTCCAGTTGAAGTGATTGCCGTCCATTCCGCCACCGCCGCGTTCACACCAACCTTCAACTCCCACAGTCTTCAATGCGTCCATTGCTGTCGAAACGATTTCAGACTGCAGATCGACAAAGAACGTGTGGTAAAGCGTCTTGATATTCACGTCGATCGGGGTGTTCCAGCGCTTCGCCGTCTCGGCGAAAGTCGCCTTGAAACCTTCGAGATACTTTTCAAGCGCGGTATCGTCGGTGCTTCGAGCCTCAGCTGTCATTTCGCAGAGATCCGGAACAACATTGGTACCGGTTCCTCCCTTGATGACGCCAATATTCGAAACTACCGTGGGCGTGATGCGGCCTTCCTGAAGATGCATAATCGCGTCTGCAGCAACACGGATGGCAGAGAGTCCCTTCTCTGGCTCATTACCGGCATGGGCCTTGATGCCGTGAACCTTGATCTCGATCTTGCACTTGGTCGGCGCTTGATTGATGATGCGGCCTATGCGGCCAGGCGCGTCAAAGACGAAAGCCTGCTTGCTTTTAAGCTTAGAAAAGTCAAGCTGACCAGAGCCTTGAACACCGATCTCTTCACAGACCGAGAAAACCACTTCTACGGGGCCGTGAGGCTTTCCGCTTTCTTTGACACGACGAAGTCCGTCCAGAACGGCACATAGGCCAGACACATCGTCGGCAGCAAGAATTGATGTTCCGTCACTCTTAATCAAGTCCTCGGCTTCATTCACAACAGGATGAATGGCCCCGGGATTCCTCACGCGGTCCAAATGGGCAGAGAGAAGAATTGAAGGCACATCCGGGGCACCGGCAAGGCGACCAATCAAATTGCCAGTATTGCCGCCAAGCTTTTCACCTGCGTTGTCTTCTTCAACTGTCAGCCCGAGATCAAGGAGCTTCTGCTTGACGACGTGGGCAATTTTGCGTTCGTCCCGGCTCTGGACTGGGATTTGGACAAGTTCCAAAAATTCCTTAAGCATGGATGCTTCAGACATAACGTTCTCCTTTTCTTTTGTGGATTAGAAGACGTAGAGCATCAGCGTCACGAAGATGAGTGCGCCAGACATCGGGATGATCTGGAACTTCGCCACCGTCATCGGCGAAACCTTCGCGATCCCGGCGCAGATAATCATGGCACCGGCTACAGGCGAGATTGAACGACCAATGCCACCCGAGAGCACCGTCATGGCACCCATATTCATGATGTCAAGGCCAAATTGCGGAGCGTGCGCGCTCACAGCATTGTTGAAGGCGATTGAAGCAGCTTCGCCTGAACCGCAGAGCACAGCGATAACAAACGGACCAACAATCGAAGCACCCTTTGCAATGACAGGCGACGAACTCATAAACTCGATCAGGGCCTGGATCAGACCTACGCTCTTCATGCCGGCCACGAAGATATTGGCCGCAACGATGATGCCGAAGATGTTCCCAAAGCTGTCACCCATGCCCTTGAAGAAGGTCTTGACGAACGTGCCAGGATTCGGACGAACGGCAACCAATGCCACAACTGCACCGATGATCATGGCGTGTGAGACCGGCATCTTGAGCGCCGACACGATGCCGAAGTTCCCAAGGAGCAAGATGATGAGCGGAAGAAGCGGAATGATGGAATAGAGGTAGTTAATCTTGAAATCGGGCGGGATGCCTTCACCGTCAGCTTCTAGCTTCACTTCATCAGGACGCCAGCCACGCTTCTTCATATAGAAGGCTATCAAGACCATCAGTGCGGACGAAATCACTACCGAGCCCAGAATCGGACCTGCAACCATCTGGACGAATTCGATCGAAGGACGCTGTGCAAGGTCGGCGACGATCGTCGGATGCACGTGGCCCGGATTCAAATTACCGCCATAGAGGCCGGCCATCACAGCCGCGGCCGCGAGCGGCGCTGGGACACCCGCAGAGTCGATGAAG
>OAUQ01000750.1_pt1 | contig 11541 bp, 8 predicted proteins | sample 1476151 | NCBI WGS metagenome assembly OAUQ01 (sample SAMEA2580008, study PRJEB22360) | human gut metagenome | biome: human gut; feature: human-associated habitat; material: faeces | place: Denmark | collected 2008/2010 | reverse complement strand
GTAACACTTTATAATACCAGTTAGGTGTTAAAGAATTGTAGGTATCAAAATTCAAGTTTGTGCTTTATGTGCTTTGCCGGTTTCTTTTAAAGCATTATGCCGGAATGCTTATCAGCTCTTTTTGCCGAGAGTTACTTCAACACTCTTTAATACATACTCACTGCCTTCCTGATGATAGTACTGAACCGTTACCTTTTCACCGGCTGCGTAGTATTCCATAATAGACTTGAGGCTGGACATAGAGTTTACGGACTGGTCGTCAAAGCTTACAATAATATCATAAGCGCCCAGACCTGCCTGTGCAGCAGCTGAATTATTTTCAACGCTTCTGATTAAAACCCCCTGCGGATAACCATATGAAGAAGACATTGCACTTGTAATATCCACACCACTGATTCCCAGGTAAGCGGTTTCTGAACTTGAAACCTTGCTTCTTGTTTCACGGCTCATCAGGCTGTCAATGATATCCATGACATTCGATACCGGAATAGAATATGCCATACCTTCTACACCATCACTGGAAGTCTTTGCAAAGTTAATTGCGATAACCTTACCTTCTGCATTGAGTAATGCACCACCGCTGTTACCGGAATTAATCGCTGCATTTGTCATTAAAAGGCCTGAAAATGTTACATTATTAACAGTAATAGAACGGTTTGTCGCGCTGATAATACCATTTGTCACAGACTGGCCTTCACCCAATGCATTACCGATAGCAACAACCTCCTGTCCGATGGCTACATCATCACTGTCTGCCAGTTCTGCGATTGCAATACTGTTGATGGTTGAATCCTTAATATCTGAAAGATTGATTGCCACTACCGCAATATCCTTATCAGACTTTGAACCCTTTACGGTTGCACTGACAGATTCACCGTCCACAAAGACACATTTTAAATCATTTACATCACTAACTACGTGTGCATTCGTTACAACAAGCAGTTCTTTATCATTCTTACCGACAATAATACCGGTTCCGCTTGTCTGTGCTTCATAGGACTGGCTGCCGAACAGTCCATAGAAAGATGAAGAACTTCCTGAAGACACGGTTGTCGTACCGTTTAATGCCACCATTGCCGGAAGGGCTGCATTTGCAACGGACTGTGCATCCATACCCGTTGAAGCTGATGAAGTACTCTGTGCCGTTGTTGCGGTTACATTGGAAGTCACGGTTGCAATGTTGTTATAGTCGCTTGATGATTTTACCGGAAGAATCGTACTTCCCGTGTAATATACGCCATACATTACTGCGCCGGCAATTACACCGAACACGGCTGCCGAACCTGCCAGTTTTGCAAGCCTTTCTCCAAAACCGTCTTTGTTTTTATCCTTCTTTTTCTTCTGCCTTCCATTCTGCTGATTCATACTGCCCTGCCCGGCGCCTGCCTGCTGATAGGTTGTATCCTGCTGGAATGTACTGCTCTGCTGATAATAGGAAGTGTTATTGTTTTCCTGTTCAAACGGAATATTTCCTGCGCTGTATCTGTATTCTGAACTTTCTGCCTGTGTTGTTTCCGTTGTATTTTCATCGTCGTAATGAATTCGTTCTCCTGTCTTTGGGTCAAATCTCGGTCTTGGGTTATACTGGTTATTTTCGTCGTTATACATATCGATTTCTCCTCTCTGTCGTGTCTTTTGTTCTTAGATAAAAAAGAACACATCTCGTCTATGCTTTGTAGTATAGTAACGAAATGTGTTCTAATTGTGTTTTCTCTGTTAAGAATTTCTGAACTCGCTCTGCGATAAAAAGATAATTGTGACGCCTGCAGCACAATTATCTATGTGAAGAATCTTAAATTTAAGGATTCTTCACATTACTACTGTCCCGCTACTTCCATAACAGCCTTTGTAAGTTCTTCAAGTTTTGCATCTGCATCCGCTAAATTGCTGCCCTTAACGCCCATGTAGAACTTAATCTTTGGTTCTGTTCCGGACGGTCTTGCACAGCACCATGCATTGTCAGAAAGTGCATAATATAATACGTTGGATGACGGAAGTCCGGTAGACTTCTTTTCGCCGGTCTTTAAATCAACACATTCATCCTTCTTGTAATCTCTTGCTTCGAGTACGTCCCATGAACCGAACTTCTTCGGTGTTTCGTTGCGGAGCTTATCCATCAGTTCTGCAATCTTTTCAGCCCCTTCTGCACCCTTCATGGTAATTGCCTTCTGACCTTCTTTGTAGTATCCGTATTTTTCAAAAATCTGAATCATCTGATCCCACAGAGTCATGTTCTTTGTCTTGTAGTATGCTGCTGCTTCACATAATGCCATAACGGCAACAACTGCATCCTTATCTCTTGCATGTGTACCGACAAGACAGCCATAGCTTTCTTCAAAACCAAATTCATATTCGTATGTACCCTGCTGTTCAAAGAACTTAATCTGCTCACCGATATACTTAAAGCCTGTTAATACCTCAATCAGCTTTACATTGTATTCTGCTGCAATGGCATCTGCCATATTGGTAGATACGATAGTCTTTACAAATGCACCGTTATCGTGTAACAGATTCTTTTCCTTACGCTGTGAAAGCAGATATTCTGCAATCAGCATACCGGACATATTTCCTGTAAATGCCTTGTATTCGCCTGTCTTGGTGTCTTTTGAATATACACCGAGTCTGTCGGCATCCGGATCTGTTGCCAGAATGATATCTGCATCTTTTTCCTTTGCCAGCTTTAATGCCAGTGTGAATGCCTTTGGGTCTTCCGGGTTTGGATATTCAAGTGTTGTGAAATCCGGGTCCGGTTTTTCCTGTTCTTTTACAATATAAACATGCTTAAAGCCCAGTTCTTTTAAAATTCTTCTGACCGGAACGTTACCTGTTCCGTGGAACGGTGTGTATACAATCTTGATATCATCCGCTACCTGTCTGATAATATCACCGTTGATGCTCATTTTCTTTAAAGCCTTGATATAAGCTTCATCCATATCATAGCCGATAACATTGTAAAGACCGCAGGCTTCTGCCTCGTCTTTTTCCATGGTCTTTACCGTATTGTAATCTGTAACAGCCTTTACTTCTGTAATAATCTGTGTATCCTTTGGCGCTGTAATCTGTGCGCCGTCTTCCCAATATACTTTGTAACCGTTGTATTCCGGTGGATTATGGCTGGCTGTAATGACAATACCTGCGATGCAGTGCAACTGTCTTACGGCAAATGATAATTCCGGTGTCGGTCTTAATGACGGGAAGATATATGCCTTGATTCCGTTCGCATTGAGGCATAATGCTGCCTCGTCTGCAAATTCAGGGGACATTCTTCTTGAATCATATGCAATCGCAACGCCTCTGTCTGCTGCATTTTCCTTCTTAATAAAGTTTGCAAGTCCCTGTGTTGCCTTTCTGACAGTATAAATATTCATGCGGTTTGTACCGTTGCCGATAACACCTCTTAAACCACCTGTACCAAACTCTAAATCTTTATAAAAGCGGTCTTCAATCTCTTTTTCATTACCCTCAATTGATTTTAATTCAGCTCTTGTTGCCTCATCAAAATATTCATTGGCACACCACGCCTTGTAAGACTCCATGTAACCCATAACTTTAATCCTCCATATTTCTTCTTTTTACTGATTGAATTTATAAAAATTATAATACAATCCCTTTTTGAAATCAATCTTTTAATGATTCTTTAAATGCAGCAGCAACATTTTCTAACGCTTCCTGCTCATCCGGACCGTCTGCAATCAGCTCTATTTCATCACCGCATTTAATTCCTGCTGCTAAAATTGAAATGACACTCTTTGCATTGGCCGTCTTTCCTTCTCCATAAGCAAATGTAATATGGGAATCGTATTTGACAGCAGCATCGCACATTGCCCCCGCTGGTCTTAAATGTATTCCCAATGCACTTCCTACGACTATTTTTTCACTAACCATCTTTTCTCTCCCATCCGCTGTTTTCAGCTTTTTATTCTACCGGTTCTGGCCGGTTGTTTCAGAGGTACCGGCTGTTGTTGTTTCCTGCGTCTGCTGTGTTGTTGTTTCCGGCTGTGTCTGTGCTGCCTGCGCCTGTATCTTTACGGCTGCCTTATAGGTATCGTCCAGACTGCAGCCGCCCGGCAGCTGAAACTGTATCGATAATGTATATGTTCCTTCTTTTAAGCCTGTCAGATTCACCGTAGCTTTGATATCCGATGCCTGTGCTGCTGCCAGTGCTTCATCTGAACCTGTCAGTATTACATGAATGGTATCCTGATCGGTAATTGCCGCTTCCAGACCTGATGATAAACCGGAAAATGTAATATCAGATGTCTTCACCGTAAATTCCCTGCTGTGTACATCGGAAATCTTTACCGTAATGGAAACAACCGAATCCGATACCACACTCACATCAGACGGCACAAAATCTTCCATCCACAGACGAAATGTCTTATCACTGCTTAACCCTGTCACCTTTAACTGGTCGGAAGGTATCGTAATCTGTGTAATCTGGTCTAAAACCTTTGTCTCTCCCGAAATCGTAATCTGGTCTGCGGAACTTTGTACCTTATGAACGCTATAACCGTCCGCCGGTTCACCCGAAACAGAATATTTTAACGGTACGGTTTTAGACTTTTTGACACTTGCCGTATATTCCACTTCACTCTTTGACAGTTCAAGCTGCGGATCATCAATTACATTGCCGTCCGTATCGTATAAAACAATCGGTACAACACTCTGGATATTATCCTGTGCATTGCTGATGTCGCAGATGGCTTTAACCTGCGCAATCTTTGCAATGGTGGTTGATGAACCGGTAATCTTGATGGTCGAGGGCGATACGGACTGTTTCGTGACTACATAGCCTTCCGCTTCCGTACCGTTGACTTCCATGCCAACATCAAACTGCTGTGTTACCCTGTTTTCAATATCCAGCTTAACCGCTGTTGTCTTTGGCGTTACTTCGACATTGGTCAGCGTTTTGCCGTCTTTGACAACCTTTACATCAATATCGGCATAATCGGCAAATGCCGTAATCCTGCTTAAATCTGCCGTAGCTACAATATCTGCCGCTTTAATATCCGTGATAACACTTTTAGGTCCGCTTACATAAACCGAAATTTTACTGCCATCTGTAATCTCATACGTATAGCCCTTATCCGTAAGACTTTCTGTATTAATCAGCTGCACCGGAACGGTACTGATTGTCACCCCCATGGTCGGGTCGTAAATATTGACAATAATCGTCCACAATACAATTGCGCATAAAGCTGACAGGATTTTCAGGCTGAAATTTCTAAATATCTTTTCTTTCATTTTTCAACCTTCCTCTCCAAATCTTAAACGACTTGACATCTACTGTTTTCTTGCGCAGATACTCCAGCTTATTTCTTAAAGAATCCCTGTCAATGTCGCGGATAATTGAACCGCCCACCGCCACGGATACTGCACCGGTTTCTTCTGATACAATAATTGTAAAGCTGTCGGTGCCTTCACTGATGCCGACACCCGCACGGTGTCTGGTTCCCAGTTCCTTACTTAAGTTTGAATTATCTGACAGCGGAAGATAACACGTTGCCGCTACTACTCTGTTGCCCCGCACAATTACCGCGCCGTCATGCAACGGTGTATTATGTTCAAATATATTAATGAGCAGCTGGCTTGTTACAACACCGTCTACCTCGATACCGGTGCGGACATATTCCTCCAGAACCATATCCTGCTCGATAACGATTAATGCACCAGTCCGCACCGCTCCCATTTCATAAGCGGCACGGACAATCTCATCGGCTGTTTTGCTGCTGAAGCGTTCACCCTTTTCCCTGCCTTCACCAAAGTTAAACAGTCCGACAACCAGTTTTTTGCGCCCGAGCTGCTCTAACGCACGCCGAAGCTCCGGCTGGAAGATAATCACCAGCGCAATAATGCCGACACTGATGGTTTTTCCCGCAATCCAGAGAATTGTCTTTAAATTCAGTATATATGCAAACAGCGCAAATAATACTACAATGATAATTCCCTTGAGCAGCGCCCATGCTTTTGTATTTTTAATCCACACCAGAATGTTATACAGTACCACTGCAATAATGATAATCTCAATGACATCTGTCCACCCAATCCGTGGAATATATAATTTTGATAAATAATCGCTGAAAAAATTATTCCATGCTGTCACATACTCACCTCATTTCTGTTCCTTCCGGTCTTTACTCATTTTACCGCTTATAGCTTTTTTAAATATTTTCGTCATCCTGTTCTGATGAAGTCATATCACTGATGTCATGCGCCTTTTTCGTCTTTCTCGCATTAATCTGCTTGACCTTGACTTCGGCATTGACAATATTAATTTTCGGAACAGCTTTTACGTAATAATAGTACTCATCATCTTCATACTGTACGTATTCCGTTCTGGAATAATCCACACTGAAAAACAAAATCTGGCACAGATACCCTACAACCCCGCCAAGCACGGTTCCCACAATCATCAGAATCAGATTGATTTTGGCACCTGTCACTAAAATTCCTGCAAGCAGTACGATAAACTGTACCACAATCCCTGCCGCAATGGCATAGGTCCACGCATTATCAATCTTTAGCCGTCTGACTGCATATACTGCCGTAATCGTAACAACCATTGCAATTACAAACAGAATCATTTCTTTATTATTAAACAGACTTTCTACAATATACGAAATCTGCTGCATACTGTCATTGACTGACTTTGTCGTCAGTGCCGTTTCATATTCACTGGCTGTCTTAATAATGTAAAAAATAATCACACCAAATGCCGCCGGAATCATGGCGAATGCGTTAAAGCACAGCCCCGCCGCAATTGGAAGCAGGTACGGCATTTTTATCCAGCAAAGCAGTACCGTAATCACTAAAAGATACCCCTGCTTCGGTGTAAAACGGTAATACAGCAGATACATTAAAAGCACGATTCCCAGTACAATCAATGCAAATTCCGCAGAAATCGCATATAAATGAACCAACATAAATACCGATAAGAAAAATATCATAAATCCATTTGGAAGAAAGGCACACAATACTGCCATTGCCACGGCTATCAGCGGATTTTTCAGCTTTGACATATATCCGATGCTTGCATTGAGCATCAGAAAAGAAACCAATGCCATCACAAACCGTACTGCCGGAACCAGATACGTATCGTATTTATTATAGAATTTCTTAAATCCTTCCTTTAATTCCAGTAAAAAAACCATGTGAGTCCTCCAATACTATTTTTTCTTTCTCTGGCTGTCGTAAAAACGTTCCAGCTTGTTCAGTCTTGAAAAATACTTTTTCAGACCTTTCCGCGAATGATTATACTGATAGGCATAAACCATTGCCGCAATGATGGTATATACAATTAACATCAGGATATAATATATTCCCAGTCTTTTTCCCACTGCCGCATAATCGAGCGAATTAATGTCGGCAACCAGTTTTTCAAGGTTGCATAACACATACAGTATCACCATGATTATATATGCAAATGTTGTTGCAATTAATGTACGGAGTACGCCAAACGCTACATAATCCCCCTTAAAATAGCGGGAATTTTTAATCATCTGCCTGCCTTCGTTTTTTTCATAAATTGCCATTTTCGTCATCATTTTAATCTTATTTTCATTCAGCAATTAATTCACCTCACTGCAAGTCATATTAGTGTAAGCATATCATATTTTTGTCTAATTGTATATTACTATTTGCGAGTGACCGCCATTCGGGGCTACAACAATTCGTACCCGTCTGCCCTCTGCCGTAAAAGTTCTGTCTGTATTAGCAGAAAGATAATTGCTCCACACCTGTCCATACTCATCTGGAAGCAGTCTGGCAAGCACCGTCTGAATCCTGCTGTCAAATGTGCCGCTTCTCTGCTTGATATAGATAATGGTTACATTCGGCTGTGTAATGATTTCTCCATAATATGTATCATTTTCTTCGCATACATAAACATTGGAATAACGCTGTGTAAATCCGATTCCTGAAAGTCCGTCTGAAATGCTGCCGCTGTTATCACCGGAACTGGTGTTACTGCCGCTGTTGCTGTTGTTTGAGGAATTACCGTTACCTCCGTTATTATTGCTGCCGTTATTTTCTGAACTTCCGGAATTACTGTTGGAGGAAGAACCACCGGACCCTGAGCCGCTGTCCGAACCATCATCAAAACTGCCGGAATCATCTCCGCCGTCCGAATCCGAATCACTGGAACCGCCGTCGTATGAACCGCTGTTATCTGAGCCGCCGGTATAAGAACTGCCGCCTGTTGTACCTGTTCCACCGGTTCGTCCGCTTCCGTCGGTGCTTCCACTGCCTGTTGAAGAACCGCCGCCGGACAGACTGCTGCCCGATGTATTGTTGTTTCCTGATGAAGCATTGCTTTTCGCCAGTGTTGTACCGGTATAGACCGGAAGATTATTTTTAGACCCCTGTGCGACATTTTCAATTCCTTCAATCACAACAGAATCCGAAACGGTACCGACTGTTGCTGTTACAACGGTTGTTCCCACTGCTTTGACTGTAAGAATTCCCTCTTTGTCAATCTCTGCAACCGATGTATCCGAACTGCTCCAGATCAGTGCCTGGTCCGTATTTTCGGGAACAACCAATGCTGTCATCTTTAGCTGCGTGCCTACCGGAACGGCACAGTCTTCAAATTCAATCTCTACTTCTGTTTCTGTATTGCTCATCTGCTGTGCCTGCGCCGAATCATCTTTTAACTTAATCCGGTCTACGCTGACACTCGCCGCATTGCTTTCTTTTTCCTTTTTTTGCTGTATAGAACCGGAAACGATGGAAGCAGCTGTCAGAATAATGACCACACCTCCGACTGCACCCGGAATGACCCAGTTCTTTATTTTATTTTTCTTTGCCATTTCTTACCTTTCCCGTGTTGTTTTTTACTTTAGTATACCACAATCCTGTGTGAATGAAAAATAAATATCGTGTAAAAATTGCAGAATCTTTCGACAAAAGTCCTCATATTATGTACAATTGCTATGCAAAATATAAAACCATATGCAATTACAAATAGTAAAACCCGGTTTATCAAATTTTCTCTGATAAACCGGGTTCTTAATTTTGTGATTATTTGCTTGTCAAATGTTAAACCTCTACATGACCATTGACGACATTCCACGTGCCATACTGATTATCTGCTGTTCCATTATATGTCAAATCCAGACAGCCGTTTGTCATATACCACCAGCCATATTCATTGACTGCAAGTCCAGTATAACTTAAATCTAACGCACCATTGGTCATATACCACCAATTGTATTCATTACAAGCCATTCCCGTATAGCCCAAATCCAATGCGCCGTTTGTAATGTACCACCAGCCATATTCATTGACTGCCATTCCGGTATAACTCCAGTCTAACGCACCATTGGTTACATACCACCAGCCGTATTCATTCAAAGCCATTCCGGTATAATCTAAATTTAATGCGCCATTCGTTACATACCACCAGCCATACTCGTTGAGCGCAAGTCCACTGTAACTTAAATCCAATGCACCGTTTCTGATATACCACCAGCCATACTCATTGAGTGCAAGTCCGGTATAACCAAAATCCAATGCACCATTCGTTACATACCACCAGCCATATTCATTGGCTGCAAGTCCGGTATAATTATAATCAATCTCACCATTTACATAGTAGTGCCATACTCCATCATCTGACAATACCAGGCCATTGAGTTCTGACGTAATAAATTCCTGTGTATCAAGCCATGTTCTTCCGGTTTCATTGCCTTCACTGTCGTATTCCTTTACCTGTAACAGTGCCTGTGGCAGTATATCTAATGCCTGCTGCAAGGTAATCTTGTTACCTTCTGCCATATTATAACTCTTACAAATACCACCACCTGACATATACCCCGTATATCTGCCAGCCTGTCCTTCAATATACGCCAGAAGTTTTCCATCTTTTAATGCGCTGATATCACTAATATCATTCTTTGTTATATCTAACTTAGATAATTCCAAATCACGTATAGGCGTAATATCACTAATCTGATTATTTTCCAAATATAAAACACTTATATTCGTCTTATCATTTAATACACTGATGTCACTAATCTGATTGTCACTTAAGTTCAGAACATGCAGCTTTGCAAAATCTTTTAACACACTGATATCACTAATCTGATTGTTGTTTAAAGACAAATTTGTCATCAATATCTTCAAGTCTTTTAATGCACTGATATCACTGATCTGATTGTTGCTTAAATCCAAAGATTGCAGTCTTGTAAAATCTTTTAATACACTAATGTCACTAATCTCATTGTTGTTTAAATTCAATTGTGTCAGACTTGTCAAATCTTTCAGCATACTGATGTCACGAATCTGATTGTCGCTCAAATAAAGTCGTTTTATATCCGTCATATCTTTTACTGGACTAATATTACTGATTTGATTATTATTAAGATGTAAATCAGTTAATTTTATCATACCTTCTATTGTACTTATATCACTAATATTATTATATGCCAAATATAACCGTTCCATATTCGTCATATTTTCTAATGCACTTATATCACTAATTTGATTGTTATCCAAATTAATAACTTCCATTTTTACTAAGGTTTTTATTTCACTGATATCTCTAATTTTATTATGTGCCAAATACAGACTTTTCATGTTTGTCATATTTGCCAATGCACTTATATCACTGATTTGATTGTAATCCAATCTAATAGTTTCCATATTTGTCAAGTTTTTTAATACACTAATATCACTAATTTGATTACTATCTAACGAAAGAAACTTCAAGTTTATCAAATCTTTTAATGCACTAATATCACTAATTTGATTCACATCCAAAGATAAAACGCTCAGATTTTCCATATATTTTAATACAGTTATATCATTGATTTGATTAATATTTAAATTCAAATTTTTTAAATTAGTTAATTGCTTCAAAGCACTAATATCTTTAATCTTATTATTTAGTAAAATTAAACTATCTAGATTTTTCATATATTGTATTCCTGTAATATCAATCACATTAGATGCTTGCACGTTCAAATATGTTATCTTTTCTGCTTCCTCTTTTGTCAGCACACCATCATTATTGCTATCTCCGGCTTTTAATACCGCATCGTATAATGCTTTATCCGGGATTCCGCTGGCATCGTTGCCGATAATCTGGCTTCCGCTTTCTTCGGCATACGCTTTCAGCAGTCCTGCAAATGGCGCTTCTGCTGCAAACGGTGCAAATGGTGCTGCTAACATCCCGGCACTTAACGCAATCGCTGCTGCTTTTTTGAACTTTGATTTCTTCATACACTTCTCTCCTTGTCTTTCTACCGGTATTTGTTTTATTATCCAATGACCGGCTTATTTTTTTTATTTGGCGGGGCTTTTCTTGTATATCAGAATGAATATGTCATTACATATCAGTTACTTTGTAACTACACGCTGTCACATATAACCTTTGACTTATTATATTCTATAACGCAAAAAAACCTGCCAGAAAATCCGCCTATCCTATTTGCTGATACTGCAAATAGAATAAACGCACCTTCTGGCAGGTATTTTTATATATTTCTTTGTTCACTTTAAGTATAATTATGCTGTCTGCTGTCTGCTGTCTGCTGTCTGCTG
>OAUQ01000749.1_pt1 | contig 11559 bp, 7 predicted proteins | sample 1476151 | NCBI WGS metagenome assembly OAUQ01 (sample SAMEA2580008, study PRJEB22360) | human gut metagenome | biome: human gut; feature: human-associated habitat; material: faeces | place: Denmark | collected 2008/2010 | reverse complement strand
GGCAGGTATTTGGCGGCAAACACTTGGTCGTTGTCTTCGGGCAGCGTGTACTCGACAATCGAATCGCTTTTGTCCGCGCAGAGCACGATGCCTATGGGCGGATTGTCGCCTTCGTTCATGAGCTCGCGCGTGTAGTAGTTCACATACATTTGCATCTGGCCCAGGTCCTGATGCGTAAGGTCGTCCGTCTTAAGGTCGATGAGCACGAAGCAGCGCATCAGATAGTTGTAAAAAACAAGGTCAATATAGAAATGGCGCCCATCAAAGGTGATGCGCTTTTGGCGCGCCTCGAAAGCGAAACCACGGCCAAGCTCCAGCAGGAACTTCTGAAGATGCGTGATGAGCGCCTGCTCTAGATCGCTCTCGCGAAACGCAGTATCGTCCGAGAAACCTAAAAACTCCAGTACATATGGATCGCGGATGATATCCTCGGGGCGACGAGCTGGGGCGCTCTTTTGGATTTCTTGGGTGACAGCCTCCTTGTCTTTGCTGGCAAGTAGGCGCTCGCGGAACATGGTGTTGATCTGGCGTTCGAGCTGGCGCGTGCTCCAGCGAGAGTCGGCGCATTCGTTCATGTACCAGGTGCGAGCATCAGGGTCGGAAATGCGCATCAACCTGCGGTAATGAGTCCAGCTCAATTCGCTACGCAGTGCGTCGCGAATTGGAAACGCAAGAAAGAACTGACGCATATTGCGAAGGTTTGCGATGCCAAAGCCTCTTCCGAAATCCGCGGTAAGCCTTCTGGAGAGGCCTGCAATCAATGCCTCTCCATATGCTGCGCGCTCCTCTCCGCCCTGTTCATCAACAATACTCTTGCCGATCTCCCAATATGCCTCAACCATCGCAAAGTTAACAGCGGTATAGGCCTTGTCGCGAGCGGCGTTGAGAATCGAGGAGACCTGCTTGTAAAAACCTTCGGGCACGATTGTCGATTCTCCACGGTTTACCAGTTCGCCCATCACTGTCGCCCCGCTTTCCTCTTGTGGAATGCATCTTTATCGAATTTAGTTTAAAGCCTCGCGCGGACACGAATTGCTGTGCTGTCTGACATCATCGCATGGGGCCTTGCGGTGACTAAAATGTGGCCATAGAGACAGTTTTAGCGAACCCCACGGGAGTGACGTGTATGGACAACAACACGCTGCTATTCCAGGACAAAGGTTCGGGTAGGTATAAAGACGTCAAGATCTACCCTAACCGCATTGAGGTACTCAAGAAGGGCACTTTTGGCGGCAAGCACACCGAGATTGTTTATCTTAAGGACATTACGGGCGTCAATAGAATCAAAGGCCGCGATGTTTTTCTGCGCAATCGTCTGTTGACCGCTTGCGTCTTTAGCCTGAACAGCCGTGCGAAGGCCCAGGAGTTTGTTAACGCGCTGAACATGGTGATGTAGCCGATAGCGGCGTTCGGGCCAAGGTAAAAATCGGGGGCACAGAACGGTGTTCTGCGCCCCCGATTGAGTCGATGTGTCTAAAAGGCCGGCTTGCCTATTCGCTAGCGCCTTCGCTGTCTTCGCGGTCACTGGCAAGCATTGCTGCACCTGCGACCGTTGTCGCCATGGCGGCAGCGGCGAGCCCGGCGGCAATGCCGGAGCCGTCGCCCGTGTCGGCGAGTTTTCCGCCCGAGCCCTTGCCCTTGTTGCCCTTACCATTCTTATCAGCGCTGCCTGCGCTGGAACCCGTGCCGCTGCCGGTGCCGCCTGCACTGTCCGAGGCCGCTACGGTAAAGTTTGCGGCTCCGTCGCTGGCGAGCGTGTAGTTCTGCGCCGCGTCGCCCAAGAGACCGCTCACGCGCACCCAGTACGTTCCTGCGGCAAATGTTTCGCCCTCGGCCATTGCTGTGCCCGGAGCGCCGTTCGCGTCGTGCACAAACTCGAGCTGGGCCGTGCAGGCATCGGTTTCGAGCTTGCCCTCGAGTGATGCCGCAATCTTGGCGCGCACGTCCTCGCCGGCCTTAAGGCCTTCGAGTCCCTCAAAATGGGGCGTCAGCACGCGCGGATCGATATCGATGGGCACAGAGCCCTGCAGCCCTATAACGGTCTCATTGCCTAGGGCGTCGACATCCACATATTCGATGGCAAACGCATGGCCCGAAGCCGCCACGTTGAGTACGTTGCTGCTGTTAACGAGGCGGAAATGGCCCTCGCCAACGGTCTTGCCGTCCTGGAGCGAGGCGTCGCTCAGCGAGTCGCCATATGTCATGTGCATGCGGGCTGGGAGGTAGCACGAAGCCGTCTGCTTGTGCTCCGTATCGTAATTGCGCTGATAGATGCTCCGGGCCAGCGCCGCATCAACAAAGTCGGATGCGATGATGCCAATGTGCTTGAGGTAATCTGACTTTGTATCCTCGATGCCGCTGGGATTGATGTACGGGCTCTTATACAGATGCTCGTTGACTACTCGTGCCGAGGTAAAAGGATTGCCTCCGTGCGACAAGCCCGTGCAGCTGGTGTAGTTGATAGACCAGCAACGCTCCAGGACTTTCTCCTTGGCCCCGTTATCGTCCTCGACATCTACCTCGTTGCGCGTGCGCCCGGTCGTTTCCTTCAGCGCATTATCGACCCAGCTGAGCTTGTCGGTTCCCGTGAGTTTGTACTTGTCCTGGGCGTATACCTTGGTGCAATAGGGCTCTTTGTCGCCTGTTTCCCCCGCGGCTTCAAAGCCCTGCGCGTCTTGGACGAGGCACATGGAACTGCTGTCGGTGTGCGCTGCGATTTTGTTATCCCATTCGGTGAGGTCGAGTCCCCACGTGTGGCCGCTTACGCTGTCGCCGTCGAGTCCAAATCGACGTAGCAGGACGATCTTTCCGCGCACCTCGCCCAGTGTGGGAACGCGGCTCGACGTATAGAACAGTTTGGGGTTGTCGTCCAAAACCTTGGCGAAAGCCGTCGTAACACTTTCGTCGGTAGCCTCGTCGTTGCCGCGCGATGCGAGCATGATAAGCGCTTCTCTCGGGTTTTCGCTCAAAAACGTTTTAAAGTACTCGATGACATCGGAGAGATGCAGATAGTACCCGTCTTTTTTGAATAGGTAGAAATCCCCGTGGCAGATACCAGGGTTGTCGCCCTTTCCGAGTCGGATATCAAAATAGCGGATTCCCTCGAGCAACTGCGTGGGAATGTAATCCTGCTGGCATTTTACTTGCGAGGATTGGGGCTCAGTGTCGTTGTCCACGCTGCAGGTGCCCGAATCGTGCGTACCCGGGATGCTCAGCTCGTCGAGGAACTTGTTGTCGTCGACGTATTTCATCCAACATGGCCCATCGACGTAGCTGCTGTACGTGATCCAGTCGAGGCTGCTAACCGTGGCATCGTTCTTTTTCATGTCGTAACCGATAAGTTCGAGCTCCCACGGAATGCTCTCACTCTTATGGCAGATCTTATTGTTGTCCTGGTCTTCGCCGTTCGATTCTATTGCCAGGTACTTAATGTCTTTTTTCTCGGTTTCTTTCTCGACCGTGCGGTCTCGGATGATGTAGGTTCCGTTTAGCTGGCGGTCGAACGCAAAAGAGCGGCTGGGCTTGCCGTCATGTTCGCCACTCCATACGTGGATAACCTTTCCATCTTTGTCCGAGTCGCCGTCGACCGACCAAATGCTGTAGCCCGTCTTTTTATGCTCTTCGAAATTGAGCAAGGTGCGGATAGCATACCAGTTTGTATCGTCATTCTTGGTCGTTACGTTCTCAAGGATGAGCTTGCTGGACGTGCCGTCATTAAACAGGTGGCAGACGTTGCCGATGACGTTGCCGTCTTCGTTGACGCTCGCGGTGCGAAAAAAGCCCGCGGGGCGAAGGCGAATGACGAAATTGTCGAGGCTGACCGACGCTGTGGCAGCGTCGTCTGCAAATGCCGCCCGTGGGCCAATGCCCAATGCCGCGGTTTCGGGCAGGCTTGCAAGTGGCGACAACGCCGCGAGTCCAAGGCCCAACGTAAATGCTCGGCGGCTGATGGCGTGATGTTCGGTCATAACTTCTCCATTCGCAGAGTGCGGTTATGCGATAGTTTTGGTCACTATACTGCTCAGATGTTTAAAGATGCTGGTTTAATTGTCTGCGCGGCGCAATAAATCGGCGGGGGGGGGGGGGGGGGGGGTGGTGGTTTTGCCGACGACGTGTTGGGGTGTTTGTCGTTTTCGTACTGTTGCTACATTTGGAGCGGTTCCGGCGTCCGGCATCCTCGCGTTCGTTGGCTACCGGCATAAGAAAGGGAGGGTCGGTTTACCGGCCCTCCCTGGGTACGAAGCGCTGGGGTACCGTCGCTTGTTTGCACTGCGCCCGTGTTTCCCGCTGCGCTCGCCAGTCGCTTAACGCTTGATCTCGATATCGTCGAGCTTGACGTCCATGGCCTCGGTCTTGGCCTCGGCGATGTCGTCGGCAAATTTCAGGGACTTCATCATGGTCTCGACGGCGTCCTTGTGCTCCTCGACGTTGTCGATGCGCACATACACGCTGCCACCGTCAACGTCGGTGAAGTACTCGGTCGTCACGCCGCCCGAGTGCGTAAAGTAGGCGCTGCGCCAGGTCTTGCCGTTGTACTTAACGGGATCGCTCTCGGTCCATCCGGAGTTGGCCTTCCACTTTGCCTCGTAGTCGAACAGTTCATCGGCGTTCTTGTCAGAGTCGAAGACGGGGATGAAGCGATCGCTGGCGTGCTCGCTCTCGGTGAACTTAAACTGGGCCCTGTCGGCGGTGTCGCCTGCGACGTCGGTGATCTCGACGCCCTCGGGGACCTCGACCTTAAACCAAATGAAGTCGGTCCTCATATCCACGGCTGGCTTTTCTGCTCCACCGCCACCGCCACTTCCGGTAGCGCCGCCGCTGCCACCGCAGCCCACCAGGGCAACTGCGGCAAAGAGGCTTATGCAGAGGGTGAGAATCGCAAAGGCCTTCTTTTTCATGGTCGTGTCCTCCTCGATCTGTAACCGCCCACGGATTACCTGCCTTTACTGTACGCGTGGACGGCTCGCTCGGGTGGGCCATGTGTCCCATTCTGGGGGCTGGAATTGCGCCGTTAAGTGGCAATATGCACGGGTCCAAAAGAGGGGAGGGCCGGTGCTGTCGGCTCTCCCCGGGGTGAGGTGTCCGTTGTTTTAAAGGGGCGCGTGTACGCGGGCGTTGCCCCAACAGGTTCCTTGTTTATAGATATGCCCCAGTTTGTGACGTCCGGAAGTCCCGAAAGGCGGGCCATGTTTCCCATGTTTGCGGTGCCGACGCCTATCGTTCGTCATAGAAATCCGCGATGGCCAGGTGCGCTGACGCTCGCGTACTTATGGGCTAGACTTAGCACCATTACGTGATCGATGCGGTCGGCCGGCGTCGGCCGCCCGACCGATATATATGACTTGAAGGTGCGTGTGCGTATGAGCCAAGAGATGATGGATAAAACCTGTCGCGGTTTTGCCGAGGCGCTGGCCGCGCGCGAGCCAGTTCCCGGTGGTGGCAGCGCGAGCGCTTTTGTGGGCGCGCTGGGCGCCTCGCTGTGCGGAATGGTTGCCCGCTACGGTGCGACCAATCCCGCGCTTGCTGATCGTGCGGATGACCTGACGCGTGCGTTTGCCCAGGCAGACGAGTTGGCGCAGGAGCTTGTGGGTCTGGTCGCCGAGGACGTTCGTGCGTACGGCCAGGTGTCCGCTGCGTACGGTATTCCGCGTGAGGACCCGGCCCGACCGGCTGCGATTCAGGATGGGGTGCATGTGGCCGCTATGCCGCCGTATCGCATTATGGATGCCTGCGGGCGCGCACTGGCGCTGCTCGAGGACATGGCCGACAAGGGTTCGCGTCAGCTGCTGTCCGATGTGGCGTGCGGCGCCGTATTCTGCCGCGCCGCCATGCAGGGCGCGAGCTTGACGCTCTTTGCGAACACCACGTCTATGAAGGATCGTGCACGCGCCGAGGAACTCGAGACGGCGTGTGATGAGTTGCTCGACACATGGTTGCCGCGCGCCGATGCGCTGGCGCGCCGCGCCTCCGACGCTGCAAGAAAGAGGGGATAGCCATGGCTGAGCTACTGAAGGGTGCTCCCGTCGCCCGCGCTTTGACTGAGGAGCTCGCTGCCCGCTGCGCTGCGCTGCGCGAACGCGGTGTTGTTCCGACGCTTGCTATCGTGCGTGTGGGTGAACGCGAGGACGACCTATCCTACGAGCGCGGCGCCCTTAAACGCTGCGAAAAGGTTGGCATCGAGGCGCGTCGCGTGTTGCTTCCTGCCGGTGTTTCGCAAGACGAGCTGTTGACGGCCATCGAGGACATCAATGCCGACTCGGCTGTTCATGGCTGTCTGATGTTTCGCCCGCTGCCCGCCGGCCTTGACGAGAACGCCGTCGCCGCAGCGCTCGATCCCGCCAAGGACGTTGACTCCATGACGCCGGCTTCGCTGCTCACCACGCTTTCGGGGCGCGGCGAGGGTTTTGCCCCCTGCACAGCTGAAGCCGTGCTTGCTTTGCTGGATCATTACGGCGTTGAGCTGGACGGCGCCAAAGTTGCCGTGGTCGGACGCTCACTGGTAATTGGCCGCCCCGTTGCCGCCATGCTTACGGCGCGCAACGCAACCGTGACGACGTGCCATACGCATACGCGCGATCTTGCCGCCGAGTGCTGTGCTGCCGACATTGTGGTTGCCGCCGTTGGACGCGCGCGCACGATTGGCGCAGATGCGGTCCGCGAGGACCAGGCGATTATCGATGTTGGCATTAATTGGGACGAAGCCGCTGGCAAGCTGGTCGGCGACGTCGATTTTGATGCCGCGGAGCCGGTTGTTGGCGCAATCACCCCCGTGCCGGGTGGCGTGGGCGCCGTGACGACAGTAATTCTCGCCAAGCACGTGATCGAGGCGGCGGAGCGCGCATCGAAATAGGCGTTTTGGGCTGTTTGAGGGGGTTAGCTATATACCACGTGGTCAAACAATGCCAAATATGAGTACTGTTGCCAAGATAGTCACATATGTCTTACGTCTTTTTGGCTTCCTAACGGTATCCATTATCGTTAGGAAGCCTATTTTATTGAACTTATGGGGAATAACGTTGTCTTGCTTTTGGGCAAATGGGGATTTTCGGCACTCGTTACAGTGCAATTTGCTGCCACTAAATTTGTGACAGTACTCATATTTGGCATTTTTTGACCACGGGGGCTGCCGAGGCCGTGGTTTCGCCCTTTCTGCGCCGAAGCGATACACTGTTGCCGTTTGATTTCTTCGCTCAAGGAGGATGCGCATGCCGTGCACAACGATTCTGGTCGGTAAAAACGCAAGCTACGACGGGTCGACCCTGGTCGCGCGTAACGAGGACTCGTCCAACGGGGTATTTGAGCCCAAGCGCATGCGCGTAGTGCATCCCGACGAGCAGCCGCGTGTCTACACGAGCGTCCTGAGCCACCTGACCGTTGAGCTGCCCGATAACCCCATGCGCTATACGAGCGTCCCCGATGTTGTCCCGGGCCACGGTATCTGGGCCGAGGCCGGTTTCAACGAGCTCAATGTTGGCATGTCCGCAACCGAGACGCTTACCACCAACGAGCGCGTCCGCGGCGCCGATCCGCTCGTGGACTACGTGCCCGCCAAGGGCAACGAGGGTGAGGACGGCTATGTGCCGGCGCAGCCCGGTGGCCTGGGCGAGGAGGACATGGTGACCCTGGTGCTGCCGTATGCCAAGTCCGCCCGCGACGGCGTGCGTATCTTGGGCGACCTGCTCGAGCGCTACGGCACTTACGAGAACAACGGCATCGCCTTTAGCGACGTGGACGAGATCTGGTGGCTCGAGACCATCGGCGGTCACCACTGGATCGCCAAGCGCGTGCCTGACGACGCCTATGTGACCATGCCCAACCAACTGGGCATCGACAGCTTTGACCTGGATGACGCCGAGGGCGCCCAGGCCGACCATATGTGCTCCGCCGACCTGCGCGCCTGGATGGCCGAGTGGCATCTGGACCTGACGCTGGGCGTCGAGGGCTACGGCTCGGCTGCGGTCTTTAACCCGCGCGAGGCCTTTGGCTCGCACAGCGACAGCGACCACACGCCGCGCGCCTGGTACATGCAGCGCTGCCTCAACCCCAGCGACGTGTGGGATGGCCCCGACGCCGACTACACGCCCGAGAGCGACGATATCCCCTGGAGCCGCGTGCCCGAGCGCAAGGTGACCATCGAGGACATCAAGTACGTGCTCTCGAGCCACTACCAGGGCACGGAGTACGACTGCTACGGCAGCAAGGGCACGCCCGCTACGCGTGGTGCCTATCGCCCCATCGGCATCAACCGCAACAGCCAGCTCGCCGTGTTGCAGCTGCGCCCCTATGCGCAGCCGGCGTATCGCGCCGTGCAGTGGATGGCCTTTGGCTCCAACTCGTTTAACGCGCTGGTCCCTCTGTACGCCAACGTCGAGACCATGCCCGAGTACTATGCCGACACGCAGGCTCGCGTGACGTCCGAAAACTTCTACTGGGCCAACCGCCTGATCGGCGCCCTGGCCGACGTCCGTTTCCATGAGTGCGGCCGCGCTGTGGAGGACTATCAGGAGAAGGTCGGTGGCATGGGCCACAAGCAGATCCATGACGTCGATGCTGCCGTAGCCGCTCTGCCCGAGGCCGAGGTACCTGCCGAGCTTGCACGCGCCAATGAGGCCTTTGCCGAGCGTGTTCGCGTGGAGACCGATGCTCTACTGGGCAAGGTGCTCTACACCACGAGCTGCGCCATGAAGAACTCTTTCGCGATGAACGACAACGTGAGGTAGGGATTTCCCGTCGATTGAATAGCGCTAAAACGCTTTGTCGCTTTCGCTCAATCTTGGGTACAAGAACGCCAATGCAGTTGTTTGTGATTGGAGACAACCATGGTTATGAAACTCGATCAGCTTGTTAACGGCGCCATTAACGTGGGCTTTGGCGCTGCCGCCGTTGCTGTCGAAGGCGGCAAGAAGGTTCTCGACGACCTTAATACCAAGGGCGAGCAGGTTCGCAAGGACGCCGGCGCTCCCGATATCGCCCGCAGTGTGTCCGACATGTTCGAGCAGGCCGGCGGTACCATCTCCGATCTGACCGAGCGTCTGGGCATGCAGGGCGAGACCGCGGCCCAGCGCGTGCTCGATGAGCTCATCCTTGCTCGCGTCCGCGTTATGACCGCGTCCGAGCGCACGGCCTTCCTGGCCCACGTGCGCGACATCGTCGATTCGGTCGAGGACAACGTGACCTCGGTGCCCGTCGAGTCCGTTGAGCCCGACAATGCGAAGGATACCGAAGAGGCCGAGTAGCAGCGCAGATGGCAGATTCCACCACCGATTACAACAAACTAGATCCCCTGGGTGACGAGGCGGCGGTTGTCGATGAGGTTGATGCCGCCGTCTCGGGCGCTCGCAAAAAGCCGCGCGCTGTCGATATGGTCCCCGAGGAGCCCGACGCGATGGCGCCGGACGAGGAATATCAGCTCACACCGGCGGGTCGTCGCGAACGCATTGGGCAGATTGTTCGCTTGGTCAAAAAGTACCGTGTGTGGGATAACCTCACGCCGGTTCGCTTGCGCCGCCTGCTCGAGGAGCTCGGCCCCATGTTCGTCAAGATGGGGCAGATTCTGGCCAACCGGTCCGAGATTCTGCCGCAACGCTTTTGCGATGAGCTGCGCCGCTTGCGCTCCGACGTGGAGCCGGTGCCGTACGAGGTAGTGCTCCGCTGCTTGGAAGAGGAATACGGCCTGCGCCTGGGGGAGATGTTCGATGCGATCGACCCCAATCCGCTTGGTAGCGCATCGCTCGCGCAGGTGCACCGCGCTCGTCTGGTGACGGGCGAGGACGTAGCCGTCAAGGTGCAGCGCCCCGGTGCGCAGCAGGTTATGGCGCAGGACATCGATATCATCCGCTCGGTGGTGCGCATTGTTTCCAAGTTCGTCAACACCGATCAATTCGTTGACCTGCACGGCGTAGTCGAGGAGTTGTGGACCTCGTTTCGCGAGGAGACCAACTTTTTGGCCGAGGCCAAAAACCTCAACGACTTCTACGAGTTCCATAAGAGCGTTCATGGCGTGACGTGCCCTAAATCCTATCTGGACCTGTGCACCGAGCACGTGGTGGTTATGGATTACGTCGACGGCATTTCGATCGCCGATCCTGAACGCTTAGTGGCCGAGGGCTATGACTTGGAAAAGATCGGTGCCGCAATCGTCGAGGACTATTCGACGCAGGTGCTCGACGACGGCTTTTTCCATGCCGACCCGCATGCGGGAAACATCATCCTCAAAGACGGAATTGTCTACTTTATCGACTTGGGCATGGTCGGACGCATGTCGAGCCACGACCGTGGCATCGTCAAGGATATGATCTTTGCCGTGGCCGAGGGCGACGTGCCAAAGCTCAAGGATTCGCTCATGCGCTTTGCCGTGACGCGCGGCGATTCGGCCGAGCTTGACCATTCGGCCTTTTTGTCCGACTTGGACTTTATTGTTGCCGACTTTGCCGGGCTCGACCTTAAAGACCTGGATATCGGCGAGTTTTTGACCTCGCTGTTAAACCTCGCGCGCAAAAATGACGTTGAGCTGCCGAGCGTGGTGACGATGTTCGCCCGCGGCATGGTGACGCTCGAGGGCCTGTTGACCGAGTACATGCCCAACGTCAACATGATCCAGATCATCCAGACGCATATTAAAAACGAGAAAAGCACCTATGCGCGCATGCGCGAGATGAGCCGCGACTTTGCAGCGAGCAGTTATCGCGCGGCGAAGGGCTCGCTCGAGGCGGCCGAGTATCTGGGCTTGGCTTCGCGTATGCTTACGCGCGGCCAGCTTAAGGTAAACACGCAGATCATGAGCAGCGATAAGGCGCTGCGACAGCTAGGTGGGATTATCGACCGCATGTCGATGGCAATTGTGATCGCCGGTCTGTTTATCGGTTCGTCGGTGGTGTACTACGCGCGCATCGAGCCGGTTGTGTTTGGTATCCCGGTCATTGGCTTTATGGGCTACGTGAGCGCGCTGGTGCTGGCGCTTATGCTGGGCCGCAATATCTGGCTCAACAGTCACGGCGGCAAGCACTAGAGGCTGCGGCCGTCACCGCATTTTCCTATCGCAAACAATAGCTTTTACCTTGGGCTTCGCCTGCGTGCGAGGCCCTTTTGCGTGATACCATTTTGACGGTAATAATCGATGGCCTAGATGGTGGTGCGGAGACGCACGAATGCGCGGTTATCCTGCGCATTTGGGAGAATCGGGGTGCAAGTCCCCAGCTGTACCAGTAACCGTAATTCCTCTTGGCTCGGGATGCTCGCGTCGCAGATCGGACGACGTGCCCGAGTCGTTAAGGTTAAGTCGGATCGCCTCCCGTCTTGCATGCGGCTGCGGCTTTTGCCGCCGGTGTGCATAGGGCTCTGGAGGGAAGGGGGACCCCGATGGGGGAACTCGAGCGCAACATGCGCGATGACGTGGGGCAGTCTCAAGGCAACGCTCCAAGTACAGACAGTAGGAGACAAATGGATATGTTTGAGGACGAGCGCCAGCGCGTCTCGCATCGCCGTGGCGCGATTGCACGCGGTGTAGCCAAGCGCGGCCTGGTGGCATTCCTGGCCTTCGCGATGGCCTTTGGCACCACG
>OAUQ01000744.1_pt1 | contig 11583 bp, 7 predicted proteins | sample 1476151 | NCBI WGS metagenome assembly OAUQ01 (sample SAMEA2580008, study PRJEB22360) | human gut metagenome | biome: human gut; feature: human-associated habitat; material: faeces | place: Denmark | collected 2008/2010 | reverse complement strand
GCCAGAGCCTTTGCAAGTTCTGTCTTACCGACACCGGTAGGTCCTAAGAACAGGAACGAACCGATTGGTTTGCTCGGATCTTTGATTCCGGCTTTGGAACGGATGATGGCCTCTGTCACTTTTGTGACACCCTCGTCCTGACCAATGACACGTTTATGCAGCTCCTCGTCCAGATGCAGTGTCTTGTTACGTTCACTCTCGGTCAGCTTTGCGACCGGAACACCCGTCCAGCGGGAAATAATACGTGCGATCTCTTCCTCGCTGACGTTCTCATGTACCAGCGAAAGATCTTTATTCTTAACTTCCTCTTCCTCAACTTCCAGCTGTTTCTGCAGCTGTGGAAGTTTTCCATACTGCAGTTCTGCCGCTTTTTCCAGATCATAATTCTGTTGTGCAGTCTTGATCTCATTCTTGACCTGCTCGATCTCTTCACGAAGTTTCTGGACTTTTTCAACTGATTTCTTTTCGTTTTCCCATTGTACTTTCTTTGTGTTAAATTCATCACGAAGTTCTGCCAGTTCCTTCTGAAGATCCGCAAGACGCTCCTGACTCAGACGATCCGTCTCTTTTTTCAGAGCTGTCTCCTCAATCTCCATCTGCATGACACGACGGTTTAACTCATCCAACTCTGTCGGCATGGAATCCAGTTCCGTCTTGATCAGGGCACATGCCTCATCCACGAGGTCGATTGCCTTATCCGGCAGGAAACGGTCGGAAATATAACGGTTTGAGAGCACTGCCGCAGATACCAGTGCCGAGTCTGTAATTTTTACACCATGGAATACTTCGTAACGCTCTTTCAGGCCACGCAGGATGGAAATGGTATCCTCAACGGTCGGCTCATCCACCTGTACCGGCTGGAAACGACGCTCCAAAGCAGCATCTTTTTCGATATATTCACGGTACTCATCTAAGGTGGTCGCACCGATACAGTGTAACTCACCACGGGCAAGCATTGGTTTTAACAGCTGGCCTGCATCCATCGCACCGTCTGTTTTTCCTGCTCCCACGATGGTATGAAGTTCATCGATAAACAGGATGATCTGTCCATCGGAATTTTTGATATCATCGAGAACCGCTTTCAGACGTTCCTCAAACTCACCACGATATTTGGCGCCTGCAACCAGTGCGCCCATATCCAGTGCAAATAATTTTTTGTCCTTTAATCCCTCCGGGACATCACCGCGGACGATCCGCTGTGCAAGTCCTTCGACAACAGCCGTCTTACCGACACCAGGTTCACCGATCAGAACCGGGTTGTTCTTTGTCTTTCTGGAAAGGATACGAACCACGTTACGGATCTCGGCATCACGTCCGATGACCGGATCAAGCTTCTGGTTTCTCGCACGTTCTACCATATCGTAACCATATTTTTCCAATGTATCATAAGTTGCCTCCGGGTTATCGGATACCACTCTCTGGTTTCCTCTTACCGTTGACAGCGCCTGTAAAAACCGTTCACGGGTAATTCCATACTCCTTGAAGATTTCCTTCATTGCCTTATTTGGATATTTGATCAGGCATAAAAACAAATGTTCCACGGAAACATATTCGTCTCCCATTGCTTTTGCCTCATCCTCTGCATGGACAAGTACCTTATTCAGATCCTGTCCTACATAAACCTGTCCGCCGGATACTTTTACACGGGCAGCTAAATGGCGCTCTGCGTTATCCACAAAATGTTCTTTCTGGATCTCCATTTTCTCTATTAATTTTGGAATCAGTCCATCTTCCTGACGTAACAGGGCGACTAAAAGGTGTTCCTGCTCGATCTCCTGATTTCCATATTCATAGGCGAGCTTTTCACAATCGTTAATGGCTTCTACTGATTTCTGAGTAAATTTCTGAATGTTCATACGCTTACCTCCCTCGTATTTATCTCTGTGATCTATGTGAAAAAGAAAAACCTTCTGAAAAACTTTCTGATGGAAAGAAAAGACCTTCCCACCTTGCTGGCTGGAACGTCTTCTGTCAGTTACGAAATTTCTTTCGCAGTGGTTTTCCTTTGTTACGAGTATGTTATATCACGAGTTGTTAGCACTGTCAATAGGTGAGTGCTAATATTTTGTGAAGAAATTGTGAACTGTGGATGGAAGGTAATCTGCGCTGATAATCTTCTCTTATTCTCCCAGCAGCAGCTCCCTGACTCGCTCCATGTCCATTCCATCTAACACAAAGTCTGCATCCGGCACGATCTTCCGTTTTTTTCCGGTGCCATCCGGTAATATGACGGTCTCTTCCGGCAGCTTTGGAGAAATATTCGAATGAATATAAAAGGTATCGAGTCCGACACTCTTCGCTCCTGCGATATCGCTTATGCCATCGTTTCCAATCATGATGCTTTTTGTTATATCAAGATTATATTTATCAATCAATAATTGAAAAAATCTGCTGTCCGGTTTTTTTACCCCACAGGTTGAAGAGATGAAAATATCGTCAAAGTACTTTGCGATTCCAAGTGTGTGCATCTCATACTCTGTAAAAATGCGCTGTGCGTTCGAAAGCAGATAAATCTTTTTGCCCTTCTTTTTTAATGCTTCTAACAAATCTGTCACTCCGTCATAGAGTTTTACATAATCGGTAGAGAGGATCCGGAAGAACTGCCCTGCATGAACGGCAAGTGTAGGATCTGCCTTCACGCCTTTTTCCTCAAAAAGCTTCTGAAAGACCTCTTCAATCTGAACTTCCGGATGTGCTTCATGAGCATCATCTTTTTTCTCAGATTTCATCTTATACTCCTCGCCTGCAATGATTGCAGCATATCTTTCTTTTAATTCTTCCGATGAATAATCGGCGTCATAATAGCCATAAAAAAGCGCCAGCTTTTTCCATACCAGAGGATCATTCTCCTCGGTATGGATATCAACCAGCGTTCCATATAAATCAAAAATATAATTATCGTAAGCTTTCACGTTATTATGCCTCCTGCTTTGTAAGTTGGATCAACTGCTGCATACGATCCGTGATCTTGTTCAGTACATCCGAATTATCTTCCTGTGCACTCATTGTCTCATTTGCGTGTGCAGATACCTCCTCTGAGATTGCCGAGATTGTTTCAATCGAATGCACGATCTGTTCATTTGCAGTTTTCAATTCCTCAATATTGCTGTTTAACTGCTCCATGTTGCTTTGGATATCAAGCGTATTGCTCTGGATATCCGAAAAATTATTGGCAGTATTCTCAGTGGACTGCTTTTCCTCATTAATTGCACCGATCATCTCGCGCACCACCGAAACCACCTCGCTGATCGCATTGGAAATATTCTCGATCAGCTCTGTAATATGTACCGTTGCCTCTTTGGTCTGTGTTGCCATACCGGAAATCTCTGTCGCAACAACAGAGAATCCTCTTCCGGCCTCACCCGCTCTTGCTGCCTCAATACTTGCGTTTAAAGCTAAAAGGCTTGTCTGCGAGGTAATACCGGAGATCAGTTCCACGATGGAATGCATCTCTTCAATGTATTTGTCTAATGTCTCTAGCTGTCCTGCAACGCTGTCACCTTTTTCTACGGAATGATCTACCTGTGATACGAGCACATCCATATCTTTTCCTGCGCTCTCAAGTACCTGCAAAGTCTGCTGCATACTCTGGTTAATGCGTTCCGCAACACTGCCAACCTCTGACATTGCATCTTTGGTCAATTTAGAAGCACTGTTGAGGTTCTCAACTTTTCCATAGATATCTTCCATTCCACTCTGCATCTGTTGTGACATATTGGAAATATCGGACAGCAAAAGTTCTGTCTTGCTCTGCGCTTCCTTAATATTCTCCATTTTCTGCTGATTGTTTGCATTCGATGTCTGCGCTGCATAGATAGAATACACTGCGACAAGTATCATGGCTGTCACCTGCACGATTGCTTCATCGCTGCCCTGATAACCGAACTTTCCGGTAAAAGCTCCACCAATCGTCATGATCAGGCTTAAGATAACCGTTCCTATATTGATCTGCACGGAAAATTTTACATCATTAAATACACTTACAAGTAAAATCATCGGTATGACAAGCACATAAATGTTCGCTTCCTCGGTCGTCAGCACCATGAAGGAATACGTAATGGCAAATCCGATTCCTACCGTGTGTTTGATCATACCTGTCTCTCTGTCCTTGAAAAAGAAAAACTGTCCCAGTATGACTGGGATCAGTGCCAATGCCGTGATCACCAGAAAATATCCAAGACTCCGCTCTCCCCTGATAAATCTGCACGCATAAAAGACGACCACGATCAACGCTTCTATGGTATGCCCTGTCAATGCGGTTCTGTTATTCCTCTGTGTATCACTGATCTGTGTTCCATTCATCTGCTCTTGTACTCCCTCTCTCCTGACGCTCTGTCAGTCTGCTATCACTGCCGGTTATTGTTTGAGTTTCCTCCTTTCACTATATCATTGATGGTTTCGCTCTTCAAGATTTTCTTTCCGGCAAATGACGTTATAACTCCAGTTTTGCCCGGAGTTTTGCAAGGATTTTACGCTCATTCCGGCTGATCTGCACCTGTGTCACTGCAAGTATTCCTGCCACCTCGCACTGCGTTTTATTTTCAAAATACCGCAGCCGGATGATCTGCTGTTCTGTCTCGTCGAGCGTATCCATCAGCTGCCTGATCACCATTTTGTTTAAAACAGCCTCCTTCTCCGGCTCCTCATAGACATCGCTCTGATCTCCAATCTGGTCAATGAGTAAAAGTTCATCTCCATCTGAGCCGCAGACCGGCTGGTAAATGGACTCCACCCCACGGTTAGCGTCCAATGCCATCACGATCTCCTCTGTGCCAAGTTCTGTCATGGCAGACAGCTCCAAAAGACTCGGATCTCTCCCAAGCTCTGTTGTGAGAACTTCTTTTGCCCTGCTGATTTTGTATCCATTTTCTTTTAAACTCCTGCTCACTTTCACCATGCCATCGTCACGCAGGAAACGCCGTATCTCCCCTGTGATCATAGGCACTGCATAAGTGGAAAATGCAAGGTTTAACGACAGATCAAAATGATCGATCGCCTTGATCAGCCCGATACATCCGATCTGAAACAATTCCTCCCTGTCATGCCCTCTTTTTTCAAATCTGCGGACAATTGCGTGCACTAATCCAAGGTTGTCCGAAACGACTTTGTCCCTGGCTTTTTTATCCCCATCCTGTGCCTGTCTGATCAGTTCCGCCTGTCGCACCATAGGCTAGCCTTCCTGATTTCCTAGTCTTCTTACCATATGTACGCTTGTCCCTTTTCCCGGCTCGGATACTACCTCAAGCCTGTCCATAAACGCTTCCATAAAAGAGAATCCCATCCCGGAACGCTCTAACTCCGGTTTTGTCGTATAAAAAGGTTCCATCGCTTTTGACACATCCGCAATGCCTGCTCCTGTATCCGAAACGGTGATGGAAACCTCATCCCCACAAATCTGACACAGGAGTTCCACTTTCTGTTCCGGTTCATGGTAACCATGAATGATCGCATTCGTCACCGCTTCGGACACGGCCGTCTTGATATCCGCAATCTCGTCTAACGTTGGGTTTAATTCTGCTATAAATGCCGCCACCGCCACCCTGGCGAAACTTTCATTCACCGACCTTGCATCAAATATCAGTTTCATCTCGTTCTGACTGCTCATTTTTACTTCCTCCACTATCTCCTATTCTTTTACCTGAATGATTTTTTTCAACCCGGATACGGTAAATATCTTGTCCACGCGCTCGTTCAGATGGCACGCACTCACATCCCCACCGGAGTAGCCTAAGTTTTTGCACCGCCCGATGATCACCCCAATCCCGGAGCTGTCCATAAACTCTGTCTCTGTAAAATCAAACACAAGATGTCTGACATGGTAGGTGTCGATCAGAAGATCTGTCTCCGTGCGGATGCGGTTTGCCTGATGATGGTCTAACTCACGCGGCACATAGACAACTAAACATCCTTTTTCCATAATATACTGGCTTTTCATGCTCTTGTTCCTCTCTTTCCATTCTGCTTATGATTTTCAACAATAGAATGCTCGCTCCGCAGACATTTTATTGTCATGAATAAAAAAAGAAGGAGTCTCCCCGGAATTTCCGGTTCGATCTCCTTCGTACTTTTTAATATCAGTTTGTCTTTTTATTAACGGGCGGTGTCTGTCTCACTCTGATCCAGATAGTTCTGTGAGTTTGCAGCGCGCTCTGTATTTGGATACAATTCTACCACTTTCTGATAATAGATTTTGGCATTTTCCATATCCTCGTTCTTGCGGTATGCCTGTGCAAGATAGTACAGTGCATTTCCATTCTCATAGTTTTCATCCATCTCGACGACTTTGGAAAGTGCACTCACGGCATCGTCATACTTTTTGCCGGAATATGCATCATAACCTTCCTTATATAATGCAGCCATGTATTCGGCATTCACCTGTGCATTGATGGTATCATAAATACTCTTTGCATCTGCACTCAGGTCATCCACATTGACACTGCTCAATGCATCTCCTGCCTTCTCAATGTCTCCTGTGGTGTATGTCTCATATGCAGTCAGAAGTTTGTCATAGCTTTCCAGTTTGTTGGCAGATTCTTCCTCGCTGTTCTTCGCATCCGTAATCTGACTGGTAAGGTCATCCACCTGACTCTGCAGGCTTGTGATCGTCTGATTCTTGGAAGAAATCGTATTATTTGCATCCAGCACTTCTGCTTTCGTATTGTTCATCACGGTTCTTCTCACACCAGGAACCACAAGGAAACAGGTGATTGCAATTCCGATTGCGATTCCGATCACCATGTTAATGATCGTACCGACTGCAGAATTGTCCTTCAGATATTTTGGCTGGATGATTGTCTCATTGCCACTCTGATAGGAAATGAGTTCATCATTCTTCTGCTTCTTGCTCGGATTCTGCTCTCTTAAGGCTGCATTGGCTTCTTTCAGATAGCGCAGTGTCACAGTATTATTGGCATCAATTTTTCCGGCATTCCGCAGTGATTTCTTCGCAAGATCATAGCGTCCTTCCTGAATATATAAAAGCGCCAGAAGCTGATGTCCACTCACCAGCTTTGGATTCAGCGACAATACTTTTTTCAACTGAATGATTGCAAGATCACGGCTGTTCTGCTTGCAGTAAAGCAATGCCTGATTGTATTTCTTGATCGTCTGATTGACAGAATCCAGTCTTGCCTGATTCTTCTGCACTTCATCTAAGTACCTGCTCGCAAGATTATCCTTCGGCTGATAATTCTTACTGATCACCCACTCCGTGAGGGCAGTCACCACTTCTCCCATCTCGTAGTAGATCAATCCAAGCAAATTTCTTGCATCAATATTTAATTTATTAAAACGCAGACTGATTTTCAGGCTCTCAATTGCCCCTGACAAATCCCTGACACCGGCTTTCTCCAATGCATCATTGTAATAGGCATTGGATGCCATCAAAATCTTTTTGTATACTTTTACATTCGTTCCGCAGTTCTGGCAGTTATCTCCCTTGCCAAGCTCTGCACCGCAATTATAACATCTCATGAAAAACCTCTCTATCTGTCATGCCACTGTGCATGTGATCTACCTGTTATCTGTTCTGCTGCTTTAATTCCTGCAGCATTTCCTGCATAACATCCGTCATGTCTGTCAGCTCATGATTATAGATTGCCTGCTCTGCCTCTTCCACTTCCAGACTTGGTTTAAAGTTTTTCAATTCTTCTTCAAAATTTATCATATTAATTCCCGTACCTTTCCTGTACTGACTGATCATTTCTTTCTCACTGATTGATTATAATATAGGAAGAATTCACTTTCAATGTCAAATTATGAAATTTCCATTAAAATAAAGTAGTTTTTCGTCAATAATATGAAATATAAAAATAGCATTTCAGGAAATTTACGGTTGTAACCCGTTTCTCCTGAAATGCTATCTTATCTTTTTTACCTTCTGCCTGTTATTGTCCGTTAATCCTCAGCTGTTCTCGTACAGATCTTTCCGTTCAGATGATAGAACTCCACGCATTTTGCATTGTTCTTCACATTTAAAACCTGATCCCTGATCGCTATGGATACCCCAGGGAATACATCTCTTGTCACACAGACCGTTGCATTCGCCCCATCTGAAATCATGCGCTCAAGCCGCTTCACTTCGCCCTCATCTCCTGCAAGTGTAGCCGTATTCTGGATTCTGGTACGCAAGAGTGCCACTCTTCTCGGATCTTCCTTATAGCTTACTCCGCGCTCCTTCTCCATCTCTTCGAACTTGGCAAGTCCCTGTTCGATCTTATCAAGTTCCATTTTGGTAATATCCATCTTCTTCTTCAGCAGATTCAGTCTTGAAATACAGTCCGCACTTACTCCAACGGTCACAGCTGTCCGCATCTCTGCGTCATTTCCGATCGTGGTAGCCCTGATTCCCTTGACTGCGCTGACATCTCCACCGATGATCTTCGCTGTTCTGCCCTGGATCAGAATAGATCCTCTGCACGCAACTGTGCAGTTGAGCAATACGTCTGCCTCCATATCTCCCTCTACCTGGATGACTGTATACTCAATAAACTTTGCATACAGATTTCCTTTGGTTCTGACATGTGCCTTGTTCCCTCCGACCATTCCACTTCTTAAAATGATATCCTTACCGGCTTCCAGATTACAGGCTTCCACGTTTCCATCAATCGTGATACTTCCGGTTGCCTTGATCGTAACTCCGGATTCCACACTGCCGTGGATCACAATATCTCCTGTAAAATCTATGCTTCCGGTAGTAAGATTCGCATCTCCGCTCACCTCATAGATTGGCTGGATCCTGATCTTATCATTCTCAATATCAATCTTCCCATCCATCAGCGAAAAATAGGTAAGGAAATCCTCACTTCGTCCAAAACCAGTTCCGCGAAGTGCTCCCTGTTCTCTGGCAACCCTTGCGGCAATCGGTTTTCCGGAAACTCCGGTTCCATCTGTTCCCTTTACAGCCGGATGATATATCGCAATGACCTGATCCTTCTGAACCGACTGTACACTGTACATGGACCAGTAATCTACGGATCCGTCCGGCAGTATCTTTGGCTTTTTCTCAAGGTTCATATTCACCTTATACTCATAGAATCCATCCTGTCCCTCTACTGCCGGTATGCCTCTTGCCACCAGTACGTCCTGTTCATAGATTTCTTCATCGAGGATCTTCTGAAGCTGTGCTTCATCAATTCCATAAGTAATCTGGTTCACCCGTAATACATCGTGCAGATACTCGATCGTATAGTGTTCTCCTTCTTCCAGTGCAGGGAGTCTGATCCATGCCTCTAAGTCTTTATTCACAATCTTCACTTTTGGTGTAGAAATACTTGGTAATGCCATTCTTCCAACTCCCTTCTTCCTACAAAAAATCGTATATATACTATATAATACTCGTTTCCAGTCTTTTTTTCAAGCAAGTTTTCTGCTTTTTCGCACATTTTCGCTCTGTAATTTGTGCATGTTGAACAAACCAATGACACACCCTGCCATAAAAATAACCGTCCACGCCACCGGCTAGGGAGACTGGACGGTTATTGTTCTATTTCATCTGTGCAAGACGCTCTTTGACCTGAGCCATCATCTGCTCATAGCCTGCAAGCTTCTCTTTTTCTTCCTGCACTTTTGCTTCCGGAGCTTTGCTTAAGAATTTCTCATTGGAAAGCATTCCTTTGGAACGTGCAAGTTCTTTTTCAAGACGTGCCTGTTCTTTTTGGAGGCGTTCTTTTTCTTTTTCAAAATCTACTAAATCTTCCAGTGGAAGGTACAGTGTTGCTCCAGGAATTACAACGGAAACAGCATCCTCCTCGATTCCTGTCTTATCTGCCTGTACTGCGATCTCACTTGCACCTGCAAGGTTTACATAAACTTCTTTGTTTGATTCAAACGTGTCTCTGATTTTCGCATCGTCAGATACAATGAAAATCTTTGCTTTTCTTGATGGTGGAACATCCATTTCAGTACGGAGGTTGCGAACACCTTTTACAAGGTCTTTGCAGTGCTCTACCATCTCTTCCTCTGCTGCAAAGTTCCATTCTGCTTTGTATTCCGGCCATTTTGCGAGCATAATGGTGTCTTCTTCCGGGTGAAGCGTACAGAAGATTTCCTCTGTGATAAACGGCATAAATGGATGTAACAGCTTTAATGCCTCTGTCAGTACCGTCTTTAAGGTCCAGAATGCTGCATTTGCAGATGCCGGATCATTCTCTTTGTTATAGGTACGAACTTTTGTGATCTCGATGTACCAGTCACAGAATTCATCCCAGATAAAGTCATAAACTTTCTGTACGGCGATACCCATCTCGAATTTATCCATGTTCTCTGTCACATCTTTTGCAAGTGTGTTCACTCTGGATAAAATCCATTTGTCGGCTGCCTTTAATTCATCGAGAGCAGGGGTTTTGATCTCTGCGCCCTCTAAGTTCATCATGATGAAACGGGAAGCATTCCATACTTTATTGGCAAAGTTTCTGGAAGACTCTACTCTCTCCCAGTAGAAACGCATATCGTTACCAGGTGCATTGCCTGTGATCAGTGTCAGACGAAGTGCGTCAGCACCATATTTGTCAATAACCTCTAACGGATCGATACCATTTCCAAGAGACTTACTCATCTTACGTCCCTGGGAGTCACGTACCAGACCGTGGAATAATACGGTATGGAATGGCGCTTTGCCCATCTGCTCGTAACCGGAGAAAATCATACGGATTACCCAGAAGAAGATAATATCATATCCGGTTACTAAAACATCATTTGGATAGAAGTAATCTAAATCTTCTGTTTTTTCCGGCCAGCCAAGTGTGGAGAATGGCCATAATGCAGAGGAGAACCAGGTGTCTAAGGTATCCGGATCCTGAGTCATATGGGTGCATCCACATTTCGGGCACTTGTGAGGTGCTTCTTTGGAAACAACCATCTCACCACACTCATCACAATAGTATGCCGGGATTCTGTGTCCCCACCATAACTGTCTGGAAATACACCAGTCACGGATGTTATCTGTCCAGTTGAAGTATGTTTTCTCCATACGTTTTGGAAGTAACTGGATCTCTCCGTTCTTAACGCCTTCAACTGCCGGTTTGATCATCTCGTCCATTTTCACGAACCACTGCTGTTTGATCATTGGTTCAACGGTTGTGCCGCAGCGGTCATGTGTACCTACGTTGTGGGAATGTGGAACAACTTTTACTAAAAGTCCTGCTTCCTCTAAATCTTTTACTAATGCTTTTCTGCACTCGTAGCGGTCCATTCCCTCATATTTTCCTGCTAACTTGTTCATGGTTGCATCGTCATTGATGACAACGATCTCTTCCAGGTTGTGGCGTTTTCCAACCTCAAAGTCGTTCGGGTCATGGGCTGGTGTGATCTTCACACATCCTGTTCCAAACTCTTTGTCTACATATGGATCAGCGATCACCGGAATCTCACGGTCTGTCATCGGAAGTTTTAACATTTTTCCAACGATGTCTTTGTATCTCTCATCATCCGGGTTTACAGCAACAGCGGTATCTCCGAATAAAGTCTCCGGTCTTGTCGTCGCAATCTCAACGAATCTTCCTTCCTCGCCAACTACCGGGTAGTTGATATGCCAGAAGAATCCGTCCTGCTCCTCATGCTCTACCTCTGCATCGGAAATGGATG
>OAUQ01000733.1_pt1 | contig 11705 bp, 8 predicted proteins | sample 1476151 | NCBI WGS metagenome assembly OAUQ01 (sample SAMEA2580008, study PRJEB22360) | human gut metagenome | biome: human gut; feature: human-associated habitat; material: faeces | place: Denmark | collected 2008/2010 | reverse complement strand
ATCATATGGGTTCAACAGAACTGGCGGCTAATCTCTTTCGAGCTACCCAAACAGAAGAAAAACTCAAGCGGGATGGCGTGAATTCAAAACAGCAAGCTAATACCACACACTTTGACGTGGGTCGCAAGGTGAGGCAAACCATTCAGGAACTTGGCGGAACCATGCCTGAGGAGTTGCCGACCCCGCAGGTCAGCATCAAGCAGTTGGAAAACAGTGTAAAAATTACAGAGAAGAAATAGCAGAAAATAAAAACTCTTTTTGTTGATTGAGATACCCGATGCGTAAGCCAAAGTCCAGGTGCGGTGAACACAATGGCTAAACATTGCACCTTTCTTTTCCACCCCTCAATTTTAATCTATTTTTTCTTATGCATTTTCTCAGACAAGAAGTCAGAAGAATGCATCTACGCTACAGAAAATAGCGATTTCACATAACTACAAGTTATCAATTTCCTCTCACCTTAAAAAATCTCAATCGTGACAATACGCACAAATCGCTACCCTGCCAGACAGATTTTTAGGGAGAGAACCATGCTGTTACACATTTTGTATTTGGTTGGCATTACTGCCGAAGCCATGACGGGGGCGCTGGCGGCCGGACGACGGCGCATGGATACATTTGGCGTAATTATTATTGCGACCGCCACGGCAATTGGCGGAGGGTCAGTGCGCGATATTCTGCTGGGCCACTATCCGCTCGGCTGGGTCAAACACCCGGAATATGTGATTATCGTCGCTACCGCTGCAGTACTCACCACTATAGTTGCTCCTGTAATGCCTTATCTGCGCAAAGTGTTTCTGGTGCTCGATGCGCTCGGACTGGTGGTCTTTTCTATCATCGGCGCACAGGTTGCACTGGATATGGGACACGGCCCAATTATTGCCGTTGTCGCGGCGGTAACCACCGGCGTGTTTGGCGGCGTTTTGCGCGATATGTTCTGTAAACGCATCCCACTGGTATTCCAGAAAGAGTTGTATGCGGGTGTCTCATTTGCCTCCGCCGTGCTGTACATCGCGCTGCAACACTATGTTTCTAACCATGATGTTGTGATTATCTCCACCCTGGTATTCGGCTTTTTTGCCCGTTTACTGGCGCTACGTCTTAAGCTGGGATTACCGGTCTTTTACTACAGCCACGAAGGTCACTAAGGTTCAAAACCTGTGATCTGCTGGGCAGACAGCCAACTGCCCAGCTTCTTGATTTGCGCATTTTCCTTCCATTCAATAACCTGTCTGGCGCGCCCCGATCCAGTCCCCGGCAGCTGCTGCCAGAACTGTTCCGTGCTAAATAAAAGTTGCGACCAGGACCGTTCATCACTGGCATTAAGCGCCGCCCGGGTTAGCGGTATTCCCATTGCCATCACCCAGCGAGTAAAAGGCTGCTGACGAGCCAGATTAAACTGATGCCATAACTGCGCACTTTTACTTTTCGCGATCCCCGGCGTGTTCTGTAATTGCTCTGGCGTTAATAAAAGCCAGGAAAAGATATGCTCAAAGCGATGAGTCTGATGCAGGGCGCGCCAGCCGGCCTCACCAATGCCATCAAGCCCCAGAACCTGTTTTGACCCCAGCCAGACTAAGCGTGAAATGAACTGTTCCTGACAAACATCAGAAGCAAAGTAGCAGGTCAACGAGTTAAAGCGGTTTTCTGGTGGTGTCGGTTTTGTACGTTCTGCTCCGCGCCAGACCACATCATCAATGCGAGGAATCCCCTGACCGGCAAGGCTGACGAGGATCTGATCACCAGGCGCAATATCCCATTCCTGCCAGCGCCTGACGGAACCAATATTCACCCGCTGGATTTTTTTATCATCCAGCATGACAGGTGCGAGTGACGCCACCACCGATATTTTACCGCTCTTACCCACCGCAAATTGAATCGCCTTCACTTCGGCAACCTGAGCTACAGGTTGATATTTCCAGGCCACCAGCCACTCCGCCTGGCCCGGTAACCAATGACGGGATTCGGGTTCTTTCGCCGCTCGCACAACCACGCCATCGGTGACGAAGGGTAATTTTGCTTTCCACCACTCATTGCGTACGTGCGCAACCTCATCAGCATTTTTAACCGCGCGGGTATACGTCTGCGTTAAAGTAAAACCTGCGGTAGCCAGATCCTTTAAACGATCGGTCATTAAATGCGGTCCATCCGGCCATGCCCAGACAAAAACAGCCAGTGAGTTTAGCGTATCGCTATTCCCCTGGCGCATCATCAGGCCAGCAACTTTTGCGCGGGCATTTATTCCCCCCATTTGTTGTTGGATATGCCCCTTACGCTTGAGAAATATTTCCCCCTGAAGCGTGCTGTTGGCTAAAGGCCCGCTAACGGTTTGCGGCACAGCGGAAATTAAGCGAACTTTCTGCGTCCAGTCCTCGCCTTTCAGGCCATTACCGCGACTGATTGCTTTGTTCAGTTTCCCGTCCCGATAAACCAGGGTTACCGCAACGCCATCAACTTTTGGCTGCACCCAAAGATCGCTACGTTCGCGCATCCACAGACTTAATGCGTTTTTATCCGCCATTTTGCGTACACCCGTATGGGCAACCGGATGCATAACCGCACCGTTTAAAGGCGGCATCATCACATCGCGAGTCTCGTTCCCAAAACAGCGTTGCCACTGCGTGAGACGGGCGCTTAACTGATCGTAAACACCGTCTTCCACCTCACTTTTCCCTTCCTTCCAGTAGTCATCGTCCCACTGTTTTATTTGCTGTTGCAGGCGGGAAATTTCTTCCTGTGCTCTGGCTGGCGACCAGGCCGGACAGACCGCCCACGCCGATGATTGCCAGCACAAGATACTTATTAATATCGCCATCCATACTTTCATCATCACCTCCGCTGTAGATAGTCAGGCAGATATACAACTTGGTGAAGACAAAGCCGAGTGGCAAAAACGGAGTCTGCGAGGACGCTTCCTGAGAATCGTCTTTATTGCAGTGAATCACAGGCAAATGCGGAAGCAGCTACGCAAAATGCAACAACTTTGCGCAAAAAGTGTGAGCAAGGGCTACGTCACATGGCCGCGCCGTGTATAATAAGCTCGTATGTAGGCTTTATTTCGCTAATCACATACGAAAGATACTCATGGCTCAAGGCACGCTTTATATTGTTTCTGCCCCCAGTGGCGCGGGTAAATCCAGCCTGATTCAGGCTTTATTAAAAACCCAACCGTTGTATGACACCCAGGTTTCTGTTTCACACACCACACGCCAACCGCGTCCTGGTGAAGTCCACGGTGAACATTATTTCTTTGTTAATCATGATGAATTTAAAGAAATGATTAGTAGAGATGCGTTCCTCGAACACGCAGAAGTTTTTGGTAATTACTATGGCACTTCGCGTGAGGCCATTGAGCAAGTACTGGCGACCGGTGTCGATGTTTTTCTCGATATCGACTGGCAGGGTGCGCAGCAAATTCGCCAGAAGATGCCGCACGCGCGGAGTATCTTTATTTTACCGCCGTCTAAAATCGAACTGGACCGCCGTCTACGCGGTCGCGGTCAGGACAGCGAAGAGGTCATTGCAAAGCGTATGGCGCAAGCTGTTGCAGAAATGAGCCATTACGCCGAATATGATTACCTGATTGTGAATGATGACTTCGATACCGCGTTGACCGATTTGAAGACCATTATTCGCGCCGAACGTCTGCGCATGAGCCGCCAAAAGCAGCGTCATGACGCTTTAATCAGCAAATTGTTGGCAGACTGAACCTGATTTCAGTATCATGCCCAGTCATTTCTTCACCTGTGGAGCTTTTTAAGTATGGCACGCGTAACTGTTCAGGACGCTGTAGAGAAAATTGGTAACCGTTTTGACCTGGTACTGGTCGCCGCGCGTCGCGCTCGTCAGATGCAGGTAGGCGGAAAGGATCCGCTGGTACCGGAAGAAAACGATAAAACCACTGTAATCGCGCTGCGCGAAATCGAAGAAGGTCTGATCAACAACCAGATCCTCGACGTTCGCGAACGCCAGGAACAGCAAGAGCAGGAAGCCGCTGAATTACAAGCCGTTACCGCTATTGCTGAAGGTCGTCGTTAATCACAAAGCGGGTCGCCCTTGTATCTGTTTGAAAGCCTGAATCAGCTGATTCAAAACTACCTGCCGGAAGACCAAATCAAGCGTCTGCGGCAGGCGTATCTCGTTGCACGTGATGCTCACGAGGGGCAAACACGTTCAAGCGGTGAACCCTATATCACGCATCCGGTGGCGGTTGCCTGCATTCTGGCCGAGATGAAACTCGACTATGAAACGCTGATGGCGGCGCTGCTGCATGATGTGATTGAAGATACACCCGCCACCTACCAGGACATGGAACAGCTTTTTGGTAAAAGCGTCGCCGAGCTGGTAGAGGGGGTGTCGAAACTTGATAAACTCAAGTTCCGCGATAAGAAAGAGGCGCAGGCCGAAAACTTTCGCAAGATGATTATGGCGATGGTGCAGGATATCCGCGTCATTCTAATCAAACTTGCCGAGCGTACCCACAACATGCGCACGCTGGGCTCACTTCGCCCGGACAAACGTCGCCGCATCGCCCGTGAAACTCTCGAAATATACAGCCCGCTGGCGCACCGTTTAGGTATCCACCACATTAAAACCGAACTCGAGGAGCTGGGTTTTGAGGCGCTGTATCCCAACCGTTATCGCGTAATCAAAGAAGTGGTGAAAGCCGCGCGCGGCAACCGTAAAGAGATGATCCAGAAGATTCTTTCTGAAATCGAAGGGCGTTTGCAGGAAGCGGGAATACCGTGCCGCGTCAGTGGTCGCGAAAAACATCTTTATTCGATTTACTGCAAAATGGTGCTCAAAGAGCAGCGTTTTCACTCAATCATGGACATCTACGCTTTCCGCGTGATCGTCAATGATTCTGACACCTGTTATCGCGTGCTGGGCCAGATGCACAGCCTGTACAAGCCGCGTCCGGGCCGCGTGAAAGACTATATCGCCATTCCAAAAGCGAACGGCTATCAGTCTTTGCACACCTCGATGATTGGCCCGCACGGCGTGCCGGTTGAGGTCCAGATCCGTACCGAAGATATGGATCAGATGGCGGAGATGGGTGTTGCCGCGCACTGGGCTTATAAAGAGCACGGCGAAACCAGCACTACCGCGCAAATACGCGCCCAGCGCTGGATGCAAAGCCTGCTGGAGCTGCAACAGAGTGCCGGTAGCTCGTTTGAATTTATCGAGAGCGTTAAATCCGATCTCTTCCCGGATGAGATTTACGTTTTCACACCGGAAGGGCGCATTGTCGAACTGCCTGCCGGTGCAACGCCCGTCGACTTCGCTTATGCGGTGCATACCGATATCGGCCATGCCTGCGTGGGCGCACGCGTCGACCGCCAGCCTTACCCGCTGTCGCAGCCGCTTACTAGCGGTCAAACCGTTGAAATCATTACCGCACCGGGTGCTCGCCCGAATGCCGCGTGGCTGAACTTTGTCGTCAGCTCGAAAGCGCGCGCCAAAATTCGTCAGTTGCTGAAAAACCTCAAGCGTGATGATTCTGTAAGCCTGGGCCGTCGTCTGCTCAACCATGCGTTGGGTGGTAGCCGTAAGCTCAATGAAATCCCGCAGGAAAATATTCAGCGCGAGCTGGACCGCATGAAGCTGGCAACGCTTGACGATCTGCTGGCAGAAATCGGCCTTGGTAACGCAATGAGCGTGGTGGTCGCGAAAAATCTGCAACATGGGGACGCCTCCATTCCACCGGCAACCCAAAGTCACGGACATCTGCCCATTAAAGGTGCCGATGGCGTGCTGATCACCTTTGCGAAATGCTGCCGCCCAATTCCTGGCGACCCGATTATCGCCCACGTCAGCCCCGGTAAAGGTCTGGTGATCCACCATGAATCCTGCCGTAACATCCGTGGCTACCAGAAAGAGCCAGAGAAGTTTATGGCTGTTGAATGGGATAAAGAGACGGCGCAGGAATTCATCACCGAAATCAAGGTGGAGATGTTCAATCATCAGGGCGCGCTGGCAAACCTGACGGCGGCAATTAACACCACGACCTCGAATATTCAAAGTTTGAATACGGAAGAGAAAGATGGTCGCGTCTATAGCGCCTTTATTCGTCTGACCGCCCGTGACCGTGTGCATCTGGCGAATATCATGCGCAAAATCCGCGTGATGCCAGACGTGATTAAAGTCACCCGAAACCGAAATTAATGTTTTATGAACCCAACACGTTATGCACGCATCTGCGAAATGCTCGCCAGGCGGCAGCCTGATCTGACCGTCTGCATGGAGCAGGTCCACAAACCTCATAACGTTTCTGCGATTATTCGTACCGCAGATGCCGTTGGCGTACATGAAGTTCATGCTGTCTGGCCTGGCAGCCGGATGCGCACCATGGCTTCGGCAGCTGCGGGTAGTAACAGCTGGGTACAGGTGAAAACGCACCGCACCATTGGCGATGCCGTCGCTCATCTGAAAGGCCAGGGCATGCAGATTCTGGCAACCCATCTTTCTGATAACGCTGTTGATTTCCGCGAAATTGATTACACTCGCCCGACCTGTATTTTGATGGGACAGGAGAAAACGGGCATCACGCAGGAAGCGTTGGCCCTGGCGGATCAGGATATCATCATTCCGATGATCGGCATGGTGCAGTCGCTGAATGTTTCCGTTGCCTCAGCCCTCATTCTTTACGAAGCCCAGCGCCAGCGGCAAAATGCGGGCATGTACCTGCGTGAAAACAGCATGTTGCCGGAAGCCGAGCAACAACGCCTGCTGTTTGAAGGCGGCTATCCGGTGCTGGCGAAAGTCGCAAAACGCAAAGGTCTGCCCTACCCCCACGTTAATCAGCAAGGCGAGATTGAAGCCGATGCTGACTGGTGGTCCACCATGCAGGCCGCAGGGTAAGCGCGATGAAAGGTCGCCTGTTAGATGCTGTCCCGCTCAGTTCCCTAACGGGCGTTGGCGCAGCGCTTAGTAACAAGCTGGCGAAAATCAACCTGCATACCGTACAGGATTTGCTCTTACACCTTCCTCTGCGCTACGAAGATCGCACACATCTCTACCCCATCGGTGAACTACTGCCGGGTGTTTATGCCACGGTGGAAGGCGAAGTGCTGAACTGCAATATCTCCTTCGGCGGTCGGCGGATGATGACCTGCCAGATCAGCGACGGTTCCGGCATTCTCACTATGCGCTTTTTCAACTTCAATGCGGCAATGAAAAATAGCCTGGCGACAGGCCGCCGCGTGCTGGCCTATGGCGAAGCAAAGCGCGGCAAATATGGTGCGGAGATGATCCACCCGGAATACCGCGTACAGGGCGATCTCAGCACGCCAGAGTTACAGGAAACGCTCACGCCGGTTTACCCAACTACGGAAGGCGTAAAGCAGGCTACGCTGCGTAAATTAACCGACCAGGCGCTGGATCTGCTCGACACATGCGCCATTGAAGAACTCCTGCCGCCGGAACTGTCACAAGGAATGATGACGCTACCGGAAGCGTTGCGCACTTTGCACCGCCCGCCGCCGACGCTACAGCTTAGCGATCTCGAAACCGGGCAGCATCCGGCACAACGCCGGCTGATTCTGGAAGAGTTGCTGGCGCACAACCTCAGCATGTTGGCGTTACGTGCCGGTGCACAACGTTTTCATGCTCAGCCGCTGAGCGCCAATGACGCGCTGAAAAATAAACTCCTCGCCGCCTTACCGTTCAAGCCAACGGGCGCACAGGCACGCGTAGTGGCGGAGATCGAGCGCGATATGGCGCTGGATGTGCCGATGATGCGTCTGGTGCAGGGCGATGTAGGTTCCGGTAAAACGCTGGTCGCCGCCCTCGCCGCGTTGCGTGCGATTGCGCACGGCAAACAGGTGGCATTGATGGCACCAACCGAATTACTCGCCGAGCAGCACGCCAATAACTTCCGTAACTGGTTTGCTCCGCTCGGTATCGAAGTGGGCTGGCTCGCCGGTAAACAGAAAGGTAAAGCACGACTGGCTCAGCAAGAAGCCATCGCCAGCGGTCAGGTGCAGATGATTGTTGGTACGCACGCCATTTTCCAGGAACAGGTGCAGTTTAACGGCCTGGCGCTGGTGATTATCGACGAACAGCATCGTTTTGGCGTGCATCAGCGTCTGGCGTTATGGGAGAAAGGCCAGCAGCAAGGCTTCCATCCGCATCAGTTGATCATGACCGCCACGCCCATCCCCCGCACGCTGGCGATGACTGCGTATGCCGATCTCGATACCTCGGTGATAGATGAGCTGCCGCCAGGCCGCACGCCAGTGACTACGGTCGCTATTCCTGATACCCGCCGTACCGACATTATTGACCGCGTGCGCCACGCCTGCATAACTGAAGGTCGTCAGGCATACTGGGTTTGTACGTTGATTGAAGAGTCGGAATTGCTGGAAGCGCAGGCGGCGGAAGCAACCTGGGAAGAGTTGAAACTGGCGTTGCCGGAACTGAACGTCGGCCTGGTACACGGGCGGATGAAACCTGCCGATAAACAGGCGGTGATGGCGTCGTTTAAACAAGGTGAACTACACCTGCTGGTTGCCACTACCGTTATTGAAGTCGGTGTTGATGTGCCTAACGCCAGTCTGATGATTATCGAAAACCCGGAGCGTCTGGGTCTGGCGCAGTTACACCAGCTTCGCGGGCGTGTAGGTCGTGGTGCGGTGGCTTCTCACTGCGTGCTGCTCTACAAAACGCCGCTCTCCAAAACCGCGCAAATTGGGTTGCAAGTGCTGCGCGACAGCAACGACGGTTTTGTGATTGCACAGAAAGACTTAGAGATTCGCGGACCGGGTGAACTGTTAGGTACGCGTCAGACGGGTAATGCTGAATTTAAAGTGGCGGATTTACTGCGCGATCAGGCGATGATCCCGGAAGTTCAGCGCCTGGCGCGACATATTCACGAACGTTACCCACAACAGGCAAAAGCCCTGATAGAACGCTGGATGCCAGAAACAGAACGCTACTCGAATGCGTAAAAGGCGGCGGTGAGAAGACCGCCGCTTCATCGGTTAACCCGTAAAAATCGGCAACATCAAATACAGCTTAATCACCAGCGCATTGACGATATCGATAAAGAACGCACCGACCATCGGCACGACCAGGAACGCCATGTGCGACGGGCCAAAGCGTTCAGTGATCGCCTGCATGTTGGCGATTGCTGTTGGCGTTGCACCGAGGCCAAAACCACAGTGACCCGCAGCCAGCACTGCCGCATCGTAGTTTTTGCCCATCATGCGCCAGGTAACGAAGATGGCATACAACGCCATGAAGATGGTCTGTACCACCAGAATCGCCAGCATCGGCAACGCCAGCGAAGCCAGCTCCCACAGTTTCAGCCCCATCAGCGCCATCGCCAGGAACAACGACAGGCTTACGTTACCCAGCACGGATACCGCACGCTCAAAGACGCGGTAAAAGCCCATCATTGACAGACCGTTGCTCAGAATCACGCCAACAAATAGTACACAGACGAAGGTCGGTAGTTCAAAAGCAGTCCCAGCCAAAAGTTGCGCAACAATTTTCCCCACTGTCAGGCAGATAGCAATCAGCGCGATAGTTTCAATCAGCACCAGCGAGGTGATCATGCGGCCCACATCCGGCTTTTCGAACGCAGTCGGAACTTCCTGGTCATCCGGAATACCGTTCGGTGTGGTGGAGTGTTTCACCAGATAGCGCGCCACCGGACCGCCAATCAAGCCGCCCAGCACCAAACCGAACGTTGCACAGGCCATCGCCACTTCTGTCGCGTTGGTGAAGCCATAACGTTCAATGAACAATTTACTCCATGCAGCACCCGTACCGTGACCGCCGGAAAGCGTAATAGAACCGGCCAGCAGCCCCATCAGCGGATCAAGCCCTAACAGGCTAGCCATACCAATGCCAATGGCATTTTGCATCACCAACAGGCCAACAACCACAATCAGGAAAACCCCCACCACACGCCCACCAGCTCGCAGACTGGCAAGGTTGGCGTTCAGGCCAATGGTGGCGAAGAAAGCCAGCATCAACGGATCCCGCAGGGACATATCAAAGTTGACTTCCCAGCCCATGCTTTTTTTCAGTATCAGCAGCGCCAGCGCCACTAATAAACCACCCGCAACAGGTTCCGGTATGGTGTATTTTTTCAAAAAGGAGACGGAATGGACCAACTTGCGCCCGAGCAGCAACGTCAGCGTTGCGGCAACAAGCGTTGCTAAAGTATCGAGATGAAACATAGTTACTCCTTTGTGTCCGCATCACTCTTTCATACTCGTCATACTTCATCGCGCATTTGCAGTAAGGCGAAATATGACGAGTATCGAGTCATGCTTTCCTGGTTCGAATTCTTAGCTGAAACTAGAAAAATGGCATGGATTTTAAGCAGAAAACAACTAAAAGTTATATAAAAAAGTACATTTATCTCATTTAAATATTTAGATGAGGATGTGGCAAACGTTTGCTTTTCTCTTTCGGTCAGCTAAAATGCCCGCTTTGCTACCACGGGATTGTTTTCGATGTCTGTTTCCACCCTCGAGTCAGAAAATGCGCAACCGGTTGCACAGACTCAAAACAGCGAACTGATTTACCGCCTTGAAGATCGTCCGCCGCTTCCTCAAACCCTGTTTGCCGCCTGTCAGCATTTGCTGGCGATGTTCGTTGCGGTGATCACGCCAGCGCTATTAATCTGTCAGGCGCTGGGTTTACCGGCACAAGACACGCAACACATTATTAGTATGTCGCTGTTTGCCTCCGGTGTGGCATCGATTATTCAAATTAAGGCCTGGGGTCCGGTTGGCTCCGGGTTGTTGTCTATTCAGGGCACCAGCTTCAACTTTGTTGCTCCGCTGATTATGGGCGGCACAGCGCTGAAGACCGGTGGTGCTGATGTTCCTACCATGATGGCAGCTTTGTTCGGCACGTTGATGCTGGCAAGTTGTACCGAGATGGTGATCTCCCGCGTTCTGCATCTGGCGCGCCGCATTATTACGCCGCTGGTTTCTGGCGTTGTGGTGATGATTATCGGCCTGTCGCTAATTCAGGTTGGGCTGACCTCCATTGGCGGCGGTTACGCAGCCATGAGCGATAACACCTTCGGCGCACCGAAAAATCTGCTGCTGGCAGGCGTGGTCTTAGCCTTAATTATCCTGCTTAACCGTCAACGTAACCCTTACTTACGCGTGGCCTCACTGGTGATTGCGATGGCGGCCGGATATGCGCTGGCGTGGTTTATGGGCATGTTGCCAGAAAGCAACGAACCGATGACACAAGAACTGATTATGGTGCCAACGCCGCTCTATTACGGTCTTGGCATTGAATGGAGTCTGCTGCTGCCGCTGATGCTGGTCTTTATGATCACTTCGCTGGAAACCATTGGCGATATCACGGCGACCTCTGACGTTTCCGAACAGCCGGTTTCCGGTCCGCTGTACATGAAACGCCTGAAAGGCGGCGTGCTGGCAAACGGCCTGAACTCGTTTGTCTCGGCGGTATTTAATACCTTCCCGAACTCCTGCTTCGGGCAGAACAACGGGGTGATCCAGCCGCTATGTCGGTTTTGTCGTCGCGCTGATGTTGATCGTGCTGGGTCTGTTCCCGGCAGTGAGCGGTTTTGTACAACACATTCCAGAACCGGTTCTGGGCGGCGCAACGCTTGTAATGTTTGGCACCATCGCCGCCTCCGGTGTGCGTATCGTTTCTCGTGAGCCGCTGAACCGCCGGGCGATTCTGATTATCGCGCTGTCGCTGGCGGTCGG
>OAUQ01000729.1_pt1 | contig 11803 bp, 7 predicted proteins | sample 1476151 | NCBI WGS metagenome assembly OAUQ01 (sample SAMEA2580008, study PRJEB22360) | human gut metagenome | biome: human gut; feature: human-associated habitat; material: faeces | place: Denmark | collected 2008/2010 | reverse complement strand
CGGTGTCGCGCGCCTACGGTTACGGTGAATACGATTCGATCGACGATTGGCGGGCCGCCGTGCGTTCCGTGCTCGCCTCCGCGGCCGCACTGGAATCGCGCGGACTTGCGGGATACGTGTATACGCAGGTTTCCGACGTGGAGGAGGAGCTCAACGGCCTGCTGACCTACGATCGCCGCGTCGACAAATTCGCCGAGTGAGATGCGCGATTGCGTGTGAGTGCACGGCGTCGTTGAGCGGCGGTGTTGTATAGCGGCGTTTCATGAGTGTGTCGGCAGATGCCGTGCAATCGTCTGTTGCCGCGCTGAACAAGCTGCAGGAAGGCCGTTGGGGCGATATTCAGTGGGATAAACCCCCGAATTCGCACCGTCGTGACATTTCCGCTACGAAATTCTCAGGGAATTGACAGGAACACACATCGTTCCTCCAAGGGTCGGGCGGTTATATAGAACATGTCAACGGTTACGGCTGTTGGCGAGGTTCTTTCAAGAATCCCATAACTGAACCCTTCTTCTCTCTTCTCTCTCAGCCGGCGGCCTTCTCTCCGCCGGCTTTCTTTTTGCCGGCTTGCTTGTGGATGGTTTGACGGCTTGATTCGGTCCGCTTGCTCGTGGATATCCGAGGAGGCTCTCCGCACGAGGGAAAAGCATGTGCCGCTGGCCTGTGCTTCACGCTTTCCTGCACTGAAAAATAACCGGTAAACGTTTTCTAAAAAATCGGAGTGTCGCATGTCGCCATGACCTACACTTGAATGCAATATACGCAGCATACAAGCGCGGCAGGGTTGCTACTCAATGCGAGGCAAGACCTGGAACGACGTCACTATACGTCGTTCCAGGTCTTTTTTGTTTGCTGCGATTGCTGCATCTCATATCGATGAGGATCGATGGGAATGGAAGGTGGAATCATGACTGCGGTGCAGACGTCCAATCCAGTACACGACGCCGAAGGTGCGGTGGAAGCCGGCATCCATGAGGTCGGCGCGACGATCGACGCCGTCGAGCGGGAGGTGGGGCGTGGCGTTTCCACACGTTTCCCGCTCAACAGCGCGTTCATCTTCACGTTCGGCGCGCTGGGAGGCATGCTGTTCGGCTTCGACACCGGCATCATCTCCGGAGCCTCGCCGCTCATCGAATCCGATTTCGGCCTGTCCGTGGCTCAGACCGGGTTCATCACATCATCCGTGTTGATCGGTTCCTGCGCGGGAGCCCTGTCCATCGGCGCGCTGTCCGATCGTTTCGGCCGCAAGAAGCTGCTGATTCTGGCGGCGATACTGTTCCTGCTCGGTTCGGGCATGTGCGCGGGATCCACGGGATTCCTGATGATGGTCGTGGCCCGCATCATCCTCGGTCTCGCCGTCGGCGCGGCCTCCTCGCTGACTCCGGCATATCTTGCCGAGCTTGCGCCGAAGGAACGTCGTGGATCGCTGTCCACGCTATTCCAGCTGATGATCACTTTCGGCATCCTGCTGGCATACGCGTCCAATCTCGGCTTCCTCGGCCACAATATCGCCGGCATCCGCGATTGGCGGTGGATGCTGGGGTCGGCGCTCGTGCCGGCGGCCCTGCTGCTGATCGGCGGCCTGCTGCTGCCGGAATCGCCGCGATATCTGGTGAGTCGAGGCAAGGATCGTGAGGCGTTCAAAGTACTTACCCTTATTCGCAAGGACGTCGATCAGACGCAGGTGCAGCTCGAGCTCGACGAGATCAAGGCCGTCGCCGCGCAGAACACCAAGGGCGGTGTCCGCGAGCTGTTCCGTATCGCCCGTCCTGCGCTCGTCGCCGCGATCGGCATCATGCTGTTCCAGCAGCTCGTCGGCATCAACTCCGTGATCTATTTCCTGCCGCAGGTGTTCATCAAAGGCTTCGGATTCCCCGAAAACCATGCCATCTGGGTGTCGGTCGGCATTGGCGTGGTCAACTTCGTGGCCACTATCGCGGCCACGCTTATCATGGACAAATTCCCCCGCAAGAAGCTGCTGATCTTCGGATCGGTGACGATGACCATCGCCCTCGCGGTGCTGGCCGTGCTTAACTTCACCGGCGATGTGGCCACGCTGGCCGTGCCGACCATGGTGCTGATCGCCTGCTATATCCTCGGCTTCGCGCTGTCATGGGGTCCGATCGCATGGGTGCTCATCGGCGAGATCTTCCCGTTGAGCGTGCGCGGCATCGGCAGCTCCTTCGGTTCCGCTGCCAACTGGCTGGGCAATTTCGTGGTCTCCCAGTTCTTCCTCATGCTGCTGGCCATGTTCGGCAACAACGTCGGCGGCCCGTTCACCATCTTTGGCGTGTTCTCCGCGCTGTCCATCCCGTTCGTGCTGCGTTTCGTGCCTGAGACCAAGGGCAAGTCGCTCGAACAGATCGAAGAGGAAATGGTCCGCCGCTGATACGGCGTCGCGGCATCGACGGCCATTGAATGGGGCGGGCACTCCGGAGGAGTATTCACCCCATTCACGTTATTCAACAGCGTTCGTATGAGAAGCGGCGGATTCGATCAAGGCATTCCCGGCTTTCCTCAAGCCATGGCATGCCGATGACGAACACATGCCCCAACGTCTCATGGCGGCGCGGCTTCGGGTCGAACAATTCAAAATCGGCGCCTTTGCGCGACAAGGCGGCGGCCAACGCCAGATTGTCGGCTTCAAGGAAATCGTCGCCGCAGGTGATGATGAGCAAGGGTGGCAGATCGACGTTGAACGCCAGACCCTCAGCGGTGAGGAACTTCGGATCGGCGGCTTCGAGCCCCGCAAAGAAATCGACGCCCAACATCTGCTCAAGACCGATACGGCGGTTCGGGTCATACCCGACCGTCAGCTTGCGGCCCATGGTCTCCAACGACGCCGAACTGTACGCGCCGCACACCGGAGCGGCACCCGCGAATCGGATGCCGGACGGCTTGTCGACGCCAAACGCAGGCCGCGGCTTCCGCATTGTTTTCAATGGCCAAGGTCAGTAGCGTCAACGCGCCACCTGCGGAATCGCCGGTGAGGAACACCGCGTTCGGATTGACCGGATAATCGGCCATATGGGCTGCGATCCAACGCAATGCCGCCTGGATATCGGCCAATTGCCCACGCAAGTCGGTCTGCGGCGCCGGACGATAGTTCAATGAAAACACCGCGAAGCCCTGTTCCGCGAGATGCACGTTGAAATTCCGGTTCAGCTCCTTGTATCCGTAAGTGAATCCGCCGCCATGGATATCGATGTACACCGGCAGGGTGTGCCCACCGCGCAATACCGCGTCATGCGGCAGATACAGGTCGAGCAAATGGCCGCGGCACGCTCCCGCGGCCGTATCGTACCCGCCATCCGGCAGGTAGGCGAGGTCGGCGATTACATCGATGTCTTCCGGCGTGCTCCAGCGTTCGGAACGCGGCGTATCGATGGCGATCGCGCCAAATCGCATTCCCAGAATGCCCGGCAGCAGGTTCTCGGGAACCCCTTCGAGGTCGCCCGTGGTCTCCGTCCAACGTTCCGCGTTCCTGAGCATATCCTCCGACAGGCCATATTCCGCAGCGAACTTCGCGCGGATGCGCTCCAAGTCCGTCATCCTTGCCGTCCTTTCCTCGACGTGCGTCGCCGATGCTTGTATCGATAGTTCGAGCTTGATTCCATTATCGTGCGATGTTCCGATGCGATGCTCCGATTCCGGCGAGCCAGGCTCCGATGACGGTTTTCGCAGCACCCGCAAACCAGTGGTATGTAACGGTATATATGTTGATTTTATTATGATTGCGACACGCCGAAAACGCATCTGTTGCATCGGCGTACGGTTCGTTTAAAATAAGTCGAGTTTGCGAATCCGAACAGGGGTTTCGGCCGGCGGCGGCATGCCGGTGACGGGACGCTCGACACACGACGGACGTGAATCGTGGCGGCAACGAATGGCCGCAACACCACAACCCAACAACAACCCAACCAAGACCCAAGCAAACAATTCGAAGGAACGCTACGTATGTATGTCGATCCGAAACGCAACCAGCAGGCGGGCAACCTTGCATGGATCCTGCCGTACTGCAAACCTGACCTGCCGCGCGTGGCCGGCGCGGTCGTACTGTTCTGCGTGAACAACACCATGGCCCTCATCATCCCGCTGCTGTCCGGACTGATCGTGGACCGTGTCATCACCCAAGGCCATGTGGACGAACTGACCCGGCTGTGCGTCATGATGCTCGTGCTCACCGTGGTGCGTGTCGGCTCCCGTTACGGCTGCCAAATGTGGATGGAACGCTTCGGACAGAACTCCATCTATCGTCTCGTCAGCGACGAATTCGAAAAACTCCACGAACTTGACTTCACCTACTTCAACCACACTCGCACTGGCGACGTCATGAGCCGCATGACGTCCGACACCGACGCCATCCGCCACGCACTGAGCTGGGTGAGCCTGCAAGCGCTTGACTGCGTGGTCATGTTCATCGGCGCGCTCGCCATGATGTTTTCGATTGATTGGCGACTTGCTCTTGCGCTCGCTTGCGTCACGCCACCACTGTTCATTTTGACACGCGGTCTGTCGAAGCATGCACGACCCCTGTTCTTCGATATCCGAAACTCGCTCGCCGAAATGAATTCGATGGTCGAGGAAAACATCGAAGGCAACCGCGTCGTCAAAGCGTTTGTGCGCGAATCGTACGAAACCGAAAAATTTGACGGACGCAACGACGACTATATGCAACGCAACATGGCCCAGGCATACAACAGCCGCAAATACATGCCCTGGCTTGACGGTCTCGGCTTTTCGCTGCAACTTATCACACTCGGTTTCGGCGGCTTTCTCGTCATCAAAGGGTACATGACTCTTGGCAACCTTGTGGCGTTCAACTCATACCTGTGGATGCTTGACAGCCCAATCCGCCAATCCGGATGGCTTACCAACGACTGGCAACGTTTCAACGCGGCATGCATAAAAATCCGTAAGCTGCTCACCGCCGAATCGCGTATTCGCGAAAAGCCGGAGTTTGCGGGGAAAGCCACGCAAAGCACTACGCGAGTCGGTACGCAAGGTACGCAAGGGGCGCAAGCCGCCGATAAATCGGCTAGAATCGCAGGAACCATCGACTTCCAGCACGTCGACTTCGCTTTCCCCGACGATCTGGGGACGCCTGTGCTCAGCGACATCGACTTCCACGTTCCCGCAGGCGCGAAACTCGGAATCCTCGGCGAAACCGGCTCCGGCAAATCGACTCTCGTCAACCTTATCTCCCGTTTCTACGACCCAACCGCCGGTCGTGTGCTCATCGACGGCATCGACGCGCGCGACTGGCCGCTCGCCACGTTGCGATCGCAAGTCTGCATCGTCGCGCAGGATACGTTCCTGTTTTCCGATACGATCGGCAGCAACATCAGCTTTGGCGCGGGCGACCGAGGCAACCGACTTGAGTACAACGGTCAGTACGACGGCCAGCGCAGACGACGTGGTTACGACGAACAGTACGTGCGCCGCATGGCCGCCATTGCCGGCGCGGATGGCTTCATCAGCAGCATGCCGGACGGCTACGATACCGTCGTCGGCGAACGTGGCGTCGGCCTGTCCGGCGGACAGAAGCAGCGACTGAGCTTGGCGCGTGCTCTCGCCGACAATCCGTCGATTCTGATTATGGACGATACGACCAGCGCCGTCGATATGGAAACGGAAGCAGAGATTCAGCGGCACTTGCGCGATTTGGACGAGAAGAAGACGATTGTCACAATCGCCCACCGCATTTCGTCGGTCAAGGATTCCGACTTGATTCTCGTGCTGGAGCATGGGCGCATTGTGGAACGTGGCACGCACGACGAATTGGTGGCCTCGCACGGCCGATATTGGCAGATTTACAGCAAGCAGTTGGGCGTGGATGCCGGCCGCTCGCAGGGATTCGAAGCGTAAGACGCGGGGGAGGATAACATCATGGCACAACGCAACACCTTCCGTGACGATGAAGACCTTGAAGAGAAGATCAATATGCGCGACCTCGCGCGCGTCGGCGTCTACCTGAAACCGTACATGGCCCGCGTGGTCTGGATCCTCATCGTCGTGGCGGCAATGGGTTGCATCAACGTCGTGGAACCGTATCTGACGAAAATCATGATCGACAGTGTCATTCCGGCGAAAAACCTTGCGCTGCTTGGCGAGCTGGTGGCACTGCTGGCGGTGCTCATCGTCATTTACGAATTCGGTTTGCGCTACCGTACTGTGGAAATCACGCGCGTCGGCCAGCTCATGCTTAAAGACATGCGCCGCGACCTGTTTACGCACATTCAGACGTTGCCGTTCAGCTATTTCGACTCGCGTCCGCATGGCAAAATCCTCATCCGCGTGGTCAACTATGTGAACACGCTTTCGGACACCCTGAGCTCCGGTCTGGTCAACGTGATTTCCGACGTGTTCACGTTCTTCATCACGCTAGTGGTCATGTTCGTCGTGGATTGGCGTCTCGCGCTGTACAGTCTCGCGTTGTTCCCGCTGCTCATCGCGTGGGTGCTGGGATTGCAGCATTTCCAGCGTCGCGCGTACCAGGTGCTATCCAATAAGCAGAGCAATCTCAACGCGTTCATCCACGAATCGATCGCCGGCGTGAAGACCACCCAGACGTTCGCGCGCGAGGACACGCAGTTCCGCACATTCCAGGAACAGCAGGGCGCTGTGCGTTCCGCGTGGATGCGTACGGTGCATATCCAGACGCTTATGTGGCCGGGCATCCAGACGATTTCCGTCATGACGATCGCGTTCATCTATTATGTGGGCGTCACCGGTTTCGGCGGTGTGGACGTGACCACGGGTGTGCTGATCGCGTTCGTCGGCTACGCGAACAACTTCTGGAACCCGGTAATCAGCATCGGAAACTTCTACAACCAGCTGATCACCTGCTCCGCGTATCTCGAGCGCATCTTCGAGACGCTGGATGTGCAGCCGGAGATCCGCAACGCGCCGGACGCCGTCGATCTGCCGCAGATCGAGGGCCGCGTCGACTTCAACGACGTCGTCTTCCGCTACGAGCCGGACGGCCGCAACATCCTGAACCTGGTCGACCTGCATGTCGAGCCAGGCAAGACGATCGCGCTGGTCGGTCCTACGGGTGCCGGCAAAACCACGATCATCAACCTGCTGTCGCGTTTCTACGACGTCGCCGAAGGCTCGGTGACGATCGACGGCCACGACGTGCGTTCCGTGACGTTGGAAAGCCTGCGCCGGCAGATGGGCGTCATGCTGCAGGACACGTTCATCTTCTCCGGCAACGTGCGTGAGAACATCCGCTACGGCAAACTGGACGCCACCGACGAGGAGATCGTGGCCGCTGCCAAGGCCGTGCATGCGCATGAATTCATCATGGAACTGCCAGACGGCTACGACACCGTGGTGGAGGAGCGCGGCTCGACCCTGTCCGCGGGCCAACGCCAGCTCATCGCGTTCGCGCGCGTGCTGCTCGCCGACCCGCGCATCCTGATTCTCGACGAGGCCACGTCGAATATCGACACGCGTACCGAGGAGGCGCTGCAGGCCGGTCTGAACCATCTGCTCAAGGGACGCACGAGCTTCATCATCGCGCACCGGCTTTCCACCATCGAGAACGCGGATGAAATCTGCTTCATCGACCACGGTCAGATCGTGGAACAGGGCAACCATGCCGAGCTGCTCGCCCGTCATGGCGCCTACTATCGGCTCTAACGAATCGCAGTACGCCATGATCAAGGTCGGAGTAGCCGGCGCCAGCCCTCCGGCGGCAGGCTTCCATACTTCCTGGCCCGTATATCCGCAATCCGAAATGCCTGCCCAACGGTCGTGCAGCCAATGCGCGGCCATCTTGGGCCGGCTGCCGCGGTGGGATTCCCGTCGGACATGCCGCCATGCGGAATGTACTTTGGAGCAACCCGTGGAATAATGGATTGTGAGCGTTAACAAGACAACGATGCACTAAGGAGCGCTTGCACTCATGACTACCACCAATCGCACCAGCCATCCAATCGCATTGCGCGACGCCACCGTCACCGATCCGTTCTGGGCATCGCGGCAGGAACTCGTGCGCACCCAGGTGATTCCCTACCAGTGGAACGCGCTGAACGACAACGTTCCCGGCGCCGCACCCAGCTACTGCATGCACAACTTCAAGGCCGCCGCCGCGCAGAACGCAGAACACCACAAGGAAGGCAAGGCCTTCGTGCCGCCGAAATACACGTTCCGCGGCTTCGAAGCCCTGCCGGACGACCCGGCGCACCCCGATCCCGACAAGTTCTACGGCTTCGTGTTCCAAGACACTGATTTCTCCAAATGGATCGAAGCGGTCGGCTACTCGCTGACCCACCACCCGGACGCTGACCTTGAAGCGACCGCCGACACCGCCATCGATATCGTCTGCGCGGCGCAGCTCGACAACGGCTACCTGGACACCTACTACATCCTCAACGGCATGGACCGGCACTTCACCAACCTGAAGGACCACCATGAGCTGTACTGCTTCGGCCACCTGACCGAAGGCGCGATCGCCTACTATCAAGCCACCGGCAAACGCAAGCTGCTTGACGCGGCCTGCCGTTTGGTGGGTCATCGCTGATTACATCGATTCCCGATTCGGCACCGCCGACGGCAAGCTGCACGGCTATCCCGGGCACGAAATCGCCGAAATGGCACTCGTCAAACTCGCCGAGACCACCGGCGAACAGCGCTATGCCGACCTCGCCGAACACTTTGTACGCCAACGCGGCCAGCAGCCGCTCTATTTCGAGCTCGAAGACCGCCGCCGCGCCCGGGAGGACGGCCGCAACTACGCGCCGCGCGAGCAGAACTACGCCTACTACCGGGCCGGCAAGCCGATCACGGAACAGACGGAGGCCCTCGGACACGCCGTCCGCGCCGCCTACTTCTACGCCGGAGCCGCCGACGTGGCACGCCTGACCGGCGACTCCGACCTGCTGGCATCCTGCGAACGACTATGGCGCAACATCGTCGACCGAAAGCTCTACATCACCGGCGGTATCGGCGCCACACACATGGGGGAGGCCTTCTCCTTCGACTATGATCTGCCGAATGACACCGCCTATTCGGAAAGCTGCGCCGCCATCGCGCTCGCGTTCTTCGCCCGCCGCATGCTGGAAATCCAGCCGAAATCCGAATATGCGGACGTCATGGAATCGGCGCTGTACAACACCACGCTCGCCGGCATGGCACTCGATGGCAAAAGCTTCTTCTACGTGAACCCGCTCGAAGTGGTGCCCGAGGCATGCCATCGCGATGAACGCAAGGCGCACGTCAAGCCGGTGCGCCAGAAGTGGTTCGGATGCGCCTGCTGCCCGCCGAACATCGCACGCATCGTGGAGGACGTGCAGCAGTACGCCTACACGATCGGAGACGACTCATCCACCCTGTATGTGCATCTGTATATGGGCGGCGGCGTCCATGCCAGGCTTTCCGGCACCGATGTGCGCCTTGACGTCATGTCCGATATGCCCTGGTCCGGCAAGGGATCCGTCACGGTGGGCTTTGGCACAGCCGGTTCGGCTTCCGACGCCCCCAAGGACGCGGTTTTCACGATCGCCCTCCGTCTGCCCGCTTGGGCCGGTGGCGAAACCGCTTCCGATGCGGTCACCGTGCGCGGCCGCGACGACATCTCCCGCGTCATCAGAGACGGATACCTGTATCTGACCGGCGCATGGCATGACGGCGACGTCGTCGATTTCGATTTCCCGATGCCGGTCCACATGGTCGCCGCGAATCCGCTCGTGCGCGAGGACGCCGGAAAGGTGGCGTTCGTGCGCGGACCGCTGGCCTACTGCGCGGAAGGTGTCGATAATGGCGCGAACCTGCATCTGCTGCACGCCGATACCGCGCGCATCGCATCCGACCCGTCCTGCGTGTCCGTTGATCGCATCGTCTTCCATGCCGGCGCCGTCGCGCAGGACGAGCAGGGGCTCGGCGAGGTGGACGCCGTCGATATGCCGATGACCACGCTGGCGATTCCCGCTTGGCGTGAAGTGGAAGACTCCGCGCAAACCTCCGCGTTGTACCATGATTGGCGTCCCGCCGAACGCAAGACGACGACGGCCACGCTGATTCCATACTTCGCATGGGCCAACCGTGGCGAGAACGAGATGACGGTGTTCCTACGCGGGTGAGCATGACGAGTGACGAAGGGACTGCCCGACAAAGGGGCTGTCCTTGGTTTCGGCAACATCGCCAAAACCAAGGATGCGCCAGTCAAGTTCATCGCATATCTCCGCTTCGAGTAGACACGCACGTGCGATTTGCCCCATTTACCGCTTAAGCTAGTACCAGGTACGTCAATCGATGCACGTCAATGATCAGGCGGTATCTGAACACGGTTGAGGAGTCGAAGATGATAAGCGGTGCCGGTGCAATGAACCCCGTATGTCCCCGTGAGGACGGGCGTCTCGAATGGGGCAATGGCGTGGTTTCCATGCTGTTCGATACGGCAGGCGATTCCCCCGTCCGATTGTGCAACGTTGCAGGCCGCGGCATGGGGCCCATCGGCGGCCGTGTTACCGACGATGGAAGAACCGTGCTGGAACGTGATCCGCGTCCAATCGTCGAAGTGCGTGCCGCCAACACCGGATCGCAGGACAATCGCCTCACCTTGATCGCCACGGTGGCGGGCAGCGTATTGCGATTCGTCTCGGCCGCCGCTTCCGAGCCGGAGGAAGGGTCCGCCGAACCATATCGTTTGGAGATCGTCCAATTCGCTTCGTATGCGGAACTGGAGCCGCACGGGCGCGCGTTCGAACCGACCGCCGCCGAACGGGCCGAAGCCGCCGCGCAGCCCTCGCCGGAAACCGTCCGCCATGCCGACGCCACGGCTGGGCTGGTAGTCACTTCCGTATTCGAAGCGTTCCCGGGTCTGTCCGCAGTGCGCACCTACACGCGGTTGAGCTCCGCGCGCCCGCTGCCTATCGAGGCGGTGTCGTCGTTGAATCTGACGGTGCCGATGCGCGTCAACTGCGGCAAAATCGACCATTCCCGCGTATTCTGGGGAGACTCCGCGTGGGCGGTGGAAAACGATTGGCGCAGCCGTCCGCTGCGCGACGTGTCGGTGCGCAATCGCAATCAAGTGATCAATCCCGGCCAATCCAGCTCGCGATTCGCCATGAGCTCCGCCTCCACATGGAGCACCGGCGTGCATGAGCCGGCCGGCATCGTACAGGTCGAGGGCTCGCGCCGCCAATCGCGTGACTTCTCCGTGATGTGGCAGATCGAGCACAATGGCCCGTGGGAGTGGGAGGTCGGTGAGGATGATCCCGGTTTGCACATCAGCGCGTTCGGACCGGAATATCAGGACCACCATTGGTATACGGAGCTGGGTGAAGGCCACGATTTCGAATCGGTGCCGGTCTCCTTCGCGATCTCGGCCGGCGATTGGCAGCAGTCCGTCGCCGAAATGACATTGCAGCGCCGTGCGTTGCGTGCCGCCAAGGCTCGCGAATTGGGGCGTTCCGAGCAGTTCGAACGCACGCAGGGACTCGTCATCTACAACGATTACATGAACACCCTGTTCGGCGACCCGCGCTTGGAGAAGGAGCTGCCGCTCGTCGAGGGCGCGGCACGCGTCGGCGCGGACATCTTCTGCATCGACGCCGGCTGGTACGACAGCACGGACGGCGGTTGGTGGGACATGGTCGGAGAATGGCAGGCCTCCACGAACCGTTTCGGCGAAGCTGGACTCAAGGGTTTGGCCGACACCATCCGCGCGCATGGCATGGGCTTGGGATTGTGGCTCGAGCCTGAGGTGATTGGCGTGAAATCGCCGCTCGCCCAAAGTCTGCCCGATGACGCGTTCTTCCAGCGCCACGGTGTGCGCGTCTGCGATTCGGGCCGG
>OAUQ01000727.1_pt1 | contig 11829 bp, 15 predicted proteins | sample 1476151 | NCBI WGS metagenome assembly OAUQ01 (sample SAMEA2580008, study PRJEB22360) | human gut metagenome | biome: human gut; feature: human-associated habitat; material: faeces | place: Denmark | collected 2008/2010 | reverse complement strand
ATAATTCTTTCCTTGCGAATGAAGGAGGGGATAAGAAATGAAATATATCTTTAGTAATCAAGTGATTGATTTTGCCATGCTTTTTCTCATGATATGGAATTTATGGATATTTATATTTAACAAATCTAAAAAAGAAGATATGAAGATGGTTGTAAAGAATATCCCAGTGTATATTCGAATTCCTTTTATATTTTGTATAGATGTATTAATGGGAGCGGCGATACTGATAGATATTGGGATCATTAATTATTCAAATAAACTTTTGATAATGACATCTGCAATATGGGGAGGGTGGCTATGGTTTCTTTTGGTGCTATATGAATTGAGAAGGAACCGAGCAAAAGTTGCAAATTGTTATGATGTTAAAGATGATGTCCGGTTAATAGCATGGTTACTTTTAGGATTAATGTTAATATTTATAAACTTACTACCGGAACCTTGACATGGGAAAATATAGAAAACAAAGCAGAATATAAAGCAAGCGAAAGAGGACTACTGCCCCATATTGTCCATCAAAGGAAGCACAGCCACAACCAACCAATCCGCAGTGAACTCTGAGTATCTAATTATGACGATGAACAGTTTAAAAAGGACTTTAAACAGAATTTTATTGTAAAAGATTGAATCGAGGAATACATAATGAAGATTATCAGTCTTTCGTTTTTTTGGGGAATAGTATTTACTGTTTTAATATTTGCTTTTATGTGCTGTGCCATAGGTGAAGATTTTATTCGACATAAAGATAGGAGACATCCGTCTCTCTATAAGTATGTCATATTTATATTCATGGGAATATTGCTAACTGTGTTTAGCCTTCTATTTATAATATTGACTGCAACCAACATTCTGAAAATCATGTCAGGTATAGATATGTCCCATAGTCCACTAGTCAGTTTGACAGGGATGCTCTTTATGGGGGAGGCGATTTTCATTCTGGCTCGGTATTTTGCTTACATATTAGCATCTGAATTTACGAAGAAAAGCGAAAGTGAAATTGTACAGGCGCAAAAACAAACTATTCTTTTATCAATATTAAATGTGTTTATTGAATTGTTTGTAATAGGGTATTACCGAGATGTGCTGTGGTATGTAATCTCCTGGATTTTCTATTAATTAATGAAATTCAATATAGAAGGTATTACTGAACAAAGCGGCATCTACATAGGGAAAGAAGAATACGACACCAAGTCAAAAACAACACCCACCTCAAAGGCGACGTCATAGACAGCAAAGCACGGGCAGAAAAGAACAAACTCACCACCGGTACTTTGACATGGGAAAATATGGACAACAAAACCGAATACAAAGCAAAAGCAAGCGGAATCACTGCATCCACCAATGCCGTATCCAAACTCACCCCCTTAGGACTGGGCTATGTACCGACCGTACTCGTGAAAGGGAAATCAGAAAGCACCACCTTGGACGGAACCTGAAAGAAAACAACCGGATGAAAAGTATATTACAAATGTACATAAACAAATAGATTAATGATGGAGAATTTATGATAATGGATATTATTGTATGCATAGCCTATGTTTTTATAGGAATAAGGTGGATTTTTCAGAATGTACGTTTAGGTACATTTTCAGCATGTACTACTTGGAAAGTGATGGGGTTAAAGCTTTTCATGTTATTAATGGTACCTTTAGCATTATTTGTTTATGTGTATTTCGCGGATAATTTGACACAAAGGTTATTCTTGGGGATGTTAGTAATCATTTTGGGCCAAATTGGAGATTATTTATTGTTCAAGGAAACACAAAGGATCCTTATTAATACTGTTAAATATGAGATGACAGAAGAATTTAACAAAAAACTTGCGCATGAAAAGTTTAAATTTCAAATTCGAATGATGGGATTGTCTGTAATTGTATTTATGGGAATCATATCTTGTCTTCTGGCAGAATGATGTTTTCATCCCTTAAGGGTTTCGTCATAGACAGCAAAGCACCGGTAGAAAAGAATAAACTCGCCACTGCTAACATTCTGCAAACCATCACAGCCTGGGAAGGCAGATATATCTATGACTTTAAACAGGGAAATCATACTATTCTTTTCGGGATAAGAAGTATGTAATTATAGGATGGGAAGATAGTTTTATGAAGATGATAATTGATAGAAAAAAGATGGGGAAGAATTTGAATTTTTATTTTCAAATATTCATGATAATAGTATTCATGGGTTTATTTGTATTTAATCGCTTTGAGTCAAAGCGGCCCGAAAAAGAAATGCGAGATAGTATACCTACAATTACTTTATACAAAGAAGATGGTTTATTAGGAGATAAGTTATTCTTTTCATATAGAAATTCAAATTTATATATACTTACTATGGGAAGTAAAGCGTATGCCTCAGAAAAAGAAATTGTTGAATATTATAAAGAATGTTTTATTAAACACGGATGGAAATATGATGGATGTAGAGACAACATCGATTATTCCAATCATTCTAAAATTGAGAATGTATATCTTTTTAATAAAGGTATATATGAATTAACATTGAACTTCTATCAATCTGACTTATTGGATGAGCAAGTTATCAGACAAAAAAAACCATTAAACTACTACATAGTAGTTCATCCAAAACATAGCTATTAGTGTTGACGGAGGGGAAAGTAAACTTATTGATGGTCTGATAGATGTGCGTAAGAAAATTAAGGATGGGAGAATGATTGAAGATTAATCGAGGATATTATGAATAGCTATAAAAAATATTTACAGGATGAAAAAAGGATAAAGAGATGGAGTATCTGTTGTTGGGTAAGTGCTGGAATCTCTTGGATTATACAGCAGAAATATATTCAGTGGATATACCAAAATCTAAGATATACTAAGTTTAGTATAGTTTTTACATTCATAGTTGTATTTCCATGTCTATTAAATTTATTTTTATGGCCAAGTCAATATTATTCAGAAAAAGAATTGAGAGAAAATATACCTCCAATAATGATTTACCAAGAGTCAAACGAATTGAAGAAATCATTAAAATTTTGGTATAGATTACCGGGGCATTACCATGGATCAGAGAATTATTCTGTGTTTGCACCGCGGCTGGAAATTATTAATTATTATATGGAAGAGTTAAGAAAATATGGATGGGAATTTATAGCGGAAGAGGACAATGTTGAGAAATTTAATGGGAAAAAAGTGGAAGAAAAATATATATTTCGTAATGGAACGTATGAGCTCCAATTATCTTTTCCTGTGGAGACAACAGTAAATTTTGAAGGGGTAGTATATGAAAAAAGTTATTATATCATGGTATTTCCAATAGATAGATAAATGGAAATACTTAAAGTCAGGCTGTCCACTGCAGCATATAGGGAAAGAAATCTTTTTATCGAAAGTGAACAGGACAGGAAGAGTTACGAAGAAAAAAGCAAAATCTCGAACATGTCTGTCAGCGGCAGACCGGGAAGCGCCGTCAGCGTGAGCGGATGAAATGGACACATAGAGTCTGCGCCTCTTAGATGGAAACGAAGTGGGATATTTTAATATGGAAGGTACTAAAGAAGAGACAGAAGACCGAAAAGTATTATCCGAAAATCATGGAAGATAGTGCGTAAAAAATGAATTGAAGGCGGGGGGAATAAAGTTTTTATCTCGTGTATCCACTTTTGGATTGGTTATGCTGCTGCATTGGGATTTTATGTAAATTTCCAGGTTGAACAGTATGAAGCCATAGATACAAAATTTAAAGAACAAGGTAAATCATATGTGGAGGACTTATATAACAGGATTAAGAGTGATACAACCGAAGTAATGGATTAGATATAAGGATGTGGAAATAGATATTATGGAATATATTATAGGGTTTATAGCGATAGTGGTGATAATTATCTATTATATTGGAATGGTAGTTTGGCAGAATACCATTACAAGGCGGTTTCAGAAAATTATAAAAACAGCGGAAATTAATAATAAGGAAATACATGAGTCTGATTTATCAATTTTAAAACAAACTCTATTTCCTAATGGGAGTGATATAAAAAATATATATAATACTATTTCAGCAGGTGGAATTCAGGAAATAGAGAGTATAAAGGTTTATGAAGGTAAATATTTTGTAAAAATGAGGTTTTATGGAGAGGGATATTTTACATTAGAAGGAACCCATGTGGATATTGTTTCGGTTGGTCATGTTATAAATATGAAAAATGGACAATTGCTATACACACCACAAAATGATGATACGGAATATATTTCAATGACACAGAAAGACTACTGAAGTAATGATGGGAAAACTTTTTGGAAGGTCTTGGGTTGATTAATAGCTGCATGCATGAAATATAATGAATCCACTGCTGCAAATGGTTATATCCTGCATATAGAAGTCTACGGCTCCTGAAATATCTGTGCAGGGGGGATCATATACGGTTTGTTGATTATCAGGAGCAGATATAAGGAGATACAATGGGTGCATCTATTCTGGTACTTATATATAGAATCATAGTAATATTTATAGGAGTATCTCTTCTGGTTTATAGGCAGATGGTCAGATATAACTCTGAAAATATTACCTTACAGGTTGTGGAGGCAAAAAAAGTATGGACATCTCCGACATCATGGGGGATTTACCGATTTTTTGTAACTTATGAATACAATGGTGTTGTTTACCGGCAGAAGAGTATCGAATTTGGAGTTTTTCTTTTTTCATTCAAGAATAAAACCATATATAATTGCACCGGTAAACGAAGCAAAAGCGGAAAGGTTAGTTGCGATCGGATATTCTGCATTGAAAAAATTGCGATATTTTTTATATTGGCTGGTGTAGGTTCGTTTTTTAACCGTAGGTTTTGATGCAGTGTTATTGGTTATATGAGAGAAGAACACGAATATAAAAAGAGCGGCGGTACATGTGGCGGGAAGTAAGATGGTTACATTATGGGTGACTTGATGAATGAATTTATGAAGAAAAAGGCTATCAGCATGCTTCGAATGGAATTGATAATAACTTTGATTTATATAGGAGCATGGGGGATTTGGGGGATAATGGCAATTGTTGATTTGAATGTTGCAAAAATTTTCTTTTTAGGAATGAGTATTTATATTACGCTGATAATCCATTATCATGTTCCTCTGCATAAATGGAATTATTCTGGTAGTATTCAAGCGATTGGAATCATTTCCGTCTTATATGCGTACTTTATGATATGGCATGGATTTCCTATTGATTGGGGAAATGGTACGACTACTTTGTTTATCCATTTGTTCTTGGGGATTACAAAAGTGATTCATAATGATTTCATAAGGATATCTATTATATCTTTAACATACTTTGTGTCAGTTTATGTCATTTCATTGGCGCTATTTTGGATCCTATGCGCACTTAATGGAAAAAATCAATGTTACCAAAGAAAATGATGTCGATCTCACTACAGGAAAAGATATGACAGGACTAAACAGAAACACGGATACAACCTGAATAAATATAAAGCTATAGAGCTGGAATTCAGGAAAAGGAACGAATTATGATTATCTGTGCTATATCGGATAATTATAATTAATATTAGATGGGATGAATTAGAATAAGGAAGATGCATCATGGATAATGGCGAATATATTCTGGGAATATTAGTTATTATTGCAATTTATATATATTACATTGGTGATGTGGTATGGGGATTCAATATTTCTGATAGACTCTGTAAAAAGGAAAAAGAGACTGAGCATAAAATTAATGCACGGCGTAAATCTGACATGGTCATGTTACAAAGTGTTGAATTTGCTGATAATATCAATGTGGCAGAGTTATATGATAATTTATGCAAAGGGGGAATACAGGGGATAAAGTCCATAAAAAAAGTTGGAGATAGATATTGGGTGGAGATGGAATTTTATGGAAAAGGGTACTTTACATTGACAGCTGGCAGGGTAAATATTGTTTCTATAGGAAATATTATTAATATGAAAAATGGTAAATTATTGCGTAGTCCTCAGCAGGATAGCCTAAAATATACAAAGAATATGCAGGTTTAGTATTTAAGTCTTCTGGCGGGAGCGGGGAGCGGCCAACGAACATGCCATAGGATATCTGGAAAAAATCAAATGGAAAGACCGGACAAACAAGCCTCTTGATGCAGTGCAGAATATTTCAGACGCCTTCGGCGGAATTTTGTCCAAAATGATAGGAGGAATCGGATACACAGGATCTGCATTTCTTCAGATGGGGACGAAGTGGAAGTTACAGTTAATTGATTTTTCTAATAAAGAAGGGGGGATATAATTAATTCAATTGCCGGATGGAGGGGTCATTTTACCGCAATGGGGAAACTGTGGAAATCCCTCCCTCAGGACTTATGGCAGAATTTGATAGCAGTCCTTCTGCCGGAGTTTCTTTAGCAATTGGTTATACATGTGGGGGGAGAATTTATGGATAAGGATAATCGAAGGATCATAAGGGTGAAGGAGGTTATATTAAATATATTTATCACGGTAATTCTGGCGTCATTTGGGATTTGGCTAATAGGTGGTATAACTTATAATGCCTTCCAAAAGGAGCAAATTCATCAACGAATTTTAGCGTTAGAAAAAAAGGCATATGATATAGAACCTCTGGAGGCATATGATGTATCTGATTTTCAATTAACAAACCGAAGAGCAATCATAGCAAAATCTGTTCGAACCTATATTAAACCCATTACTTCTGATAAGTCGCCCCAAATAGTAAAAGAGGAATTTCTTCAATATTTTATGTCTCATGGATGGAATATAAAGCATGCATGGGAAAACCCTAAACCATACCTGCAAGTGCAAAATGATGACTATATTGTTACGTTAGATTTAGTATCTCAAGAAACTAATACTTGGCGTATGATAATTGCGTATAATAATTTTTTCGAAAGAAATAATTTGTAAAAATGCGAAGTATATGAAAAATAATTGAAAAAAGCATTTCCATTTTTAGTATTTACACAAAACTCAGAATTTCCCATTAGAAAAGCGTTTCTCCTGCGGGGATAAAACCTCGTAGAGAAACGCTTTTGTCGTTTAATCAGAATCCCGGAGTCAGGGTCGCCTGGAAGTTGTCGTTGATGTACTTTCTGGTGGCTTCCGTCTGGAATATTTTTACAAACTTTTGATAGGTGGGGTTGTCTTTATCCTGTTCACGGGCAGCGATGACATTTACATACGGGCTGGTATTGTCTTCCTGGGCGAGAGCCGTCTTCGGATCCAGTCCCGCGGATACTGCGTAGCCGCCGTTGATGATGGAGGCGTCGCAGTCTTCAAGAGCTCTTGGGAGCTGGGGCGCCTCCAGTTCGATGATTTTCAGATTTTTCGGGTTGGAAGCGATATCGGAGACGACCGCTTTGACAGGATTGACGCCTTCTTTTAATTTCAGCAGGCCGTTTTTCTCCAGAAGAAGGAGGGCGCGGCCTCCGTTGGATGGATCGTTCGGAATCGCAATGGATGCGCCGTCGGGGAGATCGGACAGAGTCTTGTGTTTATTTGAGAACAGACGAAGGGGCGCGAGGTAAGTGTTTCCGATGGGAACAAGTTTTGTGCCGTTCTTTTCATTGAATGCTTCAAGGAAGGGGACGTGCTGGTAAGAATTTACGTCGATGTCGCCCTGCGCCAGTGCCTGATTGGGGGTGACATAGTCGGAGAAGGGGACGATGGTCACTTTGAGGCCTTCTTTTTCGGCTTCTTTGGCGACGAATTCCACGACCTGTTCCGAGTAGCCCGGTGTCGTGCCGACTTTGATTTCATTTTTTGTTTTCGCAGGGTCAGCAGACGCGGCGTCTTTTTTATCGCTGCCGCAGCCTGCGATGAAGCCTGCACATGCCAATGTGGCCATGGAAATGATGACAGTTTTTTTCAGATTCATAATACATACCTCTCTTTTTTAAAAATAATTTTGTGATAAATTTGGAAACCGGAAATAAGAATGGCGGAAACGGGTAAAAAAAAACTCCATCCCAGTAAAGGGACGAAGACCGTGTTACCACCCAATTTTACCTGCACGTCACCGCACAGGCCTCCATAGGTACGCCGGCTTGCGCCTTGATACCGCATCTCTGTAACGGGAGATCCCGGGCTGCTTTATTATTCGGCAAACCTGACTCGGAGGCCATGTTCAGCAAATTTTCCCGCGCTCCTTTTCACCCGCCGGAGCTCTCTTTGGCAGTTCCATCCGCTTACTCTTCTCTTCACAGTCATTATGTAAGTTGGAACAACTATACCACGCGTCTTTTTGCGTGTCAAGGAAAATTTTAAAAGGAATGGGGGTTGGGGGATCTTTTTATCAGATTTCTTTGCATTTAAGAATGATTTTTATTTTCTGCCGCAAAATAATTGGCACTCTGATTTAATAATTGAATTAGGGGAAGCTATTTTATATAATAGGAAGTAAGTAATAATTAGGGTGTAGGAAAAGAAACAGGTTTTGTATTTTATGAAAAATTTTCAGTTACAGGAAGTGGGGAAGGGAAATCATGACATCAGGGAAAGAAGATTATTTAAAAGCGATTTACATCATCAGCGAAGATCATGAGCTGGTATCCAACAAGGAATTGTCCGACATACTCCATGTGTCGCCGCCGTCAGTGAGCGAGATGATTATGAAGCTGCAGAAAGAAGGGTATGTGGACTACACCGCTTACAAAGGCAGCAAGATGACGAGGAAGGGAAGGAGGGAAGCAGGCAAGCTTTTCCGTTTTCATGCGTTGTGGGAAGTATTCCTTGTGGAAAAGCTCCATTTTTCCTGGAGCGAAGCTCATGAGCAGGCGGACGGTCTGGAACACCAGACGAGCGACATGCTTGCGGAACGGCTTGATGAGTTTCTCGGACATCCTGAACACTGTCCCCATGGTGACCCTATTCCGAAGGCGGACGGCAGCCGCAAAGGGCTTACTTTCCGTACGCTTTCCGATTTAAAGGAGGGGGATAGTACCACTATCCGCCGTATTGTGGAAGATTACAGCTTGATGGACTATCTTCAGGAGAAAGGCATCCATCCCGATATGCGGGTCACTGTAAAAGAAAAGGAACCTTATGAAGGACCGATTCTTCTTGCTACGGAGGCGGGTGATATTTCTCTCAGCTACAAAGCGGTGGAACAGATTTTTGTTGACGAATAAGATGAATAGAATAATACGGAGAGCCTCATTTAGGGCTCTTTTTAATAGCGGCAGGCAGGTGCTTTATTTCCCTTTATGCATAAATAGCATATGAAACGGGGGAATACATGCAGAAAAAGTACGATGAAAAAGGCTATACAATTAAAGATAAATCGCTTATAATACATTTACACAATTTTGAATGATGTATACGGAAAAAGACAGAAATGTCTGCCGAAGGAGTAACACTATCAGGCGTCCTGCGGGACACGAAACCGTGTACGGACAAACCTCTGGAGAGTGTCGTATATGACCGCCGAAGGTGCAGGGGCGCGGGGAAGAGTAGTCCTCCCGTTCTAATCTCTCAGGCAAAAGGACAGGGTCGGTGCAGCAATGGAAACATGCATGCCGGCTCTGTTTTTGTCTTCAGAGCCGGTTTTTATATTGTTCCGTCATGTCTTGGTGTACGGAATTTTGAGGGTGGGAGTGAATGCGAATGCTTGACTTGTTAAACCAAATTGATGCGATTGTCTGGGGCCCGTGGCTCCTTGTTCTTCTGGTAGGGACCGGCATATATCTGCCCATCCGCCTCCGCCTTCTCCAGATGGTCAAGCTGCCAAGGGCCCTTCGGCTGATTTTCTTTGCCAGAAATAAAGGCGACGGCGACATTGACAGTTTCAAGGCACTCTGCACGGCGCTTGCCGCAACGGTAGGCACAGGAAATATCGTAGGCGTTGCCACTGCTATCAAATTGGGCGGCCCCGGCGCGCTTTTCTGGATGTGGGTAGCCGCTTTCTTCGGCATGGCTACCAAGTACGCCGAAGGCTGCCTTGCCGTTAAGTTCCGTTCTATCGATGAAAATGGAAATATCGCAGGCGGACCGATGTATTACATTGAGCAGGGGCTGGGAAAGAAATGGAAACCTCTGGCGCTGGCATTTGCTTTCTTCGGTACGCTCACCGCCATGCTCGGATCCGGTACGACTACGCAGGTCAATGCTATTACGTCTTCTTTACAGGCATCCCTGGGTGTTCCTATCCTGCCCTCTGCAGCAGTGATTACCATCCTGGTTGCTATTATTACTTTCGGCGGATTGAAATCCATTTCAAAAACAGCGGAAAAAATAGTTCCTGCCATGGCTGTTCTTTATTTTATTATCACGGTGGCTCTTCTTGTTATATTTTCGGGAGAACTGCCCCATGCGCTGGCTCTCGTTTTTGACGGCGCTTTTGAAGGTACGGCAGCAGCCGGCGGATTTGCCGGTGCGGGCATTATGCTTGCTATGCGAAGCGGTATCGCCCGCGGCCTTTTTTCCAATGAATCCGGCCTGGGTTCCGCGCCAATCGTGGCGGCAGCGGCAAAAACGAAATGGCCGGCTGAACAGGGTCTTATTTCCATGACAGGAACCTTTATCGACACTATTATTATCTGTACGCTGACCGGTCTGACTATCATTGTTTCCGGTGCATGGCTCGGGGATACCAACGGCGCAGCTCTTACACAGGCCACTTTCAGCCATGGTTATGGTGCTGTCGCGCCGATCCTTCTGACGGTTTCTCTGACACTTTTCGCTTTCACCACTATTCTCGGCTGGAACTATTACGGTGAACGCTGCCTCGTATACCTTGTGGGTGTCAAAGGGATTACTCCTTACCGCTTGTGCTATGTCGTCATTATCGCAGGAAGCGCTTTCATGCAGCTTGAAGAAATCTGGGCGCTTGCGGATATTGTAAACGGTCTCATGGCCATTCCGAACCTGATTGCCCTTCTTGGACTTACCGGTGTAGTCGTCGCGGAAACAAAGCGGTATTTTCAGCACCTTGCCATTCGTGATGCGAAATTGGTGGCTTACAAAGCAAGGCATATAGGGAAGAAGTGATTGAAAGTCAGCAGGCAGACGATGCGGCATATACGATGATTTGTCTGTAGCCCAGACATAAAAATGAGAAAATGAAAATGCGGTACCTGTCAAGCGTGATGGGTGCCGTTTTTGTATCAACAGATAACAGATAACAGATGACAGGTAACAGCCGACAGCTGACAGGTAACAGATAACAGCTAGCAGCTAGCAGCTAGAAGCTAGAAGCTAGAAGCTAGAAGCTGGAAGCTAAGAGCTGTGAGCTGTGAGCCGTAAGCTGTTAGCGGCAAGACGTCATCAGCGTAATAGATTCTTCACTCTGTGTCATGTTGCCGTTTTCTGGCTTTCTCCCACAGCATTCTTATCCTCGTTCAGAATGACTGGGGACGGCAAGGCGTCATAATGAGGAAAGCGTCAGTCGTCATCCTGAACGAATGTGAAGGATCTGTTTCTGCGATGAGGGAAGCCGGTAATACGTCATCTGAGTAATAGATTCTTCACTCTGTGTCACTATCCCGCTTTCCTGCCTTTCCTACACAGCATTCTTACCTCCGTTCTGAATGACGATTTAGGGGAAGCGCGTCACTAACGATAGGGAATGGAAAGCGTCATAATGAGGGAAACGTTAAGCGTCATCCTGAACGAACGTGAAGGATCTATTACCGTGAGGAGGAAGGCGGTAAAATGTCATCAGTGTAACAGATTCTTCGCTTTGTGTCATATTGCTGATTCCCGCTTTTCTCATAAAACATTTTTGCCAAAGCTCTGAATGACGGGAAGCCGGTAAGACGCCATCAAAGTAATAAATTCTTTGCTCTGTGTCACTGTCTCGTCTGCCGTCTTCCTCACACAGCATTCTTGCTCCTGCTCTGAATAACTGGGGGCGGAAAGTGTGTCCGGGGTATAAGGGATA
>OAUQ01000726.1_pt1 | contig 11843 bp, 10 predicted proteins | sample 1476151 | NCBI WGS metagenome assembly OAUQ01 (sample SAMEA2580008, study PRJEB22360) | human gut metagenome | biome: human gut; feature: human-associated habitat; material: faeces | place: Denmark | collected 2008/2010 | reverse complement strand
TCCCATTGCATGCATAAGTAAAAAGTTCGTAGGATCTTCCTCTGCACCAACTTTCTGTGATACACGCGCAGCCATAGGAACTGCGGATACACCGGCAGAACCGATGAGTGGGTTGATCTTGCCTTTTGTAATGAAGCAAAGTAATTTACCGAACAATACTCCGGCTGCTGTACCAAACATAAATGCGATCAGTCCAAGTGCAACGATCTTTAAAGTTGTAGCATTTAAGAAAGCCTCTGCACTTGTTGATGCACCAACGGATGTACCAAGTAAGATAACTACGATATACATCAATGCATTAGATGCTGTCTCAGATAACTGACGAACCACACCACACTCACGGAACAGGTTACCAAGCATTAACATACCAACGAGCGGGGCTGTTGTCGGAAGGATCAGACATACAACAACGGTTACCACGATTGGGAATAAGATTTTCTCAAGTTTGGATACCGGACGTAAGTTCTGCATCTTGATCGCACGTTCTTTTTTCGTTGTAAATAACTTCATAATTGGCGGCTGAATGATCGGCACCAGTGCCATGTAAGAATATGCTGCTACAGCGATCGGTCCCATAAGGCCGGACTGTCCAAGTTTTCCAGCAAGGAAAATGGAAGTAGGACCATCTGCACCACCGATGATAGAAACGGCTGCTGCTGCTTTATCATTGAATCCCATCAGGATTGCAAGGAAATATGCGCCGAAAATACCAAACTGTGCTGCTGCTCCTAAAAGGAAGCTGATCGGGTTTGCGATCAGAGGTCCAAAATCGGTCATCGCACCAACGCCAAGGAAAATAAGGGATGGCAGGATTGACCATTCATCTAAGGTATAAAAATAATGGAATAAACCACCGACACCGTTACTCATCTGCTCCGGAGCTGCAAAGATATCCGGATAAATGTTTACCAGAAGCATACCAAATGCGATCGGAACGAGTAACAACGGTTCAAACCCTTTTGCAATCGCCAGATACAGGAAAATACATGCAACTAAGATCATTACGAAATTTCCCCATGTCAGGTTAAAAAAGGCAGTCTGATGAAGGAGGTTGCCCATTGTCTCAGTAAAATAACTCATTGTTATCCTCCTAAAATTAGTTGTTTAAAGTTGCCAGTAATGCACCTGCTTCTACCATGTCACCAACACTTACGTTGATGCTTGCTACTGTACCATCTTCGGTAGCAACAACCGGTGTCTCCATTTTCATGATTTCAAGAACTAAGATTGTGTCACCTTTCTTTACAGATGCGCCAACAGAAGACTCGATCTTAAATACTTTTCCTGCTGCACCTGCTTCGATCTTAACATTGCCTGCGCCACCTGCCGGTGCTGCTGCCTTTGGTGCTGCTGCCGGAGCGGCTGGTGCTGCTGCACGTCTTGGTGCTGCTGCCGGAGCACTTACGCTTCCGTTCTCTTCTACTGTAACATCATAAACATTTCCATTTACGGTAATTGTATAGCTTTTCATTTAATAAATCCTCCTGATCATAAAGGTAATCAATATCTTTTATTTCATATTGTGACTGGTTCTTTTATCTTCTGTGGATAGAACGAACGACAAAAGAATCTGTGGATGTTCCTTCGCTTGCTGCGATCGCTGCAGAAATAACAGCTACAAGTTCAAGGTCATCTGTAAGGTTTTCATTTACTGTCTCAACTGCCGGTGCTTTTGTTGCTTCTGTTTTTGCAGTTTCTTTCTTCGGAGCACCAACTTTTGAAATAAACTTAAAGCAGTAAATGATCAGACTGATAAGTATTAATACACAGAATACAGTTCCCATTCCCATCAAAGTATTGAGAGCTGCCTTTTCTAACTTCTCGCCTAATGTATACACGATATCTGCTGTTGCATCAGTCATCTCGATCTCTTCTGTCAGATAATTGTATTCATAGACGAATGTTACGTCCACATCTCTCTCAGAAAAATTTACGATCTGGTCAACGGTAACAGTATCGCTTGTCTTATCAATAGAGAACTCACCCAGACCAACAAATGTACCCACATCAGATGTCGTGTCCAGCCATGACTGTAAAAGACTGATCACAGCTTCTGCCTCTGTGTATTCTCTTCCATACTGTTTTGCATACTGCTTTGCATACTGCTCATTTGTCTCAATTGCCGCAGATAACTCCTCCTCAGAAGATGCTGCAATTGAAGTTACCAAGTTCTGTGCGCTGCTCTGTAGATCAGAGTAACTCATTCCGCCGTAGTCAACATCCTGCGGATCAGCGGATCCACAAGCTGCGAGTGTCAGCGCCATGATGCAAAGACAAAGCATTAAAGATAATTTTTTCTTCATAACTTCACCTTTCTATTTTGTTCCATGTTTCTTATCCGGTGTGCATACACATTTTGTGTAAAGCATCTCAAATGCTGCAACAAGATATTTTCTTGTATCTGCAGGCTCAATGATCAGATCAACATAGCCTCTTCTTGCGGCAGTCACTACATTTGACTGTAATTTTTCATATTCTTTTGCTTTCTCAGCAAGAACATCTGCGGAAGCGTCTGCATACATAATTTTAGCTGCAAGTTCTGCATCCATCATACCGATCTTGGTCTCCGGCCATGCATATACTAAATCTGCTCCGATCGATTTGGAGTTCATGGTCACATAAGCACTTCCAAAAGCATCGCCTGCGATCAGGTTTACTTTTGGACAGGTTGCAGAAGCAAATGCAGAAGTCATGTGGGCAAGTGCCTTTGCAAGACCTTTTTCTGCACACATGCATGCCTTGAATCCTGTCACATTTGTGATAGATAAAACAGGGATCTCGAAAGCATCACAGAAACGGATGAACTCAGATGCTTTCTCGCATCCTTTTACGGTAAGCGCTGCCTCAAAAGTCTCTGCTGTCTTTCCCTCTTCATCATGGATCTCTGTACAGTTTGCAACTGCACCGACAGTCATGCCATTTAATTTGATAAATCCTGTCACCATGTTCTTTGCGTAATCAGCTTTTGTCTCAAAGAAGGCATGTCCGTCTGAAATCTCGCTTAAGAGATATCTTGCATCACCCTTCATAACATCCATGCTTGCACATGCGCGGTTTAAATCGTCCTCACATTCCTCTGTGTAAACATCTCCCTCATTATTTAAAGGAAGCATGGATACTAACTCACGGATCTGTGCGAGGATCTCATCCTCTGTGCCGACATAGTCAACACAGCCTGTCTCTTCGCTCTGGAATTTTGCTGCGGATGTATCGCATTTTTCAATTCTGTTGCCCTCGATCGCATTTGGGGAATTGATGAACATCTTAGCCTTGGTTTCTTCCATAAAAGCGAAATCAGATAAAGCTGGAACAACTGCAAGACCGCCGCCACAATTTCCAAATACGGCACTGATCTGTGGAATCACACCGGATGCCTCGATCTCTTTGGCATAAATCCTGCCAAATCCGTCTAATGCATCGACAGACTCCTGTAATCTCATACCTGCACAGTCAATAAAACCGATGACCGGTGCGCCCATTTTCATTGCCATGTCATATACATTGGCAATTTTCTTTGCATGCATCTCACCGATTGTTCCGTTTAATACGGATGCATCCTGGCTGTAAACATATACCAGATTGCCATCGATCAGACCATACCCTGTGATAACACCGTCGGATGGTGTGTCTGTGTCTGCAAGATTAAAGTCTGTATTTCTTGCTGTTACAAGAGAACCGATTTCCATAAAACTGTTCTCATCGACTAACTTGGTAATACGCTGCATTGCCAAGCTATCATTACTACTACTCATTCTTTAGCCCTCCATCTATAAAAAATTAACAAATTTCGCTATGATAATATTACCTCTTTTCCAAACAATTTTCAAGTGCATTGTTAATTTTTTGACAGAATTTTTTCCAGATCTTTACCACATATTGTCAGACAGCGAGTTTTAACACCTGTCTTAAGCACCACTCAAAATCCAATTTCTCCATATCTTCTGTGGTCTCCACCTGATATTCCCGCAATACCATGCCGCCCAGTTTATAATAGATGGCTCCGGCACAGCTTCCCTTTTTTACCGGTGCACTCAGTTTTTGTGCGATCCGATACTCCACTGTCACCTGTTCCCCCTCTCTGAGCAGTACGTGGGAGAGATCTTTTTTCAGGACGGCATGCAGTTTCATGTACACCTGTTCTCCGATTCTGCCGCCCTGTGCATGTTCAATGGGAACCGGTGCAAATCTGCTCCCGTCCAGTGCGATATCGTCCAGATCGCAGCGCTCATAAGCGGCAAGCCCATACTCCATAAGCTTTCTCGTATCCGACCATTTATAAGTTCTATTGTTCGGCCAGCCGCATGCAAGCAGTGCCACAATATATGTTTTTCCATTTTGTTCCAGTGCACCCACATAACAGTATCCGGCGTTTCCCGTAAATCCCGTTTTCCCGGAGACTGCCCCGTCCATCATCTTTAAAAATGCATTATGGTTGTAGCAATGGTAGGCATATTTTCCACTCACATCCGTAAACGTATACTCTGCCTCCCCGGTGATTTTCAAAAACTGGTCTGCCTTTGGAGATTCCTTAATGCAATAACGCATGATCTGCGCAAGGTCTTCCGCAGTCGTGTGATGAAACTGACTGTCCTTCTGTGCGTCCAGACCATTGGGTGTTATAAAAAAAGTGTCCTTACACCCGATCTTTTTTGCATAGTCATTCATCAGCTTTGAAAAATGCTCCGTTGTGCCGGCAACCTGCTCTGCGATCACGACTGCACAGTCATTAAAGGACTCTAACATCATCGCATAAATGAGATCTTTCATCCGGAATTTCTGTCCTGCCGGTGCTCCCAGATGCACTTTCGGCGCTTTCGCCGCCTGCACGGACACCTCTGTGATCTGCTCTAAATCACAGTTTTCCAGTGCAATGATGCAGGTTAATATTTTGGTGGTACTCGCATTGGCAAGTGCCTCTGATCCGTTTTTACTATATAAAATACGTCCGGAACCGCCATCCATTAAGACTGCCGCCTTTGCGAAAAGCTCCGCTTCTTCCGGCGGCTCCTGCGCTGCCATCAATTTTGTTGGATATGTAAATAGAATGATAAGACATATGATAAATGAAATTGCTCTTTTCAAACCCAGAACCCATTTTTTCTCTTCACTCATCTATATGCAGAAATGAAATATGGTATGCTTTTTCCCTTATATATCCAGTTTTACTTTCATCTCTTCTTCCGCTTCCTGCTTGAACTCCTCGATCTGAACCTGATCTAACATTGGCAGTTCATCCAGGGACTGCACACCAAAGCTTCTTAAGAACTCCTCCGTCGTGCCAAACAAAAGCGGACGTCCCGGTGCATCTAATCTGCCGAGTTCCTTCACCAGATTGTACTCGACTAACTTGTTGACCGCATGGTCGCAGGAAACACCGCGGATCTTCTCAATCTCCACCTTTGTGATTGGCTGCTTGTACGCAATAATAGAGAGTGTCTCTAAAAGTACATCCGTGAGCACATGTTTTTTCGGCTGCTTAGCAATCCGTATCAGGTACTCATACATTTCGCTTTTCGTGCACATCTGATAGCTCCGTCCAGCTCGATGATCTTCATGCCAATGCTCGGCTTCTCATATTCTTTCATGAGATTCTCAATAATTTTCTTTGTCTCTTTTTTATCTAATTCCAATGCAGCGGCAATTTTTTCCAGTTCCACGGATTCTCCCATGGTAAAAAGGATTGCCTCCACAATCGCTTCATAATTCTTTTCTTCCATTCATCTATTCCCTATGCCGTCAAGACCTGTTAAGCGGCCATTTTCGATTCTATCTTAATATCATCAAAAGTGTGTTCCTGTGAGATAAAAATCTTTCCCACCTTCATCAGCTCTAATATTGCCAAAAAAGTAACAATCACTTCCACCTTGCTCGCCTGCGCTTCCAGAAGGTTGCGGAAGCTGAAATTTCTGTGTGTTTTGCAGAAGTCCTCCACATACAGCATCTTATCCGAAAGTGAAACTTCTTCCTTCTCGATCTTACCAAACTTCGAACGCACCGGGTCAATCTTATCCACCTGTTTTTTCATAATGGACTTAAAAATCTGATCGAGCTTTGCCAGATTCATATCCCCGACTAATTCTGCAAGATCTACCGGTTCCTCATACTCTGCAACTTCCGGTGGGATCGTAGGTTCCTTAAAAAACACCTGCTCCGCATCCATCTGTCTGTCCCTGAGTTCATTAGCCTTGCACTTGTACATCTTGTACTCCAGCAGCTGCTGTACAAGTTCTGCCCTCGGATCTTCCTCCTCTTCCTCCTCGGATTCTTTCTTCGGAAGCAGCATCCTGGACTTAATATCGATCAACGTGGCAGCCATGACCAGAAATTCACTCATGACATTTAAGTCATTCCGCTTCATCTCCGCGATATATTCCATGTACTGATTCGTGATCTCTACAATCGGGATATCATAAATATTCACTTTATTTTTTTCCAACAGATGTAAAAGCAGATCCAGTGGACCTTCAAACACCTGAAGTTTTACCGTCAGCTCCATATATGATAACTTCCTTGCAATGTTTCGTCCGGTCTGCCATGACACAAACCATAAGAATTTAATTTGTAAATCGCAACGTATCAATTTTATATGGAAACCGAAAAAAAAGCAAGCATAATGTACAGGTTCTCCGGCTAAAATGAAGTAGAAACGTCGCAGGCTGCGCCTTTTTGCAGATATGTGACACTGAAACCCAAAATTTTCGGAGGTATCCCAAATGCGCCTGTTATGCTCTGCCCTTCTTTCTGCAAACCTGCTCCTTGGAAGCAGTTTTTCCCTCCTGTCACCGTACCATTTTTTGTGTCAGGACAATATTCTCCCAAAAAACATTTTTTCCTTTGAGAGAACCTTTGTTCTTTCCGAGACACCGGCGGAATCCACTCCGGCGGCTGATTCGTCTGACGTTCTCAATCTGTCTGCCCCGAGCGTTCTTCTCATGGAAGCATCTACCGGAACGATTCTGTATGAAAAAAATTCCCATACAGTCCTCCGCCCTGCAAGTATCACGAAAATCATGACGCTAATTCTCATTTTTGACGCGATCGAATCCGGCCAGATTTCTTTAGAAGATACTGTCACCGTGTCAGAATACGCTGCCAGCATGGGTGGCTCGCAGGTCTTTTTGGAACCGAATGAAACGCAGACCGTCGACACCATGATCAAATGTATCAGCATCGCAAGTGCCAATGACGCATGCGTTGCCATGGCGGAATTTATCTGCGGCAGTGAAGCCGCTTTCGTAGAAAAAATGAATGCGCGTGCCAAAGGACTTGGCATGAACGACACTACATTTGTAAATTGTTGTGGTCTTGACGTTGACGGACATATGACAAGCGCCTATGATGTTGCCCTGATGTCCCGCGAGCTGACCACGAAATACCCACAGATCCATAATTATTCTACCATCTGGATGGATACGATCACGCACGTCACAAGACGCGGTTCGGAGGAATTTGGTCTGACAAACACCAACAAGCTGATCCGGCAATATCAGTATGCAACCGGGCTTAAGACCGGCTCGACGAGCCTTGCAAAGTACTGTGTCTCCGCCACCGCAGTAAAGGACGGCATGGAACTGATTGCAGTCGTCATGGCCGCTCCGGATTTTAAGATCCGGTTTGCCGATGCAGCCACACTTTTAAATTACGGTTTTTCCAAATGTCGGATTTATTCGGATGAGAACACCGACACACTCGCCGCACTCCCATTAAAAAAAGGAATTTCCGATGAAGTCTCTCTCTGCTACCGCTCCCCATTTCAGTATGTGGTTACAGACGGTTCCGATCTCTCCGGTATCACAAAAGAACTGGAACTGCCGGAATCTGTGGAAGCCCCGGTTGCATCCGGTGATGTCATCGGGCGCGCTGTCTATAAACTGGGCGACAGGGAACTTGGAACGGTCGACATTTTATGCAGCGAGGATATTGCCGCCGCTGTCTACAAAGATTATTTTATGGAATCACTGCAAATGTACCTGCCATAAATCTGCGAATTATTACCGGAACAAAGTGTAAATAAACTGTATCAAAAAGCAAAGGGCAGAGAAACCTCTCACCGGCTCTCCACCCTTTGTTACCATTTTACAGCAACGGTGCAAACAGACGCATCATGCCCTGGAAAATACGAATGAACACATTCTGACCTCTGCAGAATTCCAATGTCATTTCCTCGGAAGCCGCAAAAGTATCCATACAGTCCTCTTTCAACTGCATCAAGGCTTTCGTTTTATACATAAACACACCACACTCAAAATGCAGGAACAGACTGCGGTAATCCAGATTGATACTTCCCACAGTTCCAATCTTATCATCACAGAGAAAACTCTTGGCATGAATAAAACCAGGTGTATACTGATAAATTTTTACACCACATTTGAGCAGCGGTTCATAATGGGACTGCGTCAAAAGGAAAATCATTTTCTTATCCGGGATTCCCGGTGTCACAATCCGCACATCCACACCACGCGTTGCAGCGTTGCACAGGCTCACCAGCATCTCATTGTCAATGATCAGATACGGCGTGAAAATATATACATACCGCTCTGCATGGTTGATAATGTTCAGATAAATATTCTCTCCTACTGTCTCATGATCTAACGGTGTATCACCATAAGGCTGTACAAAGCCGTCTCCCTCAAAAGGTTCTTTCTGGTATACCTGTGGCATGAACTGTTTGTAATCCTCAGAGGAATGGTTGATGTAATTCCACATTTCCAGAAACATCACAGTCATACTCCACACAGCTTCGCCCTCTAAACGGATTCCGGTATCTTTCCAGTAGCCAAACCGTGACGCCACATTAATATATTCGTCCGCAAGATTGATTCCTCCGGTAAATCCAACTTTTCCATCAACCACAAAAATCTTCCGGTGATCCCGGTTATTCATAACAACGGACATGATCGGGCGGAATGGGTTAAATGCTGCACACTTAATGCCTTTTGCCTGCAATACCTTATAATATTTTGGCGGCAGTGTATTGATGCAGCCGATATCGTCATAAATCAGCCGGACATCCACACCCTCTTTGCTTTTTTGCTCAAGTACCTCCACGATGCGGTCAAACATCACTCCCTGATCTACGATAAAATATTCCAGAAAAATAAAATGTTCTGCCTTTTCCAGATCTGCAAGCATATCCGGGAACATCTCTTCTCCACAGCTGTAATATTTTGTGGACGTATTATGATAAAGCGGAAATCCTGCCCAGTCATTGATATATCTGGACTGACGATAAACAGAAAGATCCTCTCTCTCTAACTGTTCTTTGATCTCCGGTGTCTGATAAAGGCATGCACTCACCTCCCGGTTCACGGAATCCATACGTTCCTGTGTTTTCTTCGTAAGACTTGATCTGCCAAAAATCATATATAATAAGAGTCCAAGCACAGGGGACAACAGGATAATAAATGTCCACGAAAGTTTATTTGCCGGATTCGTCCAACGGTTTACGATCACCAGCACCACAATAATTGCGATTGTCCTGATCGCAAGATTTGCATATGTGAACTGATAACTGAACTGATACATGACCATTAAAAGCCATAAAAACTGGAGAATAATGGAAACTGCAACGATTGAAAATCTTCCTAATAATAAATGTGCTATTTTTTTCATCTGTATTCTTCGCCCCTTTCCGATTATTCTAATATCAGAAAATGAAAATGTCAAACTACAAGATTGTTCACATGTAGCATTCCCCAGCATTTTCTGCCAATCTGCTCCCCTCTCGGATATACACTTTCATAGAGTTTAAGTTTCATCTCTGTCGGCGTATAATCCGGGTATTTCTGATATGCAAGTGCGATCGCTCCGGAAACTACCGGTGCAGCCATTGAGGTTCCGCTTTTCACAATATATCCCTTTGCATCTTTACTGCAGCTTTTCACATTTGTTCCAGGTGCAAGGACTTCCGGTTTCACGATACAGCATTCCGTCGGCCCGAATCCGCTGTAATTTTTTGTCAGTCTCCCACTGTTTCCTGTTTCTGTCACATTATCATCCCAGCTTCCGACCGTCAGCACTTTTCTGGAAATTCCCGGAATTGTGACAGAGTTTTCCTTTGGGCCATTATTTCCCGCCGCTGTCACCACCATGATTCCCTGATTCCACGCCTCGTCCACAGCGTGAAGCAGCTGCTCCTGCTCATTTTTTCCTGCACTTGCCATCATCCCGACTGAAATATTTAAAATTTTCACCTGATATTTCTCCCTGTTTTGTAAAAGCCAGTCCATTCCCTCTAACACATGGCTGGTAACTCCGTTCCCCTTCCGGTCCAATACTTTTAGTACCACAAAACGAACCCTTGGCGCCACCCCGCTTAACAGCCGCACGCCACGCTTATCCTTAGACATCAGTCCACTGCCGCCAATGATTCCTGCGACATGTGTTCCATGCCCATTATCATCATACGCCGCAAGTTTCTTCTGGCAGAAATCCTCAAAATGTAAAATTCTCTGGTCAAAGTCCAGATGTGGGGCAATCCCGGTATCCATGACCGCCACAGTGATATTTTTGCCGTTCAAGCCCATTTTATATGCACGGTCACAATGAATGACACGTTTCACTCGGTCCATAAATGTTATCCTTTTTTCTATCAGTATATGAAAATCAGAAACTTCCAGTGACAAAGCCAAAACAATAGCATGCACGCTCCGCGGACATTCTATTGTCAAACAAAATGAGGTATTCCCCGAAAGTAACACTTTTGGAAAACACCTCACATATTATTTTTTCTATTTTATTCGTTTATTAGTTGTTCTCTGGAACATCTTTCATGGAGAAGCTGATTCTTCCCATCTTATCTTTTCCAAGGCAGACAACGGTTACTTTATCACCTAATGTAAGAACATCTTCTACACGATTGATTCTCTCTTTGGAAATCTTGGAAATGTGTACCATTCCTTCTTTTCCAGGAGCGAACTCGATAAATGCACCAAACTCTTTGATGCTTACAACTGTTCCGGTGAAGATCTGGCCTTCCTCAAAATCAGTTGTGATCGTCTTGATCATGTCGATTGCTTCCGCCATCTTCTCTTTGTCTGTTCCACATACAGATACTGCACCCTCATCTGTAATGTCGATCTTGACATCTGTGCGGGCAATGATCTCGTTGATGGTCTTACCTTTCTGACCAACCACATCACCGATCTTATTTGGATCGATCTGAATCTGGATAATCTTAGGAGCGTATGCACCAACTTCTTTACGAGGTTTTGAAATTGCTTTGGACATTACTTCATCCATAATGTAAAGTCTTGCCTCACGTGTTCTTGCAATTGCCTCCTCTACGATTGGTCTTGTCAGACCATGGATCTTAATATCCATCTGGATTGCTGTGATACCTTTATGGGTACCGGTTACTTTAAAGTCCATGTCTCCGAAGAAGTCCTCAAGTCCCTGGATATCCGTAAGTACGATATAATCATCATCTGTATCACCTGTTACAAGACCACAGGAGATACCTGCTACCATGGATTTGATTGGTACACCTGCAGCCATAAGTGCCATACAGGATGCACAGGTAGATGCCATGGAAGTAGAACCGTTAGACTCAAATGTCTCGGATACCGCACGGATTGCATATGGGAATTCCTCCTCAGAAGGAAGTACTGCAACAAGTGCTTTCTCAGCAAGTGCTCCGTGTCCAATCTCACGACGTCCCGGGCCACGGGATACTTTTGTCTCACCTACAGAGTATGCAGGGAAATTATACTGATGAATATATCTCTTTGTTGTAATATTTGCATCAAGTCCATCAATCTTCTGTACTTCAGATAATGGAGCCAATGTAACAACATCACAGATCTGTGTCTGTCCACGGGTAAACATTGCAGAACCATGCACTC
>OAUQ01000723.1_pt1 | contig 11865 bp, 10 predicted proteins | sample 1476151 | NCBI WGS metagenome assembly OAUQ01 (sample SAMEA2580008, study PRJEB22360) | human gut metagenome | biome: human gut; feature: human-associated habitat; material: faeces | place: Denmark | collected 2008/2010 | reverse complement strand
ACGGAGACGTATCTGTAAGCTTATCGAGACGTCTGCATCAGCTAACAGAGACGTCTGAACTCGCTGACTGAACTACTTGAGTTGCTTGATTGAACCACTTGGGTTAGCTGACAGAACCACTTGAGTATTCTTCTTCATGTGCTTGCATGCAACCATAAAACTTTTTCAGCAACTTTTCCCGGAAGTATGGAAGAAGGCAGAGTTGAAGGCAAACATGAGGCCAACACAGAAACAGCACAACGTTTGCTGGCGATGGGACTTTCTGCCGAATGTATTTCATCTGCAATTTAATCTTTCCTCTTCATCTTTTCTTCTCCCTATGTCAGTTTTTGTCGCAACCGGATTGTAGTTTTGCTGCAGAATTGACAATAACTCTATATAATAAGGTATGAATGCAGAAAGAAGAGGGGTTAGGAGTTCCTGAAAATAAAATATAAGAGGAATCCATAAGATTTCTTGTTAAAAGTTTGGTGGTTCATCAGATTTTTACTAAATTTGCCATTGGATTAGTGACAGGGCAGGGTAAAGTCCTCGCTTGAAGTCGCTATGATGCAGAGAAACAAGATAATCTTGTGGACACGAGCAAACTATTCAGTTCTGTAGGTTGAAATCTGGTAAATTGAAACGTAGAAAGAACGAGAATTTGTTTGAGCGAGTCTACACCGTCATATGGTGTGGATTCCTCTTTCACATTTTCTTTTCTACGGGTTTTACCAGAGCCTAACTTACAAGAAAGTGAAGAAAGTAGGGGTTCGCACCATCTTTTTTCACTTATGAACCATTATGAACTTGTTTGGTTCGCAGATTTTTCCTAACTTTGCAGAAGATTAGCTGCACCTCAGCATAACATTCAAGCAAGCTTGATGATTCTGCTTTCGGTTTGCATAATCTTTGCAGAAGATTAGCTGCACTCGGCAATTTGAAAGCAAGCTTTCATTGCGCTCGTTTGCATAATCTTTGCCCCTTGAAAGTAAATGATTTACTGTTTCGGCAGAAAAGCAGGAGCAGTTATATATAATGAACTTAAAAACAGAATGCTTATGAGCAAGGTATTTCAAGTAAAGCCTAAGCGCCTTAAACGCTCTAACGGTACTGTCCTCACTCCCGATATGGTAGTGACAGTAACAACCATGCAGCACACCGCCACCCCTTTTTACAATGGAGCCAAGGAGGTGCAAGAAGCCTACATGCGCATCTATGCTTTCGATTATAAGAAAGCATGCTGCAATCCGAATGATTTTGAATTTATAAAGTAGGATTAAAAATATAAATAGATGAGAACGCCTAAAATGACAACATGTAAAAAATGCCATCGTAGTTATAGTACGATGTCGGAAGTTTCCGTGTGTCCAAGTTGTGGTACTACAAATATTTGTTATACACATGTAATGAATGATGTGGCATCAGGGCTTAAGTTTTTAACCAAGATTTTAAAGAAATGAGTTAAATCAAATTTAAATACACTTGAAAAATGGCAAAAGAATCATTGAAAAATCTTTTTGAGAGTAAACAAGACAACCTGCGTGATTGTCTGAGGAATCTTGAGTTACCTAAGGATGCTCCAAAGATTGAGCGTATAGTTAGCGAATATCTTAACAACTTATTTGATGAAAATGGGGAATTCAGAATGCAACTGACTCAATCTGAAGACTATATTCTTCAGTCAGCAATGTCGTTGTTGAATGCGCAGCAAGCAATTCTTGTAGAACTTTCCAAAGCTAAAGAGCTGTCAATGCAGCCTAAAATAAAAGACAAGAAAAATGCTATACAATCTGAAGGGATAAGCAAGGAGGCAATACCTTATTCTATTGGTGCAAGTGCTGCAGGCGGTGTCATCGGCGGAGTTGTTATTGGAACTTGGGGGGCTGTATTTGGTTCCATAGCTGGAACAGCTATCGCTCTTTACTATGTTGCAAGTAAAGAGAAGCATACTTCCAAATCGAAAATACAGGTAGTTCAGCAGTCTGCATCTCAGCCAAGTCAAAATCTTGATGTGGAAAAATTTATACGAATAGTTGCTGGGGTATGTGATAGCATAGACAATCTGATAGAAACGTTTAGAGCACAGGTTAACCGTGTGGTTTCAAAATATGAACAGCAACCGAAAGCGACGTTGGAGACAAACTTTAAGTCATTATTGGAGGGAATTCAGTCTCTTATTGGCTATAAGCGCACTCATGAAGCTACGGAGGAAAAATATGTTATAAAACTCCAACAACGCATAGAAGATTTGACAGAACTGTTGGATAATTATGACCTTGAAATTATAGAATACAATGGTGATAATATGAATTTGTTTGAAGAAAACATATCCCCTAATGTACAACAGCCCCAAATGGTAGTTCCTGCAATTGTTAAAGGAGAAAATGCTGTTTTGAAAGGAAAAGTTTTTGTCCCAGAAACGCGATGAAGGATTAAAAACATAATTGCTAATAGAAGATAATATTAGAAAGATAAAAATGAGTTATGGAACATAATAAAAATATAGAATATATAATAGGAATAGACCTAGGACATGGTGAGACATCCGCAGCATTGTGTCCTACAGAATGGGATAAGCCTATAGAGCAACTTACACCGGCAAAAGACCTTGATATGGGAGGTAACAAGAAAGTTCTTCCTTCGGCCATTACCATTCTTGAAAATGGCGATGCTTACATTGGGGACCGTGCATTCCGTTCTGATATTCTGAAAAAAGCATCTGTCAATGTATGCTTTAAACAAGCTCCAAAAGATATTAATGGAGAAAAGGAAAAATTGATGATACGATTCATGAAAGAGGTCTATCGTACCATCATTGAGAATAACTCTGCAACATTGCATGATGGCAATCATAAGGTGTATATCGCCACACCTTCAGGTTGGGATACGAAGGAGCAAGAACTATATTTACAAATGGCATCTAAAGCCGGATTGCCAATTGCTGGTGTAACAAAAGAGTCAAGAGCGGCTTTTGTAAGAGCACAGGCTGATGTAACATCTGGTTTAGGACGCAATATCAGCAAGGGTGCTATCGTTTTTGATATGGGGTCAAGTACGCTTGATTTTACATATCTTAACCAGTCTCAAGGTTCCGAGCTGATTGATAACGGTTACAACTGTGGTGCTTCTGCTATAGAGAAAATCATTTTGCACAATCTGGAGGAAACTTCCGAGGTGGTAAGAGCTTTTGAGAAAAAATACCCAAAACTCAAAGATCGCTTGCAATTTGAGGCGAGAACTGTAAAGGAACAGGTTTATTTCGATCCTACTGCAAAGGTGAAGAAATTTGTCAATTTCGAAGAGCTTATTGATGATGATGATGAATTTGAAGATGAGCGTTTCAAATTGGCTTTTGTTCCAGGAGAGTTGAACAATATACTAGAGAGTGCAGGATATATCAAGGAGGTAGAGGATGCCATGATTGATTTCAAAAATAATTATATTAATGGTGCTCCTATTTATGGTGTGTTCCTCACAGGAGGTGCTTCTCGCATGGATATCATCAAGCCACTTATAGCCAAAGTGTGGAATGTGTCTGAGGATAGCATCTATAGAGATCAAGACCCATCATTGACTATTTCACAAGGAGTTGCAGAGGTTGCACGTATTGACTTGCGTACCGAAGGAATGGACACTGGTCTTGCTGAGGAAATAGACAATGTTATCAAGCAAAATATCGTGTATAAATACTTTGCAGAAGGTTTTGGAGATGTATTGAAAGGGGATGTAGTTGATTCTATTAATTTTAGCCTAAATTGGTTTATTGGTGAGGTTAGCTACGACGACTATGTAGAAGAAGACTTTTCTTTGGAAAATCTGAAAGATACAATAAAACAAGTTGTTGAGGCTGGAGTTGATGAAATCAAGGATGAAAGTGATAAATATTTCAAGGAAGCCTTTGAAAAAGCAACGGTAGACATACGTAAGAAAATTAATACTATAGTAGTAAATTATACTAATAAGGGAACAAAAATAACCCTTCCGACTATAAACTTCCAAAATATAGATATTAAAGGGATAAACTTGAATGGTGTTATAAAAGAAATCTCAAGTACTATAGATGTGTCATCAACAAACTGGCTTCAGTATGGATTAGCAGGAGCCGGATTAATTTTCGGCCTCATTGGTGCTAGTGTAGGATTTGCTCTTGGTAAATGGCTTGGTGGGGATAAACGTAGTGATGAGGAAAAACAAGCTGCTGCGATGCAAAAGCCTCTTAGTCATGAAGAAAGAGTAAACGTATACAATTCGATTGTAGAAAAAGGTGATGAAATTACTCAAGTTATCCATGATGCTGTGGACAAATCTCTAAGAGACAACAAGTTGAAATCGAAAATTCAGAGTATGACATCACAATTGTTGGGTGAATACAAGAAGAGTTTGGAAGATGCTAGAATCCTAATTGACTAATTTTTGAATACTATGAGTAATTTTATTAATCCCATAGAGCCTGCAGCCAAAGCTTTGGCTGCAACGGCTTTATCGCAGACTCTTTCGTTCTGCATGGAGAGAAAGTATCTTGAAGGAATAAGTTTGTCTTCGTCTGCTAATCCTTTTCATTTGGAAGCTATAGATAGTACACTCAAAGATGAGGCGTATTGGCTACGTATCAAACAGGTAGGAAAGCCGTTACGTGATTCTGCAGAGGACTGTTTTACTGCTATTCAGAAGATACTCTATTCATGCTTCTTGCCAAACACCATTCAACTACTTTTTTTGGTGGAGGGTGATGGTAAAGAAAGTAGAATGTATGTTGGACTTCGTTCTGTTTCCGAATCTGTCAAGGCAAGAAGTTATGTCAAGGGGCTAAACGAATTTATCAAAGGAGCGTGGCCTGGCTTACAAACAGAATTGGTGGATGAATCGGATGACGGATTGGCGGGAATAAAAAAAGATATTGCCGCAGAAAATATCAATTACATCTATGCATTGACAGGAATTCCATCAATGGAAAGCCAGTACAAGTCAGTATATCCTGCAACTTTGGATAATCTCATTGCTGGAATGAATCGAAGCAAGCGGTATGCTTATTTTGTAGTAGCCGATCCTGTGGAAACTTGTGATGTTGAAGCTATGATTTACCAGTGCCGAGATATGAATGGGCAGGCAGAGTCATTGAAGTCAATTAACATCACAGAAGGAATTTCACAGGGAACATCATCATCACTTACTCATGGAACTTCTTCTTCTGTGAGTGAAGGGGTGAGCCATACTATTTCTGAATCAGTCTCGAAGAAAGATTTTTCCCGTTTAGGAAAAACCGCATTGTGTGCAACAGGACTTGGACTTGCTGCAAGTGTTTTCCCTGCAGCAGGAGCCGTTGTCGATGGTGTGGCAAATGCAGCAGGAGCAATCTTGCCAGGTGCTTTGAGTATGATAGGATTGTCTTCTATTGGAAATATTATAACAAATATCACGCCAACTAAAACTTCTGGTGTATCAGACTCTACCACCATCACCAATACCCATGGAGAAAGTAATTCAGAGACGATTGGTGTAAACGAGAGTAAATCTCATAGCATAAGCAGAAATATTGTAAATAAGCACATAGAAGCCGTATCAGAACATTTGTTTTACCACTCCAAGAGATTTGAAAGTGGCAAAGCCATTGGTCTGTGGAAAGTCGGCGTATATCTAATGGCCGATAAAAAGTCAGATATACAAGGCGGTGCTATGCAGTTGAGATCTATTCTAAGCGGACAAGAATCCATATTCGAGCCAATCCGTATACATGACATAACCATTGCCGTAGACGATATACGCAAAAATAGCCTTGCTCGTTTGTGCTCTCCTATTTTGATGATTGATAATCAACACGAACAACGTTTTGAACATCCTATGGGAAAGAACTACAAGGAATTAAAGACCGTCTTGACCACGAAGGAGTTGTCTTATCTTATAAATTTCCCTCTGCGTACTGTTCCTGGTATAAGTGTGGTTGATAGTTCGCCTGAGTTTAGTCTGAATCAAACAGAGACTAACAGGGAATGTATAGCCTTTGGTAAACTCTTGTATGGTGGGTCAATGACAGAGATAGAATACAAATTGCCTTTGGCTGTCCTTGCAAGACACACCCTATTGGCTGGAATAAATGGAACGGGAAAAACAAATACCGTGCAGGCAATTTTAAATGGTTTGAAAGACAAGATTCCTTTCTTGATTATCGAGCCTGCCAAGACCGAATATGTGGATTGGGCAATAGAATATAATAAAGTTCACAAAGATACTCCAATAGACATCTATATGCCAGGATGCAAAAAATATCGTGGTGTGTTCGTTCCTAAGCCTTTGCGTGTCAATCCGTTTGAACCGGTATGGCTAGATGCAACCCAGGACCCTAATGTGCTTTCCCATATTGATCGTTTGAAATCCACGTTTGCAGCAGCATTCCCTATGTACGATATTTTGCCAGTATTGATGGAAGACTTGATTTATACTATCTATCAGCAAAAAACTACCGACTGGTTAAGTGATGTTCCTGTATTTGGAAAGACCAAATCACCAACACTTAATAGTATGAGTGTGTGTGTGGATAAAGTAATAGATCACTGCCATTATGAGGAGCGTATTGCAAGCAATATGAAGGCTTGTCTCAACACTCGTATCAATTCTCTAAAACGTGGATGGCGAGGCGAGACTCTCAATTGCACAAAGTCGACTTCTTGTGAAGAGTTATATGAACGACCAGTTGTTATCAATCTCTCATATGTGGGTGATGATACAGATAAGGCTTTCTTCATGGCCGTTATTTTGCAACAACTTTATGAATATCGTCAAGCTTTAGCAGAAGTAGGACTTGTGGACTTTAACAACAACGATTGTCAGCACTTAACAGTCATAGAGGAGGCACATCGGGTGATGATGAAATGCGACAATCCTGATATGCCACAATATAAGTCGGCCTTGATGTTTTCCAATATGCTTTCTGAAATAAGGGCTTATGGCGAGGGTATGTTTTTAGTAGATCAGGTTCCTACTCGTTTGATACCTGATGCTATAAAGAACACTAATACAAAAATTACACATCGTTTGGTGGCAGAAGATGATTGTAAAGCTATAGCAGAGAGTATGGGAATAAGCAAAGAGCAACGTATGATAATTCCTAAGTTGTTGGTGGGGCAGTGTCTTGTCTCGACATCATTGAATACGGATAAATATTGGGTTCAAGTAAATAAAGTAAAATAGCAATGGTTGGATTAGATTATAATTATATTGATGAAACTGGAGCAAAAACATCATTAGATGATGTTGCTTCAAACTATGAATTGTCAAAATCTCAGAAAGAGTATCTTACCGAGTTGAATGTTTCGCCAGAAGAATTTAAAGAGATGTCAGATGGTCAAAAAGAAGATCTTTGTCATGATATTAGGGATAGATTGGAAGAAATCGAAGTTTATAGTGTTATGGCACAAGATAAGGCTATAAAAGATACATGCTGTTCTGAAATTTTAGGTGAGTTTAGACAACAAGTTTTCAAAGAAAAGTTGAATCAACTAAATGATTTGGAAAAAGCGACACCTCTAAGTATAGAGGTACTTAAATTAGAGTGTCCAGAATTATATAATCAAGTACAGAGAATGAATTCTCGACTTGGAAATAATAATCCTGATGGCATTATGAATACAATGCAATATGCTCTATTGGAAAATGGGGATTTTGTAGCCTATAATAATATCAAAGCGTATTCTAACTCAAGAATGGTTTATTCCGAAGGGGTTGTTTATGCAAAATCAGGTGGAAGTAAAAATGGAGATAGTAATCTTAATGAGTTTATAAACACGCCTATTTTGCAGTCTGATACATTATATGTTATAGATGGTCGTTCCTTATATGAAACTGATAGTCAAGGAAGAATTCATAAAGAAAGTACTGTATATTCACCGGATTATGATGTAAAATTGGAAAGGGCTAGCGATAATCAGGCAATGATAAGAAACGGAAAGGATGGTATGGAAAATGATGAAAGTTCGCATACTGTTCCTAAATGTTTGGGAGGCCCCAATGAAGCTATAAACCAAACGCCTATGCTTAAGGATATTAATCATGGTGAAGGTTCTAAATGGGCTGATTGTGAACGGGAGTTAGTAAATGCTACAGATGAAGGAAATACATCTGTAGTAGAACATACTTTTTATTATGAAGGTGAGTCAAAACGTCCTGCTTCTGTAGAGTGTGATTTTATAATATGTACGGAAAATCAACAAACGTTGAGCTTTGACAATTCTATAATGGTAGAAAGTGGTTTGCAAGCATCGTAATTAAAGGCCCAAATAGTATCCGAGCAACATCCATAGAAATAGATGATAGGAATATTTCTGCTGATGTTACGGATAAGTCTCACGAAAAAATGAATTATAATGGATAAATTAGTAAAAACGCTTATGCAAAGATGGTATGATGAAAAATCAGCTTCTTTTGTTACAAATGCATTGGTGAAATTGCAAGAACCATTAAGCAAATGTCTTAAGAATTGGATAAATGATGCGACTTCGAGAGATGTTGTCGTTGGTGATTATTGTTATCTGTCTCATAAAAGAACGAGCAATGACGTATTCTGGAGTATTGCTAAAATTTGATTGGATCATGAAAGAGCCTGCTATGGCTTTGAAAAGTTTGAAATTAAAAAAGTAAACATTATGCCTAGATTTGAAATAAGTGCACGTCATGAAATGTCTTTGGGACAAGGAAACTGGGTGCATAAAGGAGATTCTTTTAATATAAATATCACAATTCCAAACACCGTTCCAGGGAGCCTTTTTGGAAATTTACGAAATAGAGAAAGTATTGTTCGTCAGTTATATGCCCAAGGTATTGTTTTACCGACAAATAGTTGTTGGCTTAATGCAAATCATTGGGAGATAAAAATGAAGTAAGGTGATTATAGGTTTCTAAGACAAGAAATGTGGTAGATATGTCATTAGCCTATAGATTCGTTATGGGCGATAGGGGGCTATATTCGCTGAAAATAGAGCGTTCTTACTTTTTTCTTGATGTTCTGTCATCATTTGACATACCTGTATAGTTACTTCGCAGCCGAAATCAAATGTATAACTATATAAGGTAATGTAACAATGGAAAAGAGCATCAAGAAAAGAGTGTGTAGGTTGGCTGCGGTATTGAGTGCCGTGCTGGTAGTATTTTTTAATTTTCTGTCATATTTTGGTCTTTGCAGTTAAAAAAGTTCCGGAAAATTTGGTGGTTATCTTGATAATTACTACATTTGCAGAAGGATACTCCACCTCATCATATCGTGAGTTAGGTATTTCCTTAGTTAAATAAAAAAAGAATGGAATATCAAGAAATAGAGGCACTTATAGCCTTAAAAGAAAGTGAAAATTTGGAGTTTAAAGAATCGACAGGTCAATTAGACCGTTCGATGGAAACTTTATGTGCCTTTCTTAATGGCGATGGTGGTATTGTACTTTATGGAGTAAAGGACAATGGAAATGTTGTAGGTCAAGAAGTTTCTGATAGTACAAAACGTGCTATTGCTGAGGCTATTAATCGTATCGAACCTTTTGTGTCTTTGGAAATAAACTATGTCCGGATTCCAAATTCCGATAAGTTTGTTATAATTGTCAATGCGGAAAAACAACGTTTTATGCGTCCTTTCGCTTACAAAGGTAGGGCTTATCTTCGTATAGAAAGTACTACTACGGTAATGCCGCAAGAGCAATATAACCATTTGTTGATGCAACGTGGTGGAAAATATGGTTGGGAAGCAATGGTCAATCCCGATTTGAAAATATCGGACCTTGATGAGAATGCCATTCTTGGTGCAGTACGTGAGGGTATAAGAAATGGTCGTCTTCCAGAAGTGACTATTCGGGAAGAAATACCTACGATTCTCAGGAAGTTTGGTTTGCTTCGTGATGGGAATTTGAATAATGCGGCAGCTGTGTTGTTTGGCGTGGATTTCTATGACTATCCGCAATGTCTTTTGCGAATGGCACGTTTTAAGGGAACTACCAAAGAAGAGTTTATTGATAACCAAAGAGCGCAAGGTAATATTTATATCTTGCTTGATGCAGCAATGGCTTTTTTCTTTAAGCATCTTTCTTTGTCTGGGAAGATAAATGGACTTTATCGAGAAGAAGAATTGAGTATTCCTTACAAGGCTTTGCGTGAATGTTGTATCAATTCACTTTGCCATCGTTCGTACCATCATCCTGGTAGTTCTGTCAGCATAGCTATTTATGATGATAGGGTAGAGGTTACCAATACAGGAACTTTTCCGGCAGATTTGTCAGTTGAGCGATTGATGCAAGAGCATGATTCCAAACCTCAAAATCCAATCATTGCCAATGTGCTTTATAAGAGCAAGATTCTTGAAAGTTGGGGACGTGGTATTGGTACGATGGTAGATGAATGTAAACGTGTTGGATTACCTGCGCCAGAATTCAAAACAGATGGTAATTTCGTGACTGTAGTCTTTAAATATAACTGTGATGGTGTTAACCTACAGTTGGTAAATAGCAATCCAACAAGTACCCAACAAGTACCCAACAAGTACCCAACAAGTACCCAACAAGTATTGGAACTTGTCGGAATATTGAAGGATGGAGAGTATTCTGTTAGAGAAATCATGTCTTTTTTAATGTTGAAGGATAGGGTGAATTTCTTGTATAAATACTTAACACCAGCATTGGAAGAAGGATTGGTTTCCATGAAATATCCTGATAATCCAAAGCACCCAAAGCAGAAGTATATGCTAACAGAAAAAGGACGAAAGATATTGGAAAAATAGAATGAATAGTAGTAATCTATGTGTTTAATACTTTTTTCTTGATGTTCTGTCACCATTTGACATCTTTGTATAGTTATTTCGCAGCCGAAATCAAATGTATAACTATATAAGGTAATGTAACAATGGAAAAGAACATCAAGAAAAGAGTGTGTTGGTTGGCTGCGGTAATGAGTGCCGTGCTGGTAGTGTTATTTGGCTATTGGTTCTTCTTGAACCCTCATGGCTATTGGCAAAAGAAGAAGGAGGCAGAGAAGAATGAATATATGGATAGGAGGATGCTTTGGCGGAAGTCGGAGAAGATGACCATGCAACAGATGTTGTCGGACATGACGCTAATGGCTAAGGGGGATTCGGTCCTGGTTTGTTGGCTAACTGGTCTCTCGCTTCCCGTTTATCGTGACTTCATTCATGGTACTGCGCAACCTACAAGGAATGCTTGGGCTGAGACGAGATATTGGTATATGTCTTCTCTCGCTAAAGGCAGAGAATGGATGGAGGAACGTGCCAAGACGAGGATTCACAACAGCCTGATCTTTGTGGAATCGAGTAGAATTCAGGTGCAGAAGGATTCCTTGAAGGATTATCGTAAAGAGAAACTTACTCCAACTGAGATTAGAAACAACAAGATGTATCTAAAAAGATAATTGTCTGTATAGATGAAATCATAGCATAAATAAAGTATAACGAAAAATGAATAAAATTATAGGGCTTCTTGTAATGGTTTTCATGTTCCTACCCTGGCGACCAATCGTTGCAATAGTGGCAGCAGTATTGTTTGTCAACATCAATGGTACGGAATTGTATGGATGGCAAGCTGGATTGGCGCATGGATTGTTCTTCCTGCCTAATCTGGTGAGGCATCTCTTTGACGGCGATGTCCTTTTCAAGGCTACCAATTGTACTACAGGTTATCATGTTGCCTGGTGGATAGCTACAGTAGGTTCGTGCATCGGTTGGCTCATTGATGCAACCTTCTCTTTTATGAAGGCATCGGTATTTGTTGGTAGTAATAAAGAATAAATAAATATAAATACGATGAATCAATAGTTCGTTAATAATTCAATAATGTGCTAAGCAGCTGTACGCTGTAAGCACGAGAGATCTTTGAAAATCTTGCTAATTAAAGTTCGGTTCGG
>OAUQ01000691.1_pt1 | contig 12229 bp, 9 predicted proteins | sample 1476151 | NCBI WGS metagenome assembly OAUQ01 (sample SAMEA2580008, study PRJEB22360) | human gut metagenome | biome: human gut; feature: human-associated habitat; material: faeces | place: Denmark | collected 2008/2010 | reverse complement strand
TGTAGTTACTCACGCGCGTCCCATAGCACCTCACCGATTTTTCCAGTCCCTTGCGCATAAAGTGAAGACTCAGCCTGTCCCAGTTTCTCGTTAAATCGCCGCGAAGGCGGCAGAAAGGTTCAGATGCCCTTATTCATCTCAAATTCGTTCTTGGCCCCCTTTATTATGTTGATGACAGAGACAATCGATTCCATGGGAGACCTTCCTTTGTTTCGATAAGCAGTGTCTGGACAACAATCGCAGTCTCCCCTTTATTATGCAAATATGATCTGTACCTACCGAGAAACATGGTACGCTTAGTTCATTAAGAGTGCCCCCATGAAGGGCGCACAAAAGGACTCAAAGCAATGAAAAATGCTTTGAGTCCTCTTCTAAACAATCATATTTTATTTCGTAATCAGAAGCTGTAACGGACGCCGAGGCTCCATTGCCATGGAGCCGCTACATTGCCGCCGCATGTCTTTTCAGCATCAATGTAGAGATACGTTGCTTTGTTAAGGTTCAAATTGGCGCCAATGCCCACTTCCCACCAGCCGCCGCCAATGTCATCACTAAACCGTTCCTTAGCTCCCTTATAGGTCATGTTCGTTATAGTGTCACCATCAAAGTCGTAAAGGTAAGAAGCTTTGGCATAGAGGTGACCAGCCTTGATGTCCCTACCTAAGACCATGCCCAGACGGCCAACTAAGCTGCCAGCACTGTCGCTATAGACTTTGACGCCGTTTTTGGTCAAGAAATCAGCTGCACTGACACGCCCATAGGTCAGTTCGGCCTGCGGTTCGATCCAGAGGCCGCCTTTTCCGTGGAACCGTTTACCATATTCAGCACTGACACTGAAGGCGTCGTTGTCGTAGCTGGCACTGCCGGCACCGTGGAAGGTTTCATAGTCCGTATCTATATGGGTATACTTGGCAATAAGGTCGATGAAACTTCCATCATCAGCAAGGTAGGACCCATAGATGGCAGCGCCGTCATGGTCGTTATCCGCCGTGCCGCGGTAGAAGGACGTCGTCCCGTCGGTCTTGCTGTAGGCAGCACCAACGGTCCAGTTGCTGCCGACTTTCGTATCCCAGCCCACTTGATAGTAGCTATACTGGTTCTTCATGCTTCTTACGCCGTATTTTATCTGGCCGCGGACCATACGAACCCAGAGACCTTGCTGGCCTTTGCTGTCACGCAGTTCACCCAAACGCTTATACATATCGTTGTTTTCCTGACGCCAGGTCATGAGGTTCATTGCAGCAAGCGAGGCAATGGCCACGTTCGTCTTATTCGGCGTATAAGTTAACTTTACCTTCCCATCCGTCGCGTTATGTTTGGAACTGTCGGCGCCGCTTTCGTCGGTCTTACCGGAATCAGTACCACTCGTGCCATCTTCGTGCTTTGTATCATCCGTCTTATGGGCATCCTTATCAGTCTTCGGATCAGTATCTGCCTTATCTCCCGAGCCCGTGTCTTTTGGCGGTTGTTCGTCGGTCTTACCGGGATCAGTTTTATCCGTTCCATCTTTGGGCTTTACGGCATCATCCGGCTTGGAAGCGTCTGTATCCGCCTTCGGATTGGCATCTGCCTTATCTCCTGAGCCCGTGTCTTTTGGCGGTTGTTCATCGGTCTTACCGGAATCGGTTCCGTCTTTGGGTTTCACGGCATCGTCCGGCTTGGAAGCGTCTGTATCACCCTTGGGGTTGATATCTTCCTTATCGCTTGCATCCTTTTCTTTTGGCGGTTGTGGCATCTGTACTTTGCCATCCACCACCTCAAGTTTATAGCTGCCAGCGAGGACACCTTCAGCAGTCGTCACGTGGTTAGCTACACTTATGCCTTTTTCATTTCGTGTAATATCAGCAAGCTTTTGGGCAACTGTATGATCCTTCTGGATGTCATCGGCCATCCCACCCGTTCCGTGAACGGTCAAGTCTGTTTCATCAGATTTTTTCTTGATGGTCATCGTATGATCCAAGGATTCCGTATTCACCGTAAGAGAAGTTCCATAAACGTTGTCAACAATGATTTTCTTTGCTCCGTCGCCAAGGTTAATGATGCCATCCGTGCTATGAACACGATTCACGAAGGAATCACCGGTTACGTTCCAATGAGCCCCTTTGCTGAGAGAAAGAGAAAAGCCACTGATTGGTCCGTAAAAAGGATTCCCACTGTCAGGAGCAGCAAGGTTCTCGACACCCTGGCCATCCTTCTGGTAGGCACATCCTGTCCAGGATGATTTGCTTCCTGAAAGATTCAGGTTGATATAAGAATTAACCAAACTCTTATCAACTTTGCCTTCAGTTGCCTTGTCCAGCGTTTCAAATTGAATATCACCATGAATTACCGTCGTATGGGCACCATCCACATTGATGTTGACTATCGAATTCTCGCGGACATCGATAGCCGTAGGGGCCGTAATCATCGTATCGCCCGTAATATCGATTTTTCCGTTGGCGAAGCCGTAAATAGCTGTATCAGCAGCCCCTGCAGCCGTAAGCTTGATGGTGTCAGCAACAAGAGCAATGGAAGCCACATCTTCCGGTACCGTTTCATATTGGGTGGTATGTTGAACATAAAGTGCCCCACATGCTTCCTTGTTTGACGTAATAGAAATCTCCTTAGCTTTCAGGGTAAGATGGGGAGCCTTATATTTCGAAGGGTTCGAGGTAATAGACCGAACGGCGTCCTTATTTACACTGGTTTCAATGGTCATTTTTTCCGTAGTATCACTGCCGACAGTAACATTGGCTCCATCATATGCCATGACGGCATCAGACTTGATGTTTCTTCCCGTCACTACGAGGTCAACGTGAACATCATTGCTTTTAGCACCAGCGTCATCACCATAAATGGCCCAATTACGGCCCTTAAATGTTGTAAATTCTACGTCACTGCCATCCTTACCCAATTTTACAACAGAAGTAGGATCAAGAAATTCATTGGCCTCTGTTTTCTTTCCATCAAGAGTACCCGGACCAACATAGGCTTTTGCCGCGCTGACAATCCTTGGCACAACTATAATTCCGCCCATCAATATCGCGCCCAAAACTGCTTTCTTTTTCCTATTCCCCATCTTGTAAATGACCTCCTCGAATATTTGCAAGCCGCATTCGTTCCTCATTCTTGATAAGAGTCAGATAATTTATTTTGTTATATAAAAAATAGTCTTTTGAAGTCCCAAAAGACATAAAGGAAGATGATCCTTGACCTCAAAAACTCGGTTAGTATATTGTCTGAAAAACACTTGGGTATATACCTCTTTGACGGGAAGATTTTACCTTTTTAATCGTAAAATTACAAGATTACTAGGTGTCATTTTTTACACTCTGTTGCATCTTACTTACGTTTCCTTAATAAAGTTGTTTTATTCTGAATAATCAGTCAGTTGTAAGATGACCGCTGTTACCCCTTTACGTTTTCTGCACGCTGCTTATCAATAAGCCATGTATCACGCGAATGGATTTCGAAATTATGAAAGTCCTCACCCCGTATTCCCTATGACCTAAAAAATGACCCCTATACCCCTTTACTATCGAAAAAGGACTCAAGGCGATTTTCTTCACTTGAGTCCTCGTAAGATTCGCCATCATTTTATGGCCACACAACAATCTATCATTTTCAATCCAGATCCGTCCGGAAACTCTAGCTCCTTTGCTTATCCGTCTAATCCAAGTCTCATAGCTAGACTCATAGTCAGCCTTATCTTAATCACTGTAAATCTTCCTAGAAACAATCCAAAAACTGTCCTTGGATGGATTTCTTCAATAAGACAAAGTAGAGGATGTAAGGTAACGATTTTCGGGGCCTATTAAGTGGCTAATTTGAAACGTATCCTAAGATATGCCAACGGATAATCGAGTAGGAAGGATTGCCAAATGAAAATCCCAATCTCTCACACCACCGTGCGTACCGTTTGGTACACGGATGGTTTCCTCGTTTTCATAAACGTGCGTTAATAGGCCCCCATGGTTATGTAACGAAGGGAGGCTATTTGTTTTACCTTGTGGTAACGCGGCATTCAAATTGTCTTGCGTCAAGAGTTACCCCAGCAGACTGCCCGCTCATAAGGTTGCAATGGTGTCGCTGTATTCGGCAATGGGTAGGCGTTCCCGCATATCCTTGCTGCTTGGCAGCTGCCTTTTGCGGGCAACCTTCTTCATGAAGTTTTCTGCTTTCAATTTCCTGTTTGACTTCCTTCATTGACTGACATCTCCTAGGATTCGGTCCGTCCTGTACTACGGCCTCGGCTGATTCCTCACGATAAATCTTGTTTGGGCCATGGCCGCCAACTTCACGGCTCCAGCCATGTCCGTGAGGCCTTCCCAGGTAAGAATCATATCCTTTTTTCTCCATTCACCTGCCGCATCTACCCTTTGGGATTCCGGGGCGTTATAGGAATTCAGTCTGTTTGGTGGCCTTCTCCATCCCAAATTGGCCTCATGCGATTTCTGTTCGTCAGGTCAGAGATTTGCCTGCTCCTTCCTTCGGGTTCCACCTTACGATGTTGCCTTTGATGTTCGGCCATGACTTTCCCACAACTAGGGCAATCCAGGGACTTTCACTCTTACGAGTGCGCCCATGCCGGGCGCACCAAAAATGGGCATGTGAACCGCAAAGGATCCACATGCCCATATATGGTACTTATCAGAAGCTCCAGCGCAGTCCCACATCCCAGCTCCAGTTCTCATCGTAGCTGGAACCATCGCCCCGTTCAAGGTCGAAATAGGCCTGCAGACCGTCATTGATCTTATAGGCGCCGCCCAATCCATAGGAGAACCAGGTATCGCCATAATCTTCATGGACGCGCAGCCGGTCCGTATCCACGGACATGACCGTCACATGGTTGCCGCCAAAGTCATGGTACCAGTTGGCTTTTGCATAGACCGCAAAACGCGGACTTTCATACCCAGCCCGGGCTCCAATCCGTCCCAGGGCGGTGTTCAGGCTTTCGCCTTCCACGTGCACCCCGTTCGAATCGGTGAAGGCATCGTTCCGGAAGTGTCCCAGGACAACCTGGGCCTGCGGCTCCACAAACCAGCCCTTTTCGTCCTTTTTCTTGTAGCCATATTCGGCCCCGAAGGAAAAGCCCGTACTGTTCGACTGACCGTCAATGAATCGGCCAAGACCGGTATAACCAAATTCATTTTCATACCGTGACCCTTTGAGGCTGAGGTCAAGGTACTGCCCGTTTTTCCAGACTTGCGTATCGTAAAGGCCTAGGGTATAGCCCTTGAGGTCCCCTTTCCCCGACACGTAGGTTGCATCGCCATCAAGGTAGGCAAAGCCCACACCGATGACGTGCTCCTTCGTGTCCGTCTTCTTATGGAGCCAGTCGTAGCCCACTTCGTACTCATTATACTTGGAGTCAACAAGAAAATCGCTCTCGCGGCTGAATTTCTTGCCCTTGCCCCGAGCCCAGATCCCGTTATCCGTATTGTCCGTAAGGGACCCATCCGCTTCGCCCATGCGGCGGAAGAGCGTATCCATGTCGCTTCTCCAAAGAAGGTAGTTGCCTCCCGTAATGCCGCCAAGGTTCCGGACCACCGTCGTGTGGTGCCCTTCGTCATTTGTCGGAGCCTTCGTAAAGCCTTTGAGGTACCAATCGGTGCTGTAGCCATCGGTTACGTTATCTGTCTTACTGTCCAGCTTCAGGTCGTAGTAGTGGAGAGCCGCTTCCGTCTCTGCGTCGCTCACAAAGGCGCCTTCTTCATCCCCTACGCTGGCCAATACGGTGCCCAGAGCCCCTTCCCAGGTATTGGACGTGCTGCGAAGATGCAGGGCCGTCGTTCCCGTATGGCTTCCCGTGACATAGAGATGGTCGTTGCCCGTATTGGTCGACCCATCAGCGTCAAGATAGAGCGTTGCGCCGTCACCAGCAAAGGAACCTGCCGTCAGCGTCTCACCCAGCGTGCCGTCCATGAGGCTAATAGCCCCCCCTCCGCGTTCAGGGTACTGACGGTAGAAGAATCTGTCAGGTTCCACGTAGCACCGCTGCTAAGGGTAAGTGTCATCGTATCGGCATCGTCTGTCGTCTTACCTGTAAAGGTATGGCTGACAGTTGCCGCAAGAGTACCGCTATCGGAAGTCGTAAGGTCACCCGTAAGGGAGCCTGTAGTTAAGGTCAAATTGCCGCTTTCCGCAGCCGAAGCATCTCCCACGGCAGCACCTGAAACCGTTGCCGTAAGGGTGCTGCCGGAACCTGTGGAAGTCAGGTTGCCCTCAGCAGCTCCTGCCCTAAGGCTTAGCGTACCAGCATCACTAGCCACAGCATCTCCCGTATAAGTTCCGGAGAGCGTCGCCGTAACAACGCCTTTATCCGTGGCCGTAAGGTCACCTGTAAGGGTCTTTGTCACCCCGGCGCTGCCAATCGTAAGTGCAGCCCCATTTCCCGTAGCAACAGCGCCGTTCTGCAAGGTAATCGCCGAGCCATCAAGGGATACTTCTGTATCGGTCCCATCCACTAATGAAACAGAAGCAACCGTACCAGCAAGGGTAAGGGACTCGGTCCTGCTGCTTCCTAGGGCAATGGCACTTCCATAGAGTGCTGAAATTGGATACGGAGACACTTCTAGAATAGGCGTATCTCTCGTCAACAAAATTGTTGTTCCATCTACTACGAGGGAAGATCCTATCCCATATGTGCTCACAATTCCACTGAACGTCACCGTATCTCCCGTGACAGTCGTCAAGTTGCTTTTTTGGTGGTTTCGTGTTGTCTGCATAAGCAGCGCAGTATTTATGACGACTGATTCGGTATTCTCATCGCCAATGGTAACGGTTCCGCCATAATCGTGATAAATCGCAAAATGCTGATCATCATTTAGTCCAATGACAATCTCATTTCCCTTTAGGGTGAGGTCAGCATCCTGCACATCAATATCAGCCCCAACATCACCCCCAATGGTAACAGTTGCTGTAGTATCGTCACCAATCGTGACAATACTTCCATCGTATATATCAATAGATGGACTACTGTACAACATTCCGTCTAAATAGTAGCTTCTATTGCCAATCGTGATGTCATTGCCGAGTATCGTTGTCTTTGTATTGACAGAATCAAAAAGAGTATCCACATAGACAGATTCTGTGCTTTTAGAACCAATCGTCAAGGCCCCACCCCTATAGGTACCGATGCGAGATTGTACAGCGATGGAAGATCCCAAAAGCTTCGTGCTAGCGTCACTGCCTACAGTCTGGATTGGGCCGTTTACGATTAAGGAATCCGTACTGTCCGAACCAATCACTAAGCTGCCGCCTTCATATTCAGTATCAAAGGTTTCTCCTGTTAATTTACCATTATGAATACCGTCTTCTGCCGTGACGGAAATGGTCTTTCCATAAAGCTCCAGCTTGGAGGCACCCCCACTAACAACAATGGACGAATCATCGCTGCTATTTTCCACATCGATTGCAAGGGACGTTGTACTATCGCTGCCGATTCGAACGGAAGCTCCCTCTTCCACATGAATCCCCCGCGTTTCGAGGTCATAATTATAAGTGACGCCATCTTCTCCAACTGTATTATGGGTCAGGGAAATCGTGGAACCATCGACAGTGATGCTGCTGCAGCAATCAACAGCTCCAATCGGGCCTTTTATGGTAACCGTACCCGATGCATTTACAGCAAGGCTGCTGCCACCGTCCGCATAGAGCGTGTGATCCTCATCTCCCCCGCTTCCCGAATCAGCAGAAGGATTTGGGCTATAGTTCAAGGTCACATCGCCTGCAGTTAGGGTAACGGAAGACGCCGCACCGTTATCTCCATCCGTTGACAGCACTTCTCCCGTTGTCGTAAGGGAAGTTGTATTTGCAGTCCCTATGGTAATGGTCGCTCCGTTGGCTGCTGTTACCGCTGCATAATCGTCCCCCTTATTGATGGTGATTTCTTTTGCATAAAGATTCACCGTACTCTTGTCCTCGGCAAGGATTTCCCCATTTGCCGTCAACCTGTCATAAGGTAAAGAGCTTGACCCAATCGTCACGACAGATCCTCCGCTGGCGTCGATGGCTCCCTCACCATCGGCGGTTCCTGATGGGGTAAAAGTAATCGTACCGCTCCCTGTCACGGTGACCTTAGCCTTATTTGTTGCATAAAGTTCGTCCAGTGTTTCATTGGACGAAGTCACGTCCGATGTTCCGCCATGATAGGAACTTGCAAAAGCTTCTCCCGACGCTAACGCGAAGAGGACAGCCGCCGATAAAAGTACTTTTTTCTTATGGGATAAATACATCATCATTCCTCCTTGAATGTTTCTGCCAAAGTGAGAAAAAATATGTCCTCAAATCAATGCCATAGGGCGTCATGCCATCTGTTGTCATACTGTGCCCATGTCCCCCAAGGAAAAAGGGGACCGAATGAAAATGGGGTTTTGCGCACCACCTTTCCAACTCATATCTGTTTCTACAGGAAAAAGCCTTTTTTACCAAAAAACCAGAAAAAATGCCTGCTCCTCTTCCGGACATCCCAAAGAACGATTCCATAAGAAGACATGGCAAGTTTGATTCGTTATAAATTATTTGATCTATCTTTCTATTCTTCCCATTCATTCCTATATTTAGCATTATTTTATCAGATAATGATTATTTTTCCCTATTGAAAATAAGATTTCTTTGTAAACAAGATGACTATTTTTAATTTATGTAACAATTGTTACATAAATTGCGATTTTTAGTTCCTAAAAGGATGATTTCCTAGCCACAGCAAATATAGGCGAAGGGGACAGAAACTCCAGCGCAGTCCCACATCCTGGCTCCATTTCTCATCGTAGTTGGAACCGTGCCTCTTTCAAGGTCGAAATAGGCCTGTAGGATGCATTTTACCTCATAGGGGCCGCCCAGCCCACATAATAAAAACAGCCTCTCCCGATTCGAAGGGAAAAGGCTGTCGATTAGGTAACCATTGATTACATGAGAAAATTCTTCAATAAGCGATATAACGCCTCACAAACGGAGGGGTCAAAGGATAGGCCCCGTTCGTTATTATTGGAGATGATGCGGACAAACGCGCAGGGAACACGGAAACGTTTAGCAGTCATCCAAACTGCAGCGGCTTCCATTTCCTCGCAGAGGGCCCCCGTTTTTTCCCGTATGCGCCTGATCTGTTCAGACGCCTCGTTCCATTGATCACTTGAGGCGATGATGCCCGTGCGGTAGGAAGCGCCGCTTTTTTTGAGAAAAGCCTCCAGTATATATCGGAGCCTTTCATCCGTCTCAAGAAGCGGCGGCACATCGGGGAAGTCCATGGCAGCCACGGACTCGTGTTCAAGGCTGCCAAGCTCCATGAAACGCAGGCCATCACGCCCCAGATAGCGGGCGTTGGCATTATAAAGGGCACTTGCCAGCACCACGTCACCTACAGCAAGGTCGCCGTAACCGCCGGCCGTACCTTGGTTCACGATAAGGGAGGGCTGATAAAGAGCGCAGGCAAGAGCCGTTGCTGCACCAGCCGCGGCCGTGCCGATGCCGGTCTGCGAAATGATCAGGGGACGCGTGCCAAAGGTTCCTCGCCAAAAGAAAAAATCCCCATACACTTCAAGTTCAGCCCCTTTGAGGCGCTTGATGAAAGGAGCCACTTCCATTTCCATGGCGCCTTGGAGGACGATAGGTCCCTTCCCTTCTCCCAAAGATGTAAGCCTGGCATCAGACATGGGTTACTCCAAGGTCATGGCAAAGACCGTATTGACCGTAACGCTCACTTCATAAGGTTGGGGCGCAATGTTCGTTTCCGGTGCGGTGCTGTCGCTTGCAGTTTTTGCCATCATGAGAAGACGGGGAGAAGCGCCGAGGGTAAAGTTCGATTCACTGACACTGGCCTGACGCAGGACGCCAAGTCCCCGTCCACCCGCATTGGCAATGGTCTGGGCACTCTGGCGGGCATTTGTGACCGCTTCCGTCATGAGCTGACGGCGATAGACGGACTCATTCTGGAGACCATAGGAAAGGGATTCCACCCGGTTCACACCAGTTGAAAGCACACCGTCAACAACGGTTCCCAAGTCATTAAGATTCTTGACCTTGGCAGACCAAGAGGAATAGAGGCGATAGCCCGTCAGTTTCTGGCGTCCATTTTTTTCATAGGTATAAGTCGGTGCAACGGTGTAGCGCGTCGTTGCCCTATCAGCACTGGAAATCCCCAGGGCCGTAAGTTTGGCTAGGACCTTTGTTGACATTTGAGCGCCGCTGGCGCGGACGGCTTCAACCGTATCTCCCGTAGTTTCATAGGAAAACGTGACCGTTGCCATATCGGGTGCCACCATTTTGCGGGCCGTTCCCGTCACGGCAACCGTATCAAGAGGCTGCTCGGCATGAACCGTGGGAAGGCCAGTACTGAAAACACAGAGAAGAAGTGCGGCAGATGCTAAGAATTTTTTCACTTTGATTCACCTCATTACATTTGATGGCCTTATTATACCATGAGGGAGTGAAAAGAGTGTGAACTCTTTAACCAACGTGGTTGAAACAAAAGGGCAAAATTCCTGAGCATGGATTTTTCCTTTTGAATCTCTTGGGATCTGCCAGCTTTTTCCAAAAAGCAAAAGCCCCCACAAACGATTCCATATCGTTCATAGGGGCGTTTTGACGGATTCAATTCGATTGCCTTGGATCAGGATCTGGAACGGTTTCGTTCATATCGATCCCACGCAGGGCAATCATGACAGCGCTCGCCATGGCATTTTTCCATACGGGCTCGCTGACGTTCAACAACTTCTTGGGCAATGGATTCGAGGGTGATGTGCTTCAATTCTTCCCGACAGGCGCGGTCCATCTCTTCATAAAGCCGGTCAAAGACAAGGGACATCCCGCTTGATATGAAGCAGTCCATATCTTCCGTCCCGCTCCGCCATTTGGTATCGACAAAGGAAATGCCGAGACCATCCGCAATGGTAAGAAGCGTCGCCTTTTCAGTGCCCGATACAGCAGCATAACCGCCGACATGACCTTCCTTGGTTTCAACAAGGCCCAATTTCTTTAATTTTCCCATGATCTTACGGACCCTGACGGGATTCGTACAGATATTGCGTGCCAGTTCATCACTGGAGACCAAAGTGCCCAAATGGGTCAGATAAACCAAGGCATGAACAGCCACAATGAAATCACTTTTCACTCACATGACTCCTTTTATACAAAAAGGAAATGGACACTCCATCCCCTCAGGCAGCCGCTTGGGCCGCTTTTTTAACCAGAACGGAAATACCTTAGAGAACTCCTTTTTCCTTCAGCCAGTCAGCGACAGCTTCTTTCGTCGGCGGGTTGACGAGGAGTTCACTATAGGTCCCCTTGCTGACGAGCATCAGGCTCGGAATGACTTCAATGTGGAACTGACGGGCCAGGGCTTCGTCATCATCGATGTTGACACCTGCAAAATCGACTTTATCATCGATTTCCATGGCAAGCTCACCCAGAGCGGGTTTCAATTTTGCACAGTATTTGCACCAAGGAGCAGAAAATCCTACGACTACAGGTTTCTTGCTCTTTACCACTTCGTTTTCAAAAGTTTCACCAGTAATCATTTTAAATGCCATATTAAACACTCCTTTATGACAAGAGATCCATAAGGACCGATGGAGAATGATTTCTTTGATTACTGTAATTTTATCTACTACAGTTTGGTTTGTCAAGATTGCATTTTTGGGGCATCAGAAAAGAGACTGAAGCCACTTGCCGCAATCAGAGTGAACGCGGCCGCTTCGATGCAGCAGGAAGTCCAGCTTGCCGTTTCCAGTTTTGCCGCTTACCTACATCAAGCAAGCAGAAAGAAAGGAAGAAGCGAAAATAGACAAGCGTCCGTTATTCCCTAAAGCGAAGCCTTCCATTGGATAATAAGGTCAAGAGCCCATTGCTTTAACAAGTACTTGTCTAAAGCAATGGGCTCACATCCTGCATCAAATCCGGTTTCTTGTGCTGGCTCGGCTCACGGTCCTCATCACCGATCAAAAAGTGCATCCACAAAGACTTTCGGATCAAAGGGCCGGAAGTCCATCATACCTTCTCCGATACCAATCCATTTGACGTCAAGGCCCAGTTCTTCCTTGATGGCAACAACGACACCGCCTTTGGCCGTACCGTCGAGTTTTGTCAGGACAACCCCCGTAACATGAGCGGTCTCCAAGAAAATCTTGGCCTGGGTGATGGCGTTCTGCCCAGTCGTTGCATCTAGGACAAGGAGCGTTTCATGGGGTCCATCGGGCACTTCCTTGCGGATGACGCGGTACATCTTGTCAAGTTCTTTCATGAGGTTCGTCTT
>OAUQ01000684.1_pt1 | contig 12284 bp, 9 predicted proteins | sample 1476151 | NCBI WGS metagenome assembly OAUQ01 (sample SAMEA2580008, study PRJEB22360) | human gut metagenome | biome: human gut; feature: human-associated habitat; material: faeces | place: Denmark | collected 2008/2010 | reverse complement strand
ATTTTTGCCCCACCGGCCCCTATCCCAGCTCTATTCCGGCGTTACTCCGGCTTGGTTTCTACCGTGGGAGTCTTATCCGCCGCAACTGGAGTACGGGCGGTGTCCATAGTCAGGCAGTGCTTGGGGCAGCTCTCGATGCACTCGCCACACACCACGCAGGCGTACGGGTCGATCGACCAGGTACCGCCCTTGCGATCGACCGCGAGCGCGCCCGCCGGGCAGCGGCGCGCGCACATGCCGCAGCAGATGCACACGTCCATGTCGTTGACGATATGCCCGCGCAAGCGCTCGGGTGCCGTCAGCTTCTCCTGCGGATAGCGCACCGTGACCGGCTGCTTGACCATAGAACCTAAGGCCGTCTTGGCAAATGTCAGTAAACTCATGCCGCGCCTACCTTTCCGTGCAGCTAATGCAGGGGTCGATGGTCAGGATAATCATGGGCACGTTGGCAAGGAGCACGCCCTGCAGCGCATGTGTCAGACCCGCCAGGTTCTGCGACGTCGGCGTGCGCACGCGGAAGCGGTCCAGGTTCTTGGTGCCGTTACCGCGCACATAGTAATACGCCTCGCCGCGCGGCTGCTCAATCACAACCTCGCCGCGTGCGCCGTCGGCCGGCGTGAGCTTGGTGCGCCCGCCGATCCCGTCGTGCGGAATCTTGCCCACAAGCTCCTTAATGATGTCCATGGCCTGCGTGACCTCGGCACAGCGTACCTGACAGCGGGCATAGCAATCGCCATCGGTAGCAACGATGGGCTCAAACGCAGCCAGATCCGCATAGGCACCGTCGTCAAACATGCGCACGTCGTAATCCACGCCCGATGCGCGCCCAAACGGACCGACCATCGAAAGCTCCAGCGCATCTTTCTTGCTGATCACACCCACGCCATGCAAGCGCTCGCCGCAGCTGTCATCGTCCAAAAACGTATGCACCAGGGCCTCGTAGTCGGGACGCATGGCATCGAGCGTCTGGACAATTCCGGCCAGCTCGGAGTCCTCGATATCGTGCTTCAGGCCGCCGATCTCGTTAATCGACAGAATCACGCGACCGCCGCAAGTGCTCTCGAAGATCTTGAGAATCTGCTCGCGCAGGGTCCACGAACGATAGAACAACGCCTCGAAACCAAAGGCGTCGGCAAGCAGGCCCAGCCACAGCAGGTGCGAGTGAATGCGCGAAAGCTCGTGCAAAATGGTGCGGATATACTGCACGCGGCCGGGCACCTCGATGTCGAGCATGCGCTCGCAGGCGCTGGCATAGCCATAGCTGTGACCCACGGCGCAAATGCCGCAGATGCGCTCGGCGATGTAGCCAAACTGGTGCATATCACGCTTTTCGGTGAGCTTCTCGAGTCCGCGGTGCACAAAGCCGATCTGCGGAATTGCCTCGATGACGCGGTCGTCCTCGATCACCAGGTCCAGATGAAGCGGCTCGGGCAGCACCGGGTGCTGCGGGCCAAACGGAATAACGGAGCGATGTGCCATGGACCTTACGCCTCCTTTTTCTGCTTGTCGCGGGCGGCCTTAGCGGCAAGCGCCGCGCGGACCTTGGCCGCTTTCTCGGGATCCATGGCGGCGAGCTTTGCCTCCATCTCGGCAGCCTTGAGCGCGGCCTTCGCAGCGGCCTCATCGTGCTGAGCATCGGAGCCGGCAGCCGCAGCGGCGCCCGCGGCGTCGCCAGCGCCCGCAGTGCCCTCCCCCGCAGAGGCCGTGGCAGTAGCAGCCTTCTCGGCCGCGGCCTTGCGCGCCTTGGCCTCGGCAGCGGCACGGACCTTCATGGCTTTCTCGCGCGCGGCCTTCACCTCGGGCGTGATAACGCTCATGGGCTCGGCAGTCGAGACCTGGTAGAAAAAGCCCTTAAAGTCAATCTGCATATCGGTGATGACAAGACCAAACAGGTCGTGCGCCTCGTTCTCAAACGGGAATACCGCCGGATAGTACGAGCTGATGGACGGAATCTCCTGGTACTGGTCGATGCCCTCGACTACCAGGTTCTCAATCGCATAGCTGCCGTCCCGCGCAATATGCTCCTGAGCAGCACGAACGTTGATAAACGTATAGACCAGGCGATACGAGCCGTCGTCGACGTTGCGCTCGGCGTGCATTTGCACAAAGCGCGCGCCGACGCCCTTGAGCGCCTGGACATGCGACAGGAGCTCGTCGATCCCGACGGTAGTATAGATAGCCTTTTGCATTACTCGGCCTCCTTTGCAGAGGTGGGCTTCTCAGCAGGCGCGTCGCCAGCGGCGGGCTCCCCGGCAGGCACGTCACCGGCATCATCAGTCCCGGCCACCGCAGCCACAAACCCGTCCTCGCCCAGCTCAACGCCACCGTCCCAAGTAGCGGCACCGCCCACGGTAAGCGGATCGCCGCCGGCGCGCATCACGGCCTCCTTCTGGTCCAGGATGCCGCATGCCTCCACGATGGCATCGATCACGGTCTCGGGACGAATGGCGCACCCGGGCGCATACACGTCCACGGGAATCGCGCGGTCCACGCCGCCGATCACGTTATAGGCATCGCGGAATACGCCGCCCGAACACGCGCAAATGCCGCACGCCACCACGCACTTGGGCTCGAGCATCTGGCTGTAGATCTGGCGCACGACGGGCAGGTTCTGGGCATTGACCGACCCCGTCACCAAAAAGATATCCGCATGCTTGGGGTTGCCGGTGTTGACCACGCCAAAGCGCTCCGCATCGAACAGCGGCGTGAGCGAGGCCAGCACCTCGATATCGCATCCGTTGCAGCTCGAGCCGTCGTAATGAATGACCCACGGCGAGCGCGACATTTTATGATCCATGGATGCCGCCTCCTAAATAAACACGTCGACGAGGATGGGCATAAGGTTGAGCAGGCCAAACACCAGCGCCACGCCCCATCCGAGCCTAAAGCAGCTGCGCCAGGTGCTGCGTGCGAAGGTGTTGTCGATCAGGACCTCGACAAAATACGTCGCGGCCATCACGACCAGGGCAACCACCCAGCTCACCGGGTTGTCCCAAACAAAGAACATGCCCACCCACATCAAAAACAGCACGGTCTCGCACCAGTGCATAAGGGTCATCTTGGCCAGCGTGCCGCCGCTCATCTCGGTAGCGACGCCCTGGACGATCTCCTGATGCGCGTGATGCGAGTACGAAAGGTCAAACGGCGACTTGCGCAGCTTGATGGTAAGCACCGCGAGCAGCGCGAGGAAAATGGGCGCGCTGTACACGATGATGGGGGCCGACTGCCCCGTCACGGCGATGGAATCGAAGCTGTCGGTGGCAAGGTACAGGCCCACGCTCATCAGCAGAACGGCGGGCTCGTAACTCATAACCTGCAGCAACTCACGGTCGGCGCCGACCTGGGCAAACGGGCTTTGCGTCGAGGCGGACGCCAACACCACAAAGATCGCGGCGAGGGTAACCATAAACGCGCACAGAAGCGTGTTGGAGCCCGACACAAAGATGCCGCCGCCCACCACGGTAAAGATGAGCGCGCACGCCATATAGGTATCGTCCATGGTGTTTACGCTGGCGGGGGCCTTGCGCAGCAACTTGGCAACGTCGTAGAAGGGCTGCAGCAGGCGCGGGCCCACGCGGCCCTGCATGCGGGCGGACAGCTTGCGGTCGATGCCGTCGATCATGCCACCCACAAGCGGCGCCAGCAGGGCAAACGCCACGGTGCCAATAAATATGCCCACGACACCCGAGCCTTCAAAATACTTGCCGCGCAGCACCGAGGGCGCGCTCATGGCAAGTCTCTCGGGCCCAATCCACGCGCAACACAGCAGCGCAAACAAGATGATGCTGCAGCACACGACGCTACCCGCGGGGCCAATACGCTTCTCGCCAAGGGCATCCTCCGAGTACCAATTGCGCTTTTCGGCCTTCACCTCGTGCCCCATCGAGCCGCGGAAATGGCGATATTTGTCGGTTCCCACGCCCGAAAGATATACGTTTACATGCGGTTTGTTGCTCACTCGGAATGAAGTCAGCAGCACCACGGCGATAAACGCCACGATAACCACCATCAGGTACATGGCGTCCTTGCCAATAACGTACGGCATGCGGCCAAACACCATGGCCAAGTAAGGCGACACCAGACCGCTCGAGATAACCGGGAACGCCACGCAGCACAGAATCAGCAGCGCGGCGATGGTGTTGAGGGCCATCCATTCGGTCTTATGGACATTGACCTCAACGTTTTGAGCCGTGGGGTCGACGCCCGAAAGCTTGGCAAGCCACTTGCCCCAGAAGAAGAACGTCGCGGCCGAGCCAAAGGCAAGCACCATGATCATGAGCACGTTGCCGGTCTGCGCGAACGCCACCAGAGCGCCCCACTTGGACACGAGCATGCCAAACGGCGCCACAAACATGCCCATGATGCCCAGCATCATCAGGCGCGTCAGGTGCGGCATGCGGCTGAACATACCGTCCATGTCCTCGATATTGCGGGCGTCGACCACCCGCCCCTTCGCCTAGATTTCGCGGCTGCCGATATGATGCTCGGCCGTGCCCACGCACAGGAACAGCAGCGACTTTGCCACCGTGTGGAACAGGATCAGGAAGATGGCCGCCCATACGGCCTCGGGCGCGCCGACACCCAAGCAAGCACTGATGAGGCCCAAGTTGGAAATGGTGGAGTACGCGAGCACGCGCTTGGCATTGCTCTGCGAGATGGCCATAAGGGCAGCGAGCAAAAACGTGATGGCGCCCACGCTCGTGACCATAAAGCCGGTCACGGGATAGATGGCATAGAGCGGGCTCAGCTTGACCATCAGGAACACGCCGGCTTTGACCATGGTTGACGAGTGCAGCAGGGCGCTCGTGGGCGTGGGGGCAACCATGGCACCCAACAGCCAAGTGTGGAACGGCATCTGTGCGGCCTTGGTGAGCGCGGCGAGCGACAACAGGATGACCGGCATGACCAGCAGCGCGGACTGCGCGGTTCCGGCGCCGGAAAGCTCAATCATGCCCGAGATGGTCAGCGGCATGCCGTTCACGTGCAGGTACATGAGTCCGGCCAAAAACGCGATGCCGCCCAGCATGTTGAGGATGATCTGGGTAAAGGCGTTTTTAATGGCCTCGGGCGTGCGCGTGTAGCCAATCATAAGGAACGAGCACACGGTGGTGATTTCCCAGCCGCAGAACAGCCACTCAAGGTTGTCGCTCGTCACGATAACGAACATGGCCGAGAGGAACAGGAACATGAGCGCCAGGAACTGCGGGCGACGGTCGGGCGCGGTCTGCCCGCGCAGCGCGGCCTCGTGCTCGTCATGGGCCTGGAAGTCCTTCATATAACCCAAGGCATACACGCAGATTAGGCTGCCGACGATGCCGACGGCGAGCACCATGATCACGCTCATGTAGTCCAGGTAGAGCGGCGTTGCCGTGACGGCTTCGGCCGCGGGCAACGTCATGGCTGCAAAGGCGAGCGAGCCCACCAGCTGGACTATGCCGAGCACCGTGGTGAGCGCGTTCCTATATTTGTACGCGTTGTACAGGATTACGGCGCACAGGATGACGTCGATGACGGAGCTGATGATCGAGAGCACATGCGAGGTGCCGGGGGCAACCTCAAAGCTCTGCGGACCCGTGCCAAAAAACATGACGGCGACTACAACTGTCACCGCCATAATAATGCCGGAGCCTACAAGCCCCACCGCATCGCGGGCGCGGTCACCGCGCGCGAGCAGCATGCCCAGCGCCGGTACCAGCGGAAACAGGGTAAGGAAATACAGTAGCGTCATACCATCACTCCCCCGTGCAAAAACGCTGCAATTGTTTAACGTTATAGCTCAATTGAGGAGTAGCGGCGACAGGTTTTCGGTCAACTGGGGAGTTTTAGGCGTACGAGGCAAGGAGCCTGTCCGCATTGGAGTAGAGGGGCGGCAAGAAAAATGCGCCCCTGTGGGCGCACCATCCCGTTTGCTATTCCGCCTTTTTAACGCGCGGCTTGCGACCGCGCGGCTTATCGACCAGTGCGGACTCACCGCTCTCGCGGTACTGACGGCACCAAGCCTTGACCGAAGACTCGCTGGGAATCTTGTGCTTGATCATGGCCTCGCGAACCGTCAAGCCGTTTTCCAGACGGTCCTTAACCACAGCGAGCTTTACGTCGTACGAATAGGTGTGATGATGCGAACCGGCATTGAGAACGGCGTCGGCACCGCCCACGGCATACGCGCGGGCCCACTGACGAGCCGTGGCCTGGGGAATGCCAAGCTCCGCGGCGAGAGCGCGATGACCGACCCCCTCTTGGAGGATCTCGACGGCGCGCTGTCTAACCTCGGGCGCATGCGTGCGAGTCCTAGTTGCTTCCGACATACCTGCCACTTCTTAGCCTTAGCCGTTAATCTGCTTTCTTACGTGCAAGTTAGATAGTAGCATTTTACTGTTTGCTCAAAGCAGTTAATTAAAATAGACGCGGCGTTATCTGGGCATTTGGCACCAAATTACGACATTTCTTTATCGATTATTTACGCTGGTAGCTGACTCGCAGCTAATCGTCATTCGCTTGTCAACAAAATTGGCATCTCTTTATGTCCTTTGGTATAGAGGATATAGTTATTAACCCCTCCCCCAATAATTTTGAGTGATCTGCAAGGCAGTAGACGTCCTCACTCCTCATGATTACCGCGCATTGCCATCCACCGGAGCAAAACAAAAGGGCGGGACCTGCTGCGCTTGCAGGCCCCGCACCGATTGACACCCGACGGGACACAGCCGGGCGAAACGGATCCGTGCTACCGCCCCGCCTGGCCGCGAAGTTAACTACAGCTCGTTGGCCGCGTGATATGCCGTGCGAATGGCGCTCGCGATATCGGCGGTGCGCTCGCCCGAGCAGTCGCCCACGCAGGTCACGGGCACCGTCACGTCGTCCAGGTCAAACGCGTTGGCCTTGGAACCCACGGCCATCACCACGTAATCGCAGGCGATCTTCACCGGCTCCTCGGCGCCGTCCTCGGCGGTACGAATGGCCTCCACGCCCTCGTCGGTAATGGCGGTCAGGCGGGTCTTTACGTGCTGCTCCACGTTGTGCTCGGCAAAGTCGCTCATAATCAGCGGCAGAATGGTCTCGGACTCGCCCGCGGCAATCTTGTCGAGCATCTCCACGATCGCTACCTCGCAGCCGTGCTGCAGCAGGTACTCGGCAGTCTCGGTGCCCACCAGCCCCCCGCCAATGACGGCGACGCGGCCCGCAAGCTCCACCTTGCCGGCCAGCACGTCCCAGCTCGAGACGACCTTGTCCGAATCGGCACCCGGAACGGGGATGACCACATCGTGCGCGCCCACAGCCACAATCGCGGCGTCGGCGGCGTTGAGGTCCTCAGCGGTAGCGGCATGGTTGAGCTCGACCTTCACGCCCAGGCCGGGCAGAATCTTCTCGTAGTACTCGACCGAGCGCATGATCTCGTCCTTGCGCGGAGGCGCGGCCGCCAGCACAATCTGGCCGCCCAGATGATCGCTCGCCTCGTAGACAGTCACATCGTAGCCGCGCTTGGCCGCCACGCGCGCGGCCTCCAGGCCGGCAATACCGCCGCCCACCACGGCAATCTTCTTGTCGCCCTCGCCCGACTTAATGGCGATGGTCGCCTCGTCGCCGTTCTCGGCATTGAGCACGCACGAAATGTACTTGCGGTTTTGAATCGCATCGACGCAGCCCTTGTTGCAGTTGAGGCACTCGCGAATGGGCTCGCCCGTGGCAGCCTTCAGCGCAATGTCGGGGTCGCACATGAGCGAGCGGCCATAGGCGATGATGTCGGCAGAGCCATCCTCCAGGATCTTCTCACCGGCCTCGACCGAAACCACGCGGCCGACGGTTGCCACCGGCACGGAGACCAGGGCCTTGACGCGCTCGGCCACGGGCAGCGTCCAGTTGTAGGGCATGGCACCCATGGGCGGAATGGTGTCGCCCATGTTGCCGGTGTGGTTTGCCTGCGCGACCTGGATCATATCGATGCCCGCGCCCTCGAGCAGCTTGGCGAACTCGCAGGCCTCGTCGGGCTGCAGTCCACCCTTGCCGCGCGGCGTGCCGTCGGGGTTCTCCATGATCACGGGGAGCTTGTACTCCACCATCAGCTGCGGCGCGGCCTCCTTAATGGCGGCGACGACCTCCAGCGCGTAGCGAACGCGGTTCTCGAACGAGCCACCATACTCATCGGTGCGCTTGTTGAGGATGGCCGAGCACAGCGAACCCACCAGGCGGTCGCCGTGGACCTCGATGGCGTCGATTCCGGCCTGCTGCGCGCGAGCGGCCGAGGCGGCGATGGCCTCCTTGATCTGGGTGAGCTGCTCTACGCTTGCCTCGTTCACAAAGTGCTGCATGTCGTGGTGCAGCTTGTCGTAGGCCTGCTTGCGGATCTCGTTGGACTCGGCCATCTTGGCGGCAAAGGTCTCCTCGTCGCCGGCGGCCTTGGCCTCCTGCGCTGCCTTGGCAGCGACCATGGAGCCCATGACCATGCGGCCGACGCCGGGCACGTCGTACTCGGGGTGGAACAGCTGCAGCGCAACCTTGGCACCGTGCTTGTGGACGGCATCGGCCAGCGCCTTAAACGTGGGGATCTGGGCGTCGGTCGCCAGCTTGGGCGTGGGGCTCGCGGTCATGACGGGAGCAACGTCGCCGATGACGATGTAGCTCACGCCGCCACGGGCCAGGCGCTCGTAAAAAGCCAGGCTGCGCTCGCCAATGGAACCGTCGCGCTCCTCGTAGCCGGTGGTCAGCGGCGGGAACATAATGCGGTTCTTGAGCTCAAGGGGGCCAACCGTAATGGGCTGGAGCAGCTTGGATGCAGGTGCGGTCATAGATATTCCTCTCTTGTAGGCGCGGCGGCGATGGTGCCGCGTAGTTGTCTAGAGGATATGGCATGAGAGCACGGCGGCACAACGAAAATCGGCGAATATCAGGTGACGGCAGGTGGATGGGGCGGGGCGGTCCGTCGGTTTGTCTCAATCTGTAACAGTTACTCGGCAAAAACCGGGTCTTACTGTTACAGATCAAGACGTTCCTCTCAACCCATCCTCAACAATCTAGATCTGTAACAGCTAGGCCAACTTTTGACCCCCACCTGTTACAGATCGAGACAAACCAATCTAGCCTGCCGAAAGATCTAGATCTGTAACAGCTACTCGGCAAAATGGGCCCCAGATGTTACGGATCAAGACAAACGGGACCCGCCTGCTAGAAAATCTCAATCTGTAACAGCTGCCCGGCAAAATCCGTCCCTCGTGTTACAGATTTAGACAAACGCGGCCCAAACCGCCGGTATATCTCGATCTGTAACACCTAGCCGCCCAAATCGGGTCTAGATGTTACAAATCGAGATTCTGTTTGAGAGGCCGAAAATTGGACCGAAAACACGGTCCCGGAATAACAAAAAAGCTCGCCGGCTTGACCGACGAGCTGCAAGTTCTTGGTCGCGGGGGCAGGATTTGAACCTACGACCTCCGGGTTATGAGCCCGGCGAGCTACCAGACTGCTCCACCCCGCAATGTCTGGGCGCCTCATGTGCGCAAGAAAGAATATTACGCGGGAGTTCGGTAAACGGCAAGGAAAATCTCGTAGAGCATAATTCCTTCATATTTAAACCCCTCAGCCCCTATCACCGTAAACGAATCGCAGCCGAGCGCCGTCGACGGCACGTATACAATGGTGCGCGTCCTTTTATGCCAACACCGGGAGTAGACATGCTGCTCGCTATCGATATGGGAAACACGCAGACGGCCATGGGGCTGTTTGACGGAGACGAGCTGGTGCAGTCGTGGCGTATGCCCACCGACCGCTCCTATACCGCCGACGAGATCCACGTGCGCCTGATGGGCTTCTTTAAGATGTATGACCTCTCGCTCGGCGCGGTCGACGCGATCGCCTTTGCCGGCGTGGTGCCGCAGCTCTCGCGCGAGTGGCACGCCGTGGCCGACCGCATTGCCGCGGACGCCATCGTCATCGGGCCGCAGACGGTCGCCGTGACCAAGCTGCGGGCGGCGCGCCCCCAGGCCGTTGGTGCCGACCGCATCGCCAACGCCGTCGCTGCCGAGACCTTCTACGACGCGCCGGCGATCGTGGTGGACTTTGGCACCGCAACCAATATCGACGTCATCGATGAGGACGGCTATTACATTGGCGGAGCGATTGCGCCGGGCATCCGTATCTCCATGGACGCGCTTGCTGCCCGTGCCGCCAAGCTCGCCAGCGTGCCGCTCGAGGCGCCCGAGCACGCCATCGGCCGTGACACCGAGGAATGCATCAAGGTCGGCGCCGTAACGGGCGCCGCCGCCATGGCCGAGGGCCTGGTCGCGCGCATGAAGCGCGAGCTGGGCCGCGAGGATGCCACCGTTATCGCCACGGGCGGTCTCGCCGGCATCGTCGCCGATTCGACCGATGCCTTCGACGTGGTCGACGGACAGCTCACCATCAAGGGTATCTGCGAAATCTACCGCCGCATGCAGGAGCTGGGATAGAGCAGGGGCTTAAGTCGAGCACGCCCGATGCCACAGTCCCCGCAAAGGCTCGCCAAGCCTATTCCTCAGATAAGCGAAACCCTCCCCGGCACAGGCCGAGAAGGGTCTTGTTGCCATCGTTATCTTTGAGCGCTGGCGCCCCGCGCTACAGCCCGCGAATTCGTACAGCCTCGGGCGGAAACTCCTGCTCGCCGGCATCGGTCTTGATGGTCGCGCGGCCCCAGATGTCCAGGCCCGCAAACACACCGACCGCAAGCGGCAAGCCGTTGGGAGACACCGCCGCAACCTGGCGGCCCAGCAGCGGCACCATGTCGAAGTACTCGCCCAGCACGGGGGCCAGCGGCCCTGCGGCGCCCTGCGGCGTGTTGGCAACAGCCGCCCAGGCGTCCACACGGGTCAGCACGGCGGCGGCCAGCGCCTCGACCAGCGCTTCGTCAGCCACATCCACACCAAGCTCGCTCAGCGCCGAACGTTCAATATCCACCGTCACGGCACCGAACATGCCCGCAGCACCGGCGCCGCCGTTGACGGCGACGCGCGCAAACGACGTCTCAAACGTGGGCGCGCCGCACACAATGTCGCTCGGCCATTGAATGCCCACCTTGCCGGCAAGGCCCAGCCCCGGCGTCGACGCCGTGCCCACGAGCGCGTCCATCATACCCATCGCCGCCACAAACGGCAGGCCGTGGAAGGCATGCATATTCACGTCCGGGCGCACGACCAGCGAAAACGTCAACGACGCCTCGCCCGCGCTCCAAGCGCACCAGCCCGCGGACGCACCCTCGCGGCCCGCGTCGCGTGCGGCGTCAAGCTCGGTGCCAACGGCCACAGCATTCATCTCAATCATCTACATACGCCCCAATTCGCCCACGATATGGCCCACGCGGTCCTCGGGCTCCTTGACCTCGACACCGTTGTAGCGGAAGAACCGCGCCGGGTCGTGCATCAGGTCCTCGAGCGGCACCAGCACAAAGTCGCGTTCGCCGATCAGCGGATGCGGCAGGCGCAGCTTTTTGCCGCCATGGATCTCGCCGTCCATCCACAGCAGGTCCAGGTCGATGGTGCGCGGACCGTTGACCTTGGCCTTCTTGGAGCGGTCGCGCCCCAGCTCAGCCTCGATCTTCATAAGCTCGTCGAGCAGCACCAGCGGCGCCAGCTCGGTCTTGATCTCGATGACGGCGTTGGCAAATGCGTCCTGGCGCGTCTCGTAGGCCGGCTCGCTCTCGTAGATGCGCGAGCAGTTGGACACGCAGGTGAGCGGAATCTCGGCGATCATGTCGCGTGCGGCGCGGATGTTGTCGCAACGATGCCCCAGGTTGGAGCCCACGGCCACAAACGCACGGCGCGGCTGCGGCTTGGCGACAGCCCAGTAACCGTTCAGGAACTGCGCAAAGCCGGTGACGTCGTGCACGCGCACGATGTTGGCACCAGCCTGGATAGCGCCCAGGCACACGCCAAACGTGGCGGCATCGCGCGCGGCGGCCTCGGTCACGCCCGAGACGGCGCCCACAAAACGTTTGCGTGACACGGCGCACATGAGCGGATAGCCCAGCGACGCCATCTTGGCGGTCTCGCGCTGGATGACGATGTCCTCGTTGGCCGTCTTGCCAAAGCCCGGACCGGGATCGATGCAGATGCGGTCGCGCGACACGCCGGCATGGATAAGCGTGCGGGCCTGGTCGGACAGAAAGCCCATGACGCGGCGCATGATGGGCGCCGAATCGGGCAGGGTGAAGCGGCGGAGCTGAGAGGTGGGCACGTAGTGCTCCTCGCGGCGGGCACTGCGGCGCATCATGGCTGCCAGGTGGTCATTGGGCTCCGGCGCGGGCTCAGGGCTCGCGGCGG
>OAUQ01000682.1_pt1 | contig 12316 bp, 7 predicted proteins | sample 1476151 | NCBI WGS metagenome assembly OAUQ01 (sample SAMEA2580008, study PRJEB22360) | human gut metagenome | biome: human gut; feature: human-associated habitat; material: faeces | place: Denmark | collected 2008/2010 | reverse complement strand
CGACCGGCTGATAGACAGCATCGACCTGAGCACGGCTCACGGTGTCCGCAATGCCGCCATGCTGGAGCTGCTCTACAGCTGCGGGCTGCGGGTCAGCGAGTGCTGCGAGCTAAAGTACGAGCACATCTTCCTCGAGCACAAGTACCTCCGCGTGATGGGGAAGGGGAGTAAGGAGCGGCTCATACCGATGTCCGACACGGCGGTGGCGCGGATAGAGGATCTCCTCCAGATCCGGCAGGAGATCCACGAGAAGCCCGGCTGCCGGGACTACCTCTTCCTGAGCCGTCTCGGGCGACCGCTCTCGAGGCAGATGGTATTTATGGTGATCAAGGAGCTGGCAAAGGAGGCCAGCATCAAGAAGCCCATCTCTCCGCACACCCTACGCCACTCCTTTGCCACCCACCTGCTGGAGGGCGGTGCCTCCCTCTCCGCCATCCGGGATATGCTCGGGCATGCCGACATCGCCACGACGGAGATCTACACCCACGTCGAGCTCACCGGCCTCCGCGACGAGATCCTCACCCACCATCCCCGCAATAAGTAGCCAAGTCCGGATCCGGATTATTGCTATCTGATAAAGCGTGATCCTCATCCGTACCCCCCTACTCACAGCCACACGGGCAGTCAAGTCTGAAAGGGGGAGAGGAGCTGTACATCTATAGGACAGTACAGCTCCTCTCCATAGACCGGTCAGCGCAGGTTACTCTGCCGGACCGGACAGATAATAATGTGTGATGTGACTACCGCTTATAGCGCCCCTCTCGGAGATCCTGAAGAGTGGGATTGTACCCACACTTGGTGACCGTCCAGCCATTATCTGGGATCACGCCACTCTCCACTGCAGTCCTGACCCCTGTGTAGTCGGTTAACTGACTAAAGCCGGAAATCGTGATTTTCCCAACGTGCGTGAGGGAGGAGAGGTCGGGGAGAGTAGTCATAGCATAATTGGGAAACGAATTGTACCCCAGTGCGAAAGTCTGGACCTCAGAGAGCACTGGGAGGAGAATCTCCTTAAGTCCGCCCGACCAGAGCGTGAGGGACTCTGCCTTCCTCAGCTTCGGTAGACTGACAGACACCATCGCATCACCACCAATGACAGAGAGCTTACCCACCTCCTCAAGTGAGGGCGCGGAAAAGGGACCATAGTTATTGGAAGCGAGGGAGATCTCGCCTGTGACTACCCTAAGTGAGGCAGGGAGGCTGATTGCACTGGTGAGCTGGAAGGGATTGTCAAAGATAATCTTCTTGCATCGCTCCAGCCCCTTGATGACCGGAATGGAGGTCTTACCGGACTGGGCGTAGGTGAGCTGCTCGATCTCGCTCGGGAGGAGGACGGTGCACTCATCTGTGCAACCAACGACTTTCACATTTTTCACTCCCTTAAGTGGTGAGAGATCAAGGGTGAGCCCCTTGCCCTCGTCTACGGGCATTAAGACCACCTCTGTCACACGACTAAGCTCAGGGAGTGACTCTTTACTGAAGAAGGGGAGAGAGATACTACTCCTGACCTCCTCCAGTGCAGGCAGACTATAGGATCGGAGTGTGGCTGACAGCACCAAGTTCCCTACGACCCGCAGCGAGGGAAGAGAGAGCTCCTCCATAGCAACGAAACTCATCAGACTCAAACGATCTGTCACCTCTGTCAGCTTAGGTAAGGTGATGGATCGGATCAGCTCGTTGTGGCGGGACGGAGAGGAGGAGTAGGAGGCGTACAGTAAGCTTCCCGTCCGGGTGAGTTCCGGTAGCTCAAGGGAGGTGAGACCGGGCAGTCCCCCAAGACTCAGCTCACCTCCGACAGTAGTAAGAGAGGAGAAATCAACCTGAGTCACCTTTTGGAAACCCTCTATAGTGAGGTTACCCTCGCAAGTCTTTAGCTTGGGGAGACTGAGGGAGGTGATGGGTCCCGGCTCCTCCTGGCCATAGGCCCTCTCGAGGCTTGACAGGTCCAGGATCGCCGAGCGACATGTGCTGAGACTCAGCATCTCCGCCTCGACCAGCGATCCAAGCTTGATAGCACTCACAGAGTCGGCCTCAAGTAGCAGAGCCCCCAGGCTGTGTAGCTTCGGCAGGTCAATGATGCGCAGACTATCTGAGCGGATCTTACCACCATAGCCGGTAGACTTAATGTCCCCACCGACATACTTAAGCGAGGGAAGTCTGACAGCCCTCACCCGGTTGATACGATCTGTCTCAAAGACTATGTCCGTGACACGCTCCAAAGAGCTGAGCTCAAAGAGCTCCCCAACATAGCTGTCTCTGATGATGACGCTTCCTCTCACCTCGCGGAGACCTGCAAGAGGGGCAAGGCTTGTGACCTGTGAATTCTCCTCTGACGGACTATTCTTCTTGACCTTCTCACCGATGATCAGACTGCCATTGAGGATCTCTACTCCACGTGCGGCGAAGGCCTCCACCTCAGCATCAGACTTCAGGAGGACATCCTCGGTAGCCTCCTTAAAGAGAAGTGTGGGACGATAGGTGTAGGCTCGCTTTGCCCCGGAGTAAGAGGTGATCTCAAACTTTGTCTCCAGAGACCAGTCCTTTACTGTCTCCGGTCTGGGAGCAATGGTAGCATGCTCGCTGATGTGGTAGACCGGATTGAGACCGGACTGAAGCGAGCTCGGCGGGAGATCGATGCGGATCTCTTCACCCGAAATACGGGCTGTGTAGATCTCGCCATCAGCAGACTGAAGCGAGAAGTCCAATAGGTAGTCGTCACTTCCCGAGAATGGAGTGTCTCTCTCACATGCAGTGAGAAGGAGCAGCGATACAATCAGGGAGGCACAGAGACTTAGTCTATATCGTGCATTCATCTTATTCTTGTCTATATGTGTGTATAGTGAGATGCATCATTACCTATTAGTGAACCGACCCGCCTTGAGATCATCAAGGGAGGGATTGTATCCACACTTGGATATAGAGAGGGAGGTGAGGGATCCGCTCTCTACCGCCTTCTTAAGGAAGCTGTAGTCCCTAAAGGCGCGGTACTTACTGATATGCACCCTCTGTACCTCCTTGAGGCTTGGAAGAGAGCTGAGATCCTCCATAGCGTCATTATGGACAGTGTAGTAGATGCAGTCAAGCTTGAGCTCATCGACCCTCCGGAGCTTGGGCATATCCAAAGTCTTAAGGGTGACACTATTGGCTCCCACACCATCCGCCTCTGTCAGGAGGGGACAGGAGAGAGTGTGGACATCCGTCACGGGATGGAGGTCCTCCTGCTGGTAAAACTGAGTGATATAACTCAGGTATATGTTGGCCCTCTTCCGGGTTTTGTCACCCTCAAGAGCATGGACGGTCGTGAGTGCCGGGAAGGAGACCTTCTCTACCATCGCAACGCTGACCTCAAGCTTCCGAGATATCGTCTCAATGCTAGGGAAGGAGAGTTCCTTAGTACTCTTTTTCGTCCAGTAATTATTGTAAGAGAATTCCCCCACATGCTTGAGTCCCGTGACTGCAGTAAATGCATCTGTCCCGGCATCCTCAACACTGCTAACGTAAGAGAAGCCCTTGAGGCGCACCACGTCCATCGACTCGGGGAGAGCTAAGGAGGTAAGGTGAGGGGCATCGGTGATCACGAGCTCCGTAATCCCCGTATGGGAGAGATCAATCCCCTCGTGTCCCTGATAAGTATCTATCACAATACTCTTGACGGCCGTAAGAGCCTCAAGCGTCAATCCCAGATTGAAGAGATTGGAGACTTTCATAACACTCAGCTTCCCTCCGACCTTAGTCAAGGGTATATCTGACAGGCTCTTAAGACCAGCCTGGGAGATCAAGAAGTCCCCTGTCACCTCACTCAGCTTTGGGAGGGAGAGACGGACAAGCTGTGGCACATTGGACAGCTCCACATTCTCCGCCGTGACGAGAAGGGGTAGCGAGAGATCTGTCATCTTGGGCGAGGATATAGAGACAGAGCCCACCTCCTCAAGGGAGGGGAATGATACATTCTGTAGCGACTCAGAGGCCTTGATGGAAAGGGTCCCGGAGACACGCCCAAGACGACGCAACTTGAGATCAGAGAGCATGGGCGCTGTGGAGATAGTCAGATCCTTACTTACCGACTTAAGTACCGGCAAATTGACGAAGCTGAGGATTGGACAATTCATGACGATGAGGCTCCCGCTAGTGGAGAGACCGGGTAGTAGCAGCGAGCGCATCGACTTACTCTGCAACTTAAGTGTACCCTCGACTTGCTGCAGAAGAGGGAAGTGTACCTCCTCAAGGACGTCACTCTCAAGAGATATGTCCCGGTGTACCACCCGCAAGGATCTCAGCTCAGCTTTCTTGAGCTCCTTGGCACTCCGTATGACGAGACTGCCGACCTCAGAGACATTTCGGAGCCCCGTGAGGTCTGTCCCCTTGAATGTAGGATTGATGACAATGCCTTGCTCCACCTTGGTCAGCGCTGTGAGTGGCGAAATGTCTGAGATGGAGTCCCGCCCTGTAGCAGCTCCAATGATCAGATTTCCTCTCACCACACCGGTGTGAGTTGCCCCAAAGGCCCTCACCTCTGCATCGGTAGTGAGACGTACATCATACTGGGACGTGGGGTGATCGGTGATCACTCTCAGGATATATGAGCGTCCCTTGCCGGAGGCCGAGGTAACCCTGAAGACTTGATCCTCCCTCCAGTCGCGGACCCTCTCCGGAGCGGGGAAAATGGTCGCATTCTCACTCAGTAGATACCTCGGCTTAGCGTCTGTGAGATCCACTCCGACCGGGATGGTGATCACCAGCTTGCTCTCGCCCTCAGTGTAAGCCGGATACTCCTCTCCACCCAGAGTGAGGGCAAAGCTGAGTATGCGATTGTCTCCCTCAAAGTCCGGCATATCCTCTTTGCAACCGGACATGAGGAGCATAATGATTGTAAAAAGGAGGATCCCGCCACTTGTGATGAATCTATTTCTCATATCTCTTACTTGCTTGATGGTACTTGGATGTCAATGAACTTGAAGCACTCGGTGGATACTTCCCCAAGCCATCCGGACTTGGTATTCAGTCCCGTGACGACCTTGACGAAGTCGATATACTCCAGATGTATGGGCTTCCCATTGGAGTCCATGGCATCCTTGATCCTGAAGTGATTGGCATTAGGTGCTGCGCCGTAATTGATATCATCGGTCAGTCGATCTATCGGGCTGAAGTTGTCCACATACCCCCACTCGTACTCAGGATTGATCCAGTAGGTGCCCTGACCGGACTGGTCAAAGTTGGCACTCTTAAGACGAGTCCCTCTGAGGACATATCTATTCGGCTTGACCCATATTGGATAGTAGGAATCTTGCTGGTGGAAGTTGAGCCAGTCTATCTCTCCGGTGTTACCCATATTGTCTGCCCAGAGGACATTTGATCGGGCCGTTGCAGGACGGAAGTAAGTCACCTCATAGTCCTGTATAGTCCCCTCCTTACCGGTCTCACTACCTCTGAGTTCATACCAGTTGTCATCCGGGAGACCATTTCCATTCTCATCCTGCATAACCCACACAATGCCCGGCTCAGAGCTACCCTTAAAGGAATTGCCCATTACAGCGAAGTCGTACCCCTTGAAAGCGCCGGTATTGGGGATACTGTGGTCAAATCCAATGACGAGGTATCCTCCAAACCCACCCAGTGAGACATAGACATCCTGTGACAGTCGCTCCTCAGCATACTTGATAGCATCATCCATGGTGTGAGCACTGTATCCCTCATTGACAAACTGTCCCGGAGCGGCGAGGAACTCGTAGACCTTGCCCCCGTACTTACTACTCTTCGCAGGATTAAAGCTTCGGAAGTGTGCATCGGGCTCTCCCACCTGCACCGGTATGATCGACTCTCCCGCGCTCTCTTTCTTCGCTCCGCTTGGATCTGTCTTGTAGGCGCAGACCTTCACCTGCAGGGTTCCCACCCGGGTGGGCGTATAGACGAGTATCGGCCCGGTCTGGTCCTCAATCACCTGTCCGTCCACGGACCACTCATAGGAGATGTTTTTCGTGGTGGTGATCCGGGGCTCTATACGGAGCTGACGACCTACCGTGCCGGAGTGCTGCGGATAGGGGAAGCTTATCTCTAGTGGTATGGAGGGGACCACCACCACCTTGACCAAGTAGTCGTCCTCACCATCATCATTCTGAGTAAAGAGGTGGACGAAGTGTACGCCCTCCTTGTCTGGTCGGAACTCAAAGACCGGCTCGCTGGAAACCGCCTTCCCATCAAGCTCCCAGGTATACTTGATATTCTCCGTATTGGCTATCTCGGGGGGGGCGGCAGAAACCCCCTAATGACAACTCGGGGGTGAGCGTCAGAAGCTCCCCTGTCTCAGCCAAGATGTCATTGCCCTCCTTCATCCCGATGATGGGTAGCTCGAGGTCAATAACCTTTACAACGATCTCCTGCCATGCTGTTCCGTCTGCTGTCGAGACGCTATACTTGATGGTGTAGTCTCCGGTGATGGGGAAGGAATACTCGAGGTTCTTCTCTGTCGAGATGACCCTACCGTCCAGCTTCCAGGAGTAGATCGTATTAATGTTGTCATTAGACACCTCAGGTGTGATCAGCAGCTTGCGATCAGGCTTGATGGTGTACGTCTTCTCCATAGTGATCGTAGGTGGCATCTTTGACTCGATGTCCCTGCACCCAGAGAGGCCGCCTACTAAGAGTAGGAGCATAGTAAGCAGCAGATTGGCTTGAAGAGTGTGTTTCATGGGCATGAATGAGTTATTTGTGATACAGGAAGGCAAAGTGCCCGGGAATATCCCCGGTGTCGGTCTTCCACTTGAGGTATCCGTCCTTGCCGTAGCAACGCAAGTCTCCAGGCGTTACGTAGTCAAGGGCGTCTGTGATGTATATATCTTTATTGATAGGATTGACCGCTATACCATAAGGTATGCGTATGTCCTCCTCCGTGTGATCCTTGATGAAGTTGGTGGAGGTGAGCTCGTGGGTGCGTATGTCAAATGTCCCATAGGTGATGGTATTTTTCTGGGTATTATAGCTCCAGTCAACGGCATAGAAGTAGGCCTTGTCTGTCTCGTAGTCGATGTAGAGATTGGTGACCGCCTTGCTAAGAGTATCAATGACCTGGTCGGTCTTAAGGTCAATGAAGAAGAGCCTCGATGGATGATCATAATAGTCTCCTCTGCTGGTGACGATTAGCTCCTGTGGTCCATTACTATCCTCAGACAACTTCCCCTTACGCAGTCGGTGGAGGTTAATGTCCACATCAATCTTCCTCTCTTGAGTAAAGGTATTGAGATCAATGACGGAGATCGTATGGTCGTAATTGGGGAACATATAGCCACCGGAGTTGGCTACATACAGCTTCTGCCTATTCTCCTTACGGTCGTACCAGATCACCATCTCCTCCGGCTGATAGCCTACATTGCAGGTCCGGGTGACCTCCAGCGTAGTAGTGTCGATCTCTGCGACATAGCCGACACGGGCGTTTTGGTCAAATTTCACCGGTGCCACATATGACGAGGCGTAGGCCTTACCATTAGCTTCATTGAATATGATGTACCTCACGTTGGGGATCTTGATCATCCCGATATGCCTGGCTGTGCGTGCATCCATCACTTCGATGAAGTTGGAGACATTGATCACGGCGTACAGCTTACTACCGAAGATCCCAATGTCATTGCCAACGTCACCCAGCTCCTTGACCATATGAGGATTAGCTTCCGCATAGACATTCCGATGATACACCCCGGTGCTCAGATCACAGTAGTCGAGAGTCGCCTTGTTACTCCCCATATTACCCTCGTTTAGGAGATAAAAACCTCTTAGATCCTTGTAGTCCTCGTGAGGGATATTGAGCTCATTGGAGACGACGGGCAAGATCTCATACTCCCCTCGGCAGCCTACGAGAGTACGCCGTGTCCCCCCCCGGGCAGCCTAGGAGGGCCAGCCTGCCGATAAGTAGTAGTGCGATAGTATGTGTAAGTCTCTGGATCATGGCAGTATTTTTTAGAGGATCAGCGCAATAGTAAGCTTATAATTACGTCCCGGCATCGGGTAATTCAGCACCACATCATAGTGCTGATCAAAGATGTTATTGATATCCACGGAGGTCCTGATAAGCCCCTTCCCGCCAAAACCGGTGAAGGTCTTCCGGAAGGAGAGATCGCTTGTGTACCATGGGAGCATACGACTATTCACATCGTTGTACTTAGCATTGTATCGTATGCCGGTATAGATGAAGCTGTAATTCACGCCCCAACTCTTGTAGTCCATCATCATCGTGAAGGAGCCACTATGCCTAGGAATGTAGATGATCTGGTGTCGATAGTTTTTGTCCTCACTCGAGGTGACATCAATGGCACTCTGGTACGTGTAGCCGGCTCGGCAAGATACGGCGAAGTCCGGTAGGAGCATTGTCCCGAGAGAGGCATTGAGCTCCAGACCGGTGACCTCCACCTGTCCGAGATTGAGCATCATCCAGCGAAACATATTCCCTGCCGGGACGGCGATGATCTTATCAGTGACGTGATTTAGGTACGCCTCTGCCTTGAGATCGACTTTCCGCAGCCACCCCTCGGAGCGCTCCAGATCGTAGTGTACCCCGAGACTGAGCTGTCTGGTGTACTCCGGCCTAAGGGCAGCATTGCCTATAAATGTGTAGTACAGGTCATTGAAGGTCGGCATCCTGAAGATGCGCTTGTAGAAAGCATCGATAGTGAGATCGTGCTCCTCCCACGGCTTGAAGGAGAGAAAGACGGAGGGAGTGAAAATGTCCTTCGGTGGGGCAGCTGCATTTCTCTTTACCGTCTCCCGGACAATCGTCTCAAGACCGCTGAGCTGGAGTGTCAGCAAGGATCCCCAGCGGAGCTGTGTCGCCAAGGCGATGAGGGCGGTGTGTCGTGTAGGCTCGGAGAAGTTGACTAGATTGGCCTTCATCATATTATACTGGTAGTCCGTCGAGAGACTGATATGCCACCAGGGGCGTATACGGAGTAAGTTGGCCGCTGATAGGTACACCTCATGCTGCAGGTACTCGTTGTCCACATAGGTGGGGCTGGTCCACTCATCATCGACATATCGGGTGTAGTCATTGGCATACTTGACATTAAGCTTCAGGGCATAGAGATCGGAGAAGTCCATACTGTACTTGCTCTGGACGAAAGCGTTCTCATCAGTGAGCCGCTGCCCGTGCTTAAAGACATTTCTGATGATGGGACCGGGCAGACCTCTGTGAGACTGGTAGTAGTATCCGTGTATGTCCCATGCTCCATTCTCGAGGGTCTTGTAGAGAGATGCCTCTACACGATAAGCTGTGATATCGCTATTCTCTCGGTATGCAGTGGTGTCGTATGCCGTCACTCCGTCTTGGAACAGTCGTCGGTACTTGAAGGGGTAATTGCCGCGAGATCGGACAACCTCGGCGTTGGCACCTATGGCATAGTGCCGAGGCAGTTTACGCTCCCAGAGGATGGAGGATGATAGGTAGCCGAATGAGCCACCCCTCGCTGTAAGTCGGAGATTACTCTCCTTGCCATCAATGAAGCTCGGATTACGTGTCTTGATGTATACAGAGCCGGCACTGCCAAAGTCCTTAGCCGGCTGGAAGATCATACTCCTCTGACCATTGTAGAGGGAAATGGATGCGATGTTGTCCATTGAGAATTTCCCGAGGTCGACTTGTCCGTTTTGGGCGTTTCCCACCTCTATCCCGTCATAGAATATCCCGACATGTTGGGAGCCCATACCTCTGATATTGATCGTCTTGAGTCCGCCAATACCTCCATAGTCCTTGATCTGTACACCCGAGAAGAAGCGCACCGCATCCGCTATAGAGAATGTACTCATCCGCTGCAGTGAGGGTCCCTCAAGCACCTGTCCCCGGATCACCTCTTGTCTCCGGATAGTCTCCTGCACGACCACCTCGGGGAGGCGAAAGAGCGTATCCGAGAGACTGCTCTGTGCCGAGAGACGGCAGGAGCAGGTGACAGCGTACAGTAGGAAAAGCAGGGCACCTACAGACCTTCTCTTTATCACCACTCTGACTCTCTTCGCTCTACTTGTGCCTGCACTCCTAACCAAAGGAATGCAGGCTATTGATCTATCGGTTACTTATTGATCCACTCATTCGTGAACCGGTAGTAGAAGTCCACGCCCGCCGGGCTAGCGCCCTCTCTCGAGCCGTAGAAGAACTCCCCTACAGGAGCAGGCTGGTCACCGACAGTGTAATTGAATACCGTACTTGTGGTATAGTCCTTGGAGGTCCCTATCCACAGCTTCCCGGTATACTTATCGACACCCATATATCCGTAATTGACATAAGGGGTGATGATGTACTGACTGTCAAAGGTGTCGGTCTCATAATTGTACCGAGCGGCCGTATAGGAATTGAAGTCTGAGGTACCCCTGAAGTAGAGGTAAGGATCAGTGAAGGATGCACAGGCACCTATGTTGGGTGACCATGTGGCAATGGGGAGTGTGATCTGTGCCGGAGCCTCTGCTTGATCGATGATATTCCCCTTCTTATCCAGCTCCACGATCAGCGGGTTAGAAGTGAATTGAGCTCCCCACTGCATATTTCCGGTAAAGGTGCCGGCAAAGAATGCAAATAGGTTCCCATTGGCACCCTTGACCACGTCCTTACACTGCCGTCCCTCCATCTTCACCGTCTTGATGACCTTTGATGTTGTGGGGTCCAAGATGCTTACGCCGTGACCATGAGCGAAGTAGATCTTCCCCTTGGAGAGGATCATTCTGGCCTTGATGGCATTCTCTTTTGTCCAGAGACCATAGGTTCCCTCAATGTCTTCGGAGATCTTTGTCACCTTATCGTCTGCCAGGGTGATCTCTCGCATACCACCCGTTCGCTCATAGTCAGACGAGCCATACTGGATGAAGATCTGAGTGGGACTGGTGACTATCAGGTGCTGAGGCCATGCATGGGCACCATTGGCCTTAGGATCGGCGATCGGGATGTCAAGGGCATCCTTGCTGAGCATCTTCATCGTCTTGAGATCACAGATGACGAGCCTTCCCTCCCCGCCAAGATCCTTACGCGTACCATTCTGAGTGATGAGATAGACCTTGTCCTTGTAGATGAACATATCCTGCACCACATTGCCAATCGTCTTGCCGGGATTAGCGTTGCGGAAGATGTGCCGGTACTCTCTCCCTTCCCCATCGTAGTACATCAGCATACCATTGGAGTCGGTCATATTACCCTCCACGACGACGAAGACACCCCTCGGGTCGGTAAAGTCTGCCACTCTCACATCCATGGAGGCTCGGTAGAGCTTCCCGTCTGCATCCACTCCCTCCACGATGATGATCCCGCCGGAGCAGTAAGAGCCCGATGCCGGAGGAGTTACTTCTATGGCGAGGGGGAAATTCTGAACAATGCGGACTGTCCAGCCATCAGGCTGCTTGGCGATCGTCAGGTCTTGGATGCCCTTAGCATCCAGCTTGAAGGATCGTGTCTTCTCTCCGTACTCAAAGGAGTGGTACGGAGCTCCCTTTGGCTCTTCAATACGAAGATGAGTAGCTCCGGCAATCGTCAGGGTGAAGGACTCTCCTCCTGCGAGCGTGAAGACAACCACGCCCTTTCTCTTGTCGACTCTGACATCCTTGAAGAAGGAGTCTCCCTGAGCTTTGACCTCTTTCCCATCTGGGTCTTTCAGTCTCTCTCCGTCAATAGTCCAGAAGCCATCACTGTCAATGGCAATCGAGGGTGAGTGTCCAGGGGTGCCGGGCTCTCCGGGAGCACCCGGAGCGCCATCATTGCCTGTGACGGGGATCTTATTGCCCTCCTTATCCGTCAGGAAGACCTGCGTCCCGTCAGGCTGGATAAGCACCCAGTAGAAGCGGGCTCCCTCCTTGGCTATGCTGACCTCAGCGGGCTTTCCGTTTCGGATCTCAATGGGCTGTGCATTGCCACTGAGGGTAATCTTCCATCCCTCATTATCTGGAAGAGGGGTTACACCGGTGATCACATTCCCTTTGGATAGTGCATCTACTATAGTCTGTGCAGATGTGATCTGATCTCTCAGTTGCTTGAGCTCTGTTTTAATCTTGTCAACCTCCTTCCAGAGACCGCTGTCGTCATAAGAGCAACCGAAGGCTATCACAAGGACAGCCAACAGCGACAAGACTCGACCTGTGTTTTTTGTCATACTTCAGTAAGACGATATAAAAGTTATATAAACTCCTCCTGTGTGGGGTGAGGATGTGGTCGGTGAGCGATTGAGTACAATCAGCACCCTCTACGTCAAAGCGGGAAAAACACACCGATGATGGAGCTCCTCATTCCCCGAGGCTCACATCTCATATACTCGTGGCAGGTCTTCCGGCTTGCTCCCTCCCTCCCCCCCTTGGTACTCTT
>OAUQ01000662.1_pt1 | contig 12567 bp, 9 predicted proteins | sample 1476151 | NCBI WGS metagenome assembly OAUQ01 (sample SAMEA2580008, study PRJEB22360) | human gut metagenome | biome: human gut; feature: human-associated habitat; material: faeces | place: Denmark | collected 2008/2010 | reverse complement strand
CCGAACCGAACTTTAATTAGCAAGATTTTCAAAGATCTCTCGTGCTTACAGCGTACAGCTGCTTAGCACATTATTGAATTATTAACGAACTATTGTTGGAATGATATAATATAAATAGGATATGGATAGGAAAAATGATGGCCTCAGACTGATGGATGGGGCTGGATATAAGAAGATAATAATAGCTTGTGACTCTTATAAGGGTTGCCTTTCGAGCAGAGAGGTGAATGAGGCGATTGCTTCGGGAGTGAAGGAATGGAATGCGGATGATGCTTCTCCCGAAATAAAGAAATTGTCTCTTGATGCTGCTTCTGAAATGAAGAAATTGGATTCAGATGATGCTTCTCCCGAAATCATTACCCTGGAAATGAGTGATGGGGGAGAGGGAATGCTCGATGCTTTTCTTTCGGCGATGAAGGGAGAGCGAGTGAGGATTCATGCCCATGATGCGCTGATGAGATGGATTGAGGCGGAATACGGAATCGTGGATGATACGGCGATTATCGAGATTGCGCAGACCGCAGGACTGGCTCTGATTGAGCCTGAACAGCGCAACCCGATGAAGGCTACTTCCTGGGGCGTGGGCGAGATGATAATGAATGCTTATCACCGGGGCGTGCGCCGTTTCATCGTGGGCTTGGGCGGCAGCGCCACATCCGATTGCGGTATCGGAATGCTCAAGGCGATGGGCGATGACTGGAAGAAAATCCGACAGGAATGCAGCTTTGTGCTGGCTTCGGATGTTACCAACCCGCTTTGCGGCGAAAATGGGGCGGCTTATGTCTTTGCGCCTCAGAAGGGAGCTGATGCTAAGATGGTGCAGATGCTGGATGATAGAGCTAGGAAGTTTGCCGAGGTAAGCGCCAAGCATTTCGGATATGATAGAAGTATGGCTCCTGGGGCTGGTGCGGCCGGAGGACTGGGTTATGCTTTCCTGCAATATTTCAATGCAGAGGCTCGTCCAGGGGCTGAACTTCTCTTGGATGAGATTGGTTTTGATGCGCTCATTCAGAATGCTGATCTCGTGATTACGGGCGAGGGACGTAGCGATCGTCAGACCTTGATGGGGAAACTGCCGCAAAGAATTCTTGAGCATGGTGCCAATCAGAAAATCTGGCTCGTCTCGGGTGGCGTAAGCGACAGGCAGGTGATGCTGGATGCAGGTTTTGATAGAGTGATTCAGATTACTCCTGATTCTATGCCTTTAGAAGAAGCGATGAAGCCGGATGTGGCCCGTAACAATATCATCAAGGCGATTCGTAGGCAATTTGCTTTGTAGTTTCAGTTATTATCCGTATCTTTGCGCCCGATTATCAAAACAGGGTAAAAAGAATAAGAAATAATGAAGTATATAATTTTTGATTTTGATGGAACCATCGGCGATTCGCAGAGTCTCATCGTGAAGACCTTGCAGGATACGATGCGTGCAAGAAAACTGGAAGTGAAATCGGATGAGGCTTGTGCCAAGACCATCGGTTTAAGACTGGATGAGGCTTTCGTCTCGCTCTTCGGAATGAGCGATGAGGAGGGAATGGAATGTGCGGCAACCTATCGCGAGATATTCCTGGAGAACAAGCAGACGATGATAGTGCAGCCTTTTCCTCATGTGATAGAAACCCTGAGAGAATTACACCATCGGGGGTATATCCTGGGCATGGCAAGCAGCCGCAACCATTGTTCGCTCGATGGATACGTGCATCAGATGCAGCTGGAGGATATTTTCTCTTCCATTGTGGCAGGCGATGATGTAGAGCATGTGAAGCCGGCACCCGACATGGTCTTCAAGGCATTGAAGGAGATGAAGGGAACTGCAGATGAAGCCCTCGTAGTGGGCGATATGACCTTCGATGTAGATATGGCGCATCATGCCGGCTGCAAGGCCTGTGCCGTGACTTATGGCAACGGAACCCGCCAACAGCTCGCCTCTGCCGAATGGATCATCGATGATTTAGCAGAACTCCTGGAAATCGTAAAAGAATAAACTGAACTCTGAATAAAAAGATAATTTTATCCTTGCTGGAATAAAAAAGCGGATAAAGTTATCTTTTTATTCATTTTTTTATAGTACCTTTGCACCCGCAATTGGTTCGCTGCCACCTTCTGCCGCCTCAGGCAGGATGAGTGCGTAGTGATTAAAAGGGAATCGGGTGAGAAGCCCGGACAGTCCCGCTGCTGTAAGCGTCTTATTGCGGCAAGCACCATGGTCACTGACATTTTTTCGGGAAGACCGCTTGCCATGAGTTTGAGGACGCAAGTCAGAAGACCTGCCGTTGCCATCTCTACCATCAGGAAGTGATGGAGGATGAAATCATTGAGCCTCGTGGGTTAGGCTTTTGAATGAAGATAAAAACATAATAGTAGATGAAAAGATTGTTTGCAATAGCCATGCTGGGTGTTGTTGCAGGGTCTGCCTTTGCCAATGGCGAAACGCAGGACTCTGTACGAGTGCATCACATCCAAGAGGTTGTGGTTACCTCACGATTGATATCCAGGGAAACTATTCCATCACAGACATTGGGAGGTGAGGAACTCAAAAAGTTGAATTCCTTGTCGGTGGCCGATGCCTTGCGTTATTTCTCGGGCCTGCAGCTCAAGGATTATGGAGGCGTGGGTGGCATCAAGACAGTCAACATTCGCAGTATGGGTACCAATCACTTGGGTATCTTCTATGACGGCATCGAACTGGGCAATGCACAGAACGGGCAGATAGACTTGGGGCAGTTCTCGCTCGACAATGTGGAGGAGATTTCGCTCTACAACGGTCAGCGTAGTGCCATCTTCCAACCAGCGAGCGACTTTGGTAATGCTGGCTCCGTCTATATCCGTACCAAGGCTCCCCGCTTCATGATGGGCAGGCGATACAACTTGTTGGTGATGGCTAAGTATGGGTCGAGCGATACCTTCCGGTTTTCATCGCTTTGGGAGCAGAAACTCTCCGATCATATATCTTCCTCGTTAAGTACAGGTGTGCTGACGTCGAGCGGACGCTATAAGTTTCGTTATAGGCGAGTGACCGAAGACAATACGGTGGCTTATGATACCACCGCCGTGCGCCACAATGGTGACATTTGGGCTTTCCGTATCGAGGAAAACGTGAGGGGAGGCATTGCCGATGGATATTGGAACGTGAAGGCGTACACCTACCATTCGGAAAGGGGAATACCTGGTGCCATCGTCAACAATGTGTGGCGACGAGGCGAACGCCAGTGGGACCACAATACCTTCGGACAGGCTCTATTCCAAAAGTCATTTGGTGACAAATTCTCAACCAAGGCATTGGCTAAGTATGCCTATTATGTGACGCGCTATGTCAATAATGATGAGACGCAGATACATGTAGACAATACCTATCGTCAGCAGGAGATGTATTTCTCCACTTCGAATGTCTATGAGATATTGTCAAAGTGGAGTGTCTCAATGAGCTATGACTTCAAGTGGAACAAGTTAAATGCCAATATGGTGGACTTTGCTTTCCCTCATCGTTACTCCAACTTCGTGTCGTTAGCCACGGCATTGACGTTATCACGCATCCAGGCACAAGCCTCGTTGGTGGAGCAGGTGGTCAAGGACCATGTGAAGTATGGGGCGTCATCGTCATCTCGCAGCACACTGACGCCAGCATTCTTTGTAAATGTCTATCCGTTCGAATCCAAGTTGCTGGCAGTGAGGGCCTTCGCTAAGAAAAGCTTCCGTATGCCGACCTTCAACGACCTCTACTATGCCGACATGGGTAACAGTAAGTTGAATCCTGAGTCGGCGTTGCAATATGACCTGGGATTTGTGCTGAACAAGGATTGGAAGCAAGGCATCGTCGACCATTTCCGCTTACAGGTGGATGGCTATTACAATACGGTGCACGACAAAATTGTGGCTTATCCCAAGGGGCAGCAGTTCCGTTGGACGATGCTCAACTTGGGCAAGGTACACATCAAGGGCGTCGATGCCATGGCAGAAGTGGGACTGGAGCCAGCCAAGGATTGGAAAGTTACGGCCCGCTTGCAGTACACTTATCAGGATGCTCGTGACGTGACCGATCCCAATACCTCTTATTATAAGGACCAGATACCTTATATCCCATGGCACAGTGGGTCTGCTATCTTGGGCCTGTCATGGCGAGAGTTGGACTTGGCGTATAGCTTCATCTATTCCGGTGAACGTTATTCGCAGCAAGAGAACATCCTCTACAACCATCTCCAGCCCTGGTATACGCACGACATGAGCGTGGTTTATCATGCCAGGAGATGGTCGGCAAGACTGGATGTCAACAACATCTTCAGTCAGGATTATGACGTGATACTCAACTATCCGATGCCGAAGCGCAATTATATGCTGACATTGGAATATAACTTTTAGAAAAATATGAAGGATAAGATATATCATCAACCCAACTTGGCGAAGTCTTGGTTCTTAGCCTTGCTTTGTTTTCTGGCTCTATGTATGCAGTCGTGTCGGGATGGCGACACTGTCATCTCATCTGAGCCTGAGGATACTGGCAGCAAGGCTGAGAAGGGCGATATCATGGGACTTTACTTGCTCAACCAAGGTAATATGGGCAGCAACAAGGCAACCCTCGATTTTCTGGATTTGTCGGGCGATAACGGTGAAAACATCATTTACCATCGCAACATCTATTCAGAGCGCAATCCTAACGAGATTAAGGAATTGGGTGATGTGGGCAATGATATCAAGATATATGGCTCCAAACTGTGGATGGTCATCAACTGCTCCAATAAGGTAGAGGTGGCAGATGCTTATACTTGCAAGAAAGTAGCGAAGATAGACATCCCCAACTGTCGATACCTTGCCTTTGATGGTGGATTTGCCTATGTTAGTGCCTATGTGGCTCCTGTGAATATGCGCCAGGATGCCGAAGTGGGAGCTGTTTATAAGGTGGACACGCTGACCATGAAGGTAGTGGACAAGGTGACGGTGGGCTATCAGCCCGATGAATTGGCTGTTGTGCATGGCAAACTGTATGTTGCCAACAGTGGCGGTTATCGCAATCCCAACTACGATCGTACGGTGAGCGTCATCGACCTCAAGACCTTTAAGGAGGAGCGGAAGATTGATGTGGCAATCAACTTGCATCGCTGTCGTGCCGATAAGTATGGACAGCTATGGGTGAGTTCCCGAGGCGACTACAAGGAGGTGCCTTCACGATTGTATTGGCTCAAGCCTAATGCTGCAGGGCAGATGGAAAAGGGAGGTGAACTGGAAGTGCCGGTCTCCAACATGTGTATTGTGGGTGATTCACTATATTTTATAGGTGTGCAGTGGAATGAGACTTCAAAGAAGAATTCGATAGAGTTTGGCATCGTGAATGTCAGTCAACACAAGGTAATTGCTCATTCCTTGTCTAGTGCTCCTGAGATACAATCCATCGAAATGCCATACGGCATCATTGTCAATCCTCAGAAGAAAGATTTCTATCTGATGGATGCTAAGAATTACGTGTCAAGTGGTGAGTTGTTGCACTTCAAGGCGGATGGCACCTTCGATTGGCGAGTGTGGACGGGCGATATTCCGGCAGAGGCAGCGTTTGTTTATCGCAAACCTCAGTTGCCATCGTCGGATCCGAGCCAACCAGCCGAGAAGTATAGCAAGTATATCTTGGCGGTGGATGAGTATGTGCCGGCTCCAGGACAATTCGTCAATACGATGCCTCAATATGAGGAGGGTGACGATGCTAAGGAGATGGCAAGAAAATGTACAGAAGCCATCGGTGGAGACAAGGGCGGTTTGGTGAGTCTGGGTGCCTATGGTGGTTACATCACCTTTCATTTCGATCATTCTATAGCGAATGTGAAAGGTGAGAAAGACCTTTACATCAAGGGCAATGCTTTCAAGGACAATAGCGAGCCTGGCATCGTGATGGTATCGCAGGATGTGAATGGCAATGGTTTGCCCGACGATCCTTGGTATGAACTTTCCGGCAGTGCTGATGTTGACAGTGTGGGCAAGGTGGTATATGGCTATGAGATAACCTATACCAAGGATGCCATGCAAGATATTCCATGGACAGACAATCAGGGAAGGAGTGGAGTTGTTAATCGCAACACTTTTCATGCCCAGGAATATTTCCCTTTGTGGTTGTCAAGTCCATTACGCTTCGAGGGTACCCTTTTGCCGCGTAATGGCCATGATACCAGCGGTAATGGAACCCATTGGGTTTGTGATGCCTTCCGGTATGGATATGTTGACAATGTGAGCAATAGTGACATCGATGGATGTAGCTTCGATATTTCGTGGGCAGTTGATAAGAATCGTAAGCCTGTGGCGCTCGATCACATCGACTTCGTGAGAGTGTATAGTGCACAGAATCAAATGTGTGGTTGGCTAGGTGAGACTTCCACAGAGGTGAGTGGGGCTGAGGACCTGCATCTCCAAAAGTCAATCAGTGCCAAGAGTAGAAAGAGTTAATAAATAATAAGATAATTTTAGTAATAAACAAAACAACAATGATGAAAAAGTATTTTTATTTGTTGGCACTTGTGTGTGCCACTAGTTTCTTCACAGCATGTAGTGACGACGACGATGACAACACTCCTAAGTATGAGACCATCACTTTCGAGGGTAGTAACTGGAATGCATTGATAGATAATCCTCAGTATGGTGGAAAGATGCTCTATGGAGAGAGTGGTAACGGCTTTACAGAGGATAATGGTGTGTATGAGTGGACTGATGCTACAACTTCTTTGCATTCAAAGATAAATAATGGCTATGGCTCATGGGCTTATTGGAATGGCGGTGCAGCTGTTTCTAACTATCACAGTACCATTGCGGAAGGTACATCTAATACACAGCTTTCTATTCCTGCAGATCTTGCAGCTCACTCTGGCAGCAATTTCTTGATGATTTATGGTTCTCCTGTTCTTGACTTTAAGGATGGTAAGGCTCACACCATGAAAGGACTTTGGATTACCAATGGTACCTACTTCCTCAATGTGATGGCTAATGGCGATGGCCTCTGTACAAAGGCAATAAGTTCTACCCAAATCTCTGTCGTGTTCGAAGGCTTCAAGGCTGATGGTACTACATCTACAGGTACAGTTAAGTACACAGTTCAGGATGGTACAAACTCTTTGAAGAGCTGGCAGTATGTTGATCTCTCTTCTCTTGGCGAGATTAGCAGCTTGAAGGTAAACTATGAGGCTTCAGAAGATATGAAGGGGCAGTATGGTTATAATGCGCCTGCTTATATAGCTGTAGATGACGTAGAAATCTATAAGTAAATCTGATATAGCGATAGTTTCTTATGAAAACGGCTGTATAGAAACAAAAAAGGTGTGTCTTAAGGCAAAGACACACCTTTTCTTTTTGTTTTTGCGTCAAAGAATTGCCATATTGCCATATTGATAGGTTATCTCTTTGATTACGAATGCATTATGGGTATGGCAATTCTCTGTTCTTCGGTTCTATCTGCCATCTATTGCCATAAAAACCAGCGAAATATAGGTGTTTTAGAGGGATTTTGGGGTGAAAACTAAGAAAGCATTGAGCAAAAATCCTTTTTTTTCGGTTCAATGCTTGGCTTTTTCATTTGTTTTTTTGCAATTTAACTGACGACATAGAAGAAATTACGTCCCGACGTAGCATCTGATACGTCCCGACGTAATAATCGTTATGTCCCGACGTACAGCCAGATACGTCGCGACGCAGTTTTCTGAACGTCCTGGTTGCATCTGGTAAAGCTTTTGAAAACGGCTGCATAGAAACAAAAAAGGTGTGTCTTAAGGCAAAGACACACCTTTTCTTTTGTTTTTTATTGTTTCAGAACCGAGTTCTTCTTTATCTTTTTCAAATCTTTATTCCTCCATCAACTTGCGATAGCGACCCTTCTTGATTTCAGTATCGCCCAGACGGCGCGCCTTGTTGATTTCATACTCAGAATAGCTGCCCTCGAAGAAGAAGACCTCACCATTGCCTTCGAAGGCAAGAATGTGGGTACAGATACGGTCGAGGAACCAGCGGTCGTGGCTGATTACCACCGCACAACCGGCAAATGCCTCCAAACCTTCCTCCAAGGCACGCAGCGTGTTCACGTCGATATCGTTGGTTGGCTCATCGAGAAGCAAAACATTGCCTTCCTGCTTCAATGCCAATGCCAACTGCAGACGGTTACGCTCACCACCCGAGAGAACACTGCAGAGCTTGCTCTGGTCGGTGCCCGAGAAGTTGAAGCGGCTGATGTAAGCACGCGCATTCACATCTCTGCCACCCAGACGCAAGGTTTCGTTGCCCTGAGAAATCACCTCGTAAACAGTCTTCTGAGGGTCGATGTCCTTGTGCTGCTGGTCAACATAAGCCAGCTTCACGGTCTCACCCACCTCGAATGTGCCGCCATCTGCCTGATCCAAGCCCATGATGAGGCGGAAGAGGGTAGTCTTGCCGGCTCCGTTAGGACCAATCACACCTACGATGCCGTTAGGAGGAAGCATGAAGTTGAGGTCGTTGAAGAGAACCTTTTCGCCGAACGTCTTCTTTACATGCTGAGCCTCGATAACCTTGTTACCCAGACGAGGACCGTTAGGGATGAAGATTTCCAGTTTCTCCTCGCGCTCCTTCTGCTCCTGGTTGAGCATCTGCTCGTAAGAGTTCAGACGAGCCTTACCCTTAGCCTGACGGGCCTTAGGCGCCATGCGAACCCATTCCAACTCGCGCTCCAATGTCTTGCGGCGCTTAGAGGCAGTCTTCTCCTCCTGAATCATTCGCTTGGTCTTCTGATCGAGCCAAGAAGAGTAGTTGCCCTTCCATGGAATACCTTCGCCACGGTCCAACTCCAGAATCCACTCGCTCACGTCGTCGAGGAAGTAGCGGTCGTGGGTTACGGCAATTACGGTTCCCTCATACTGCTGCAGGTGCTGCTCCAGCCAGTCGATGCTCTCAGCATCCAGGTGGTTGGTAGGCTCATCGAGCAGGAGTACATCCGGCTTCTGCAAGAGCAGGCGGCAGAGAGCCACACGGCGGCGCTCACCACCCGAGAGATTGGTAACAGGCCAATCGCCAGGAGGACAGTGTAGGGCAGCCATCGCACGCTCCAGCTTGGAGTCGATGTTCCAGGCATCGGTAGCATCAATGATATCCTGCACCTCAGCCTGACGCTGCATCAGCTTGTCCATCTTATCAGGGTCTCCGTAATATTCTTCGAGACCGAACTTGTTGTTGATGTCCTCGTATTCTGCGAGTGCATCATAGATTTTCTGCACACCCTCCATCACGTTTTCCTTCACGGTCTTGTTCTCGTCGAGCGGAGGATCCTGAGGCAAGTAGCCCACAGAGTAGCCTGGGCTCCAAACCACCTCACCCTGGGTAGGTTGCTCAAGTCCTGCGATGATTTTCATCAACGTAGATTTACCGGCACCGTTCAAACCGATGATACCGATTTTTGCTCCGTAGAAGAACGATAGGTAGATGTTCTTCAGAATCTGTTTCTGGTTTTGTGGGATAATCTTAGATACGCCCACCATTGAGAAGATGATCTTCTTGTCGTCAACTGTTGCCATGTATATAAATAAATGTGTATTTGTGAATAAATTGCCGAAATTGGCACTAACAGTTGCAAAGATACATTATTTTTTTGAAATTCTCGCCTTTCTTTCAAAGAAAAGTTGTATATTTGCATTGATAACATCAAATAGAGGCATTTTGTAATGCTTCTTTCATCTTTTAAAAAGAAAGGATATTTATGGATGCAACCTATATAGACCTGTCTGTTCGCCTGTCTCTGGCTCTCATTTTGGGAGGAGCGATAGGTATCGAAAGAGAATACCGTGCCAAGGAGGCGGGGTTCCGCACTCACTTCCTGGTAGCCCTGGGTAGTGCGCTTTTCTGTGTAGTTTCCCAGTATGGATTTGGCTTTGATCTGAAGGATTCCTCGCGCGTTGCTGCCCAAGTGGTTTCGGGTATCGGATTCCTGGGCGCCGGTACCATCATCTTCCAGAAGAATGTGGTCAGGGGGTTGACTACGGCTGCTGGCTTGTGGGTGACGGCAGCTATCGGATTGGCTTGCGGAACGGGTATGTATGTGGCTGCAGCTATTACTACGATGATGGTGTTGATGGGACTGGAGGTGCTGAATTATCTGATACCGCAGTTGGGAACCTCTACCATCGAACTGAATTTCTCTGCTCCATCAAGGGACAGCGTGAAGGAATTCATCAGTAAAATCAAACAGAAAGGCATGGAAGTTCATTCTTACGAACTGAAAGAACGGAGATTTTCTAAGGAAGAATTTGTGGAGGCGAGCATTGAAATAAAAGCCAAACGGGGGTTCCATACGCTGGAGATTCTGGATTATATGAATGATTTCTCGGACGTCACGATTTCGACGATTAAATAGAAAGAAAAGATAAAAAGGAGTTAAGACCATCATCTTAACTCCTTTTATCTTTATATGCTTAGAAAATCCTTGCCAGATAGTCGTAATGTTCGCCTTCTGCCACGAGTTCGCCATGCAGACCGCAGCTTTCGGCAATGGATTTGAGCAATGGGAAATCTACGTAGAGCCAGTCGAAACAGTCTCCCTTAATGTCTTTGTAAATCATCTGATAATCCACTTCACCATAGTAGGCACCATTCAGATTGATGTCGAAACTTCCGTCTTCATTCTCGTAGATATATTTGAGGTCGGAGGAATCGATAAGAATCTGTCCGCCCTTGTTGAGCAAAGTCTTGAGACGGTTGAAGAGGGTAGGGAGATGTCCTATCTTTCCGGCGATACCCGTTCCGTTCATCAGGAGGAGGATGGTATCGAACCCTGTTTCCAGATGTTCATCGAAAAGATTGATGCATTCCGCATCCTTTACTCCTCTCAGTTCCATCGCTTCGCAGCTCAGAGGAGAAATATCAATGGCTTTTACCTCCAAGCCCTTCTCCTGCAAGGCGAGCGTATGGCAGCCGCTGCCGGCTCCGATATCCAGTACACGCCCTTTTGTGAGTTGCAAGGCCTTCTGCTCCAGCATCGGCATCTCTTCAACTTTTCTGAAGAGATGTTTCACCGGCATTTCGTCCTCTTCGAACATAGATGATAGCACACGTAATCTTCCTGCTCTTCCCGATTTCTGATAATCAAGGATAGCGGCGCCCATCGGGTCTTTGTCTTTTGATAATATCTTTGTATTCATTTATTTTGCAATTTTTGTATCGAGTAACCATTTCCATACAGGTATTACTTCGATATTCAATCCTTTTAGTTCTATATTTTCTTCTAATTCATATGTAAGAATGATAAGTCTTTTGCAATCAAGTACTTTTGATAGTTTGATAAGTGCAGTTGATTCTCTTTCCCAAGTTTCATCAGACTTTTTGGGGTTGTAGCTTACCTGTATGGCAGTTGCGGCATCTGGTATGTAAAAATCTACTTCCACGTTCTTGTTGTAAAAGAACACTTGCTCTTCCAGTCCATATCTTCGAAGTAGCTCCATCGCAACCATATTCTCCAATAATGATGTGTCAACATCCATGGCAAGTATACTGATGATGCCGTTGTCCACAAAATAGTATTTGGGATTGGTCTCACGTTGAGTGAGATTGTCGGCAATATTCTTGATGGGATAAACCAAGAATGCATCTTTAGAGTACTCAAGATAGTTAATGAGTGTAGGTTTGCTTAGTTTTGCACCTGTAGATGCTATTATATTTGTGAGACGTGTAAAAGAAATCGGTTGCTTTACACTTTCTGCCAATTTTCTGAATAGAACTCGAAGAGAAAATTGATTTTCAATTTTGTTACGAGAAGCAATGTCTCCTAGGTAAATCTTTTGATATACACTATTGATATAATCTCTTTTTGATGCTAGTCTTGCTCCTTCTGGGAAACCGCCAAAACGGAAATAATTAGTAAAATGTCGTTGTACTTCAGCTCTTCCAAAGGTGGTTGCGAGAGTATTTGAATCATAAGACACTTCATTGGCTTGGAGAAATTCGGGAAAACTATATGGCATGATGTGTTTGGTGATATAGCGTCCTCCTAAAGTTGTTGCTACATCACTGCCAAGCATCTTTGCATTGCTGCCTGTAATATAGACTCTGTATTTGTTGTCTGCCAATCGGCGTGCGAATTTTTCCCAACCGTTGATGTTTTGTATTTCATCAAGAAATAGAATAGGACGTTCTTTTGACATCATACCATGAACTTCAAGGATAAGATTAAGTTCTTGTGCAGTCATCCCCATCAGACGTTCATCCTCAAAATTGATGTAGAGCATGGAGTCCCAGGTGATTCTCCGTTTCAGGTTTTGTTGAATCTGCTGATAGAGCATGAAAGATTTGCCAGCTCGTCTGACGCCAATCAGAACATAGTTGGCAAAATCTTCCATCTGGAAGTTTCTTGGAACGACATGTTGTAATTCTACTTCTTTTCTGTTCTCCAAGAGTATTTCTCTGATTACTTCTTTTTGTATCATAACTCAATATTGTTTAATTGATTTTGCAAAAATACAATTATTTTGTTAAATCGACTAAACAATATGTATAATTTAACATAAAAAGTCTCTTTATATCATTAGATGATATGTCTTATACGTGAAAAAGTTGTCACCTTTAGGATGGTTAAACTAAATTTGTTAC
>OAUQ01000659.1_pt1 | contig 12653 bp, 14 predicted proteins | sample 1476151 | NCBI WGS metagenome assembly OAUQ01 (sample SAMEA2580008, study PRJEB22360) | human gut metagenome | biome: human gut; feature: human-associated habitat; material: faeces | place: Denmark | collected 2008/2010 | reverse complement strand
CGGTGGGGCATCCACCGGAGGCGGCAGCGGCTACGGCGGTATCGGCAGAACAGCCGATGAAGCCAAGCACGCAGCCAAAGCCGACATAGCGACACACGCCGAGCAAGCCGAGTATGCCAACCGTGCCGGATATGCAAGCCGTGCCGCATATTCAGATTTAGCCGGAGACGTTGCAGAGGATAGCCCGATTAATGACCGCTTTTTGTCGAAGATTACCGCCGACATAGCGCAAGGGCACATTACTTTTCAGCAGGGCTTAACGGCTATCGGTTTGGCGATATTCAAGGACGGCGCACACTTTGGCGAGTTTGTCAAATCCCTGTATGCAGGTAAGGGCGCAGGTATTGACGCACAAGGTAACGCCGAGGTGGAAAGCCTAAGAGTGCGCAGCTACTTTGAGTGTCTGGAATTGATAGTAAACCGATTGTCAGCAATCGAGGGCGACCAACTTCTAACAGAAGCGGACACGATCGAGAGCGTGGACGATTTGGGCGATGGTTGTTTTGGTTTGCACCTGAAAAGCAAATGGGACGGATATTTTACCGCCCAAGCCGAGAACAACGTACTAAAGGGTATCATCAATACTTTGGCGCAGGGAAGTGGCAAGTATTACACGGCATGGTTTAGGGTTAATAGCGTCAATACCGCTAACAACTACATAGAGGTGACGCAGTACCCGGACACAGAAGTACCAAGCGGCAAAAATTACCCACCGTGTGAAATGATGAAGATTGCACGATGGGGAAACCAAACGGACACGAAACGCCAAGATTGTTTGTACCTATCGAGCACAGAGGAGCGAATCGTCAAGCTAAAGGGAGTGACTAAGCCGATTTTGGATAATGCCAACTACGGTGCAGCTTTCGGCAGTTTGCCCGAATTTGTGTACGAGCTATTGGACGATAACGGCAACCCTTTGCCAATACGTGACGGTTTAGACTATATGTATATACCGGGTATCGTCACAATGGACGTTATCAGACTTAACAAGTGGACTGGTAAGCCGTTGGTTACGTATGTGGATCGTGGGGCATGGACGCAAAGCGGCAAGTACTATTGTGATGCTATCAACCCGGACACCGGGGAGTATGAGACATCAGACGTTTGGTTTAATGGCTGCAAGTACAGATGTTGCAAGAACCTCACAACGACCGCCCCGGCATGGAACAATACCGATTGGGCGATGATTGAGGGAAACCCAGACTTTGCCGTAGATTTCCAAGAGCCTGAAAGTATCTTAGACCCGGACAAAATAGACCTCACGCTAACCATCGTGGCGACCCTGTATAATATGAATATCACAGACGATATTTTGGACGCAGACGTAATGTGGACGAGGTACAGCGAGGACGCAGAGGGCAACGAGAGAACGGCAAGCGACAACGTTTGGAGTTTGCACCACGCCAATACCGGAAAGTCTTTACACCTCACAGCCGAAGACATGGACTTTAACGGATATATGCCCCAAGTGATACGCTTTACGGCTACCGTCACTTTACGTGATGGTGAGGGCAACGAAGCGGCAACGGCGGCAGTCAGTTACGAGTATTAATTTAAACATAGCGCAGTTATGAAGACAAAAAGATTTGATTTCAATTTTAAGCCACTGCAAATTAATGTTAGTTTTGTGTGTGAGGGCGGCGTACCGGACACACAAAATTATGATGCCGACACCGATACATATACCCCCGATTACACTTTGGTAAATCTTATTATCCAACCACGTGTTGGTAGAATAGATAAAGACGAAGTACTAACAGCCGGGGAAGTTAATAAAGATTTGGCAAACGTCAGATGGGAGCAAATCATTAATGGCAAACGTGTGGAGATAGCCGATAGTACAGCGGAAAAGCCACCGTTTAAAATCGTCAGAAGCGGCAACAACGCCGGACGAATTACTATTAGTAAAAACGCAGTGCCCCAAGTACCGCTTAATTTGGTATTTAGTTGTGATTACGCCGACCCACGCACAGGGCAGGTGTACCACATAAAGCGTACAAAACAAGTACAATGCAAGAACACGACAACATACACGCCACTTCTGGTATTGGACGCAGCCGCCCAAACTATCTACAACCCATTGAGCGATCAAGACACGCAGACGGTACACGCATCATTGAGATTGGGAGCCAATGAGTGTCCGGAGAATAAGCGTTTGTTTGTTTGGGAAGTAATGAGAGAAGACGGAACATTTACCGTCGTAGGCAGCGACACCACGTTAGACTATGACGTAGCAGTAGCAGAAGACGGAAACAGTTGTACCGTTAATCGTAGCCTCATGGGTACAGAGCTTTATTTACGATGCAGGGCGAAGTATAGCCCGGACGGAAACCCAAGCAGCGTAACACTATCGGGCAACGCCCCTACTAAGTTAGTGGCATTTATCCGTAGAATCCCAAAATTTGAGTACGACATCGGCGAACTACCTACCAACCTACCAAGTGGCTTGTTAGAGATTGCGCCAACGGCGAAGATTTGGAACACTAACGGCATAATCGACAACCCAGAACGTGAGTTATTGCCACTTTGGTATGTTGCGACCAATGCCCAGTCAGGAGCACTTAACTACTCGCTCATAGCACATGGTATGGCACCGACGCTTTCGACCAAAAAGGTTAGCCAGACGTTAGGCGGCGTTTATGGTTTGGACGTTAAGGACGTTGGCCCGGCGTGTGCGTGGGAAGACAGCGACGGCGCAGTATTCGTTGATGCAGACGACAATGTAATATTAATCAAATAACAATTTAATCAATATAAGATTATGGCAAGATACATTAAAGCAAATCCATTGGTTGCACAATACTTGCAATTGGAGGACGAACGTAACAAGGTGAGTGATGGCAACTATCTGTTTTGGCAAAACGATATGTTGAAGTTTGGCCCACTAACCCAACTTAACGACATATTGGTTAAGATTGGAGGTATTGCACTTATGCCGCATGAAGCGAGAAGCGAGCAAGACGGTACCATTTGCCGACCTTTGCCAAGGGCGACCGATGCGCGCTTTCAGCAGCCTATTAAGGCTAACGTTGATGATGCTATCGTAGGTGACAATACAGACACCGAGCAGGGTGCAAATGGTGAGAGCGAGAACACCGAGCAGGGCGCAGATGGCGAGAGCGAGAACACCGAAAGCACCGACAATGGCGGCAATAGTAATAAGGGCCAGGCCAACGAGGAAAATGTGGAGGGCAACCAACCGTCGAAAACGTCAGAGAATGAGCAAACAGAAAGTGAAACCCAAAAAGTAAGTAACTATGAGCAAAGCGAGTACAACCCGAACGATTAAGTTTATCGCGAAAGCAGGAACTTATACGGCATTGATCATGTGCCCAGATGGTGACATCTACCAAGAATGGGACGGCACAGAATCCGAAGTTACTAAGGTGTTCCCTAACTTTGAACAAACAAAGCCAAAACTTAACTTTGTTTGTATGAGTAGCCGAGTAGCCGAGGGAGTGGCAACGCCTGATAATATGCAGTACTTTTTCAATGGTACGAAAATCGAGTTTAACGGCGATACGTCAAGCGGCATTTTTGCAGGCTACTTTAAGAAGTTTGCGCCAAGCGGTGACAACATCTACTATGGTTTGCAGATTGTTAAGAATTTGGTAGAAATCGCAGGTTTTGCCCCGGTAACTATCAAGATGGTGGCAGCTATCAGTTATGGCACACAAAGCGATAATATCCAATCTACCTATACAATCCCAGTGCAGAAAACAACAGGTACAAGTTATCGTGTTGCAATCATGGCAGGAGATAACAAGGGCTTTGTTATTACCGACAAGGGCGGCAGTTGCGTTTTAAAGGCGATGGCGTACCAAAACTACGGAGAAATCACTAAAGATTTAACCTATGTGTGGGAGAAGATGGGAGCCAGTGGTTGGGAGACAATCAACGGACAGACATACCAGACGCTTACGGTATCAGGCAATGACATCGACACGTACGGAGAATATCGAGTAACGGTTAATCGTAGTGGCGTTGAAATCGGTAAGGACATACAGGGCGTTATGGACGCATCCGACCCCTACGACATCGACGCACGCCCGACACCGGAGGACGAAGCGATAAGCGAAGACGAAAGCGGAAACGATAAGGTAACTTATACGCCGTGGATCGTCAAGCGTGGAACGAACACCCAAACAATCAAAGACGCTAAGTTTTACTTTGTCGTAAAAGATGCAGCAGGTGTTTATCTGAATAGTGACAGCGAGCGAAAAACGGCGGTTGCAAGCTATTCCGTAACACGTGCTATGTGTTTGCAAAGTGGTGGAGATATTAGTGTAACTATAACATCTGAGGGCTAAGTTTATGGGAATATCTATAACAAGAGTAGTTAAGTTTATCCGAAAAGGTAGTAAAGGCGATCGGGGCCCGGCACTACGAGGTCCACAAGCGTGGAGCGATTGCGCCGTAGGCTATACGTTTCAGTCGGGTGTAAACGGCGAGGAGTACAAGGACATAGTTTTGTATGGTAATAACTATTATTCTTGCATCAAATCGCACACCAAGACTGCAAGCAATAACCCAGGAAGTGCAACCGACACCAATAGCGGACTTTGGAAGTTAGCCGACAAACTGGAAATAGTGGCTACAAAGATATTGTTAGCGCAGTATGCTTTAGTCAAAAATTTGGGCGTGGAGGCTATCGAGATGAAAGATAAAAATGATAAAATTATCTTTCAGGCAAAAGATGGCGAAGTAATTTGCAACAGCGGTACTTTTAACAACATTACGGTAAAAGGTAATAGTACTTTCGAGGGGTCAGTAAAAGCCAATATGTTTTATGGCACAGTCAAAAAAGTAACGCCCGGCAGTACATACACAATAGACCCGGTAAACGATCCACATAATTTCTACTATGTGGAGAATCCGACTAAACGGACGTTTATAGTTTTGCCAAAGGCAGCTAACTATGAGGGTTTAGAAATTAATGTTTTTACCAAATTGTCGCCGTCGAGTTCATTAAGTTATCGTACAATCGTCAAAGCACAAACTAATGATGATTTTTACGTTAAACAAAATGCAGCTATCGTATCAAGCAACACGGCGGTAGAAAAAATCAATGTTGAGTACACCAATTTTAAAAACGACTCAATTACGACGGCATCAAATAGCTACATACGCTTTAAGTGTATTGGTGGCGCATGGTATGCAATTAGCGGACAATTTACAGGAGAATAATTTAGTAATACAATTTAGATTATGGCAGTAAAGAAAACAAAAAAGTTGAGTGGCCAGGCAACAGTAACGACCATCAACAACGACCAGAAATTTCCGGTAACGGACGCAAACGGAAAGGTTACGCTTATTTCATTGGCGAACCTCAAAACCGCTTTGTTGGCAGGTATGAACCTTAACGGCTTATACGATGGTATCTTTATCATGTACCACCGTAAGAGCGATAATTGTCCACTCATGGTTAAGCCTCATAAGTGGACATCGTTACAGAACAGCGGCGAAATTGCCGACGGTGTGGTGGTAGTCGAGGGCGGCAAAATCTTAGTCGTGGCCCCTACCGAATCAACTTCTAAGCTAACGTGGAGTAGCGCAGCTATCAGCGGAGGCGGTACGACAACAACCGATCGTGTTACAGCGATGAACGATTGGAACGGCAAGGCAAATACGGCGGCTACTATCAAGGCAAGCAAAGCCAATGCAATCACCAATACGGCGCAGTATGCACCGGGCTACTGCAATCTGTATAGTCGTGTCAACGCTAATGGTAAAGGCTTGACAGCAGGTAAGTGGTGGTTACCATCGTTGGGCGAAATGTTTATGATTTATGCCAACATGACAAAAATCAATTATGCTTTATCCCTGATTACCGGAGCCACCCAGTTAGTTGAAGATTGGTATTGGACTTCTACCGAGGGCAGTGCGGCCTACGCGTGGCATCTGCACTTCGACGACGGTAATACGGGCAATTGGTGCACTAAGGCCAGCCTCACGGGCAGAGTTAGGGCAGTGTCAGCATTTATTGCTTAATTCTTAATTTCTTAGTCTTTAACCTTTAGGTACGGCGAAAGCCGTACCATTATAAGGCAATTTATAAACAAGCAATGGCGGTAAAATTAGTTTCAAGTACAAAGATTTATTTAGATGCAAGAAAGTTGTTAGACATCATTTTGGATATAGTGCCCAATTTCCCACGTGCCTACAAATTCACCATCGGGGCAAAGCTGCAAGAAATTGGCGTTAATCTGATGCAGGAGATAGCAGCATCGTACATCAATAAGGACAAAGCCGAGACAGTAAAACACCTAACCGAGTTTCAGGCAGAGTTTGAGACAATGAAAACGCTAATACGAATTGCCGGAGAAAGGGAATGGATAAAAGGCAGAGGAAAGTTTGCAAATATCATCGAGTTAATGGACGAAATAGGTAAACAATCGTCAGCGTGGAAAAACAAAGTAGTTACTACGCTTTGTAGCCAGAATCGGAATGTTACGACAGACCGAGAGCGCAGTTTTCCGTAATAAATGGGGTTTATGCCGTCATTTACGGCTAAGAACAAGATAATAGACCACAGATTGCGGCCAACCGAGAACAGTGCGACCAACGCGTGGAATCTGAACCTCAACGACGGTAATACGAACAATTGGAACACTAAGGCCAGCAACACGAACAGAGTTAGGGCAGTGTCAGCACTATTTACAGAAAGCAGAAACGTGACAAATGATAATATACAATGGTAACGACAGAATGGCTTTTAGATGCTTACTTTGATTGTCGCCATAGCAAGAGACGGACAGCGAGCGCGGTTGTTTACGAAATGGACTACGAAAGCCGTTTGATTGCTTTGCGTGATAGAATCAATAACCGAACATACCAACCGGGTAAGTCTATTTGCTTTGTCGTAACACGCCCAAGATACAGAGAGGTATTTGCAGCATCCTTTGAGGATAGAATTGTGCACCATTACATAGCTTTGCGCCTAACGCCACTATTTGAAGAAATATTTAGCGAGCGTACATTTAATTGTAGGAAAGGCAAAGGGCAGCTTTATGGTATTAATATGCTGAAAGAAGATATAAGGCAGTGCAGCAATAATTACACGGAAGATTGCTACATTATGAAACTTGACTTAAAAGGTTTCTTTATGAGCATCGACAAAAAGTTATTGGCCGAAATGGTAGATCGCTTTATAGTCGAGTACTACAAGGGCGAAGACATAGACATAGACGATTTGCGCTACCTTTGCCGTGTCGTTATTTTACACAGCCCCGAAAAGAATTGTGAACGGCACAGCCCTTTGAGCTATTGGGAGAAGTTGGATAAGAACAAATCACTATTTACTAATGGTGAGGGTAAGGGCGTAGCCATCGGCAACCTGTTTGCCCAGATATTTGCCAATTTCTTACTTAATACGCTTGACTGGTATATTGAGAATGAGGGCATAAAACATCATGGCGGATATGTAGACGACTTCTATTGCATCCATAAGGACAAAGAAAAGCTATTGGCGTTAGTACCTAAGATACGCGAGCTATTAGCCAAGTTAGGTTTACGACTGAATGAGAAAAAGTTTTATTTGCAACACTACAGCAAAGGCGTGGAGTTTACCGGGTCAATAGTCAAACCCGGACGCGTCTATACTTGTAACAGAACAATAACAAACTTTATTGTAGCAGTCAGGCGACTAAACAAGGCTAACAACGAGCGTCAGGTATTACACGCAGTATGTAGTATCAACTCATATTTAGGTTTACTTCGGCATACCAACGAATATGCTATGCGCCGTAAAGTGCTTAACATGATTGAGCCACACGTATATAAAGAATATGTGTACATCAAAGGGCACTACGAAGTATTGGTAATTAAGAACAAACATAAATTAAGGTATCAAACTATGCAGAGAATTAGAAATGGCGACTACTGATAAGGCACTCATTACCCTATCATCCGATAGGTTGGATATGGGTTTGTTCAGATTGCTACTTACAAAATATGTAGTAGTAACAGAACAGCGAGACGGAAAAGTGATTTATGAACTTAACAGCATCGAGCATCATGCAGGTAATTGAAATTGTAGTATCGGTTATTACCGCTTTGGGCGGTTGGGAAATGATTAAATATGTAATGAATCGAAAGACCAACCGCCGAAAGGAGGAAGCCGAGGCCGACAACGTGGAATTTAACGTTTTACGTGAGGCTATGGACTTTTTGCAAACCCAACTCAAAGATAAAGAGCAACGATTTGCAGAGCAGACCGATTTGGTGAGAAAGCAGAATTTAGATATTTTGCAACTCAACAAGGATAAGGCGCAGTTAGAATTAGAACTGCAACGCTATAAGTGTGTAATTAAGGGTTGCACGAAACGTGACCCACAAAATGGTTATTAATATGAGAAAGATTAATGAGATCATCGTACATTGTACGGCAACCGCCGAGGGCAAGAACTTTAAGGCGGCAGACATTGACAGATGGCACAGAGACCGAGGCATGAGATGTATCGGCTACCATCATGTGGTAGATTTGGACGGCAAGGTAGAACCAGGACGACCAGAAAGTGAGGTAGGAGCACATTGCTTAAAGCACAACGCCAATAGTATTGGTGTAGTGTATGTAGGTGGTTTGGCATCCGATGGCAAGACACCAAAGGACACAAGAACCCCACAGCAAAAGGCGGCTTTGGTAAAGTTGCTTACAGAGTTAAAGCACCGTTACCCTAACGCCACGATCCACGGACACCGAGACTTTGCAGCCAAGGCGTGCCCATGCTTTGATGCTACCAAAGAGTACAAGAACATTAAGTAATGTGATAAGCCAATGAAGAAGTTTATAACTATCTGTATGTGCCTGTTAGCCCTGTTTGGGCTGATAGGCTGCAAGACAACAAAAAAGGTGGTATCGGAATCATCAACAACCACAAGAGAGGAAACCGACACCACCAAGTTAGTAACCGATAGCATCCACGTAGGTACTATCAAAGCCGACCACCGGACCACGCTAACGTATTTTAGCGATTGGGGGTATATCGAGTTTGCCAATAACGGCGGTACGCTTACGATTGACACTTTGGGCAACCTGAAAGCCGATGGCGTTAAATCATACCAACACGGCAAGAAAGCCACCCAGAAGAAAGCCGAGAGTATCACCCAGAGCAAGGACAGCACCAACACCCACAAGCTGCAAGCAAATGCGGTGCAGAGCCGAGACAACAAACAAGCCAACAGAGAGCCACAGAAACAAGGCGTGAAAGCCTTAAAATGGTATCAACGTACAATTTACCATATCGGCTTTTTATGTTGCCTAGCGGCGATTATTTACGTTATATTCTTATATCTACGGAGAAAAAAATAAAATCTGTTTTCTTGATAGTGCAAGCCCGGAGCCGACCGAGAGGTTAGCCCGGGCGATTTGCTTTACCCAATACGTAGTCTATAACTTTGCGGTTTGCGGCATCCACTTTATCCCTATTGTACTTTATATATACACCTGTAACCTTTGCGCCGTGGGAGTGCCCCAAAGCCTCACTGATAGTGTCTTTAGGTATATCCAAGTCGGCGGCATACGTCGCCCAGGAGTAACGCGCCCAGTACAAAGATAGCCCCTTTTCCAAAGGTTGCATTTCTTTTCGGTGGTTTCGGGTAAAAACGAAATTTCCGTTATCATCCAACCGGGCAGGGCCTATTTTAGCCAGAGCGTTATTAACGCTACCCTGTAAGGCTTTATAGTCTTTGTACCTATCAAAGCAGCGTATAAGGTGCTTTTTGCCCTTATAGCGGTTTATTATCTCCATTGCTTCCGGCTCAATCTTAATGCTATATAGCTTATTTGTTTTGTGTCGGCGGTATTCCAAGCGACCATTAACGATGCTATCTAACGTGCAGTCGGCGAGATCAACCGTATTAATGCCTATCAGGTAAAAGGTAAGCATGAACAAATCACGATATTCAGGATAAAGCCCCTGTAATGGTAAGTCTAACAATTGCCTCATTTTCTCTATCGGCAAGTCCCTCATACGAGTTTCTTCTACCTTTATGCGGTAGTGTCTGAAAGGATCATTAGTTGTAATATTGTGGTCTATTGCCCAGTTAAACGCGCGCTTAACGGCTTTCATGTATGCCGCTTTCGTATTAATTGATAGCCCAGACATCGACGCGTAGAAATCATCTAACCACGTAGTAGTTATTTGCTCAAAGTGCAGCTTTGCCGGATCATAGCCAAATGCCTGTATCTTTAACGATGCACTTTTGGTTATCCCCTTAGTGCGATCGGCGCGCCCCTCACACATTGACGAAAATACGTCACTAAGCGTAGGTACATCAATGGTGGGCTTTTCCAATTCCAAATCGGTAAGCATTTGTTTGATTTGCCTACGTGATAATTTCGGCCATTGCCCAGTCTCCTTTAATTCCATAATGCGGTTAGTAACCATAGCGAGCATAGAGACAAGGGCGGCGTTAATACGCCGGGCCCCCTTACCGATATATTGTTGTGTCCGGGCATCCCACTCACCAACCGAGGCATAGACACCAGTACCAAGATAGATGTTAGTACCATGCCCGACTATAATCTGAATTGGGTACGTACCATCTTTCAATGCCCTACGAACATCTAAGCGAAAACGAGATTTTGCCATAAGCCAGACTTAAAAATTTGCTGAAAATTTGCTGATTTTTGCGCCCAAACCTACCAAAATGCACCATATTTCGCCCATTTTTAGGGGTTTGGCGCAGAAGAAAAACCCCATTTTAGGGCTGATTATCAGGTGTTTGGCTATTAGAGCCGTGACACCACTTAATAATCCCATTTCTTTCTTATTTAATTAATTATCAATTAGTTACGTATTTACTATTTTCTTTTATCTAGAGTTTCAAGCCCGACTTTCCCAAGGCACCATAAACCACCTTGGCAACCAGAGGTTTGCTCGACTCCACATTCATGCCATGACCCAAACGTCCATAGATAAATGGAACCTCGAGACCTTTGATACAATAGTGAGTAATATCGGCCACCAGATCGATGTTATCAATATCAAACTCACCATCTTCTCTTCCTTCGGCATAAATTCTTCTGAGAATCTCTATTTCGTCTTCATCGAAGTTCTTTCTCGCCTTCTCAACCATCCAAATATTCCGGAAGAACTCAGCACGGAGGTTACCGTTTCTTACAACCGTTTCCTTAATCATACTAAGGTGAGTATAGATAAGCTCGATGATTTTATCCTGTGGACGCATCTTGCAATTAGCAACCTCGTCCAACTTGTCCGAAAGACGCTCCAACTCTGATTCTATCACCGCGTAATAGACATCCTCCTTCCTACTGAAATAAGTATAAAGCGTACGTCTTCCCTTACCAGAAGCTACAGCAATATCATTCATTGTAGTATTTGCTATACCATTCTTGGCAAAGAGTTGTCGTGCGACATCTACCAGTTTTTGTCTTGTTTTGGATACTGACATATTGAAGCCCTTCCTTTTTTTATTAATTGCACATAAAAATATTATTGTGCAAAAGTAGCACTTTAATTCGAATTAAACAAATATTTAATGTTAAATTAATAAATTAGGGCACAAAAAAATCGGATAAGATATTGTTGACCAACTTCTTACCCGATCATTGTTGCGGCGGCAGGACTCGAACATGCGACCTCCAGGTTATGAGCCTGGCGAGCTACCAACTGCTCCACACCGCGATATAATCAACTCATTTCTGAATTGCGAGTGCAAAGGTACGACTTTTTTCCGACCCCACCAAACATTTTGTCAGAAATCTGCATATATTTAACAGTTATTAAGCAGAATAGCAACAAAACGTACATAAAAGAGGCGAAAACGAGTAAAAAGCAAGCCCGATTGCTCTTTATCAGAACAATCGGGCCTTATGGAAAAAGAATTACTTTTTCAAAAGTTTCATTACCTTCTCGAAATATCTCTGAGTACGCTTCTTACTGTAATGATTACCGCCATTCCATGAACGGATTGCGCGCTCGATACTATTAAGAGGATTGTAGACACTCTGAATCAATAGAAACATTTCTTTAGATTTAGCGACATTATATCTATCAGCCAAAGTGTAGCGCTTCTTCGATTTCTTGCGCTTCAGAATATTATTACATTCTGCTACTAAAATTGGAGTGATCTGCATCACACCTACAGAGTTACCGCTCTTAGCTTTCGGATCACCCTTACTCTCTACCTGAATGATAGCGTCCATCACTGGAGTCCAGTCCATCTCGCTGGTAGAGGATACATTTCCTGATGTTGCAGCCGACGCTGCATGAATTTCTAATGTCAGCATTAACATGCTAACTAATACCATTGTTATTCTCTTCATATTAATTGTTTTATGGAACCTGAAAAGCTGAAATACAACATCAGAGATTTCGCGGTGGCAACTTGTGAGAAAAAGAAAGGCTACTCACCTCAGTCCCGTTAGATACCTTAATGGATACCTTCTCACACAACAAAAAGCACAAGATACTGGTATCCTTATTCTTATCGTTTGCAAAGATACAAAAAAAAATCGAATTATGCAAGTAATTGGCTGATTATCAGCGCATTTTTACGTAATTAAACACTTAGTAACACTTAGGTTTGATATAAATCAAGCAAAAATAGAAAAGCCCCGACTACTTTCGTAATCGAGGCTCTTGATAAAAGGAGGCGGCTACCTACTCTCCCGCATTGCATTGCAGTAC
>OAUQ01000655.1_pt1 | contig 12671 bp, 9 predicted proteins | sample 1476151 | NCBI WGS metagenome assembly OAUQ01 (sample SAMEA2580008, study PRJEB22360) | human gut metagenome | biome: human gut; feature: human-associated habitat; material: faeces | place: Denmark | collected 2008/2010 | reverse complement strand
TTAATATAAGTTATTGATTTACAGACGATTAAATATTAATTTAACGCAGTATTGAGCAAACTATTGGGATATAAAAAAACATAATGAAACAAAAAAGGCGTACAAAACTCATTTCTGAGCATTGTACGCCTTTATTATAATATTAGTCTGTATTACTTAACTTCCTCGAAGTCTGCGTCTTGTACATCCTGAGCGCCATCATTGCCGCCCTGTGCCTGTTGACCACCCTGTGCACCCTGAGGACCTGCCTGCTGGCCGCCCTGATACATCTGCTGAGAAGCAGCCTGCATGACGGTGTTCAAGTTGTTGATAGCTGAATCGATAGCTGCAGCATCACCTGCCTTGTGAGCATCCTTCAACTGCTGCAATGCCTGCTCGATACCTGGCTTCTTGTCAGCTGGAATCTTATCACCATTATCCTTCAGGAAGTTCTCGGTGGTGAAGATCATGCTGTCAGCCTGGTTCATCTTGTCAATCTTCTCGCGCTCAGCCTTATCAGCAGCAGCGTTCTGCTCTGCCTCAGCCTTCATGCGGTTGATCTCGTCCTCGCTCAAGCCAGATGAAGCCTCGATGCGGATGCTCTGCTCCTTACCGGTAGCCTTATCCTTAGCTGATACGTTCAAGATACCATTGGCATCGATATCGAAGGTAACCTCAATCTGAGGAACACCACGGCGAGCTGGAGCGATACCTGTCAGGTTGAACTGGCCGATACTCTTGTTCTGAGCTGCCATTGGACGCTCACCCTGCAATACGTGGATGGTAACCTCTGTCTGGTTATCAGCTGCTGTAGAGAATACCTCGCTCTTCTTGCAAGGGATAGTTGTATTGGCATCGATGAGCTTAGTCATCACACCACCCATAGTCTCGATACCGAGAGTCAATGGAGTAACGTCAAGCAATACGATGTCACCAACACCCTCTTCCTTGTTCAGGATGGCACCCTGGATAGCTGCACCTACTGCAACAACCTCATCTGGGTTAACACCCTTAGAAGGCTCCTTGCCGAAGTAGTTCTTAACGAGTGTCTGAACGGCTGGGATACGGCTTGAACCACCAACCAGAATAACCTCGTCGATATCTGATGTAGAGAGCTTAGCATCACGAACGGCATTCTGGCAAGGTACCAAGCAAGCCTGAATCAGGTTGTGAGCCAACTGCTCGAACTGTGCACGGGTCAAAGTCTTAACCAAGTGCTTTGGCATACCGTCAACGGCTGTGATGTATGGCAAGTTGATTTCGGTAGATGTAGAGCTTGACAACTCAATCTTAGCCTTCTCAGCTGCCTCCTTCAAACGCTGCATAGCCATAGGGTCCTTGCGGAGATCTACGCCTTCTTCAGCCTTGAAGCCATCAGCCAACCAGTTGATGATTACCTGGTCGAAGTCATCACCACCCAGGTGAGTATCACCATTGGTAGAAAGTACCTCGAATACGCCGCCACCGAACTCCAGGATAGAGATATCGAATGTACCACCACCCAAGTCGAATACGGCAATCTTCATATCCTTGTTAGCCTTGTCAACACCGTAAGCCAAAGCTGCGGCTGTAGGCTCATTTACGATACGCTGAACGTTCAAACCTGCAATCTGACCAGCCTCCTTTGTAGCCTGACGCTGTGAGTCAGAGAAGTAAGCAGGAACAGTGATAACAGCATCTGTAACCTCCTGTCCGAGATAATCCTCTGCTGTCTTCTTCATCTTCTGGAGAACCATTGCAGAAATCTCCTGTGGAGTATACTTGCGACCCTCGATTTCAACACGTGGATAACCACCCTCGTTTACTACAGTGTAAGGCATTGCCTCAGCCTCTTTCTGGCTCTGAGCGTATGTCTCACCCATGAAACGCTTGATAGAATATACTGTGTTCTTAGGGTTTGTGATGGCCTGACGCTTAGCAGGATCACCTACCTTGCGGTCACCATCCTTAACGAAACCTACTACTGATGGAGTAGTACGCTTACCTTCACTGTTAGCGATTACAACTGGTTCGCTACCTTCGAAAACGGCAACACAACTGTTTGTGGTACCCAAGTCAATTCCAATTACTTTTCCCATAATTATATCTTTTTTTATTTTTATCGTTATTAATATGTTATTTATCTCATGAACTTGCTGGCTAATGGAAGTCTGCCGAAGATATGCATCTGTCGGGAACCTCTCTATTCAGCGTTCACGCTTTCCGTCATAACAAAGCATGTGCCAAGGGATTGTAAAATTTAAAGTGGCTGACAAGGTGTCAGATAATGCTGACAAAATAAAAGGAATCAAGATATGGAAGGCGATAAAATGTCGCATTCTCCCTATCTTGATTCCTGTAATATGATTGAGAAATCTTTCTTTTCAGATAAAGCTCCTATATATAATAAGGTGTAAACCTTATCTGGCTTTATTTCTGTTCCTTAGCAGCAAGTGCTTCGCGAACCTTAGCTTCCAGTTCATCGAGAAGTTCAGGGTTATCCTTGAGCAATGCCTTGCAGGCATCGGCACCCTGTCCGAGTTTAGAACCGCCATAGCTATACCAGCTGCCGCTCTTTTCGATGATATCGTTGGCTACAGCCAGACCGAATACCTCGCCGGCACGGCTGATGCCTTCGCCAAACATGATGTCGAACTCTGCCTTGCGGAAAGGAGGAGCCACCTTGTTCTTTACTACCTTCACGCGAACCAGATTACCTACTACCTCATCGCCGTCCTTGATGGCTGTTGCCTTGCGGATATCCAAACGCACTGATGCATAGAACTTCAGAGCATTACCACCGGTGGTTGTCTCTGGGTTACCGAACATAACACCAATCTTCTCGCGCAACTGGTTGATGAAGATACAGGTAGTGTTGGTCTTGCTGATGGTAGAAGTGAGCTTGCGGAGAGCCTGACTCATCAATCGAGCCTGAAGACCTACCACATTGTCACCCATATCGCCTTCGATTTCCTTCTTAGGAGTCAAGGCGGCAACAGAGTCAACAACTACGATGTCTACAGCAGCAGAACTGATCAGCTGGTCTGCAATCTGCAACGCCTGCTCACCATTATCTGGTTGTGAAATCCACAAGTTATCAACATCAACGCCCAATTTAGCCGCATAGAAACGGTCGAAAGCGTGCTCTGCATCAATGAAAGCAGCGATACCGCCAGCCTTCTGCGCCTCTGCGATGGCGTGGATAGCCAATGTTGTCTTACCAGAAGATTCCGGACCGTAAATTTCGATGATACGTCCCTTAGGATAACCGCCTACGCCCAGTGCATTGTCGAGAGCGATACTGCCTGTAGGGATAACTTCGATGTTCTCAACGTGCTCATCTCCGAGTTTCATGATAGAGCCCTTACCGAAGTCCTTTTCTATCTTAGCCATGGCTGCCTGAAGAGCTTTCAGCTTGCCTTCATTGGGATTCAATTTTCCCTCTTGCATTTCTTTTGCCATATCTTATTTAGTTTAAAGTTTAGTCAATTTCCAAATCGCCATCAAACACCTCGTGCCATGGCAATCCCTGCTTGTTGAGTTGCTCCATGAATGGATCTGGGTCGAACTCCTCTACGTTCCATACGCCTGGTTTCTTCCAGATGCCCTTGAGGAACATCATGGCACCAATCATGGCTGGCACACCGGTGGTGTAGCTTACGCCCTGCATACCGGTTTCGTTGTAAGCCTCCTGGTGCTTGCAGTTGTTATATACGTAATAGGTGCGCTCCTTGCCGTCTTTCTTGCCACGGATGCGGCAACCGATAGATGTTTCGCCGTCATAGTTCTCGCCGAGATCCTGTGGGTTAGGCAATACGGCCTTGAGGAACTGCAGAGGAACAATCTTCACCTTGGCTGTCTTGCCTGAACCGTCTGCCAATGGAGCCTCGTATTCGATTTCGTCGATGCGGCTCATGCCGAGGTTCTGGATGCAGTCGAGGTAGGTGAGATACTGCTGACCGAAGGTCATCCAGAAACGTGCCTCCTTGATGGTAGGGTAGTTCTTCACCAGACTCTCCAACTCCTCGTGGTGCATCAGATAGCTCTCGCGAGGACCGATGTTAGGGTAGGTGAGAGGCTTGTGGATAGAGAGAGGGTCGGTTTCAATCCATTCGCCATCCTTATACCAGAGTCCCTTCTGGGTAATCTCGCGGATATTGATTTCTGGGTTGAAGTTGGTTGCGAAAGCCTTGTGATGGTTACCGGCGTTGCAATCCACGATGTCGAGCACCTCAATCTCATCGAAGTGATGCTTGGCTGCATAAGCGGTGAAGATGCCTGATACACCTGGGTCGAAACCGCAGCCGAGGATAGCGCAGAGACCAGCCTGTTCGAACTTATCCTTGTATGCCCACTGCCATGAGTACTCGAAGTGAGCCTCGTCCTTAGGCTCATAGTTAGCGGTGTCCATGTAGTTGCAACCGCAAGCCAGACAGGCATCCATGATAGTAAGATCCTGGTAAGGCAAAGCTAGGTTGATGACAAGCTCAGGCTTGTAGCTATTGAAGAGAGCCTTCAACTGCTCAACGTCGTCGGCATCCACCTCAGCTGTCTGAATATCCATCTTGTAGCCCTTGGCATGGATATCCTTAACCAGCTTATCGCATTTTTCCTTGCGACGGCTAGCAATCATAAACTCGGTGAAAACGTCCTGGTTCTGGACGATCTTGAAGGCAGCCACGGTAGCCACGCCACCTGCGCCAATCATAAGTACTCTACTCATTTATAATCTTATTTTTTTATGTTTATTATTTTAAAGTTTATTTTATTTCATTTGCCGAAATTCCCAGGGCATTCATGAGCGAATAACCGAGAATCTCCTGTCTGAAGTTGCCGCCTGGCATGGGCTGCATGGCAAAGAGGGTGATGCGCTTGTCGTCGTCATCTACCTTACGGAGTATCTCGCGGAGTCGGTCGTAAGCATCTCCATCCTCAGAATTTGGGATTACCATCACTCGCTTCACCTCCTTGGCGTTGCATACGGTGCGTGCCACATCTACGAGGAAGTCATCCTTGCCTACCATCTTCTCCTCTGTAGGATAAGAAGAGATGATGAATTCTCCGAGCTTATCATCCTTGAAAGCCTGAGCGTTCAGATCCTTCTCATAGTTGGCAGGGCGGAAGTTCTTCATCGCCATCGACTGCTTGTCGTGGATAAGCACAACCTGTGTCTCGTGCTCGCCCTCTCTCAGACCTCCGTCAAGGGCAATGCAGACTGCCCATTGTGCCATATCGGCTGGTTGGATGCGACGGTTAATCATTCGTTCGAAGTTGACTATCAGGTCGAAAGCCACTCGGTCGATATAGTCGGCATCAGCGATAATTACATTCTCGCTCCATTTTATGTTGTTTGTATCTAATGTATTCATTGGTGCAAAAATTAAGCAAACGAGCATGATGAAAGCTTGCTTTCAAATTGTCGAATGCAGATTATTTCTGCAAATTTACGAATAAATTTCGTAATTAAGGCATTTTGGAAATATAAAATAATAAAAAAGATAGTATTTTCATCATTTCTTCATTTGATGGAATACTATCTTCAGTATATTCTTCGGCAATCTGAGCCTTTTTTCTTCTATTCTCCTACTTCTTCTCATGCAATCATTTTCGCCAGATAATGTCCGGCGAGAACGGCGATAAGTCCCAGCGCCAGACTTCCGAAGAGATAGAGCATCATATAGAGGTAATTCTCTTCTTTCATCAGTCCGGCTCCCTCGTTCATAAAGGTAGAGAAGGTAGTGAATCCTCCGCAGAATCCCGTGGTGAGCAGCAGTTTGGCAGATGGCGACATCCATCCCCCTTCCCGCCAGTTCAATCCCGAGAGGAACCCGATGATGAGGCATCCCGCCACATTCACCGCCATCGTTCCGAACGGAAAGGCAATCACCGTGCAGGATTGCACCAACTTTGAAATCCAATATCTCATGCCGCCTCCGAAGAAGCTGCCGATGCTTACTATCAATACTTCTTTCATCTTCTTATATAATATATGTATAATAATTTGGTGCAAAAGTACGGTTTTTATTTCTACTGACAAAAATATTTTTGTAAAAAAGATAATCCTTTTCTTAATTTTTCCCTCTATTCTTTCTTTTAAGGGATAAATAGAAGCAGGGAATAGTTCTTCTTGCTTATTAATGTTTTTATATAAGAGACACAGAGGCTTGGCAACCATCTATATATCTTGGATGGTTGCTGAGACAAAATCCTCATGTGAAATATGCAATGTTAGAAAAGACTCTGCTGTTTCGTATCTTCGATAACGTATCCAGTAAGTGCCTTGGGCTTGTTGTCTGGCTGCATTGGACCGAAAAATACAGCTTGAACTTGCGCCGCAGGTTGAGAAAAAGAGCAGAGAAGAAAACAAATAAGCAACAAATAACGTAAAAACAGATGTTACTTCTAAAGGGCTACAGATTAAAGATTCGTGCCAACAAGTAAGAATATATTGGAATCTGATAAACGCTCCGGTCATTATCATTAAAATTTGATAATATTTGTTATTTTTTTTTGGGGGGGGTAAGATTTAAGTCTTAACTTTGCAATCGTTTTCACGCCTTACCTTAATTGACGAATGCCGAGTGAGAAAGACGGGAAGGATAAGCATATTGAAAATGGCGTTTACAAGCGCACTTGGTTATACATACACTAGGATTCTATATAATATCTAAATAATATCAAATCAGGATTAGGAATATACAAGGCAATTATAGACCGCTCAATAAGATATAAAAATAGTTAACTTATTATCAACTACACCAGAATAGTTCCATTAGTAGAATATAACGTATGGTAAAATTTCATAATTGTCTTAGAGGAACAAAGTGTATTCCGTTACTGGCTTGTATAGGATGTTTTAGGAGTTCAGGACTGTTTGACTGAGTAGCTCGTACTGCACCAACGCCGTTTCCTTTATGTACGTGTTCAGTAGTTTGTTTGGTCCGTATAGGTGCAACGGACATAAAGCGTAATTGCATGTATGGTTGAAATAAATCCATTATGTATTTAGCGCTATTAATTTTTTAAAAGTCATGAGAAAAGAACTTTTGCTCTTATCTTGTTGCGTGGTCATCCCAAGCATTTGTAGTGCTCAAGAGAAGTCAGACACTACAATGGTAGAAAAGAAAGCAGAACGCAATGTGATGCTCAATGCATCCGATGCCAATGCACCTCGTTACATTCAGATAGGTCTTCCAAGTGAAGATGTAAATGTGTACGAGAACGGATTACCTGTCGTTTATTCTTCTTACATCCATCCTCTATCTGCTCATTGGAGAAGTGACGGAAGCTTGGCTGAAGTAGGATTGATGAACCCGCAGGAATCAGCCATAGCTACAGGAAACATTGCTTATTCAGTAAACAGTTTCAGCGACTTAGGCAGTAATACGTTCAAGGGTATTTTGAATTACAAAGGCAACCATTATGGTATGCATCAGTTTGATTTGAACGTTTCAGGACCTCTGGCTAAAGGCTGGACTTATGCCTTGAATATGTATCAGAACTTTGATCCAGGAACCTTTGACTTGAAGTTTACCAACTATAATGACCGTACCCAGATTTATAAGGGTGCCCTGACAAAGCATTGGGGAAACAGAGGTCAGTTGTCTTTTCTCTACAAGTTCTCAAACAGTCAGCGTATGGGTTCCGTAACCAGTTTTGCACCATTTATCTATCACACTGATGGTAATGTGACAGAATTGGATGGCTTTAAATTGGGTACATCTTCATACGTTCCAGCTTCTCAGAACTTCATGTACCGTGATATGAAGACAGGTGAAGTGAAAAACACTACTATCAATGATTGGAACAAGAACAAATCTCACGAATTTGCTGTATTGTTCAAATGGGATTTAGGTAATGCATGGAACTTGGATACAAAGGCTAAATATACCTGGGTTGATGCTAACTATGCCGACTTTGGCGGCAGTTCCATCATGAATGTCAAAGATGGAAAGGTTGAGGGTAATACGAATACGTATTATGACAAGAATGGAAAGCTTTATACAGGTATGATGGATGGTCGAAGAATCTGGTTTCATACTGCAAAGGCAAAATCTTTCCTTCTCACCTCTGAGGTGATGAGAAACTATGGCCAGCATAATCTTAAAATAGGTCTCAACGAGTGGAACTTTGACTTAAACTACTGGTCTGCGTCAACACAATGGGATGCCACTGTACAGGAGTATCCAGAGTTTCTATCACATTCCACGGTTTCAGACCCGACTGCAAGAATAACTTATTATGGGTTCAATGAGATTTCTACAGACTATGCTATCGGTAATGAGAATAAGTTAGCAGGATATTTCACAGACGAATGGCGTCCTATTGAAAGCCTTCGTTTCTTCTATGGCGCACGTTTAGAGTGGTGTCGTATGTCTGTAGACCAGTTGCCTTATGCACGATTTGCAGACATGTATGTCGGTGCAACCAATGCTGACGGTGTAACCATTACACCACAGCACAGAACAAAAAATAAACTTAATTATGCATTTACAGTTTCGGCTACATGGTCCTTTTATAAAGGTATGGGACTCACCGCTGACTTCACTCAAATGGAACGCTCTCCTCGCATGACAGATTATGCCAATATGGGACCACAGGACCTGCGTCTCCGCATTCCATTGCTCCGTGGCGGTATATACTATCGCAATAAGTGGATTGATGTCACATCAATGATAACCTGGATTCAGAAGACGAACAATACAGACCAGCAGGATATAACCAAACCTGGCACTAGTATTTCAAAGACAACATCATTAAATTATAGCATTCAGACTGTTGGATGGACAACCAATGTGGAACTTGACCCTTTCAAGGGTGCGCATCTTCATGCCCTCTTTACTTATCAGAAACCAACATACAAGGACTATTCTGTGACAGTAAAGTTTGATGATGGTGAGACCGCAGACTTAAACGCCACTGGTAACATTGTCAAGGAAATACCACAGATACTGATTGAGCTTGACCCAAGTTATACCTTTTACAAGGATAAGATGACTGTATGGGGCAGTTTCAGATATTTTGGAAAAACGTATGCTAACCTTTCAAATGCCCTTTGGTTTAACGGCCATTGGGAAACTTTCGCAGGTGTGAAATGGAATGCTACCAACAAATTATCATTCAACCTTGGTGTAGTCAACTTCCTGAACCAAAAAGGTGCCAGCGGTACAATATCCGGCTCAGAGCTTATTGGTCCGGAAGAAGCCAAGCGATTCAATGGCTACGTAATGTCCGGACGCTATCTTCGTCCTTTCACTGTTGAGTTTGGAGCAAGTGTAAAACTATAAATACCTATTGATTATGAATAAATTATGCAATTTTATGGTACTTTTTATGGCTTTGTCAGGTAATGTATATGCCCAGAAGACAGAACCATGGAATGACCCTTTGGTGAACAACATCAATCGTAACGAGCCTGTTTCTGATTTCTTCGGCTATGAGAATAAGGAACTGTCTGACAGAAATGACAAGACGCTTTCAAAGAGATTCTTGTCTATTGAAGGAAATTGGAAATTCAATTGGGTGCAGAATGCCAATGAGCGTCCTTTAGATTTCTATTCTCTCAATCTTGATGATTCTAATTGGGGTAAGATGCCAATTCCTGGATGTTGGGAGTTGAATGGCTATAGCGTGCCAGTCTATACCAACTATAGATATGAGTGGGAAAATGAATGGGAATCAAATCCTCCTTATGTGCAGGATCTTGGCAACTACGTCGGATCTTACCGACGTAAGATTGTAATTCCTGAGAATTGGAATGGTGACAATATAATACTGCACATCGGCGAATTTTCCAGCAATATCAACCTATATGTAAATGGAAAGTTTGTTGGATATGCTGAAGACAATAAGGTTGCTGCGGAATTTGACATCACTAAATATGTAGAACCAGGAAAAGAGAATCTGATAGCCATGCAGCTGATGAGATGGTGCGATGGCTCTTATTTTGAGGATCAGGACTATTGGAGACTTCGCGGTATTGCCAGAGAGAACTATATCTATGCTCAGCCGAAGTCACATATTAAGGACTTGAACGTAACCTCTTCCTTGTCCGATAATTATAAAGACGGTATCTTTGCCATTCATTTTTCTACAGAATCATGTGATGGAAAGAATGTTCTGGTAGAATTGATAGACAAGAAAACTGGCAATACGGTTTTTGAAAGAAAGCAACAGTTACAGGGTGGCAGTTCAACGGTAGAGTCAACCATTCAGAATGTAGCCAAATGGACAGCAGAAACACCGAATTTGTACACACTCAGAGCGACACTGATGGATGGAGATAAAGTATTGGAAGTCATTCGCCAAAATGTCGGTTTTAGAAAGATCGAGATCAAGGGAAAACAGCTCTTGGTAAATGGACAGCCTGTTCTTATCAAGGGTGTGAACCGTCATGAGATAGATCCTGATGGAGGATATGTTGTCAGTGTTGAGAACATGATTCGTGACATAAAGGTTGCCAAGCAATTAAACATCAATGCTATACGCACCAGCCACTATCCAAATGACCCACGCTGGTATGATTTGTGTGATGAATATGGTATTTATGTCATGGCTGAGGCAAATCTGGAAAGCCACGGAATGGGATTTGCTAAAGAGACTCTGGCTAAAAATGAGTTGTTCAACAAGACACACATTGAGCGTAACATGCACAATGTGAAGGTTCTCAAAAACCATCCTTGTATCATTATGTGGAGTCTTGGTAACGAAGCAGGTTATGGTAAGAACTTTGAGGATGCCTACGATTGGGTAAAGGCATATGATAGTTCTCGTCCAGTACAATACGAAATGGCATGTTCTACAGGCAAGCATGATGAAACCCGTCCTGTTGAGTCATACGAGTTGGCTGGTCTGAAGGCTGGCAAGACTGACATTTTCTGTCCTATGTATGCTGATTACGACAGTTGTAGAGCATATCTGGAAAAGGACTATTGTGACAAACCTCTTCTTCAGCAGGAGTATGCCCATGCCATGGGTAATTCTATGGGTGGATTCAAGCAGTATTGGGATTTGGTCCGTCAGTATCCTCAGTATCAGGGTGGTTTTATCTGGGATTTTGTAGATCAGGGTCTGCGCGACAAGAGCAAGATAACTGGTAATCAGATCTATGCCTATGGCGGTGATTATGGTCGTTTCCCTATGTCTGACGAGAACTTCAACAACAATGGCTTGGTTAGTCCGGACAGAAGACCAAATCCTCATGCTTACGAAGTGAAATACTTCCATCAGAACATCTGGAGCAAACTTGAGAACAAGGTCAAGGGTACAGTCTCTGTATTCAACGAGAACTTCTTTGTTCCGTTGAATAACGTAAATCTCGTATATTCAATAGAGGTAGAGGGAAAAAGTATGGCAAACGGTTTAATCAACCTTGGCAGATACAATATTCTTCCTCAGACAAGCAAGACCATTGCAATTCCTGGATATGCAAAGCTCGTTGCAGACAAGAAGTACAGGGGAAAGGAAAAGACACTAACTCTTTCGTACAAATTGAACAGTGATTCGCTTCTTCTAAGTAAGGATGAAGAAATCGCCCACCAGCAGTTTGTGATTAGCGATTATAAGTTCCCTGTATTGAATTCCTCTGAAACAGCCAAAGTCAAGGCTGTAGATCATGCCAAGTATCTCGTTCTTTCTGCCAATGGTGTGGATGTTACCATCAGTAAGGCAACAGGACTTGTTTCTTATTTGGATGTTGATAAAACACCTATGCTTGTAAGAGGATTTGATTTGACTCCAGACTTCTGGAGAGCATGCACAGACAACGATTTTGGTTCACATATGACTACATTAAGTGCAGCATGGAATAAGCCAAGTATGGAACTGAAGAATTTTACCCGTAAGGAGAATGGTTCTGTTGTTGCCGAGTTGTATCTCAAAGAAACAGAGTCTACACTGACTCTTACCTATACATTGAATAATAATGGAGAACTGACTGTTGAACAAGATCTGAAGGTAAATCCTGATGCAGAGAACAAGCCAAATCTTCTGCGCTATGGAATGGAATTGCAGATGCCTAAGGAGTTTGATAGAGTTGAATTCTACGGAAAGGGTCCTAACGAGAATTATGCAGACCGTAACAATTCCGACAGATTGGGCATTTTTACCCAGTTGGTAAAGGATCAGTATTATCCATACGTCCGTCCACAGGAGTCTGGCAACAAGACGCAGGTAAGATATTGGAAGGTTCTGACAAAAGACAATAAAGGTCTGGAGTTTTTCTCCAATGAGCCAATGGAGTGTTCAAGCCTGAACTATCTGACTTCAGATCTTTACCGCGGACCGGTAAAGAACCAAGAACATTCTGGAGACCTTGTACCACGAGACTTTACCTCTGTACACATTAGTCAGAGACAGATGGGATTGGGATGTATCGATACATGGGGCTCATTACCTATTGAGAAATATATGCTTCCTTATCAGGACTATGCATTCAAATTCGTGATTCGTCCTGTAAGATAACAAAAAGTCTCACTCTGAGAAATATCTCGACTTTTGCTCCAGGAGTGTATACCTTTAGGACAGCGTGTGAAAGCATTCACTGTATCGATGATGCCAAGGGTACACCATGTATTAATAATGTTGCAGCTTTCTAACATTATATAAAACTATTCATTTTTGTCCGCAATTCCAAGAATTTGGTTTTGCGGACATTTTGTTAGTATGCTCGGCATGAGTTTATTCTAATGGGTGCAAGTCCCTAACAAGCCCTA
>OAUQ01000654.1_pt1 | contig 12676 bp, 8 predicted proteins | sample 1476151 | NCBI WGS metagenome assembly OAUQ01 (sample SAMEA2580008, study PRJEB22360) | human gut metagenome | biome: human gut; feature: human-associated habitat; material: faeces | place: Denmark | collected 2008/2010 | reverse complement strand
CATAGATGAAGTTTCCGGTGCTCAGGTTGACCGGGTCTTCGCTGTTCATGCAGCCCTCTGCCTCAGTTCCGAGCATTTTTTCCTCGACTGCCCTCTCAGCCGTCGCCCTGGCATTGCGTATGTTCTCGACATCTGCATCCAGAACACCCTTCATCCTTCCCATGTCCATGTTCCCTCCATTCGGGTCAATGGCACTGGCAAGGTCTCTGATCAGTTTTATGATGTCATCCCCACAGGCTGCCTCACTTCCTGCGATGCTGAGGTATCTGGTATCCACTGCCTGCACGTTCGAAAAGATCTCCCCGATCTGCTTTGCTGTGGTGTTATTTTTATCGAGTACTTTTTTATGGTAGGTGTCTACGTCATTGACATAGTTCTGGATGCTGAGCTGTCCGAGCCAGCTTTGTATGGTCAGTCCGGCATCTCCAAACCAGTCTTTTACCCTGTCCCAGGTACCGTCTGCCGTCACTTCGTCAACATACTTTAAAAGTTTTTGTTTTGCTTCGTCCGAAAAATCTCTAAACATCTCTTTCCTCCCCATATTGCTTTATCTAAATAAACATGTATGACACTTTTTCTATCCCATTTAACTGTGCAAGTTGTCTTGCAGTTAACAATGGGGTACTCACTTCATCAATATATTCCCTGATGGAAAACTCTGACTGTAATCCCGACTGAACATATTGGTTGTCTCTTGTTTCACTGTATTTGTTACAAATGACCATGTATTTTTCATGATCTCCGAAATCAAGGCACTCTGTGATATAGCGCATTTTGTTCGTTGAGACATCATCCTGTAACGTAATAAGCATCACTTTATCAGAATCCTGCAGTAACTGTATTCTCCATCTGCTATATCCTGCTTCCACATCCACAATAATAAAGTCATAATCTCCACTGTCTTTCGCTGACTGTATTAATTTTCGATAGATTGTAAAATCAAGATTTCTTGCATCGAGCGTTGATTTAAATGGAGGCAGATATGTAAATCCTTCTTTTCTTAATGTAAAACGAACATTCTGATACATATGTTCCTGTTCATTTTTCATGACACGATATCCTTCATTCGGCATACCGGTTTTGTTTTCAAGATAATAAGAAAAATCCTGCACAGATTCTGTATTTACGTAGAAAACTCTCTTATGTTTTTCTGACAGACACCGTGCAAGTCCGACAGATAATGCTGTCTTTCCTGTTCCCCCGATTGCAGAATAAAAAGAAATGATCTGTGTCTTATGTTCCTGTGTCTGTGATTCCGTCAGCCGATCCCTGCTCTGATAAGTCAGTTCATTGAAAAGTTCCCTGATTCCCAGATATTTATACACTCTGTTTACAGACAAATCCTCCGTACTCCCACTCTCATGTTCTTCTGCCAGCACACACAGATTGGAAATGTTATGTCTTTGAAGTCCTGCTGAATATAACGCCTCTGAGACAGCCAGAATTTCTACTGAGACAGGTGTCTCAAAACGTTGTTCAAAATAGACCGGATCAGATATAATTTCTAACTCTATCTGGTCATCAAATTCTTCCAAAAATTTTCTTTCCAGATTCTGCAGATACAGCTCATCTGTATCTGCAATAATGATTAATGGCTTACTCATTTTTTTATCCTCGTACTATAAATTCTGCATTTGCAATTCTCAGCTGACTTCTGTCTGAAATAGGCTCTGGCACATTTGGCTGTATTCTTTTTCCATTAACATAAGTACCATTGGAGCTTCCCATATCCACTACAAAATAGCTGCCATTCTGCCTTACGATTTTGCAATGAACTCTGCTGACCGCATTATTTCCTGTTATCACACCCTGAACTCTTTCTCTGCTTTTTCCTATCAGGAATTCATTTTCACAAACAACAAAGTGAAACTGCCCATCTATGGATTGTATTGATATCTGATTCATGTCCGGCATATCCACTATCTTTTTCTGCCCAATATTGGGATCTGCAGAAGTATTTTTTGTATTTCTATGCATTACAGGTTTTTCCGCCGGTATACGTGTACTAATGTCATGAAGTTTTAATGTTCCATCCTCCAACGCATCTATCACCTGACGCATTTTCGGATGATCCATCATTCCTATCCGTTCTATTTTCTGCACCAGCTGAGCCTTTATTTCATTGTCAAATTCATTTTTATTTTTATGAACACCCGTTATATTTACAGGCAAATAAATGATCTTCACATTATTCGTGCCAGACTCTACATATATATGGCTAAGGCGATTATCAATACATGCCATATTTAAAAATCCAAGATTTTCAATCTGAATTAAAGCTTCGAGCAAACTGTGAATCGCATTTATCCATATCCGAAGATGCAATGTAATCCTCCAGTGATGTATATTCTCTTGTGAAATAAATTAGTTTTATTTTTCCATTATATTTGATTCTATGACACCTTAACAGGTTGGCATTTTCCTGATTCTGCATCACTTTATAGCCAACATCATAAAAGATCTCATTATTTTCCAATAAGTAGGCAGTGTCTTCCGTGTCTTGAATTTCTGTCAATTTATCTGCAAAGTACTCGTCCATTTTTTCACTTCCTAATCAAAATAAAATGTAAATTCTTCATCTGCAATCTGAATACTGTCATGATCCGAAAGCACATAAGAATTTTCAGCATCCAGCATTTCTCCATTCAGATATGTATGGTTCGTTGAACTTTTATCCATAAGATAATAAGTTCCATTTATCCGCTCAATTACCGCATGTCTGCGGCTGACCGCCTTATTATTTATTATTGTAAAATCATTTTCTTTTTCCTTACCGATATTAAAAATATTTTTTCTGACAGTCACGCTCTCCCCTGTGCTGATTCTCTCTAAAATTGGATATCTTTCCTCCTGCTGCAAAAGAGTTGTGTCTGCCTCGTCATCCTCCTGCTGTGTCAAAAGGGTTGTACCACTTTCATCCTCCTCCATCAGTAATGTCGTTCCACCTTCATCGTTACTGTCACTGTGATAATGTCTTTCATAGGATGAACGGTCATTTGTGATGTAACCGCTTTTTCCCGTCTCTGCTTTTACGATTTTCCGGAATGCCTGTGGACATTTTTCGCGGATATATCTCTCAATGTCCTCTATTTTATAATTCTTTGTATCATTGAGGAATACCTGGAATTCCTTCAGAAACTGCTCTGGCTCTTTGCCATATCTGCCTGCATACTGTACGGTATCTGCAAGAAACGCATAAACATTTCCACTCGTAATTCTGCTATTGATCGGCTGATATACAAAGAACACTTCCCTGGTTCTTTCACATACAAACACCATTTCCGGCTGTAACATGAGATTATGCAGATACAACCCATTCATTTCAATTTTTTTAGTCATCTCAATTGTCTGCGCCGCAAGCAGAAAAAACGTTTCTTCATCCACACCCTTTTTCAGATATGATATAAGAGGTACCACATCTGGTGCTGTGTAGATAATCGTCTTTTTTCCTTCCTGTCTCGGTCTGAAACAGCCGCGGAAAATCTGTTGTTCAAAAATATTGATTTCCCGCTCATTAATCTGTTCCCCACATGATAACTTACTTTTAATCGTAACTATATTTCCCTTTGAAACTATGCGATACTTTGCCATATCTCTCAGTCCTTTTTTTATTTTCTCTTACGTCTTATTTTGATACGTCCGCTTCGCAGTGCGATCGCTGCACCGACGCCACCGCCTGTTACTACTGCTGCACCCGCAATAGAACCTGCAAACAATGGCTTATTGTTATACCAACGGATGAATGTGTTGGTTGTTACAAGAATTCCATTTAAGACATAGTTTGTTTTATTGCCAGCTGCATCCACAGCCATAATCGTGACATCCTGTTTTTTCGTATTGTTTGGGATATTGAACTGATAGTTTTCACCATCCACTGTATAATCACATTTTTTATCACCAATATAAATCTCAACACTATCTAATACCAGGTTGTCGTTGACTGTCACATTCGCTGCTTTCGTATCCACAGGATACTGGGCATTGCTCTCAACATCAATCGGAATAACGACAGGAGCTGTTTTGTCAACACCGAATGAAATCTCTGCTTCTTTGGATTCATCAATGTTCTCATTGACATTTCCTGCAATATCCTCTGAATACAGTGTCACAATGTAGCGTCCATCTCCGGCAAAAAGAGACTTGTCGATGGTGTAATCATACTGATACCATTGTCCGTTTCCACCAGATTCCTGTACCTGATAATCGATACCTTCTTCTAATGTCCTCGGTGTTCCATTTGTATCTACTACTACTTTGATTTTGTCATGTTCCAGACTGTCTACGTTGACTTCTTGTAACTTGACATCAATCTCGTTCTGAATATAAGTTCCTTCAATATCCTTTAAGGTCTGATCAAACACGTAAACTGATCCAAAGCGATTTACGGAGAACGTAACTGTTGCATTGCTCTCATTTCCAGCCATATCGGTCAATGTGGCATTTATCGTATAGATGTCGTCATAGCTTTGCTCTTTCGGGAAGTTCTGGAATGTAAATGTCTCTCCATTTCCCTGATTCGTATAAGAGCCTTCCGGTGCCACACTTCCCTGATTTGCACCAACCAGTTCAATGTTCACACCATTGGTATCAAAGTTTGTATCTGACATTACGATCTGTGGAATAACATCTCCATTATTTGCCGAATAATCTTCGACACCAACAATTTCAATTTCCGGTTCAGTGAGATCCACATAGTATTCTTCCCCTGTATAGGTTTCAGCTATGTTTCCTGCCATGTCCGTGTATTCCACATTAAAATTGTATAAACCATCTGTACCACATGTAATGGTTGCGGTATGAACATCTCCATTTCCGGTAAATCCGCCAGACTGTGGGAATGAGATTCCTGCTCCGTTATCAGTTGCTGTTCCTGTTATCCTTACTCTGTTTTCAGAGAAATTATGTTCTTCAATCTGAATCGTTGCTGTACGCGTTGCTGCATAATAATTGCCATTTACTGCATTATTGTTGTCATAAGTAACCGTAATCACCGGACGGGTTTTATCGATGGTAAAATCATCTGCTTTTACTGTCTCTGCCTGATTTGCTGCCTTATCCTGTCCACTGACCGAAAGCGTATAGTCACCATCCTCTGCAAATGTAATGGTTGCCGTACTTACACTCTGATCCGGGTTTTCCGTATTTTCGGTTGTCTGCCATGCTGACAACTCAGGAATCACACCATCTGTATTGGTAATATCTGCTTTAAAATCTGCCGCCTCAAAGTTGCGTTCTGTAACTGTAATGGTAGCAACTCTGTTCTCTTTGAACATGGTTGTATTTTCAGCATCCGGTGTCTCATTATCAAATGCAATTTTGATTTCCGGTTTTGTCTTATCAATACTGAATATCAGTTCGTCTTCTGATGTATTTCCTGCACGGTCTGTCATTTTGATATGCATTTTTATCTCATTACTGTTATTTTTTACAGTGAATGACTTTTTCAGTTCTGTAACAAGGTTTTTGTCTTTCTTTGTCTGACTCCAGCCATCCGCATTTCCACTGGAAAATGCACCCTGATTACTGATCTCCACATTTCCTGACTGATTGTTTTCTTTATCATAAGGCGATTCCACTGTCCATTCCACAGAACGGATTCCCGAAAATGTATCTGTCACTGTAACATCTACCGTTACATCTTTTTCATACAGTTCATTTCCCTTTGCATCCTTGCTTGCAGCTGCCGCCTTGTTAAAATCAATATGTTTCTCACGGGCATGCTGCTCGGCTGTTTCAATGATCAGACTGCTCGGTGTCACATATCTTTCTTCGTGATTATTTAACATATCGTAAGCACAGGCATAAATCTGTCCTTTAAATCCTGCCTGAACCACAAATGTCACTTTTCCTTCTGCATCTGCCTGTACAATCTGCTCACTGCTTTTTGTTCCATTGGCATCTACCGTATAATAGTGGATCTCCTTTACACCGGAATCCCCTTCTTTGGAGCCGTCCGTAGCCGTTACAGTCACCTTTGTATTTTCCACAAAATAATAACCATAATCCGTCTCTGTATAAGAAACACTTCCATCTGCTTCTTTATTTCCTGCTGCTTCCATATCAACGCTTAAAATTTCCGGAGCGGTAATATCCTTGTAGACACGCTGTGTTTTGGAATATTCATTTCCAGCATTGTCAATGGCTGTAATTACCATATCATAGCTGTTGGTATCTGCATTAATGACAGCATCCTTCGTGTTGATCTCATAGCTTTCCGTAACCGTTTTCTGATCCGGATAAGAAACGTTCACTAACTCCTTGTTATTAACGGAGGCCTTCACATTATAAATTCCAGAATCTTTATCTTCTACTTTAATGCTGACTCCAGTATCACTATTGTTATAGATGATTCCATTTTTTCCAACATATCCTTCTGCCGATAAAACAGATGTAATGGTCGGTTTCACTGTTTCAATCATTAAATTGCTGTTTTTCACATTCGAATTTGCTGTCGTCACAAGTGTCTTTTCAGACTGGTTGCCAACGTTATCCGTAACTGTTGCACTAATTTTTTTATCTAAATATACTTTCTGTTCATTTAAAACAGTCTCTGCCGGGAGTTCAAATACCGCTGTATTATCGCTTCCGACTGCCTTTGTCTGATAAGCTTCTTCACCTACATATAATGTAATTTCGTTCAGTCCGGCTGATGGTACTTCTGAACCATCGTCACTGTATAAATCATCTGCTGTTACAGTAACTTTGATGACACCATTTCCATAGTTACCAAAGGTAAGAATATTTAAAATTTTTGATGCATCTTTCTTTTCAATGTTAAATCTTGTAACATCTGGCTTATGTGTATCAAGACAGATTGTTTTTGTGTCAATTGTTTTATTTCCTGCGATGTCCGTATAGGTGGTGACAACTGTATTTTCGCCTTCCTGTACATCCTGCAAATCGCTTGCTGAAAGTGTAAGAGAATCCTCCTGCACAATCTGATCACTACCTGTAATACTTTCCACAAAGTTCTTTGTCTTCGAAGTAAGTTCAACTCCGTTTACGGTCACAGTTCTCGCCGCAAGACCACTTCCGTTAGTCTGATCTTTTTGATCTGTAACCTCGCATGCAATCGCTGGGATCTCTTTGTACCAATACTCTGTCTTTCCATCTTTTGCATTTTCATATTTGCCATCTGCCTGTGGTGCCACCTTTATTACAGGTGCATCTTTTTCCAGCATTAAATCATCCGATAAAATATCATTATGATTCTTAATTTTTGTTAATTTATATGCCTCACTCTCATTGCCTAATGCATCCACTGCTTTGATATGAACCTTTTTCAGGCTTGCAAATGTACCAGCTTCTTCCAATGGAATCGTAACTTCTATCATTGCATCACTTGTTCCACTTACTTGTGTACTTACAGTTCCCGTATACACTTTTGTATCATCATCACTGTATACGCGAATTTCTTTCACACCAACTGCCGGATAATCCAATTTGCCGTCTTTTACATCCACATCTTTCGCAGTAACTTTTACTGTCATATTTGCATTGTAATAATTACCAAACTTGTATTTTTTTATTATATCAGCAGGAATCAGAGACACTTCCGTAATTTCAGGTGCTGCACTGTCCCGGTATACAGTGACTACTCCAGCTTGTGAACATTGATTTGCTTTGTCAATGGCATAAACATAGATTTTATCAATGTTCTGATTTTCTGCTAATTGAATGCCGCTTATTTCAAACTTACCATTTTCATTTAATACTGCTTCCTGTTTTTGATTCAGTACAACATCATCCGGTGTAAGTTCTGTTGCTGACCAGACAACCTTTTTCAAATTTTCATCCACGGCTGTACCTGTGATATCCACCGTCGTGTCTGTTTCCGTTTTCCAAATTGTTTTCTCATCGTCACTCAGTTCAATTTTTGGTTTTGTTGTATCAATCACAATTTTCACAGACGGATTGAGACTTATTTGCTTTCTGCCAATAATTCCACCTTTATACACTGATGAAATGATAGTTGTTTCCGTTAAGTTGAGTTGCGTTTTGCCCACTCCCCATTGCGAAAGACTGATTTTAGTTTTACCATCAAATTTTAAAATGGCTGATGATGAATAATAGTTTCCATCCTCATCCGCTGTTATTTGATTATTTCCACTATCTAACAGATTCAGACCTGCAAGAGCCAACGAATCTTTATTTTCATTTTGAATATCTTCAAATTCAGCAGTTACATTCTGGTCACCATTTACGTTTTCAATCTTATAGACTGCTGTTCCATCTTCATCCTCTGTTAAATTATTTTCCTGTATCGGCGTACCATTGACCGAAAATATTTTTACTGTTTTACCTTCATTTGGTTTTACAATGATTGCAACTTCTGCTCCAGAATCTACAATAATATTTTTTTCACTGGAACCATTAACCTCAACAATTCCTCCATCATCAGTTGTAACAGAAACTGTGTACGTATCAATTTCTGCTGTCACTTCTATACTATGTGCCTGTTTTATTCCTTCTGAAAATATATATTCTTTCTCTTTTAAGCTGTTATTTATTTCGTTTTCATTAAGCTTTTCATCATTGTCCACTCTAAAACTTGTAAGATGATACTTGTTGTCTGTAACAGCTGCTTTTATTTTGTACTCAGAATCTGTATATGGAACATTCCGGCTACCGTCTTCTCCACTCTCGGTTGTGATTTCAACTTTATCATTTTGTGCATCACTATTTAAAATTAGCTTTCCATTCTGACTGATTTTATATGTGATTGTGAACTGTTTCTTTGCGAATGTGACTGTAAATGCATAATTTGCATCTAATGTTTTATCCTTAAATTCTTCATATACAAATGCACCGCTCGCATTTATATTCTTGTTCCACCAATTATCGTTGGTTTCTCCATCCGGTTTCCAATCTGCAGTTTCTTTTTTTACTGTTACAGCAGTGATTTCATAACCTTCCTTTGGTGTTGCTGTTACTACATTATTTTCTACCTTTACTTCTTCTGCATCATTTTTTGCTGAATTATCAGAAGTATTTGCATTTGCAGTAACAGAATAAGATGCAGATTTTTTTTTAAGCGTAATTTCACTTAACTCAATCGCTTTAGTGCTTACCTGATCTGCAGTGACCGTTTTCACATCAGAATATCTGTCATATGTATCTTTATCCGCATCTGCTGGCTCAACTTCAATCGTATACTTATCATCCTCTTTTAGTGTCAAATCATCTATGGGAATGGTAAAACTTCCATCGGCTCCTGTAATTGCATTATGAGTCACAGTAGTCGCACTGTCTTTAGGATATTTTACAATTACCTTAGCACCTGCATATGCTTTTCCTTTACTCGTACCCGTGTTTTCATTAGTATCATACGGAACCATCACCTGTCCTGTGATTGTGACTGTACCACTTTTACCTGTTGCAGTGTTATCTGCTGATGCACTGATACTTCCAAATGGTATCGTTGTTGCCATAATTAACGCAATCATTAACCATGCTGCAATTCTTTTTCCTTTTGTTCTCCAAAACATTTCCATTTTCTAAATTATCTCCTGCGTATGTATGATGATTTCGTTCAAGACCAGTTCATACCTTTTATCTGTGTTTTTTATATTTTCATCCAGCACAACTGTTTCATCTTCCTGTAATACAGTTGTAGTTTCTTCTAAAACAGCTGTTTCCTCCTCAACCATCTGAAGCGGCATAGTGGATTCTTCCTGCAATAATGTAGTCTTATCTTCATCTATCTTCGGAAGTGTCTCCGTTCTGTCGTCATTTTTCAATTTCAGTGTTGTGCGTTCTGTTAAACCGTTTTTCTTTGTTTCAGACGATTTTCCGCTTCTTCTGGACAATGGATTTTTCTGTCTGTTATTTTCTTCTCGCATTGCCATAATCTGACGTTCTGCCGATTTACCGCTAAGATCATCTATAATTCCCCTTACATCTATTTTAAAAAATAGGTATATGGATATCAGTGTTAAAACTCCTGCTAATGAAAATGCAATGATGGATATGAGTTGTAAAGTACCTGCATTCATGATGCTTTCACCTCCGTATCTTTTGCATATGCATTTTCCACTGCTGCCTCTGCATCCTGCAAACGCTTTAGAATATCATTTTTCATTTCTTCTGTTTTGTCTGTTGTCGTATCAACCTGCTCCGTACCAGCTTTTACCTGTTCCAGCAACGCTTTCATATCTTCCTGTGCTACGTCATCTGCCTTAAATTTTCTTGCATAAGTTTCCACAGCATTCATTGCCAGTTTGTATACTTCCAGATTTACAATTTCATTCTCATCCTGACTCTCAGATACGGTTGCTACGAGTTTTGTTATATTCTCCCAATATGGAAGATAGGTTCCTTTATCAGATGCTTCCTGCACATTCAGTGTGATATCGCGGTTAAACTGTCCTATATCACGGTACATTTCAGCCATCGTATAATAACTGCTGTCTTCACCGCCATAAGTACATGCCGCCTCAAACCACTGAATCGCACTTTTCATTCTGGTTATCTGATTGTCTGAATTTTCTGTTTTTCCATAATCGTAGTAATACCAGTATAATTTTCCTATCTCAAAAGCAAGATCCCCATAATCGCTATTCTGCTGCAAAACAGTCAGATTACTGTTTATTTTCTTTTTGAATAATTCCTCTTCTTCCAATGAAAAGACCGCGTCATCCTTAAATGCCTCGATTATTCCAAAATACGCTTCCGAATTGCCCGGCAGAATATCTATTGCTTTGGCATAATAATCGATTTTTTCCTCATCTGTCGCAGATAATTCTGCCTGCTTGATGTTATTATCATAATCGCTGTTGTTCACATGAACCCTCATTCCTGTGCATACACACCCTGCAATCAGAAAAAATACAGCTGAACCTGCTGTAATAAAAAAAACTTTCAGCTTATTTTTCTGTTTCTTTCGATACCCCTCGTCCATCTCATCATAATGATCCAACGCATATAACAATTCTGCACATGATTGATAACGGTCTTCCGGGTTTAACTGGGTACATTTTTGAATGATTGCTTCTAATCCACTGGACAACTGCGGATTCCAATATCGGATTGGATATATCTCATAAGGAGGTTCACATGGATTCTGTCCTGTGAGTAAATGGTATAGCGTCACGCCAAGACAATATACGTCTGTTCTGGCATCCGTCTGACCTTTTCCTCCAAACTGCTCCGGCGCAGCATATCCTTTTGTTCCAAGACTGACTGTATCTGCCAGATTCTGTTCTTTGTATTCCCTCGCAATACCAAAATCAATTAACTTGATATTTCCATTCGGCTGCAGCATAATGTTTGCCGGTTTCATATCCCGGTAGATAATTGGCGGATTCTGCGTATGCAAATAATCCAATACCCTGCATAGTTCCTTTGCCCACTCAATTACAACTTCCTGTGGCTGTGCACCTTCTTTACTCAATACACTGCTTAAGGTTTCTCCCTCAATGTAATCCATGACAACATAGATTACATTTTCTTTTTCGATAATGTCTACAATTCTTGGCAGTGACGGATAATCCAGTTTTTTCATCATGTTTGCTTCCGCCATTGCACTTGCAACTACAACTTCATTGTTCTTATCATAAGCTTTTCTCTCGATTTCTTTGATTGCCCACTGCTTATTCAGGTTTTTGTCCATCGCCAGGTAAACTTTTGACATTCCACCTTTTCCGATCAGCTTTAAAACCTCGTATTTTCCCTCAATAATTGTTCCTCTCTCAGCCAACTTTCATTTCCTCTTTTGCCTTATTTGAGTTTGATATAAATTGCAGAAATGTTATCCGTTTCCATCCGTTGTTTATTCCATTCGATCATTTCTCTCAATTTTTCTTTTATCTGCGCTTCATCAAGATTTTTATGCGGATTCAGTGACTCAGAAATTTCGTCTTCTGATAACATATGACGGAATCCATCTGAGCATAACAAAAGGGCTGTGCCATGCGCCAGCCTTCCATTCTCATATTGTGGTTCAAAAAATTCATTCACACCGATACACTGAAGAAGCACGTTTCTGCGATTATCCTTTTTAGCTTCCTCTATTGTCATATTCCCACGTTTTATTTCTCGCGCAATGAATGTATGATCCTCGGTCAGCTGCTGCAACGTATCCGATAATGTATAAATTCTGGTGTCTCCAACATGACAAAGCATATATTGTCCATCACTGTTTAATAAAACCGCACTTATTGTTGTTCCAAGCTGAATCTGGTTTTCTTTTCCATACCTGATCAGTCTGCCATTTATTTCTTCCAAAAGACTCTGCCACTGTTGTCTTATTCCTTCATCCCCAACATGCATTTCGTTCTTTATGTAAACCTGTTCAAACCAGTCTGAAAAAGCCCTGACGACCGTTGCACTGGCAAGCTCCCCTTTTTCCATGCCACCCATGCCATCACAAATTGCGATCAGAAGTGTCTCTCCATGTTCCTCAGAACATCCTTTTAATAACAAACTGTCCTGATTGGTCTTCTTTTTTATCCCAACATCTGTATCATATGCAATATAAAATTTCTTCAACTTTTTCCCCCTGTTTTTCTTTACAATTATTCTTTTTATTATATTATTCTCCTGCAATTCACACCATATAATCTGATGTAATTTGGGTAAAATATTTACATTTTTTCTACACGCAAAAAAGACACCATTTCAATAAATGATGTCCTTTTATCTTATTTGAGTATGATTATTAATTATTTGCCTTGTT
>OAUQ01000636.1_pt1 | contig 12959 bp, 9 predicted proteins | sample 1476151 | NCBI WGS metagenome assembly OAUQ01 (sample SAMEA2580008, study PRJEB22360) | human gut metagenome | biome: human gut; feature: human-associated habitat; material: faeces | place: Denmark | collected 2008/2010 | reverse complement strand
TACTGTAAAACATCTGCTTTTCCCCCGGCCCGGTTTGCCGCCGCCGCTTCCAGTCCGTTCATCACCGGCATACGGATATCCATAATCACTGCATCAAACGTATACTCCGGCATTTTTTCAAACAATGCCACAGCTTCTGCACCATTATATGCACATGTTACCTTCATCTGTTTCTTTTCCAGAATCTTCTTTGCAATTTCCATGTTCAGTTTATGATCTTCAGCGAGTAAAATTTTCTTTCCCGCAAGGTCTGTCTGCAGCTTTGACGCTGTATAATGCATATGATAATCTTCCCCGCTCATATACGGTGCTTTTAAATGAATTGTAAATGCCGTACCTTTCCCCGGCTCACTCTCTACCGCAATTGTACCGCCAAAGGCTTCTGTATTCATCTTAACAATGGCAAGACCCAGCCCGACACCTGCAAGACTGTCTGTCACAAGCTGGTTCTCCTGTTCAAACGGCTGATACATTTTTCGCTGGAATTCTTTACTCATGCCGCTTCCGGTATCGGTAATCACTGTATCCCATTCAAGAAAACCGTCTGTACGCACAATATTTTTATGCAGAAACGAAACCTTTCCGCCCGCCGGCGTGAACTTGACCGCATTACCGAGCAGATTGAAAAATATACGGTTTAGCTTTGTCTTATCCGTAAAAATAATGTCATTCTGCGGATTTAGATTCGTATAGAAAGTAATATTTTTTTCCCGGCACAGAGGTTCCATCATGGCGCAGACTGCATCGTGCAGTTCAATACACGAATATGGTTCTTTCCTTAATTGCAGTTTTCCGCTTTCCATTTTGGACACATCCAGAATATCACTGATAACCCCCATTAAAAACGTACTCATTGAGCAGATTTTATTCATATAATCTAGTACCTGCGTTTTATTTTCCGGTTCTTCCAGTACCATTTTTGCCATATTGGTAATGACATTCATCGGGGTACGGATATCATGGCTCATATTCGATAAAAATGCTTTTTTGGCATCATTCGCCTTTTTCGCCTGCAATAATGCTGCCTCTAATTCCAGTCTTTTTTCATCTTCAAGGCGGGTTGTATTTGTTACGTCTTTCACAAGCACCAGCAATTTTTCCGTATTCTCGTGAAAATATGAAATATAATACTTATACCAGCACTTCCGTCCCTTTTCATTCCGCAGTTCAAACGTATATTCAAGTTTGTGATCCTTTGTCAATGCGATATTTTTTTTAATCTGTGCAATACTTAATTTCTTTACCGCATCTTCTTTATCACGTACATATCTGCAAAGTTTTTGATTTAAAATTTTATCATATCCCTGTATTTCTTTCATATTCATATATCCGCCCTGTGCCAGCACAAGCCGTATGCTGTCGGTTGGAATATCCACAAGAAAAACATCCAGAAATACTCTTTGAATTGCATAAATACTGACATCACGGAATAATTCAAAATCTTTTAAATACTTCTGCTCTTTTTCTCTTTGCTTAGATACATCTCCACCTACGCCAATTGCACGCACCGGCTCACCCTGTTCATTAAAAAATACACGGTAAGCAATGTCCATCCATCCCCATTCTCCATTCTGATGAATGGCACGAAATGTCAGGCGCTGATTCTTCCCCTGCTGTACATTGTGATAAAATTCCAGATACGCTTCACAGTCATCCGGATGAATCAATCCAAGCTCTACAAATCCTTCCGGTACATTTTCCTCATATTCGCCAAAACCGACCTGCTGTGTTACCGCCCAGGAGCGGTATAAACGATGCGTTTTAATGTCATAGTCCCAAAACCGGAAATCTGACTGCTGCAATGCCAATTCCAACATCTTTTTCTGCATTCTGGCATCTTCTTCTGCTTTTTTTATCTGATCAATATCGGTCATAATCGTATACAGCAGAATCGAATTTTTCTGCTGTACAAAACGGGCGCGTACACTGACCCACTGATACATACCATTTTTATTCTTAATCCGGTACTCATACGACATGACACGAACCTGTTGTCTTCTTGTTTTAAAATAATTCTGCGTTGTTTTAATATCATCGGGATGGCATAATGCCAACGCATTTTCCCCGATAATCTCCATCAATTCCTTTTTCGTATAACCGGCAAGCGCCGCCGTTTCTTCCGTAATATAAACAGTCCGTATTTTGTCTGTAATTTCATAAATGGCGATTCCGCCTGAAATGGTCAGAATCAGATTGTCCCGCTCACGGATAACTTCTGCGTATTCCGCTTCGGACTGTTTTTCTTTTTCTTCATCGGTAAAAGTAACAACGACTTTTTTGTCCGTGCCGTTGTCCGGCATCATAATTTCATACCCGACACGTGTCCAGCGGCAGGATTCATCTGTCATCTTCATCCGTATCGATATTTCTGCCGATACAATTCCCCTCTCCGGCTTTTCTAAAAACTCCATGGCGGCAAAGGTTTCCTGAACGGAAACCACTTCTTTTACACGTTCTTTTCTCAGCCAGACGGTTTCCATGCCCACCCGGCTGATCCAGTACTTTTCATAACCTGCCGTATGAAAAATTTCTTTTCCATTCTGATCAAGTTCTACAACGACCGTTTTATTCAATGATACCTTCCTTTTCTATAGCATTCTATAATTTTGCTATGGCGCAGACTGTAAGCACATTGTTGTTTACCGTAAATTTTATATTCATTCCCGCAAAAGACACCCCGAATACCCTGTCCGGCGCATGAAGATATCCCGGACGGATATCCTGCTTTAAAAGACCGATAAGCCCTGCCCACTTTTCCGGCGGCACTTCTGCTTTAAGTTCCTCTGGAATCACAACCTGTAACCCGTGATCCATTACCGTATCCGCAAATCCACACACCGCATCTGCATGGCTGTCCGTATATGCCAGATACGGTTTGATATCATACACAGGAGTATGATCCATCATATCCACACCGGATACCATTAAGTACGGTGCATCTTTTCCATCCAGACAGACCTGCTCCAGCCGGACACAGGAAAGTCCGATGGGGTTTGGGCGAAACGGCGAGCGTGTTGCAAACACACCCATGCGCCGGTTGCCACCCAGCCGCGGCGGTTTGACCGTCGGACTCCAGTCATCCCGGATGCTTTCCGAAAACTGCCACAAAATCCAGAGATGGGAATATTCATCCAGCCCGCGGAATGCCTCTTTATTGCGGTATTCCGGTGCAAATTCAATTCTTCCTGTCAATTCACGGACAAGTCCGCTTTGTCTGGGTGCACCAAATTTTTCCGGGAAATCTGTTCGGACCCAGCCTATTATTTTCATCTGTTCCATTACTTCTCCGCACTCATCAGCTTTAACGGTGCCGCAAGCAGCAGCGCACCGCCGACAATATTGCCCAGTGTTACGCAAATCATGCTCTTTGCAAGTAACACCGGGTTGATGCTGCCAAACAACAGATACGCAATTGAAAATGTGCCCATATTGGCAACACAGTGTTCAAAACCGGATACAACAAATGCCATAATCACACAGAACATGACAATGAGCTTGCCGCTTTCCGACTTCATGCGCGTTCCCGTAAGGACTGCAAGACACACGCAGAAATTACACAGGACACCGCGTAAAAACAGCTGCATCGGCGGCGCTGAAAGCTTTGCCGCTAAAAAGCTGTTGTAATAATCTACTAAAATCTGATGGGATGCACCGCTTTTCACAAATAAAAAGCTTAAAAAAAACGCACCCACAAAATTGCCGATGTAGCTGACCAGCCACACCTTTAAAACCTGTTCCCATGTACAGGTTCCGGCATATGCGCCCATTGCCATTGTCATGTTATTGCCGGTAAAAAGTTCACCACCGATAAAAACAATCAGCACAATCGCAATTGAGAACAAAAATGCTCCTAAAAGCTTGCCAAACTGCGGATAGGTTGAATACAGCACCGCAGCGGATACGTTGGATAAAATCGTTGCAACGACAATAAAAAAGCCTGCCATAATTGCACGGATAAAAAACTTTACAGGATAGTGTTCACAGATGTCTGCCTTTCCATGTGCGGCACCTGCCATTGTTTCCACATCTTTTGTCAACATTTCTTCTTCCTCTTTTTCTATCCGTATTTACGCTAAAACTTTCTGAATCTTATCACGCATCTGTGCTTCGCCCATCACATGAACGATAGACCATAAATCCGGTGTATTGGCTTTTCCGGTTACTGCAATACGGATAACTTCCGCAATATCGGATACATTGCCCTTGAAAGCTTCAGGATTTGCCTTGTATGCTTTCATATCGGAAGCGTAGCCGTGCTTGTCCGCAATCGCCTTTAACTTGTTAAACCATTCGGAATTGTCGTCTTCATGGTTATACATGGAAAGATACTCGTTCAGAATCGTCTTGACATCTTCCATATCCATGCGGAATTCATCTTTTTCCTGTGTATCTTCCATATCAAAGAAATAGCCGATCATTTCAAAAATCTGCTTTGCATACATGAAATCTTTTCTTCTGCGTTTCATGCCGATACCCATGTACAGGCGCAGGATTCCAAGCATTTTTTCCTTATCGGCAAACCAGATGTTCTTCTTTTCCGGTTCATTTTCCTCTGCCCAGTCATATAAGAAGTCATAAAGCTCGTCCTCTGAAAGCTTTGATAACTCATTTTTACAGATATTATGTAACTTATCCTTATCAAATAATGCGCCGGATGTACTCATCTTATCCAGTGAGAACGGGAATTCGTTGATATCCTTGTCCGGGAACTTTTCATGCCATTCTTCAAAGTTGGAATTGAGCAGTGTCATCAGATAAACCTTCATCGTATACGGATGATAACCGTCTTTTCTGTAGTAATCAAGTGACAGTTCAGGGTCTTTTCTCTTGGATAACTTTCTCTTTCCGCCTGTTTCTTCATCAAACTTCATTAAATGTGCCGTATGGGCATACTTTGGCATCTTAAAGCCCAATACATGGAACAGTTCATAGTGAATCGGTGCTGATGCAAGCCATTCGCCGCCACGGACAACAACCGTTGTACGCATTAAATGGTCATCAATCGCATGGGCAAAATGATAGGTTGGAATCCCGTCTTTCTTTAATAAGACAATATCGTGAATATTTTCAGGAAGCTTTACTTCGCCCTTAATTTCATCGACAAATACAATTTCCTTATCCGGACTTCCCTGTGAACGAAGTCTTAATACATACGGCTTTCCGGCTTTGATATTGGCTTCGATTTCTTCATCGCTTAAATTGCGGCAGGTTGCATACTTTCCGTAATAACCGGTCAGTTCTTTCGCTTCTTCCTGCTGCTTTCTGACTTCTTCCAGTTCCTCTTCCGTACAGAAGCAAGGATACGCCAGTCCTCGTTCTACAAGGCTTTTTGCATAGACATGATAAATATCTACACGCTGTGTCTGATAATACGGACCGTAGGCATTGCGCTCGTCATCGTCTGGGTAGCCTGCACCCTCATCAAATTCAATATTAAAATAACGCAGTACATTGATAACGGTATCAACCGCACCTTCTACCGTTCTTTTGGCATCTGTATCTTCAATTCTTAAATAAAACTTACCACCGTTTCTATGTGCAAGACGTTCATCCGTCAATGCACTATAGAGATTTCCCAGATGAATAAATCCCGTCGGACTCGGTGCGAGTCTTGTTACCTCCGCTTTATTTGGCAGTTTTCTATAAGGGTACTTCTCCTCATAGTATTCCGGTGTTTTGGTTACATCGGGAAATAATAATTCAGCAAGTTTTTGATTATCCATTTTTTCCTCCATTATGCTAAAATACATCTTTTTTCACACTTATATAGTTTATTGCATTTAATGTAAAAAATCAAGTTTATTCCAGCATACTGTTCATTCTCTCCATCTTTTCTTCTGCTTCGTAAATCAGACGGCTGCATTCGGTTAATTCCTCTCTGAATTCCGAATAATCCCCCTGATATTCGCCTTTGCTGTTAATCGCTTTATAGCTGATATCATGTTCTAAGCTTGCCCACAAATCCATAGCCATTGTCCGGATCTGAATCTCAACCGGAACCATCTGCTTTTTATTCATAAAAAAGACCGGCACACGGATAATCAGATGATAACTGCGTTAGCCGTTTTCCTTCGGATGTTCGATATAATCTTTGACTTTCATAACTTCAATGTCGTCCTGCGCCAGAATTCTGTCACGTATAAAATATACATCTTTAATATACGGACAGACAATTCTTACACCCGCGATGTCGTAAATGTTATTGCACGCCGCACCAATCGTCAAATCCAGATTTTTCTTCTGTAATTTTCCCAGAATACTGCCCGCAGATTTCAAACGGGTATCAATATGATGCACCGGACAGCGCACATTTTTATAGCGCGACTCATCTTTGATAATTTCAATCCGCGCCGTTGTCACATTCATTGCCGCATTGTACATTCTTAAAATCGGCTCGATGACTTTCCGGAATTCTTCCGAAATATCTGCCACGCGCACCATACTACCGTTATAGACCAGACCGGTTTCGATTTCTTCTATAGTCAGTGCATCGTTTTGCACCACCTCAAGCTGGGTCGGCTCTATCCGCTGTGTTTCTATATTTTCTATGTTTTTTGTAACATCTGTCTGTACTTCTTTTTCCATATCCTTCACCGCTTTGTATGTAGTTTATATGGTAAGTATAACACCGGGGGGTATAAAATACTATTAAAAGGGGGTTAATATTGATAAAACTTTTAAACAAATAATTGACAAATACACTTTATATACCTGATACATGCTTTGCGCAGTTATACCGTCCGGTTAAAAATGTGTCAATACTCATTAAAATATTTTCATGCTAAAAATCATATAACAGGCAATATGTCAGCGAATTCAGCCATGTTTTTTCATTTTTCCGATACACTGATAAAGAATTGACAACACAGGAATTAACAGTCACTTTTTCAAATCCGGTATCCGTCTTTTGATAAAAATGCCCGGTCTGGCTGATAACATAATAATCCTGTCCTGTCTTTCCCAGATAAATCATGACATGTCCAGGAAAGCCCAGTACCGCACCCGGACGCAGACGGGTCAGAATCTGCTCTTTTTCTTCTTTGGAATACGATGTCAAATCCATAAAAATATCCAGTCCCTTAAGACTTTGCAGCCCCGTTGTGTCTTTGGGCAGGCAGATACCAAAGCACGCAAAAATATCGTGTACCATCATGGAGCAATCCCTCGAGTCCAGACTGCCGCCCCAGCCATAGACTTCACCCAGCATTGAAAAAGTCAGTTTCAGAATATTTTCTGCCGTGCACGGTAAAAAGCCGCAAACCGCTCCCGCCGCCTGTGTCAGCTGTATCGCTCTTTCTTCATACTGACCGTTTTGATTTTTTACCGGAAATAATGCGGCAATATTTCCATTATAGGGAATTCCCGCAAATTCTTTTTCATTACATTTTTTCAATATTGTTCCCATATAAAGCGGTATCTGTGATACACACTTATCTTTTGGATTACACTCTGTCCTCCAGCGGCTTGCCGTAATCACATAAAAATCCGGTTGTCGTCCATTTCTTTGCTGTATGTCACAGTCACTGCCACCGCAATCCGCAATACAGTCTTTGCGTACCCAGCCTGCGGCATTACGTGCATACAAATAGTACCATTCTTTACACAAGCTTTCGCGCACAATCACTACCGGCTCATTGGGCAATAACACCGTAATTTGATTGTCCCCATCTTTTTCTGTCCAATCACACGGACTTTCCTGCCATGCACACAGCTTCTTTTTTACATCTGCACGGCTGATACAGATTCCCGGCCAAACCGCGGGTGAATATTCTTTTACTATTTCTTTAATATCAAACATATCTCCCGTTTCAAGACACCTGCAATAAATCTGCCGATTTAACCGCTCTATTTCTTCCTTCGTGTAAATCAGCCGGTCTTTTTCCTGCATTTTGTCAAGCCAGTACATCACATCTGTTATTGACATGTTTATTCGTTCATCTGTACCCTGTTTATCTGCAATCTGCACTATACCCATCTGCTCATTTTTACAATCTGCCATAAAAAAATCCTCCCATGCGTCTGACAGCGTTTCATCTGTTTTAACGTATGGGAGGATTTTTATTTTTATGTCTGTTTTACTGTTTTGTTTCCTTCCCAGCCCCATAAGCCACATTCTTTTCACGAATCTGGGATACGAGCTGGCGTCTGTACGCGCGACACCCGAATTCGTTCCAGTATTTTTTCTGTTCCAACTTGATAACTTCAAAGCGCGTTTCCAGAATATCGGATTTGTAGCTGGTCTGCGGTGCTTCGCCCGGATAAAATACCGTAATTGAATCTTCATATCCCGCATGAAGTCCGTATTTATGAGCAAAAGCTTCTGATTCCGCTTTCTCTACAAACATAATGTGCGCATAATAGCCAACCAGATAAGAAAAATAATCCACGTCAAATTTTTCCGTCCATTCCTTGTCTGCTGCCATAAAGACAATCACCGGAAACTTTCTGTCCGGATTGGCAATCAGGCTGTCCATTTCCGCCGCATTTTCCGTATCAACATGATGAACACTCTCGCGGAGCCGTACCACATCACAGATTCCGATATTGTCCGCAATTTCACCATAAAAATTCGGTCTGGAAAATAAAATATTTTCATTATCCCGGTACCGTTCCTTTGGCTCTGCATATTCATTCAGCACCGTAAAAAGCAGTCCTTTTTCGTCTTTTTTGACAACCGCCTCTGAAATCCAGATACGGGAAGATATTCTAGTATCAAAATGCGTGGTATATTCTTTAAAATAGCATTTTTCCTCATCATAGTCAACCAGCACACTGTATCCCGGCGTACTGCCGCTGTAACCGGCAACCTGCTCCGGTATATCAGAAAAGACCTCATTAAAGCGGGACTTTACCCATGAATAAATGTATCCTGCCGCCTTGCGGAACGCGTCTTCTGTCTTTAAATTAGCCGTTTCTATGTATGTCTGTGCCTGAAAAACTTTATATCTTCCCAGTGTCTTAAACGGTTCAAAACGCTTGCGCCTGCCGCTGTTTTCCGTTTCCTGATGAGCTGCCCTGTCGCGCTTTGCAAAAACTTCCTTCAACCGCTCATCATTCGGGCCGATCTGATTGACAATACGGATAATATTATTAACATTTAACTGCACACCCTTATCCGATGTATTATTCCAAAGCTGTGCAATTGTTTTTCCGCGGTCAAAACGGTAAAACTGCTTTGCAAGCTCCGTATCTCTGTTTAAAATTTCTTCAATTTCAGGATACATCGGCGTATTGTCCAGTTTCAGCCTGTAATGGCATCGTATCATGTCGCACCACAGCTTATCCTTATAGTGCTGGTGTCCCAGATCCTCTAGCAGCTGTACAATAGAATCATCGCACAGCTCCAGTGTTGCCAGAATACTGTTCATCTTGCGTGCCAGCGCTTCATTACCGATACCGAATGCCGAACCTTTATAGCGCAGATCATGTTCAATCTCGTGCCACCCTTCAAAGGAGTTGGTTCTGACCTGTACTTCAAAAGTACTGTCAACATAATCTGCCAGTGACGGATTGACAATCGTCTTGCTTAAATATGCCGGCAGCTTAAAAATTCCGTTGACCTTCATTGCCTTAAACTCATATTCATTGTTTTCCGTGGTTTCCCACTTGCCGGGCTCGACAAACAGCGTATCCAGCAGCCTCATACAGATTTCCAGATCATCACTGAAATACAGCATAATCCGGATTCCGATTAAATCCTGCATTTTCTTATCTTCGTTTTCCGTGCCTTTCCGCCGGTAATCCTTAAATATCAGCTTGTTGACCATCGAATCTACCGCTTTAACACGATATGCCACTCTGTAATAAAACCCCGCCTTTTGTAACTTTTCTTCCAGAATACTCAGCAAATCTACTTTCACAATATCAGGTACAACAATTTTTTCAACATTTTCTTTGGTAAACAGCGGGTTTATTTTCTTATTATCCATACTAATCCCCATTCCACAGGCATTTTAATACCGGAGGAGTCGCAAACCGAATTTATTCAGTTCTGCGATAAAAAGCGGCTTTATGGTGCCTGCGACACAAAGCACAACGTCAAGTTACACGCCCCCGTTTATTTATAACGAATATTTTACACCAAAATCGCATCGGTTTCCGGAACAATTGTCAGATCACGATAATTACACGAATCATTTAGGTCTATTTCTTCCCCATCCCACAGCCTGATTAACGGCCGCAGCGGATTCCATTTATTTGCCGCCACAATGCCTTCTCTGCCGTCTGAGAGCATCACTTCCGTCCCGGACGGATAGATTGCCACAGACTGAATAAACGCCTCTACCACATCTCTGTCAAAAAATCTGCCGCATCCGCCCATCAGATACTCAACTGCTTCCGAACGTGCATAAGGTACTTTATACGGTCTTTTGGATGTCAGTGCATCAAACACATCCGCTACGTGAATGATTTTTGCATAAATGTAAATATCATCACCTACGAATCCATTCGGATACCCGCTGCCGTCTTCATTTTCATGATGGGACAGAATCCCGGCACGGATTGTTGAACTAATATCCATGCGCTGCCGCAGAAAATCAAAAGCTATCTGCGGATGCTGCCTGATATGTTCGTACTCACTCTCCGTTAACGGTCCGGGCTTATTTAAAATTTCCGGATTTAACATCAGTTTACCAATATCATGCAGCATGGCGGAAATACTGACCTCTTTTAATTTTTTCTTATTAAACCCTAAATTGAGCGCAATGACTGTACTCATGACCGCCACATTGACAGAATGACGGTACGTATAATCATCAAACATTCTTAAATCAATCATATCCAGACGGATTGGCGGCCGTGACAGAATCTGTTCCACAATCCGTTCCGCAACTTTCATGCAGGCATCCAGATCACCACGCTGCAAGGCTTCTACCCCTTCATTGCGCAGTTCCTGTGTAACGATATCCTGTACTTCAATGTCTTTTGCCAGTTCATCTTCCACATAAAAACCCGGCAGTCCCCGCGCTTTTAATTTTCTGATATAATCCCTGGTCATAATGGTACCTGTTGCCAGCAGTACTCTGTTAATACTGTCATATATGGGCATTGCCAGTACCATGTTATCCTTTGCCTTTTCTATCGCAACATAACGCATAAACTATAAACTTCCCCCTTGTATCTTTTAAAACGTATATGTAATCCGCGCCTTTAGCAGCTGTTTTATATCCTCTGTTGTAAATGATGCTTCTGCCGCATGGTACAGAAATTCTTTTATCTGCGTATCCCCAAATGCAAATGTATCTGCAAGCAGCTGATATTCGTGCTGTATGCAGGTATCCGATACCGTCATATTATCGGTGTTAATTGTCACTGCCACTCCAGCATCCATTAACTGACGGATGGGATACTGTCCAATGGAATCGACAACTTTCGTATTTAAGTTACTGGTCGGACATAATTCCAGTGTAATGTGATGTTCTTTTAACAGTTCCATCGTTTCCGCATCATATGCGGCACGAATTCCGTGTCCGATACGCGCAGCACCCATTGCCACTGCTGCACGGATACTCTCTGTACCTGCTGCCTCACCTGCATGAATCGTAACCGGTATGCGTAACTGCTTTGCATAGGCAAATAAATCCGCATACTGCTCTGTCGGATACAATGCCTCCGCTCCGGCAAGGTCTACTGCACACACACCGCTTCCCAGATGTCTTGCAGCTTCTTCAACCGTAATTTTATTTTGCTGTCCATTGTCACTGCCACGCATACAGCATAAAATAATACCCGCGTGAATACTCTCCGGCTTCACACCTGCCACACTGTAAAGCCCCGCTTTCACTGCTTCAATCACTTCATTCTGACTCATCCCTTTCTGTGTATGAAGCTGTGGTGCGAAACGGACCTCACAATACTGCACACCCTGCCCTTCTAATTCAGTCAGCAGATCGTGCATACATTTTTCAAGTGCCTCCGGTGTCTGCATCAGCGTCAGCGGAAATTCAAACTTTGTCAGATACTCATTCAAATCCCGGCAGCCTGCAGGCACGGAGAGTTTTTTCTTTAATTCCCCGTCTGTCATCTGCAGTGTGATTCCTTGCTGCTCTGCCAGTTCCTTTACCGTATGCAATGGCAGAGAGCCGTCTAAATGCAGATGCAAATCTATTAAACAGTTTAAATTTTGTATATTCATCTTTATAATTTACCATTTTTTTATCATAAAAACAATTCCTTCCGCCCATAAAATTGTAAATATCATTATAAATTTGCCTATTTGTTGTTTTTATGATATACTAATAACATCAAATTAATCGGTTTTTAAATGGAGAAATTATTATGGCAATACATGAATCTGCGGAAAATTATCTTGAAACTATTTTAATGCTCAGCAAGGAACGTCCTGTTGTGCGTGCTGTTGATATTGCAAATGAACTGGACTTTAAAAAATCCAGTGTCAGCATTGCAATGAAAAATTTAAGAGAGGCGAATCACATCACGGTCACAAAAGAAGGCTACATTTACCTGACAGAATCCGGTCAGAAAATCGCCGAAACCATTTATGAACGCCATCAGTTATTATCTTCGTGGCTGACAACACTGGGTGTTGACCCAAAGGTTGCGGAAGATGATGCCTGCAGGATTGAACACGTTATCAGTCCGGAAAGCTTTGAAGCGATTAAAAAGCATGTCAACCGGCATTAGACTTTTAATTTTTTATTACAAATAACAAAACAGGCATACATGTCAGAAAACGTAATGCTCTTGACATATATGCCTGTCTTTTTTATGCTTTTTATTCTATCTATTTTTATCCAGCCTGCATTTATCCTGCATTTTATTTTGCGTAATCCTTGTAATCGGCAGTATGCAGGATTTCTTCGGCATGTGCAATCTCCTCTTTTGTCGGCGGCATTACATCGCCAAGTTCGTATGGAATTCCTAAGTTTTCCCACTTAAATACACCCAGTGTATGATATGGCAGGGGTTTAAAAAGATCTACCCTCTTAATTTAATGA
>OAUQ01000634.1_pt1 | contig 12965 bp, 7 predicted proteins | sample 1476151 | NCBI WGS metagenome assembly OAUQ01 (sample SAMEA2580008, study PRJEB22360) | human gut metagenome | biome: human gut; feature: human-associated habitat; material: faeces | place: Denmark | collected 2008/2010 | reverse complement strand
ACGGGAATGAGGCATCAGTGTCCTGCGTGCCGGCTGCTACGTTCGTAATCTGGCGGGTGACTGCCGCACTCGTCGGATCTGCCGCTTTACCGACAGAAACAGCAGCGGCTGTCGCTTTCCACGTGCCTGTCGTATCATTGGCATGATCACCGGCAGCCGGGTCATAGCCTGCGGCGCCCTTGTCGACAGAGGCAATCGAATCCGCACCGAGCGCTACGCCGCCGTCTTTTTCCACATCCGTATTGTAGCCGAGCATCACCGCATTGCTTATGTTCGCCGTATGCGATTTAATCGGTACATTTTCCGTCACCTTATATTTCTTTTCAAGAATAACATTGCCCGAAACATCTTTCATCGTATACGTTTTCTCCACAGTCTTCTTTTCCGTCGCCATGGATCCAAGGATTACATTATTTTTGCCGCCGTCCATATGGTGATAATCCCCAATCACTACATCAGCAGTACCATCGGATATATTATTCCCTGTCCCCATCATAGACATACGTTCCACATTCCTGCCTGTATTTCCATATCCGTTGATCGTATTATTGATGCTGGGTGTATTTGCTGTACCTGTAAGGATATTCCCGGAGCCGATGATCTGAGAATGGACAGCATAATCTGAAGTATTTCCGTTCCCCATGGTGACCACAGAGCCGCCGCCGGTCGACATGGCCAGTCCCATCGCTTTCCTGATCTCATCATGGCCCAGCGGTCCTTCTCCTATAGCATACTTCTGTCCTCCTCCAAGTATGGCATCGCTCCAATGCTCATTCATACTGTTTCCATCTTCATCGGTCGGCGCCGTCCCGAAAGAATGTGTAACGCTATTGCCCGCGCCGAAAACGAGTGCCCCATTGGCGCCTTCTGTTTTGTTCAGGGTACCGACGACAGTGTTTGCCATCCCATCATTCTGGTCCGCCTTATTTGACGCTACGGTATTAAGACCGCCATAGACAGAAGCCAGATAGCCGTCATGGCCGGAGCCTGCCTCCACAATGGATTTGATCCCTGTCACGGTCTCCTGCCAGCCATAAGCTTTTGCCCCATGGCCAAGAGCCACATTCATTCCGCCGCCGTCTCTGGTCCCGCTCTGGGCATGATACCCGACAACGACACTGGCATGTTTCTGCTGGATATCGGAATCGGCCTTTTCTTCCGGTGTCATGGAACCGATAACGACGGATTCTCTAATCGCCCCAACTTTCTGGTTATCCCCAATCACGATACCCGCGCCGGGATTGACCATTTCGTTATTATTCCCGATGACGGTCAGGCTCTCATACCCTTTCATATAGGTACTGTTGCCTTTAATTTTGTTTCCTTTGCCGATGACAAGGTCGGACACATTCTTTGTCCTTTCTTCCTGCTTCCCGGAAACCGTACCGGCATTTCTATCGGTAATCTTATTGCTGTCCCCGATGACGGTCTGACTCTTGCTGTTTTCAATGGTATTCTCGGAGCCAATCACGGACACGTGTTCGGCCTTGGTTACAGTATTTCTATAACCGTTCAGTAAATTGTAAGCAGCCTTCTGCGCGGCGGTTCCTTCCAGAGTATTTCCCACCCCGATCAGCTGGGAGCGGTATGCGTAGTCTGCTTTATTTCCGCCGCCGACAGCAAGGACAGCGCCGCCGGAATCATTTCTCCGTATCCCCTCTCTGAGTTTTTCCGCCAATTCTTTGGGGCTATTAGTCAAAAGTGACATGGGATCCGCTATATTGTCCACTGAATTGGTCACTTCATTGCCCGCACCGAAAACCAAGGTACCGTTCGCGTTGTGGGTCCGATTGGCAGTCCCTACGACCGCATTGGCGATTCCCGATACACTGCTGCCTGACGTTTTTGATTCAATGCTGTTAAAGGATCCGTTGATGACCGCCCCGAAATTCTGGGCAGCAAATCCCTGGTTCGTATTTCCGTCATACGCATTCGTCATGATGGAGTAGGCGCCGGTCGTCGTCGCAAACGCACCGGCAGAATAACTGTTCAGTCCGACGGTGGTCGCGCCTACCAAGACGGACAGTTTACGCTTTTCATTATCCGTATTGGAATTTACCGTGGTATCTCCCAAGGCGCCGACATACTTATGGTCGCCGATCATCAGACTGCCGCTGCGGGCATAAGTATTCTGCCCAATGGCAATCCCTGCCGGCAGTAAATGGTCTGTACGGGAAGGATCCGTCGAATGCATCCCGAAACGGAATATTTTGTCCTGCGTTCCCCACATGTTTTCTACAAAAGCATTCTTGCCGATGGCAATACTGCCTTCCTGCATAACATAATCATCAATCTGAGCGTGATCGCCTATCGCAATGGCACCGTTTTTCGTACTGTTATTTCTTAAATCAATATCATTCCCGATTTTAATATTTTGGTTGCCCGGTTCTACAAACGTATTGACCCCGTCAAGCGCCGCAGATACAGGGCTTACAGAAATCCCTGTCAATAAAAAAGCCGCCAAAACTGCTGCCAGCGTGTTTTTAGAGACTCTCACCCTCCCACTTTTTCTCGCTGTGCCCGCAATTTCTGAAACGACGACATAACTGTTCTTCACTCGACTCCAAATGACTTTGTAGATGTGATTCATGTTTTCCTCCCATAAAAAACAATTTAATTTAGAAACGCAATAAAAAGAAGCACCATCCCCATGCTGCCGATACTGCTTTTACATCACCTCTCCCCATAACACTTCATTTGCCTGAAAAGCAGGATACAGAATCCGTAAACAGGAAAATTCCTACCTATTTCTCCCGCTTTCCTTTCAACACTTATTTTATTAAACAACCTCTGTTCTCATTATAACAAAATATTTATCTTATTTCTATATAATATATACTGTTTTACGAATACCTTTATTCACACTGCTTTCTCATCCACGGCCTCAATGTCTCCCGCTGTCATTCAGCACTTCTAGCTGACAGCTCGCAGCTAACGGCTTACAGCTCACAGCTGATAGCTTTTATCTTCTTACCGCTTTCCTCACCACAGTAACAGATTCTTCGCTGGCGCTCAGAATGACGTTTAATGTTCTCTGTCATTATGATGCTTAGCGTCCCTCCGTCATTATGATGCCTTACCGTATCCCGTCATTCTGAACGGTGGCAAGAATGCCTTGTAGGAAAACGGGAAACAAAACGATGAATCGGAGTGAAGAATCTATTACTCGGATGACATCTTACCGTCTTCCTCACTACGGCAGCAGTCCTTCACATTCGCTTCGGATAACGATTAACGTTCTTCGTCATTATGACACTTTCCGTTTCCCTCATTATGCAGCAGATCCTTTGCTGTTGTTTCGTATGACACCTAATGGAAATCATATGCTTCGGCTTTTAACTTACAGCTAACAGCTTATAGCTGACAGCTCGCAGCTGATAGCTTTTATCTTCTTACCGCTTTTCCTCATTACGGTAATAGATCCTTCACATTCGCTTCGGATGACGTTTAACGTTTCCCTCACTACAACAGCAAATCCCTTGCCGTTGTTTCGTATGACACCTAACGGAAATCATATGCTTCGGCTTTTAACTTACAACTAACAGCTGACAGCTCACAGCTCACAGCTCACAGCTCGCAGCTAACGGCTAACAGCTATTACCCTTTTTGCCGGCCGCTCCTGTCATCTGATATCTGATTTGTTTGTAGGTGGCGATGGCTTTTTCAAATTCCGCTTTTACAGCGGCAGGCAAATTGTCAGACACGGTTTCGCCTTTCACCATCTTTTCCAAATCCCTGTCGGCACAGATGCTTCCCGCCGGCAGGTCCGCTTCTTTGGCAAGCCGCGCTCTTACTTTTTTCAGATAGAGGAAAAACGCTCTTGTTTCTATGTCTATGGACGCCGTCTGTCCGGCCTGAATCGTTTCCTTTCGTACCGCTGTGATTTTCCCTTTCCGTCCGCGGACGGGTTTTGCCGTTTTGGGAATGACATGTTCTCTCTTTTCCGGCATTTTACTTTCTGTTTTTGGGGAAATACGGCTCCGTTCCGGATGGAGGGCCTGCAAAAAGACCTCTGTGTATTTGTCCGCTTTTTTCGGGCCGATACCTTTCACACCGCGGAATTCCTCTTCGGTTGCCGGACGGGTTTCTGCGACCCGCCGGAGGACTGTATCGGAAAGAATTTGTGATGTCGACAGATTTTCTTTTTTTGCCAAAGAGCGGCGGAGCCGTTCGAGTTTCTCATATATGTTTTTTTCTTCTCTCTTGTTTTTTCCCCTTATTTCTTCCGCTCCGCTGAATTCTCCAAGCGCCGCAAGGAAACGTTCTCCATACTTCTTTAATTTGAAAGCGCCAATGCCGTGGACTTCCGCCATTTCTTCTTCTGTCCGCGGGAGGCGGGAGACCATATCTTCCAGGGTGACATCGGAGAATACGACGAAGGGCGGGACGCGTTCTTCCCGGGCAATGGCAAGGCGGAGTCCGCGGAGTTTTTCAAAGATACCGCTTTCCGTTTCTGAAAGGATGGCTTTCTTTTCCACCGCCACAGACGCCATGACGTCTTCCGCACCGAAAGCAAAACCCAGTACCGGCGCTTTTCTTTCGAGAACAATTTCCGCTTTTTCCGTAAGATGCAGCAGGGGAGATTCGCCGCCGTCACGTTTGAGGTAACCGTCAGCGATGAGGAAATGGATGGCGGTTCTCAAATGTTTGATTTTCGCAAAGGACAGTCTGCCGTAGGTGGGAAGGCTGTCCAGGTTCCGTTCCCTGATCATTTTTGTGCGGCTTCCTTTAAGGATATCCGCCACCACGCCGGCGCCGTACCGTTCCTTGAGAGATCTGACGGTTCGGAAAATGAGAACCGCCTCGTCGGTGATGTCCACCTTTCCTCTTCCGCCTTCGCAGTTTCCGCAGCGGCCGCAGGTCTCATCAGCAGTCTCGCCGAAGTAATTTAAGATGTAATTCCGCAGGCAGCCTGTGGTGCTGCAATAGCCGTCCATGGCATAAAGGCGGTCGTAGTCCATCTGTTTCTGGCCGTCCGTCTGGGTTCCCGATTCGATGAGGTACCGCTGTATGCCCACGTCCTGCCCGCTGTAAAGGAGGATGCATTCCGCTTTTGCTCCGTCACGTCCTGCCCGCCCCGCTTCCTGATAGTAGGCTTCCATGCTTTTGGGCATCTGGTAGTGGAGAACGTAGCGCACGTTGCTCTTGTCGATGCCCATGCCGAAAGCGTTTGTCGCCACCATGACATGGATGCGGTCGAAGGAAAAATCTTCCTGCTCTTTCTTCCGCGCGTTATCTTCCATGCCGGCGTGATACCGCCCCGCTTTTATTTTCCGGCTTGCAAGCATTTCATAAATTTCGTCCACTGCTTTCCTGGTGGCGCAGTAAATGATGCCGCTTTCTTTTCCGTGGTTCTGCACATAGCGGAGAATGAAATCTTTCCGGTCCGCGCCGTGGATGACACGGAAGGACAGGTTCGGCCGGTCCAATCCCGTACGGAAAACGGCTGCTTTCCCCAGGCCGAGGCTTCGTTTCATATCTTCTTCCACCAAGGAGGTCGCCGTAGCGGTGAAAGCGGTGACTACGGGTTTTGCAGGAAGCGTATCGATAAAGGTTTTTATTTTCCGGTAACTTGGACGGAAATCATGGCCCCACTGGGAAACGCAGTGTGCTTCGTCAATGACGACCATGGACAGGGGTACTTTGGACAGGCAGTCGGTGAAATAGGTGGGTTCCAGTTTTTCCGGCGCCATGTAAAGCAGCTTCAGACGCCCCCGGAACAAATCGCGGAGCCGCTCGATAGATTCGTCAAAAGGCACGGTGGAGTTTACATAGGACGCGGAAATCCCCTGCTCTGCAAGCGCTTCCACCTGGTCTTTCATGAGAGAAATCAAAGGAGAAATAATAATCGTACCGTGGGGAAAGAGGAGGGCGGGAATCTGGAAGCAGACCGACTTTCCCGCACCGGTGGGCATGACAGCCAGCACATCCCTGCCCGACAGAATGGTTTTGATGACATCTTCCTGCATAGGCCGGAATGTATCATAACCGAAATATTTTTTTAAAAGTTCCGCCGGTTCCATCGTTTCCTCCTTTCTTCAAATACTTTTTTATTATACCAGTTATTTCCCCCAAAGCGGCAAAATAAAAAGGACCGCAGCGGTCCCTTTGTTTCTTTATTTCAAAGCATATCTTTCTTCCACAGCACCAGCGCCGACACGAGGGTCAGCACGAGACCGAGAAGAGTAACCGCGGCAAATCCGATCTCGCTTGATTCCCACGGCACGGGCACATTGATCCCCCAGAGGCTGAATATCAAAGTGGGCACGGCAAGAAGGATCGTCACCGAGGTGAGGAATTTCATAATCTGCGACAGACGGTTGGAAATAATCGAGGAGAAGGAGTCCATCATGGACATCAGGATGTTCGTGTAGATTTCCACCATTTCCAAAGCCTGCTTATTTTCGATGATGACGTCTTCCAGAAGGTCCTCATCTTCTTCATACATTTTCAGGAGTGTATGGATGGGGCTGTTGCGAAGACGCATGAGGCGCTCCATGACGTTTTCATTCGCATGAAGGGCGAAGTTGAAGTAGGTCAGAGATTTCTGCAGTTCCAGCATACGGAAGAGTTCTTTGTTCTGCAAAGATTTCCGCACCTGCGTTTCTATGCCGTCCGTCTTTTTATAAATCTGCTGCAGGAAGTACAGGAAGGACGACGATGCGGTAGACAGTATCTGGAAAAGGAATCTTGTCTTTTTATAGGTTTGGAAAGAGGCGTAATTATTATTTATAAACTTCTGGATCACCGTATTATTTTCAAGACACACGGTAACGAATACCTTATCCGTGATAAAAATCCCCAGCGGCAGCGCATCGTAAGCATCTGTCTCCAGGACGACAGGCGTATTTACGACAACGAAAATAAAATCGTCTTCCAGTTCCACGTGGGAACGTTCTTCACGGTCAAGAGCGGTCTGGAGGGAATCGACGGGGATGCCGGTAAGGGCATTCAGCTTTTCCAGCTCCGCCGCATCGGGAGCCGCGCAATTGATCCACGACCCTTTTTCCATTTCCTCAAAAGCGACGGGACAAAGTCTGTGGTTTTCATCATGTTTATAAGCGGTAAGCATCGGACTCCCTCCTTTCCATATAAAAGGAAATACCGTCTTCCCCTGTATTTCCATAATAATCCTACCCTCTAATATAGTGATAAAGGGGAAATATGTCAATCAGAAAGTAAGGAACTCTTTTCATCCATCATAAAAGCGCACAGGTCCGGCCCGCACGCTTTTACCTTTTCTTTCAAATTTCTTTTAGGCCTGTTCTTTCTTTCCGGTCACCAGCATCTGGACGATACCGACAGCAAATCCCACCGCAAAGAAACAGATCCAGCCCATGCTGTATTCCGCCAGCGGAAGAGCCGCGAGCATCGGTTCCACGGCACCCAGCTTCAGACCGAACCCGTGAAGCCCGTCACAAAGAGCGGGCACAGCGGTAAAAAGCGTCGTCCATACATATACGCAGCGGCGGCCGTTAAAGAAGTGATCCATGAATGCCAGCGCAATCAGGGATATAGACAGCGGGTACAGGAAGAGCAGTACGGGAACCGCATTCTTAATGATTGTCGTCAGACCGAAAAGCGCTACAAAGAAGCAGACAATGACCATAATGGTAACAAAAGTTTTTGAAGAAATTTTCGGCATCAGCAGATTAAAATAAGCTGCGCAGGAAGCCGCCAGACCGACACTGGTCGTCAGGCAGGCAAAGATAACGATCACGCCCAGAATACCTCCGCCGGCGGCACCAAAGTAGTGGAGCGCCGTTTTTACGAGGACGGGAGCGCCGTTTTCCTGCACACCGATGAGGGATACGGAACTGGCGCCGATATAGCAGAGCGCCGCATAAATAACCGCCATGAAAAATGTGGAAATCAGACCGGACCGGAGCGTGTCTTTCGTAATCTGCGCTTCGGAGACCGCGCCGTACATCTTGACCGATTCCACCACGATAATGCCGAAAACAAGAGCGGCAAGGCCGTCCATCGTATTATATCCGTCAACGATTCCCTGCCCGAGAGCTTTCACACCGGTGTCATAAGCTGCCGGTGCCTGCCAGCTTCCCATGGGCGAGGCAATGGCACTGATAATCAAAAGGAAAAGGAATACCAGAAGGACGGGAGTCATGAACTTGCCGACCCGGGCCACCAGTTTGGACGGTGAAATCGCAAGCCACCAGGTAATGATAAAAAACACCGCGGCAAAAACATAAAGCCCCATGCTCCGCATTTCAGGAGGCAGGTACTGCGCCACAGCAATCTCATAAGCCACCGTCGCCGTACGGGGAGCCGCAAAAAACGGTCCGATGGTCAGGTACAGCGCCGTGCAGAAGAAAATGCTGTACGCCGGATGAATACGCCCCGCCAGTTCACGGAGATTCACACCGGAGTAGCAAATGGCAAGAACACCCAAAAGCGGAAGACCTACGCCTGTGATCAAAAAGCCGATTGTCGCGGGAATCGTATTTACCCCCGCATTCTGCCCCATGAAGACCGGAAATATCAAATTTCCCGCCCCGAAAAATAATGCGAACAGCATGAGCCCGATCGCGATGAATGCGTTGTTCGTCTTTTCCCCCATAGAAATCTTCCTTTCTGCTATACTCCAAAACACCCGGGAATTGCAACCGCTCCCTCAAGTAGATATGCACTTTGTGTGCTATGTACGCAACATTATATCACACTTTCCGCTAATTATTAACCACTTTTTTCAATATTTCTCCGCCTGCTTTCCGGCGGCCGCTCTTCCGTAAGAGACATGCTTTTCCTTGACCGTCCTGTTTTTCAAGATTATGATAAACATATATTATATAAGGAATAATAAAGGAGAATCCCTATGAACATAAAAGAAGAAGCGGCAAAAATGAAACTGGCGTCGCCCCTGATGGCCTCCGCATCCGCGGAAAAAAGAAATTCCGCGCTCCTTCACATGATTGAAAATCTGGAAGCAGGAAAAGAAAAAATATTTGCCGCCAACGGGATCGATCTTGCCGCGGCAAAAGCATCCGGACTCGCTCCTGCCCTCATGAAACGGCTGGCATTTGATGAAGGGAAACTGGCGGACAGCATCAGCGGCATCCGGCAGATCATTTCCCTTCCCGATCCCGTGGGAAAAGTCACTCTTGCCCGCCAGCTTGATGAAGGGCTCCGCCTTTACCGCGTCACCTGTCCCATCGGCGTCATTGCCATGATCTTTGAAGCGCGCCCCGACGCCATGATCCAGATTTCCTCCCTCGCGGTGAAAAGCGGAAACTGTGCCATTCTGAAGGGTGGAAAAGAGACGAAAGAAACGAACCGCGTCCTTTTTTCCCTCCTCCATGAAGCCGTCACCGACGCGGATCTTCCATCTGAAGCCTTGTTCCAGGCGGAACAGCACAGCGAAATAGATGAGCTCCTCACCTGCCGCGAATCGGTAGACCTCATCATTCCGCGGGGCTCGAACGCTTTTGTCCAGCACATCATGAGCCGTACAAGCATCCCCGTCATGGGGCATGCCGACGGTATCTGCCACATCTATGTAGACAAAGATTATGACATGGCGAAAGCCATCCCCATCGTCATTGACGCGAAGACCCAGTACACCGCCGCGTGCAATGCCGCAGAAACGCTCCTTGTCCACAGGGATATCGCCAAAGACTTCCTACCCATACTGGAAAAGGCCGCCGGAGAAAAAAATATCCGTCTCCGCGGCACAAAAGAAGCAGGGGAAATTATCCCTTTAGATATCATCGAAGACGATGACTTCCGCCATGAATACCTCGATCTCGTCCTTGCCGTGAAAATCGTCTCCGGCGTGGAGGAAGCCGTCAATCACATCAACAGGTACGGCTCCCATCATACCGATGCCATCATCACGGAAAATATCAATACCGCCGCACGGTTCATGCAGCTTGTCGACTCGGCTGGTGTTTACCAGAACGCGTCCACCCGCTTTGCCGACGGGTTCCGGTACGGCTTCGGCGCGGAAGTGGGCATTTCTACAGGCAAGCTCCATGCCAGGGGTCCCGTCGGATTGGAAGGGCTCCTGTCATACAAGTACAAGCTTTTCGGCAAAGGCCACATCGTTGAAGACTATGCCTGCCATAAAAAAGATTTCCATTTCAAAGAATTGTAACTTTGGGCGAGGTCTTCATGATCGATTTTTTCCACCGTCACCAATCCGCTTTACGACGGCTTTCCTTCCTGCTGCTTGCCGCCGTCCTGGGTCTTCTCCTCATCGCCCAGATCGCCGCTTTTGCGGCCGCCCGCATTTTCAGCTATGCCATGAACAGGCAGCATATGCTCCGGGGACATATTTCCGTTGAAAAAATCTCCGCCGACATCGCAGGCTATGTTTCTTTCGAAAACCTGCTCTGGACGGACGACCACGGCGTCCCCATCCTCTTTGTGCCCGAAGGGAAAATAAAAGTGCGTCCGGAAGATATCCTCCGGGGCAAACTGCGAGCCACCGCCATTTCCGAGATACGGCTCCGCAATGCTTCCGCAGCGCTCCAGTTTGACAAGAATATGGATGTCGACCTTATCAATAAAACGGCCGCTGAATCCGAACCGGCAGAGGAACGCACAAAAACTCTCCACGAGAAAATCGTCAACTTCAAACGGAACGGACAGAAAATGAAAATGAATATCCACCTGGAAAACTGCCAGCTGGAAGCTTTCTATGAAAACAGGCACTTCCTTCTTTCCCATGTGGACATGCACCTGAATATCGACACCGACGATTCTCTTTTTGTCGACCTGTCCTCCGGCAAATTCGGCGGTACCGCTATCGGCGACAGCGTGAAGCTTTATGGCGACATCGATATGAAAAGCGATGAACACACCATTGCCATGAATGTATCTTTTTACGGTGTCGATCCGGCATCTCTGGGACTGGGAAACAATATCCACGACAAGCTTACTCTCATCGCCGAAGCGGGCGGCCCCGTCGCTTCCCCGAAAGCGGAAGGGAAAATCACTATGGAGCAGCTCCATATCCCTGCCCTTTCTTTCTCTCATCTGGACGGCCATGTTTTCTACCACCATGGGAAAATGAAATTCACCGATGTCACGGGACGTGTCTACGGCGGCACAGTCAAAGCATCGGGAAACTATGACATAGACACAAGGGCCTACAACATCCACCTGGCAGGCAAAAAGCTGGATTCCCGCTATCCCGCGAAAGACGCTGCCATTTTCTGCTACGTCGATTTAGAAGGCGACATCCGCTGTGACGGAAACCCCAAAGAGATCATCTCCGAAGGCACCTTTACCTCCGGCAGCGGTTATTACAAACTGATTCCTTTCAAAAAGATACAGGGTGCTTTCCACAACAGAGGAAAAGAGCTGGACTTCTATGACGTATCCATAGAGACCGCCCTCGGCACCTTTTCCACCGACGCTTTCCACATCAGGAACGGCAAACTCCAGCTGGGCGACATCACCCTCACCAATGACAGGGGGGAGGAAACCGATGTAAAAGGCGCCATGGAGCATGCGGAAAACACTTTCCGGCAAATAGGACAGGATATAAAGGAAATAAAAGAACAGATCGGCGGATTGAAACCGTAAGGACGGTTTCCCCTTTCCCGCTCTTTTCCGCTTTACGCGCCTAGGCAAAGCGAGCCGCTTATTTTCACGGCAAAACGCAGAAAGAATTCTTTGCCACTCAATACCGTACCTGCGTAACCGCCATAAAAATTCACCCATAATAAAAACTCCTGCAAGAAAGATTTTCCTTCTTACAGGAGTTTTTATCTTTTATCTTTTAAACTTCACCTATGATCGGTTTCTTTTCCGCCACACCCACTTTTCTCGGATAGGTTTTGGGAGACGGCGCGGTTTTCCTGAAGTAGAGAATCGTCCTTTTCTCTCCCGTAGGGAGCTCCAATTCTTTTCTTTCCATGAGCTCCGCTTTCAATTCTTTCAAGATCTTTCCCGACTGTCTGAGTTCCTCGTCGGCACCGGGTCCTTTCATAGCTGCGAAAATACCGCCTTCCTTCACAAAGGGGATACCCCATTCGGCAATGACAGGAAGCATCTTTACCGCTCTTGCCGTCACCATATCAAAGGTTTCCCTTGTCTTCCTCCGCCGGCCGCCTTCTTCGGCACGAATATGGAGAATCTTTATATTTTTAATCCCCAGCTTTGCCGCGGCATTCTCTATAAATACAAGTTTTTTTAAGACAGAATCCACCAGCACGATCTGCATATCCGGCCGCAGGATGGCCAGCGGAATTCCCGGAAACCCAGCGCCTGTCCCCAAATCCAGCATACGCCCGTTCTTCGGAAAATATTTCTCCTCATACACGGTCAGCGAATCATAAATATTTTTGACCAGGCTTTCTTCTGCATCTTTGATTCCCGTTAAATTCATTTTCCTGCTCATGGCAATCACCATGGCATTGTACTCTGCCATTCTTCTTACAGCGTCCTCATCCGCTGCCAGGCCGAGCGTTTCCACTATTTCCCTGACGGTCATCATGTCTCCCTTGTGCGGCATACATCTCAAAAATAATTATTTTTTATCAGTATAACAGATTTCACGAAAAGAAAGCCATCCGCTGCTTTCCCATGCATAAAAAAAGAGACATGGGGAAAGCGGATGCTCCCTGTCTCTTCTTTCAGACAATTACTGTTTCTTCCTTTTCAGGAAAAAACCGCCTGCCGTCAGCGCGATGCCGATCCCTGCAAGAAAATTCCCTGCCATATGGATCATAAGCTCCCTTTGGTTATTGCCTGAAATAGCGGCAGCAGCTTCCTGCGCATTTTTCGCATTTCTGGCAATTTCCAGATTGGCGGCGCTTTGATCCGGATTAAACAGCAGGATACCGACTCCCACCACCAGTAGTACAATCCCTACAATCAGCATGTTTTTTGGATTACGCATAATACCCTCCTTTTAATTTTTTATTATTATACCATACTCACGCTTCATGTCATAAAGTTTTTTAAGAACCTGATAAGAAAATTAATAAATTTTAAAATAG
>OAUQ01000633.1_pt1 | contig 12969 bp, 14 predicted proteins | sample 1476151 | NCBI WGS metagenome assembly OAUQ01 (sample SAMEA2580008, study PRJEB22360) | human gut metagenome | biome: human gut; feature: human-associated habitat; material: faeces | place: Denmark | collected 2008/2010 | reverse complement strand
CTGGTTGTGCGGGTGACGCCGGCACAGTACGCGGCATTTGAGGAATTTGAAAAGGGAGAAGTTTTTCCGGCTCTGGGCCTTATCTGCACGGGCGCAGATGAAGGTGCTGTGGCGCTTCGCGGCGTGCCGGCCATGATCGCTGAGGCACCGTTGGGCGAACTGGAAGCACTCCTTCGAGAGGTACTCGACGATCTCGCAGAATTTGGTGCTTCAGAAGCGATGGATGTACTGAAAAACCGCATTCTCTCCACCATGGCTTGTCACAATGCTTTCCGGGCCAACCGCAAACTTTCGCTGCCGGAAATGGACGCGCTTTTGCGCGACATGGAAAAAACGGAGCGCGCAGATCAATGCAATCACGGCAGGCCGACATGGACAACGCTTTCCATGACGGATCTCGATCGACTGTTTATGCGGGGCCGCTGATGACTGATCAGCCAATGAACATGGGTCAAGCAGCTGCGCCCCAGGCACTCTTGCTTTTGGGGCCGACGGCTTCGGGGAAGTCCGCGCTCGCACTTCAACTTGCCCGTTTGCTCCCGGTGGAAATCATTTCAATCGATTCTGCGCTGGTTTATCGGGGCATGGATATTGGGAGTGCAAAGCCGACATCCGCAGAGCTTCAAGCCGCGCCGCACCATTTGATCGATATTCGCGCAATCAACGAACCTTACAGCGCCGCAGATTTTGTGGCGGATGCTTCCCGGCTTGTTCGTGAAATTCGTGCTCGCGGCCGATTGCCGCTGATTGTGGGCGGCACAATGCTCTACGCCAAGGCCATTCGTGAGGGTATTGACGAAATGCCGTCTACCTCTCCAGAGGTTCGCAGCGCCGTCGCTGCAGAAGGTGCTGCCAAGGGGTGGCCTGCGATGCACGCGGAGCTCGCCAAGATTGATCCGGCCGCTGCAGAACGATTGGCTCCAAATGATAAACAGCGGATCGGCCGCGCTTTGGAAGTCTTTCGCATGACAGGGAAGCCCCTTTCACACTTTCATCGCAAAGCGCCGCATCCCGCATTCCCGATGCTTACTGCGGCATTGGTGCCTGAAGATCGGGCTGCGCTGCATGAGCGCATTGAAGAGCGGTTTGACGCAATGCTCGCCGCAGGACTGCTCGATGAAGTCAGGCAGCTGATGGCGGAGCCGGGGTTTGATGCCAATTCCCCTGCCATGCGGGCTGTGGGGTACCGACAGGCTGTTGAGTTTTTGGAAGGCCGCACGAACTATGCGGCATTTCGTTTGGCCGGCATCGCCGCTACGCGTCAGCTGGCTAAGCGCCAGCTGACTTGGCTGCGTTCAATGCCCGACGTCATCAAAATTGAACCCTTTGCACCGGACGCTTTTGAGACGCTCCTAAAGCTCGCGGAACCGCTGGTGCCGACAGGCTGACCGCTCATCAAACAAAAAGCGCTCCGACTGTAAAGGTCGGAGCGCTTTTGCAAACGAATGCCGGTCAGAGGTGCGGCCGATCAGAGCACGACGCAGGGGGCTTCGCCCGCCGGAAGCGTCGAGATTTCACCGATGCGGAATACCTTTTCACCTTCGGCTTTGAAGGCTTCCATAGCGCGGTCAGCGTCTTCAGCGGAAACGATGACGACGAGACCGATGCCGTTATTGAAGACGCGGTACATCTCGTGACTGTCAATCTGACCTTTTTCTTCAAGCCACTCGAAGATCGCCGGGCGGGTCCAAGAGCTACCGTCAATGCGGCACTGAACGCCTTCAGGAAGAACACGGGGCACGTTTTCAATCAGGCCGCCGCCGGTGATGTGGGCCATGCCCTTAATTTGCACCTTCTTCATGACAGAGAGCACTTGCTTGACGTAGATGCGGGTGGGTTCCATCGCACGGTCGGCAAGGGTCGCACCGTCAAAGGGCATCGACCAGTCGGCTCCGGCAACTTCCACGACCTTGCGCAGCAGCGAGAAGCCGTTGCTGTGCGGGCCGCTTGAAGCAAGACCGAGCACAACGTCGCCCGGTTTAATCGTCGTGCCGTCGATGATTTCGTCCTTTTCAACAACGCCCACCGCAAAGCCGGCGAGATCGTATTCGCCTTCGGGATACATGCCCGGCATTTCGGCAGTTTCGCCGCCGATCAGTGCGCATCCCGCGAGTTCGCAGCCCTTGGCCACACCTTTGACGACTCGTTCGGCGACATCCACGTCGAGCTTGCCGCAGGCATAGTAGTCGAGGAAGAAGAGGCTCTTGGCACCCTGCACGAGAATGTCATTTACGCTCATTGCTACGAGGTCCTGACCGACAGTGTCGTGACGGCCAAGTTGAAAGGCGAGCATGAGCTTCGTGCCGACGCCGTCGGTGCCGGTGACGAGAACCGGGTTGCGGAAGTCACGGCTTACTTCGATGCGCACTGCTTCCTACAAAAGGGGCCCCGACCCCGCCGATCGCTCCGAGCACGCCGGGGATCAGCGTGCGTTTGGCAGCGGGCTTGATGCGTTCAACGAGTTCATCGCCAGCGTCGATTGAAACGCCGGCAGCCGCGTAGGAGAGTTGGCTCATGAGGGCTCATCCAAAAGGAAAAACGCTCGTGCGCAAAGCAGGTCGGCCGGGAGGCCGAAAAGCACTGCAGGCTCCGGGGAAACGAAGGGCGCAGGAGCAGGTGAAAAACGTTGGGCGTGAGTATAAGACAAGCGCCTTCTTGAATACCTATCAGAAGCCTTATGAAGTTGCGCTGACGCACAAAGATATGAATGCATTGAAACCGGCGAACGGCTCGAGAATGCGGACGAAAAACATTAAACTTCCATCCGCCCCGAATTTCCCCCGCCCCTTTACTCATCAGCTGACGCGTTTTCTTCACTCGTGCAACCGATCGCTCAAAATCCCGATCAATACCTTCTCGATCTGCCGGAACTGCAGGGACGGGATCGGCCGACCTTCGAAAACTTCGTGGTCGGCAGCAACAGCGAAGCTGCTGCTGCGCTCGCACGCATGGCGGCTGATGAGGGACCGAAGTTCCTGTATCTGTACGGCCCTCGCGGCGCTGGACTTTCGCATCTCCTGGAGGCCTATCTGCCGGGAACGGCCGCGGCGCTCTATCCCGTGCCGATTTACCAGCCGGGCGTAAAACGTTATGCAGTGGACGACATTGACGCCTTAGACGAAGGCTATGCGCAGCTGCTGCAGCTGCAAAACGCTGTCTACGTTGATCCTGACGCACGTCTGGTTTGTGCCGGCAGGCTGCCTCCGAAGGAGCTTAAGCTTCCCGCCGGCGTCATCAACCGTCTTTTGGGCGGCCTCTGCTATGCGGTTGAGCCGCTCAATGAGGAAGACCGCATTCGGGAGCTGGCTCGACAAGCGGCGCTTCGCGGCATATTGCTCACGCCCGACATCGGGCAGTGGATTTGTGCGCATCTGCCGCGCGATATGCGTTCTCTCACCCGAGTAATGGATGTTGCCAATCAGATTGCACTGCATGCACAGCGCAAGGTGACGCTGCAGGTGATCCGGGAAGCTGCCCGGGCGGCCGGTATGGCTGAGGATGAAGGCACTGCGCAGCAGGGTGAAGCGCCGACTGCGCTCCTCGGTACAGGTCATTGATGACGTAATGAAGCTCGCTGTTTTTGATTTGGACCATACGCTTTTGCCGATTGATTCCGGCGATGCCTGGTCGCATTGGCTGGTGCGGAAAGCCGGTCTGGATGAAGAGAAGATTGGTGCTCAGATTGAGGCTTATGCGCAAGCGTATCGAACGGGCCATTTTGTTCCGCTGAGCTTCATTCGATTTCAGTTTGGGCTGCTTGCCGCACAAAAGCGCCAAGATTTGGAAGTCTGGCGGGCATCCTTTATTGACGAAGTGATTCGTCCCGCAGTGCGTCCGGAAGCGGTGCAACTTGTTGCTCAGCGGCGACTGGCAGGATATGAGGTGGTGCTCGCTACCGGAACACATCGTTTCGTTACGGCGCCTATTGCAGCGCTCTTTGGCATTCAGCATCTTATTGCCGCAACACCGGAGATTGGCTCTGACGGTGAATTCACGGGTGAACTCGTGGGGCTCGACAGCTATGGCGAAGGCAAACTTGCGCTGATCAAAAACTGGATGGCGAGCCATGCGCCGAGCGGCGGTTTTGAGGCATTTGAAGGATGGAGTGATTCCATCAACGACAAGCCTCTTTTAGAATTCGCCGCGGGCTTTCAGCCGCACGGCCGGGCCGTTGCCGCAAATCCTGATCCGCAGCTCGCGCGTTTGGCGCTGGAGCGCGGATGGGAGGTGGCTTCGGTGTTTCGAAAATAAGAAAAAAGGAATCCCCATGTTTGATTCAATCGTTAGCCGCGTCCGCTCTTTTTTAGGTACTTCGGCCAACGTGGAGCCGCAGCGCGAACCGCGCATCATCCCTAAGGAAGTTCATGGGATTGATCCGGAACTCGTTGCCTGGCAGGCCAAACGCTGCTGTGAAGCGCTGCAGCGGCGCGGTTACCGCGCCTACATTGTGGGCGGAGCAGTGCGTGACTTGCTTCTCGGCGTGGCGCCGAAAGACTTTGATGTGGCCACCGATGCCACCCCGGAAGAAGTTAAACGTGCGCAAAAGCGCGCCATTATCATCGGCCGACGCTTTCGTCTCGTGCATGTGATTTTCGGGCAGGAAATCATTGAGTGCTCGACCTTTCGAGCGCTCGAAGGCGCGGGGGTACGCAAAGACAGCAGCGGCAGAGTGATTTCCGACAACGTCTTCGGCGGAGGATGCGGCTCGCCGCGACTTCACGATTAATGCGCTTTACTATGATCCCGCCACCGAAGAGATCTATGATTACCACCATGGTTTTGAGGATCTCGGCAAGAAGCGGCTCCGTATGATCGGCAATCCCGAAGAACGCTACCGCGAAGATCCCGTTCGTATGATTCGCGCCGTGCGTATTTCGGCAAAACTGGGCTTTGCCATTGAACCGGCTACTGAACGTCCCATTGCTCGGATGGCAAAGCTTCTTTCAAATGTGCCTTCAGCGAGACTGGTCGATGAGGCGCTTAAGCTTCTGACCTGCGGACATGCTGTTGAATGCGTGTCGCGCTTGCGTAAGGAAGGGCTCGCCGAAGCCGTGCTGCCGACGCTCAACCGACTTTTAGCGACGCCGGACGGAGAGGCTTTCCTGATGCTCGCGCTTCGTCGTACCGACGAGCGCCTGGCCATTGGAAAGCGGATTTCACCTTTTTTCCTTTTCGCGACGCTGCTCTGGCCTCAGGTACGACTGCGCTGGCAGCATAACGAAGAGGTGCGGGGACTGCCTCGGCTGGCTGCACTCCACGACGCAGCCGTCGAAGTGCTCGAAACGGAATCTCATTCGCTCGCGATTCAGCGTCGTTTTCAGAGCGACATGCATGACCTGTGGGTTCTGCAGGCGCGTCTTGAAAGACGTACAGGCAAGTCTCCCTATTCTGTTATCAATCATCCGCGCTACCGCGCGGGCTACGATTTTCTGCTTTTGCGCGCGCAGATGGGAGAGGTGCCCGAGGCGCTTCCGGCGTGGTGGGATCATTTTGTGCAGGCCGACAGCGACGAACGCGCTGAAATGGTAAAGGCCGCCCAGATTGAAGCTCGTCAGACCGGAGAGGATGCTCGCCGCGGCCGCCGTGCCGCGCTGCAGGCCGGCAGTGATGCCCCGGCAGGTGAGGAGCGAGAACGCCGTCGACCGCGTCGTCGTCCTCGTCGTTCGCGAAGCCGTCGTCCTGTGGACCATGTCGGCAGCGGGAGTTCTGAATAATGCCTCGTGCCTGGATCAGTCTTGGCGCGAATCTCGGTCGCCCCCAAGCAACACTGACCGCTGCGGCCAAAGCACTTGAGCAGAGCGAAGGCATTGCTCATCTGAGGCTCTCGAGCTTTTACAGCACTTCCCCGGTGGATTCCTCCGGACCGGACTACGTGAATGCCGCGGCAGCAGTGGACACGAATTGTTCGCCCGAGGCACTTCTGAAGCTTTTGCAGCGCATTGAATATGCTCATGGCCGCGTTCGGCCTGCGGGCGTACGCAATGCACCGCGAACGCTCGATTTGGATCTGCTCGCCTATGAGGGTGAGGTACGATCGACTGACGGGCTCACGCTTCCGCATCCCCGGATGAATGAGCGGCTCTTTGTGCTGGTGCCGCTCGCTGAAATTGAACCAAACTGGCGGAGTCCTGCCGGCCTTCCCATTGCAGAACTTATTGAGCAGGTCATCCGTAAAGATTCCACTCAACACATCCGCAAAATTTCCTAACTTGTGGCATACTTTCTCTCCTCCCCGGGTGGCGGAATGGTAGACGCAGCGGATTCAAAATCCGCCGGGTAAAACCGTGCGAGTTCGAGTCTCGCCCTGGGGACCAAATGATGATCCCGAGCTGTTTTTGACGGCTCGGGATTTTTTACATTTCAAGGATTTAGATGAGAACTTCGTTTACGGGAGTTCGTATGAGTTCGCCTGCTTGCGCTCTTGGTGAGTACGCTCATGAGTCCTTTTTTGTTGATGTGTGCTTATTTCGTTCCGCGAGGTACTAAAAAAACTGGAAAGAATGCAGAACCAGACGCCCTTTGCGACCGCTGGCGCATGGCTAAGACCGACGCCCGAAGGCGGTGCAGTCAAGAGCTAAATGCCGGGAGGAATGAATTGTTGTACGTATACAACATGATTCCATATAGCCCTTTTATTTGAAGATTACCGCTCTTTGACTGACGCACAGTAAAAATCGTCGATTTTTAGTTATTGGCGGAATACGAGAAATCTCGATTTGCCAAAACAAAGTGTGTTTTCACCTATGATTGGCAGACTGTTGACGTGTCAACAGGGAAAAAATCAAACCAAAGGGACTTTCTCATGCAAATTCGCGTAATTTTTGCGGCCGTTGCTGCTGTGGCCATTCTTGCTGGCTGCGCCGCCGGGAATGATCGACTTCGCAATTTGAACTCTCAGCAGATTGCTGAGCAAATTGTGGATACCCAGACGAATCGTCAGGACGTCGTGGCACTGCTTGGTGAACCGAATACCACGCAGCAGGAAGCCGACGGCACCAAAGTGCTTGAATATACTTGGGTTCGTTCGCGTCCTTCGGCCAAGAACTTCATTCCGCTTAATCCGATTGATGAATTCCCGACGACCAAGAAAAGCCTGCGCGTTTGGATCGATGACAACGATCGCGTTGTGAAGCATGAATATTCAGGCGTCTTTTATGTTTACCGTAAGCCGCTGATCGGTTCGAATTCCACGCACAGCATGCGCCCGCTCACACAGGAAGAGCTCGACGGTCTTGCGGATCCGACGGAAGAAGCTGCCGCTGACAAGGAATAACTCATGCAGCGACGTACATTCATGACGGCTGCTTTGGCGACGGCAGTACTTTCGCTCGCCGGCTGTGCAGCACAGACACGGGCGGACACGGATATGCCCGCCGAAGCTTTTACGCCCGAGGGTGCCAGACGGTATTTGGCAAAGTGCCGAACCGCTCGAGAAGCCATTCAGGTTTATGGCGATCCCGAACGCACGATGAAGAGCAATACTCGCCCGTCGCAAAAGGGGTTTGTCTGGGAGTGGGTTGGCGTTCGTCCGAGTTTTCTCGCAGACAAAGATAAACGGAGCTCCTGTACGCCGACGGTAAAGCGGGAACTTCATGTCTGGTGCGGTTCTGGCGGTGAGATCGTTGATATTGAAGTCGTCGGCTTCTTCTACACGCAGGTGAAGCTGCCCGCGTTATCGCCGATTTTTGCCGAGCTTCGTGCCTTGAATGCCGATGAGCTGCAGTCGCTCAAAGTGCCCGTTGCTTCGGGTGAGGTGCTCGAGGAATACAACGCTTACTACGCTCGCCAGTAGTTCGTTCGATTGCCGTATAAAAGGCGAAAGCCCGAAGGTATGCACACTCCTTCGGGCTTTCGTTTGTTCGGCGATGCTTTATGCGTGCTGCGCAATCGAATTAAGGAATGCCGCGATATCGCGCATTTCATTCGCACAGACTTCATGATCCATGGGATAAGTGCGCGTTATGAGCGTGGGGTCGATTTGCGCAATGACTTCAGCACTGCGTTCAGCCATGACGGCCGGCACCACGGAGTCGAAGTCGCCGTGCGCAATGAAGATCGGCGTGCGGCGAGCTGCCGGGGCAGCTTCGGAGAAGAGCCGGCCGGCAAGCGGCAGGTAACCCGAGAGCGCACAAATGCCGCCGATGGTTCTGGCCAGCCGCAGTCCCGTAAAGAGTGAGATCGCTGCGCCTTGGGAGAAGCCGCCGAGCACAATAGTATGGCGAGGCACACCTTCCGCCTCCAGTTCGTCAATCAATTGTGCAACACGAGCGGAGGACGCACGAATGCCGAACTCATCCTCGGCATCGTCGATGTTTCGGCCGGGAATATCGTACCAGGCACGCAACGGCGGATAGTCAGGACTGCGAGAGAGCGTGCGCATCGGAGCATTGGGGAGTACAAAGCGGCAGGCAGGACCGCCGACATGCTCGATTTCGTCGGCAAAAGGCGCAAAGTCACTGTTGTCAACCCCCATGCCGTGAAGCCAGACGCAGGTGAGGCGCGGACGAGCCCCCGAGCGCGGCATTACAGTCAGAATGTCTTTCGGCGCAAAAGCAGGCGCTTTGGGCTGCGGCTGGGGCGCAGGTTGAGGTGCAAACTGAGGCGCGGCAGCGGTTGCCGGCTTGTGTTCAGCCTTTGGCTCCGTTTCAGGTGCAGCCGCAGCGGCCTCTTTGACGGAGTCGGCTGACTGAGAGACCGTACGACGGGCGCTCTTCGGCCGGAAGGCTTTTACGACGTCTTCATTGGTTTCAATGTAAGGACCGCCGATCAGATCAATGCAGTAGGGAACGGCAGCAAAGATGCCGTTGACGAGACTTTTTCCGGATTCGTCCTTCAGACCTTCGAGCGTTTCTGCAATCGCTTTGGGCTGGCCGGGAAGGTTGAGAATCAGTGCTGCATGATCGGGTGTTTCGCGAAGGACGCCGACTTGGCGCGAAAGAATTGCCGTCGGAACAAAGTGACCGGAAATGGCGCGCATTTGTTCGCCAAAGCCAGGCATTTCGCGGGTAGCAACCGCGAGGGTCGCTTCGGGCGTGACGTCGCGTCGAGCCGGTCCCGTGCCGCCCGTCGTCAGGATGAGGTCGCAACCGACGATGTCGACGAGTTCGCGCAGCGTCTTTTCGATGTCAAAACGTTCATCGGCAATGAGACGCTTATGGATCTTGACAGGCGTTTTGACGGCTTTGCGGCACCATGCCTCGAGAGCCGGGATGCCCTTGTCTTCATAAATGCCCTGACTCGCTCGGTCCGAGACCGAAACGAGGCCAAGGATGAGTTCGTTGTCAGCACTGCGCGGTGGCTTCATCAAAGACCTCACAAAAATAAAATTTGGAAATCAGTTTTCTTCGACTTCAATTTCTTCGGCCATCATCAGGTCGAGCGGTTCATCGAAATAGGCATAGAGCAGACGATAAAGTTCGCGAGCACTCTTTGGGGGCTTAGCCTGCTCGCGTTCACGGCGGGCGCTGCGCACGAGTTCGCGCAGCCGCCGAATATCGATGTCGGTATGTTCGTCAATAAAGTTTTTGACGGCTTCGTCGTCAGCGAGGAAGCGGTCTCGGAGCGCTTCACAGCGATGCTGGAGTGCTACTGCTGCGCGGGATTCGCCGGTTGCTCGCGCAATGGCTTCACGTACGGCGGCCGGATCCATGTCGCGCATTTTCTTGCCGATCAGCTGAAGCTGACGACGCTGAGCACCGAAATTACGCATACGGCGGTATTCGATGATTTCGTCGTAGACAGCTTCCGGGAGTCCAATTTTCTTGAGCGTTTCGTCGCCCATGCCGGTCATGACGCGGCCAAGCTCCTGGAGCTCGTTCTGCACACGCTTCAAGTGCGATTTGGATGGGCCGCGGAACTCTTCTTCTTCGTCGTCTTCAATCTGGTTGGGGCGCATAAGGACCTCGTCTTCAAGAGAACTCACAATGATAACGACATGGAACGCTGCGAACTCCGTTAGAATGCCGGCTCTTTTGTTTTTTTATCCGCTTTGTGGCCAGTAAAGCCATGCAAGAACAACATCTTTCAGATTTCGATTTCGAGCTTCCGCCGGAACTCATTGCCCAGTATCCGCTGGCAGATCGCGCCGCTTCGCGGCTACTTCATATTACCGAAGAGGTCATTGAAGACTGTACTTTTCGGGATATCGAAAAATTCCTTCGCCCCGGCGATCTCCTCATTGCCAACAATACCCGCGTGATTAAAGCGCGGCTTCTCGGCGCCAAGGCTACGGGAGGAGCTGTCGAGGCGCTCATTGAGCGCGTGACAGGTGAATTCACCGCCATCGCTATGGTTCGCGCAAGCAAGAGCCCGAAGCCGGGCTCGAAACTCTTCTTTGCCGCCCCCGGCACTGACCTCAAAGCTGAAGTCGAGGTCACGGGTCGGGCCGGTGAATTTTTTGAGCTGAAGTTTGCCGAACCTGTTCTGCAGGTGCTTGAAGCCTTCGGCCGTGTGCCGCTGCCTCCCTATATCGAACATGCGCCGGAAAAAGCCGATGAAAGCCGCTACCAGACGGTCTATGCACGTCATCCCGGTGCCGTGGCGGCGCCTACGGCAGGGCTTCACTTTACCGATGATCTCCTGAATCGTCTGAAGGCCAAGGGCGTGGATATTGAATACGTGACGCTCCATGTGGGAGCGGGCACTTTTCAGCCCGTGCGTGTGGAAAACTTGTCCGAGCACCACATGCATTCGGAGTGGTTCAGCATGCCCGAAGATGTGGCCGCCCGCATCAATGAGGCGAAGGTTCAGGGCCGCCGCGTCATTGCGGTGGGGACGACCTCACTGCGCACGCTCGAGAGCGCTGCGGATCGCATCGGCCATGTTGAGGCTGGCGCGCGCGATACCCGTTTGTTCATCATGCCGGGCTACAAGTTCCGCATCGTCGATGCGCTCGTGACAAACTTCCATCTGCCCAAATCCACTCTTGTCATGCTCGTGTCGGCATTGGTCGGCCGCGAGCGGATTCTCGAGGCGTATGCCCATGCCGTGCGTGAGCATTATCGGTTCTTCAGCTACGGCGACGCCTGCTTCATTGAAAAGGCCCGCGGGGCCTGACCGCACTCCTGGAGTTAAACGCAATGGCATTCAGCTTTACGGTCAAGACGCGGTGCGGCAAAGCCCGCCGCGGTACGCTTGAACTCAACCACGGTATCGTTGAGACACCGATCTTCATGCCGGTCGGCACTTACGGCGCTGTCAAATCTATGGCGCCCTATGAGCTCAAGGAGGTCGGTGCGCAGATCATTCTCGGCAACACTTTCCATCTGTGGCTTCGCCCCGGACTCGAAGTGATCGGTGCTCACGGCGGCCTTCACGGTTTCGGCCGGTGGGATAAGCCCATCCTCACGGATTCGGGCGGATTTCAGGTTTTCAGTCTCGGCGAACTGCGCAAGATCACCGAGGAAGGCGTTCGCTTTGCTAATCCCATCAACGGCAGCAAACTTTTCCTGACGCCTGAGATCTCGATGCAGATTCAGCACACGCTCAACAGCGACGTGACGATGGTGCTGGACGAATGTACGCCCTATAAGATCGGTGACCGTCCGGCGACAGAAGCCGAAGCCGCCGCTTCCATGCGGATGAGTCTGCGCTGGGCCAAGCGTTCGAAGGATGAATTCGACCGCTTGGAAAATCCCAATACGCTTTTTGGCATTGTGCAGGGCGGGATGTTTAACCACCTGCGTGAAGAGTCGCTTGAAGGCCTGAAGGACATCGGCTTCCACGGCTATGCGTTGGGCGGCCTTTCAGTGGGTGAACCCAAGGAAGAGATGCTGCGCATTCTCGACGAAGTCGCCTACAAGCTTCCCGAAGACCATCCGCGCTATCTGATGGGGGTGGGGACGCCAGAGGATTTGGTCGACGGCGTCTCTAGCGGCATCGATATGTTTGACTGTGTCATGCCGACCCGCAACGCGAGAAACGGCTGGCTCTTCACGCGCTTTGGCGACCTGAAGTTAAAGAACAGCCGCTATCGCAATGACTTGCGGCCGCTTGATCCGTCGTGCACGTGCTACACCTGCAGCAACTTCAGCCGTGCATATCTCCATCATCTGCACAAGGTGGGGGAAATCCTCGGTGCGCGGCTCAACACGATTCACAACCTTCACTACTATTTAACACTTATGGGTGAAATTCGCGCCGCCATTGAAAACGGCACGTTTGAAGCCTGGAAAGTGCAATTTCGTACGGACCGTGCGCGCGGCATTGAATAAGACAATAAGACGTTCTCGATGTCTTAAGGTCATGCCGCTCAACGCTTCCTTATAATCACAACCTTCCAAAGTGGGTCTTGAATTCCCGAACGTTTTCTTGATCCGTTCTTATTTGATTGGAGTCTTCATGTTGTTCCCTATCAGCGATGCCCGGGCAGCGGGCGAAGCCGCTTCCGCCGGCGGGATGGAAAGCTTCCTCGTTCAGGTTGTCCCGCTCATCGTCATTTTCGTGGTGTTCTGGTTCTTCCTGATCCGTCCGCAGCAGAAGCGTCAAAAGGAGCACGCCAAGATGTGCGACGCGCTCGCCAAGGGTGATGAAGTGATGACCATGGGCGGCATCTCCGGCCGCATTGAGAGCGTTGACGAACAGTCGATGGCTCTGCAGGTCGCTTCCGTGGACGGCAAGCCCGTCGTTATCCGTATGCAGCGCTCTGCGGTGCAGATGGTTCTGCCGAAGGGCTCGGTTAAGTTCTAATTGAACGCCGTATTTCCGGTCCGGTTCACCGGTCGGAATCGGCTCTCTTGGAGGCCCGGCGCCGCTTTTTCAGCGGCATCGGGCCTGCGCTTGCTGAGGGGCCGCCTTGACGCAGCCCCTCTCATCCGCAAGTGCGGAGACCACCCTTCAAAACTGGCAATTGGAGACAGCGAACGATGAATCGCTATCCTCTCTGGAAATACATTCTGATCGGCATCGTGCTCATTATTGGGCTCGTCTATACGCTGCCGAACTTTTACGGTGAGTCGACTGCGGTGCAGC
>OAUQ01000630.1_pt1 | contig 13082 bp, 10 predicted proteins | sample 1476151 | NCBI WGS metagenome assembly OAUQ01 (sample SAMEA2580008, study PRJEB22360) | human gut metagenome | biome: human gut; feature: human-associated habitat; material: faeces | place: Denmark | collected 2008/2010 | reverse complement strand
AAAATTTAAAAATACAAGACACAATTTCACTTTTTTCGACAAATTTCTTCCCCCGGACTTTATTTTATTTTTCCGGACAGAAACGCTCCTGTTCATGACAGTTTCCGTAAAGGTCTGTGTACCATGACCCGTTGTTTTATGACAACGGATTGTTCTATCCCCGACCTTTGTATTGCCGCCGCACGTATAGGAATCACTTAAATGTGCCACACCGGTTTCAAGTGCCGCCGTTGCCGTTACCATTTTAAAGACCGAGCCGGGTTCGTAGGTATCATTAATGCAGAAATTCCGCCACATCATATTGAGTAAATCCATTTTGGATTTGCTGCTGTCTTCTTCCGTTATCTCTATATTTAATTCATACGGTGTATTTAAATTATATTCCGGTGCATTAACCATCGCCAGCAGTTCACCATTCTGCGGATTCATCACGATAATTGATACACGCTTTGCCCCTTTTGCTTCTAATGTGCGGTCTGCAAGCTGCTCCGCATAAGCCTGGATATTGTAATCCAGACTGGTGTATAAATCACTGCCCGCAACCGGTTCTTTTCTGCTTTCTTCCGCCCCTTCCAGTTCAATGCCCCACGCATCCGTCAGTGTCAGAATCTGACCGCTGTTACCAGAAAGCAGGGCATCATATTTTGCTTCCAGTCCTAAAATGCCCTGATTGTCACTGCCTGTAAAGCCAAGTACTCTTGATGCCAGCGTTTCATACGGATAGTAGCGCTTATAATCTTCATCGACCTTGACACCCGCCATATTGTATTCCCGGATTTTATCCCCGGTTTCTTTGGAAACATTGGTCTGAATCCGCTCAATAGACGATACTTTTTCCACGCGCTTACGTACCTGTGCTTCATCCAGTCCCAATTCAGATGTCAGCATATGAATTACCGCTTCGGCATCCTGTATCTGGCTGTGAATAACGGAAATCGTACAGACTGTTTTATTATCGGCCAGCACAATGCCATTGGCATCTAATATTCTTCCGCGGGATGCCTTAATCACACGTTCCCGCTCATGCAGTTCTTCAGCTCTTGAAAGATAATACTGTGCCTGAAAAATCATGACATAGCCCAGTCTGCCAATCAGCAGCAGCATTGCCAGAAACACACAGGCTCCACAAATCATCAGTTTTTTCCGGTGTCTTGTATGCAGCCTGCCCATTGGGTCGTTTTTGCGCTCATCAATAATCTGCCAGCGCTTATCGTCCCTGTAACGTTCCTTCTGTCTGCGTATTCTTTGGGTTTCGCTTTCATTTTCCCACGGTTTCCACATAAAAATAACTCCGGATAAACGTTATTACATCTTATTAACGTCTGCCCGGAGTTATACTTTTTTATGGTGTTGCTGATGTACTATCCTGCACATTGGTATTCGGAACGGTAATGCCGACTGTATTTTCATCTTCACTGTCTGCTGCATCCACCGGCTCTGCCTCTGCATCTTTGAAAATATTCATGTACGGAAGCAGTTCCTCTAAAATATCATGGCTTAAAATCAGCGTATCTGAAGTAGTTCCACTCGTTCCCGTTGTTCCGTCCGGTTCATCAATCAATACATAAACCATCACCTGCGGATTATCCACCGGTGCGAAGCCGATGAAAGATACAATCCATTTTAAATCCTCTCGTTTGCCCTTCTGCGCCGTACCGGTCTTACCACCTATTGAATAACCGGTAACACCTGCTTTTTTTGCAAGTCCGTCATCAACCGTGGATTTTAAATACTTACGCAGCAGCTGCGATGTTGAAGCCGTTACTGTCTGACGCACCAGTGTTGGTTCAAAGGTCTTTACAACTTCACCCGTATCTTTTTCAATGCGCTTTACAATATGCGGCTGGTAGTAATTTCCACCATTAATTAAAGAAGAAAAGGCTGCCCCCATCTGAATCATGGTTACATTGATATTCTGTCCGAATGCATTGGTTGCAACGTCTGTTTCTGACATATCGCTCTTTTTTATAATACCGTTTTCCTCTGACGGAAGATCGATTCCTGTCTTACTGCCAAAACCAAACAGTCTCTGGTACTGGGCGAATTTCACACCGCCAAGGCGTGCGGCAATATCCATCATTGCAGGGTTACAGGACTGCATCAGCGCCTGCTCCAGTGTAATATCCCCATGCTTGCCGGTTTTATTGTATACATGACAGCGGATGGTATAACCTCCGATTTCTTCATAACCGTTACAGTAAAAGACATCCCCGTCATATGTTACGCCCTCTTCCAGTCCCGAAGCGACGGTGAACGGCTTAAAGGTCGAACCCGGTTCAAAGGTTTCTGAAACACAGTAATTTCTCCAGATTTTATACAGCGAATTTGTCATGTCTTCATCGGACATCGTTGCCAGCTGTTCCTGGGAATACGAACTTTCAAGACTTCTTGGATTGTTCAGGTCAAAATACGGATAACTCGCCATACCAAGCACTTCTCCGTTATTCGGATTCATTACCAGTACCGCTGTTGCACTGGACGGCTTTTCTTCATTATATGCCGCAATGTGTTTTTCAATAATCCGCTGTACATTATAGTCAATGGTTGTCACAATATTGTTGCCGTCTACGGCATCTTTGGTTGTTTCCTGCACATCAAGATTATCATTGACATAACTGTAGGATACGCCGTCTGTTCCTGAAAGTTCATCATCATAATAGCTTTCCAGTCCCAGTTCACCGCCGTTTGCCGCACTTGCAAAACCAACAACATCACATGCCATAGTTGAAAATGGATATTTTCTGACATAGGAATTTTCAAACCACACACCCTTGATATTCGGATTGTTTTTTGTATCTGCAACAAGTGCCTTAAAATCAGCAATCTCATCCGAAGTCAGTCCCATCGCCAGACGCTCGTACTGGGAATCTTTCTTCACTGCCAATGTCTGTTCCAATTCCTGACGGTTTAACCCAAAACACTGTACCAGCGCATTTAAGGTCGGTTCTTTATACTTCTCATCGGAAAGCACCAGCTTCGGATCTAATATAAGGTTGTACACTCTTTCGCTGTACGCAAGAATATTTCCATTCGAGGTCAGAATCTGTCCCCGCTTATACGGAATTGTTGTTGACGTATACGTCTGATGGTCTAACACAGCTTTGGAATATGCATCACCGTGATTATAATTAATCCATGCGATTCTTCCTGCTAAAACTGCCAGTGCTGCCATAACACACAAAAAAGCAATGCCGGCTTTTTTGTGTACTTTTTTGAGCATTGCTTTTTTTCTTCTGTATTTATTTCGTTTTGCACGTTCCTGACTACTTTCTACCATTTATGTATCTCCAATGTATCTTTTTAGTCTGCATTCGGAATATTCTGATACTGCTTTACATATTCACTCTCGCCTGCTGCGTAACGGATAACCTGTCCTTTTGCCGGATAAACCATTCCCAGTTCATTGACCGCTGTATCATAAATTGCATCATAGTCGATATCGGCTTCTGCCTGTGCTTCACGTTCATCATTCTGTGAAGTCAGGGTATTTAACTGCATTTCCAGATCAGATACTGCGGCTGCATTGGTCTTTACCTCAGACTGTAAATTCAGATACTGGTAGCACAGTCCGAACATCACAGCTACCACTGCCGTTACTGCCACTGTATAAAGAAAGTTCATCTTATTGGCACGTCGTATCTTTCTTTGCTGTTCCCGTTTTCTTTTTCGTTCTTCCTCAAGCTGTTCAATACTTGTCGGATCATTGGAATAAGGTTCTGCTACCTGCAGTTTTCTTACCGTATTTCCCTGAACATAACCGGTTCTTTTTTCATACTTTATGGTGTTTCCATAACTTTTGCGCGCCATTTACTTTCCTCCCTGCTGACTTTTTTTACGTTTGTAAAACGTTACACACTTTTAAGCTTATCTCCTGCGTTCAAACACACGCAGCTTTGCGCTTTTTGCTCTTTTATTTTCTTCAAGCTCTTCTTCTGACGGAAGAATTGGCTTTCTTGTAATTACTTTTCCCTTAGATTTTTTCCCACATACGCACACCGGGAAATCCGGTGGGCAGGTACATGGATTTTCATTATTTTTAAACTGCACCTTTACAATCCGGTCTTCTAACGAATGGAATGTAATAATGCAGAAACGTCCTTTGTCATTTAAATGTTCAATCATGCTGTCAATTGAATTATTCAATACGTCCAGTTCATGATTCAGTTCAATCCGTATCGCCTGAAATGTCTTCTTAGACGGATGTCCTCCAACAGCCCTGCATTTCATTGGAATCGCCGCCTTGATAATTTCATTTAACTCAAATGTAGTTTCTATCGGCTTTTCGCTTCTTGCTGCCACAATATGCTTTGCGATATTCTTTGCAAATTTATCTTCACCATAATCCCGGATAATGCGGTAAAGTTCCATTTCGCTGTATTCATTCAAAATATCTTTTGCCGTCATCTGCTGCCGTCTGTCCATACGCATGTCAAGCGGTGCATCCGTCTTATAGGTAAATCCTCTTTCTGCGGTATCTAACTGGTAAGAAGACACGCCTAAATCCAAAAGAATCCCATCGACTCTTTCAATTCCTAAGTCCTTCAATACCATATCCATATTACAATAATTATTCCGTACAATGGTGACTCTGTCTGCAAACGGCTTTAACCGTTCACCGGCTGCTGCAATTGCCGCCTCATCCTGATCAATGCCGATGAGTCTTCCTTTGGATGAAAGCCTGCTGGCAATTTCATAAGAATGTCCGCCACCGCCCAGCGTTCCGTCCACGTAGATTCCATCCGGTCTGATATTTAAATTGTCAATCGTTTCCTGCAATAATACAGACTTGTGTTTAAATTCCATGTTTTTCTCCATTTTCAAAACGCATCTTTTTACGGGCAGTCTAAATAGAAAATCCTAAACTCTCCATATTCTCTGCCACTTCATCCATATCGTCATCATAGCTGTCAATACATTCCTGCCAGCGTTCTTTACTCCAGATTTCCACGCGGTTGGCAACCCCGACCATCACAACTTCTTTTTCAAGTCCCGCAAATTCACGAAGAACCTGCGGCAGAAGAATTCTTCCCTGTTTATCAACTTCACAGGATGCCGCTCCTGCAAGGAAAAAACGTGCAAACTGTCTGGAGTTTTTATTGGTCAGCGGCAGCGACTGAAGCTTTTCTTCAAATGCCTGCCATGCATCCGGCGGATAAACAAAAAGGCAGCCGTCTAATCCCTTGGTTACGACAAAACCGTCCCCTAAGGCATCGCGGAACTTTGCAGGAACAATGACTCGTCCCTTACCATCAATTGTATGGTTGTATTCACCCATAAACATGATTGTTGTTCCTCCGTCTACCACTTTTTACCATTTGCCACCACTTTCCACCACTTTAGAGTCAATTCTATACTTATTTGTGGAAAAATACAAGTGTTTTTTTAGAATTTAACGCACTAAATTCACAGTTTTTCTGCCTGTCTGAAAGTTATCCACCGGATTTGACATTTTCCGCGTATTCTGCACCCTGATGACTGCTTTTTTGTTGTACCTGCCTATCGGAAAGATTTCATTTTTTTCTAAAGTTGGCACTACCATGTTGAATTCAATGCTTTTTTATAGTAAAATATACGGTTGTATCTGACATTTTTAAAAATCAGGGGAAATCCCCATAAAAACAAAGGAGATAGAGATTTTATGAAACTCGGTATTGTAGGTTTGCCAAATGTCGGCAAAAGTACGCTTTTTAACTCATTAACAAAAGCTGGCGCTGAATCTGCCAACTACCCGTTCTGCACCATCGACCCGAATGTAGGTGTCGTTGCCGTTCCGGATGAACGTTTAAACAAGCTTGCAGCATTATACAATTCTGCAAAGATTACCCCTGCCGTCATCGAATTCGTTGATATCGCAGGGCTTGTAAAGGGGGCTTCTAAGGGTGAAGGTCTTGGAAACCAGTTCCTTGCCAATATCCGTGAAGTTGATGCCATTGTTCACGTTGTCAGATGTTTTGAAGATTCCAATATTGTCCATGTAGACGGTTCTATCGACCCGCTCCGTGATATTGAAACGATTAATCTGGAGTTAATCTTTTCAGATATCGAAATTCTGGAAAGACGTCTTGCAAAACAGAAAAAAGCAGCTTACAACAATAAGGAAATTTTAAAAGAATGTGATTTAATTGAGCGTCTGATTGCTTTCCTTGAAGCCGGAAATCTGGCTAAGAATTTTGAACCGGAAGACGATGATGAAGCAGCACTCATGAAAGAATATAACTTATTAACAGCAAAACCGGTCATCTTTGCTGCCAATGTTACAGAAGATGATTTACCGGATGACGGTGCTTCCAACAAATATGTAGCTTCTGTACGTGAATTTGCAGCAAAGGAAAACTGCGAAGTTTTCGTTATCTGCGCGCAGATTGAACAGGAAATCTCCGAACTGGATGATGACGAAAAGAAAATGTTCTTAGAAGACTTAGGCATCAGTTCTTCCGGTCTTGATAAGCTGATTGCCGCAAGTTACCGTATCCTCGGTCTGATCAGTTACTTAACTGCCGGTGAAACCGAAACCCGTGCATGGACAATCGTTAAAGGTACGAAAGCGCCGCAGGCTGCCGGAAAAATCCATAGCGATTTTGAACGCGGCTTCATCCGTGCCGAAGTTGTCAACTATCAGGATTTATTGGACTGTGGCTCTTATACAGCCGCCAAGGAAAAAGGACTTGTCGGTCTGGAAGGAAAAGAATATGTCGTAAAAGACGGCGATGTCATTTTGTTCCGCTTTAACGTATAAGCAAAAAAATATGCCTGTCAGATACCCGTGTTACTTGACGCATCTGACAGGCATATTTTTTGCTTTTACATCAGTTCCTTGAATTTTTTTACGTTTTCAGCAGCATCGCCTTTAAAGACGGCTGAACCGGCTACGATGATGTTGGCACCGGCATCAAGGGCGGCTCTGACGTTGTCAGTGTTGATTCCACCGTCTACTTCGATGTCTGCATGAAGCCGGTTTTCATCAAGCAGTTTTTTGATGCGGCGTATTTTATCGAGGGATTCCGGGATGAATTTCTGTCCGCCCGCGCCCGGTACGACACTCATCACCAGTACCATATCGACCTGATTCAGATACGGTTCTATGGCTGATACCGGAGTATCTGGATTTAAGGTGATTGCAGGCTTTACGCCGAGCTGGCGAATTGCCTCTAAGGTTGCTGCAACGTCTTTGCAGGCTTCGACATGTACAGTGATGATATCTGCTCCGCAGTCTGCAAAGTCTTTGACATAACGGATGGGTTCATCTATCATTAAATGCACATCAAACACCCTTTTGGTGCATGAACGGATGGATTTGATGACCGGCATGCCGTATGAGATGTTTGGTACGAACTGTCCATCCATGACATCTATATGCACGTACTCCGCGCCTGCTTTGTCGATAGCTGCAATTTCCTCTCCCAGTTTTTTAAAGTCCGCCGATAACAGCGATGGTGATAAAATATTCATGTTTCTTTTGATTCCTTTTTTAATACTTTTTTTGTTCTTTTAATTCCTGATACATTGTAGTATAACTCTCATAGCGCATTTTATGAATCTTTCCATCAGAAACTGCCGCTTTTACGGCGCAGTCCGGCTCATTCATATGCACACAGCCGTTAAACCGGCAACTGCCCTCAAGTGGTTCAAATTCTGGAAAATAAAAACGCAGGTCTTCTTTTTCCAACTCCGGCAGATTCATTGAAGTAAATCCCGGTGTGTCCATCAGATACGACCGTCCGCTGATATGAAATATCTCGGAATGTCTTGTCGTATGGCGTCCTCTGCCGATTTTGCTGATGTCGCCTGTTTCCATCCTTGCATCAGGAAGTAAAAGATTGGTCATAGAGGACTTTCCCACACCGGAAGGCCCTGCAAGTACCGTTGTTTTACCTTCAAGAATCTCACATACTTTATCAATTCCTGTTTTTTCATAGGTACTGGTAAAAACAATCTGGCAGTCCGCGCCTGCGTAAATCTCCCGCAGACGCTCTTTTTCATCTGCTCCGATTAAATCTTCCTTATTAAAACAGATCACGGTCGGTACGTTCTGATAATCCATCATCACCAAAAAGCGGTCCAATAAATGAAAATTCGGCTCAGGACTTGCTGCCGCAAAAATAACCATTGCCTGGTCTACGTTTGCTGATGCCGGACGGATTAATTCATTTTTTCTTGGCAGAATCTCCGTAATATTACCTTTTGCCTGTTCTTCATCGAGTACTTCAATTGCAACCAAATCGCCGACCAGCGGCTTTACTCTGCGGTTTCTGAAAATGCCCTTTGCCTTACATTCATAAATGGTATCCGTTTCTTCCGCATAAACATAATAAAATCCTGCAATGCCTTTAATAATCTTTCCCTGCATACACGCTCCTGTTACTGTGCCGTATTACTGCCGGAAGCTGCCGTTGTCTTGACGGCGGCGGTTGTAGACGGGCTTGCTGCCGTTGTTGCAGGTTCTGTTGCCTTCTGATAGTGGCTGACTACGATTGTTACAGTTGTACCGCTCTCTAAAGATTCGCCTGAATTGTAACCCTGTGCCGTTACCAGTCCGTAGGTACCGGAGGTGGACTGATATGTTACAGACGGAACGAGTCCCTGGTCTTTGATTGCCTGCTTTGCAGCATCTTCTGTCAGACCGATAACATTTGGCATCTTTGCATAGCTGACCTTTTTACCCTGACTGACTGTAATTGTTACGGTATCTCCTTCTGATGCCGATGCATTTGCAGAAGGCGACTGGCTGATAACATTCCCCTGTTCTACAGAATCGCTGTAATCATATTCCACATCTACCGAAAATCCTGCACTCTTTAATGTTGATGTTGCCTTTGACTCAGACATACCGACAACATTATTGACCTTTACGCTGTCAGGTCCTGAACTGATGGTTAATGTAATCGTTGTATTTTTTGCAACGGATGTACCCTGCTTTGTACCCTGGGAAATGACATTGCCTTTTTCAACGGTTGAGGAAGCCTGATAACTTGCCTTATAGCCGAGTCCGACCTTATTTAATTCTTCCTTGGCTTCGTCTTCTGTCTTGCCGACTACGTTTGGAACAGAAACCTTTTCGGAAGAGGCTGTTGTAGCATTTGCCTGTGTCGTCTGCGCTGTTGTTTTTTCACTCTTTCCGCCAAATGAAACACCGCCTACCAGCTTTACAATCACAAATACAGCAATAATTAAAATAACCGCAATGATACCGACACCAATCCACTTTGTCATCTTATCAAGTTTATCGTTATTCTCATCGTCAATATCCAGTGTTTCATCATCATCGTCGTCATCATCTTCATCATCTGTAAGTCCGTCTGATAAATCATCATCATTAAGATAATCATCTTCAATGTCGTCTTCCTCATCGGAAGAATTCTGTGGCTGCTCTGTCTGCTGTGCATACATCGGTGCAATTTTAACAAAGTCTTCTTCCGGCATGACAAGGGACTTTTTCAAATCCGCAATCAGATCAGACACCGTCTGGTATCTTCTCTCTGTTTTTTTCTGTGTACATTTTAAAACAATCTTATCCACGCTTAACGGTACATCTTCCGCAATCTCCGACGGCGCAGGAATTGCATCCTGAATGTGCTGTACGGCTACCGCGACGGTTGTATCACCGTCAAACGGCACTTTTCCGGTAAGCATTTCATACAGTGTGATACCAAATGAATAAATGTCGCTGCGCTCATCCGAATATCCGCCTCTTGCCTGTTCCGGTGACATATAATGTACAGAGCCCATGGCTGCTGATGAATTAATTGTACTTGAAGTTGCTGCTTTGGCAATGCCAAAATCCGTTACCTTAACCTTGCCTTCTTTGGAAATAATAATATTCTGTGGCTTAATATCACGGTGTACAATATGGTGCTTATGTGCTGCTTCCATACCGTTAGCAACCTGAATGGCAATGCTGACTGCCTCTTTATAAGGAAGCTTTCCTCTTTTTTCAATATATTTTTTCAGGGTAATTCCCTCAACCAGCTCCATGACAATGTAGTGAATTCCGTTTTCTTCGCCTACATCATAAACATTGACAACATTCGGGTGTGAAAGCCCTGCTGCCGACTGTGCTTCGACCCGGAACTTGGATACAAAACTGGTATCCTGGCTAAATTCCGGCTTTAAGACTTTAATGGCAACATAACGGTTCAACTTATGGCATTTTGCCTTATAAACATCAGACATGCCGCCGTTTCCGATTTGCTCCAGAATCTCATATCTGTCCGCTAAAAACATTCCTTTTCTTAACATCCTACCATTTACCTTTCCTGTTACGGTTCTATAATCATTACAGTAATATTATCTTTTCCGCCGTTTGCATTGGCTGCTGCGACCAGATTTTTCGCAGCGGTTTCAATATCCGGGGCAGACTTTACAATCTTTAAAATATCCGCATCCTCAACCATATTGCTCAGTCCGTCCGTACACATAAGAATACAGTCATTTGGCTTTAAATCAACGGAAAACATTTCGGCCTCCACGGTATCATACCCGCCAATTGCCCTTGTAATAATATTTTTCTTTTCATGATTACGTGCCTGTTCCCTGTTAATCTCACCCATGCTGACCATTTCTTCCACTAGAGAATGATCCCTTGTAATCTGTGTAATTTCATTTCCTAAAATATATAACCGGCTGTCTCCGACATTGGCAACCCGTAAAATATTATCATACACGGTTGCCGCTACCAATGTCGTTCCCATTCCTTCATAATTCTCTGATTCCGCTGCCTTTTGTAATAACCTGCGGTTGACCTGTGTTACGGCATTGTTAATAATCGAAACCGGGTCTTTTAGCGTTGAATCCTGCACAAGCGATACAAATGTTTCTACTGTATATCTTGATGCCATGTCCCCCGCCTTATGTCCTCCCATTCCGTCTGCTACCAGAAACAGATTCGGCAGACTGCCGGTTTCAGTCAGCGAATAATAAACGTAGTCCTGATTGACACTTCTCTCCCGTCCTACATCCGTAACTGCCTGAACCTTCATCATTTCCTCCATTCCGCTGTAATTCATTATTGTTGTGATTCCATATAGCTCTTTCTTAATTGTCCACAGGCACCATCAATATCTCTGCCCATTTCCCTTCTTATTGTAACATTTATTCCGTTTCTTTCAAGCTTATTTTTAAAAGCCGCTATTGCCTGCTTTTCGGACTGCCTGTAATCGCGTTCCTTAATCGGATTGACCGGAATCAGATTCACATGGCAGTTCATGCCATGTAAAAGTCCGGACAACTGTTCTGCGCACTCCTGTGTGTCGTTGACACCTTTGACAAGACTGTACTCAAAAGAAATGCGTCTTCCAGTCTGTTTTAAATAATACCGGCAAGCTTCCATAATCTGCTCAATTGAATATTTATTGGCAATCGGCATCATGGTCTTTCTTAATTCATCATTCGGTGCATGAAGGGAGATTGCCAGCGTAATCTGTAACTGCAGGTCTGCAAGTTCCCGTATCTTATCCACCAGTCCACAGGTCGATACCGTTATATTTCTTGCGCTGATATGTAGCCCCTTGTCTGAATTGATTAATTTTAAAAACTGTACCACATTTTGAAAATTATCCATCGGTTCTCCCGAACCCATAATGACAATGTTGTCAACCCGCTCCCCGGAAATCGTCTGGATCCGGTATATCTGGTCTAACATTTCCGACGGTGCCAGATTACGCACCATGCCGTCCAGTGTCGATGCACAGAAGCGGCAGCCCATGCGGCAGCCCACCTGCGAAGAAATACACACGGAATTGCCGTGGTGATATTTCATCAGGACACTCTCAATTAAATTGCCGTCATACAGCTTGAATAAATATTTCGATGTGCCGTCAATCTGTGATACCTGCACCCGCTCTGCGGTCAGTGCCGTCAGACGGCAGTTTTCTTTTAATGTTTTTCTTAAACTTTCCGGCAGGTTTGTCATCTGATCAAAATCCGTTACCAATTTCTGATGCAGCCACTGATACACCTGTGATGCCCGGAATTTTTTCTCGCCCAGCTGCTCAAAATATGCCTGCAGCTGTGCTTCATCCATTGATTTAATATCTATTAATTCTAAAGAATCGTTATTCACACTTTTTCTCCGTTCCGCAGGTATTTTAAAGTTTCTTTCGGAATTTCACCATAAAAAATCCGTCTGTTCCGTCTATGCCCGGCAGAAGCTGTTTCGCACTGCCTTCGCGTATAAATGGAAAGTTCTTTTCAAACCATGCGGCATTCTCTTCATTTTCCGGCCGGCTGATAGTACATGTACTGTACACCAGTGTACCGCCCGGTTTTACATACTCCTGCACAACCGTTAAGATTTCACGCTGTAATGATGCAAGCTGTTCAATCTTTTCAATATCCGTATGATACTTGATATCCGGCTTTCTGCCGATAATGCCAAGTCCCGAACACGGCAGATCCGCAAGCACAATATCGGCACTTTCCTTTGATGCCGTATCGGAAACTCTTGCATCCCACTCTTTTACAGAAATGTTATCCAGTCCGAGCCGCGCTATATTTTCACGGATAAGCTGTGTCTTTAACGGTGTTAAATCTCTCGCCTCAACACTGCCGTCTGTAAGTTTTAATGCTACATTCATGCTCTTTCCGCCCGGTGCCGCACATACATCAATAATACGGTCATGTGGTGCAGGAGATGCCAGTTCTCCCGCAAGCATGGAACTGATGTCCTGTACAAAAAATTCACCCCGCTGAAAGCTTTCACAGGCAAGCAGATAATCATATCCTGTAATTTTTAACGCATACGGAAGTCCTTCCACTGCCTCAGCCTGAATATTTTCACTGAGCAGATGTGCCTTTAATTCCTCTACCGTAAACTTTTTCGTATTACAACGGATATACGTTGTCTTTTCCTTATAAAAGCCCGCAAGTATGGATTCTACTGTTGTATCATCAGCCTGTTTCTTAAAAAATGCCACCAGTTCTTCCGGCATGGAATAACGCACGGATAAATATTTTACCGGTTCTTTTTTCTGATCCGGATATTCGCAGGCGCAGTCATTTCTTGCAATATTTCTTAAAACACCGTTTACAAAGCCTTTTAAATTCACAAAATGGCGTTTCCCTGCCAGCTTTACCGCTTCGTTGCA
>OAUQ01000629.1_pt1 | contig 13089 bp, 14 predicted proteins | sample 1476151 | NCBI WGS metagenome assembly OAUQ01 (sample SAMEA2580008, study PRJEB22360) | human gut metagenome | biome: human gut; feature: human-associated habitat; material: faeces | place: Denmark | collected 2008/2010 | reverse complement strand
AATAAAACTACATTTGCAACATCTTCTGCCGTACAAGACTGTGCCTTAATATCGCTGTGTGTCATCATTGCACCAATCATATCCGGGTCTAATGCCTTCGGATCTGTTCCCATGGTCATCGGTGTAATAATGTTGCCCGGACAAATGGCATTACAACGGATTCCGTCTTTCTGGAAACGCAGTGCCGTATGCTTTGTCAGACCGATAACTGCCGCCTTAGATGCTACATAAGCCGCACCGCCGCAGCCTTTTTCCCCGGCTACCGATGCCACATTGACAATCGCGCCGCCCGTCGTCATTCTCTTAGATGCCGCTCTCATACAGCGCATTGTGCCTTTTTCATTGGTTTCGATAATTCTGTCCATATCTTCATCTAAGAACTTATCAATTGGCTTTAATCCCTGCTCCAGAATACCGGCATTGTTGACAAGAATATCTATCTTTCCGTACTTGTCCATAACCTTCTGCATCAACATTTCAGGGTCCTCCGGCTTGGAAATATCTGTTGAAACGGCGTATACTTCACCACCTGCCGCAGTAATCTCATCTGCCACTTCTTTTAAACCAATGAAACTGCGTGCCGTAATCACAACGGTTGCTCCTTCTGCCGCAAACAGCTTCGCCGTTGCCGCACCTACACCTGAATTACCGCCTGTAATCACCGCAATTTTTCCTTTTAAACGATTCATTGAAAGTTCCTCCTTATTTTTTTGATTTTTACTGTATTTTGTGCATTTTGTATCATTTTTCTTGAAAGCACGTACATTATTTATTACAATAATACATCATATGAACAAAAATGTAAACAATAAAGTTTATTTTCAATGAATTGTATGATTATTTATTCTGACAAGACAACCGTGATATAGTCGTGTGATACTTCTTTTAAAAAGGTATTAAAGATGTCTGATGTCTTTAAACGCAGACTGGACGTATTCACACATGGATGACACCCCACATATTCTGCATTCAGCACATCTTCATCGACTAGAAGCTGTACCTGATGCTCTTTGTCATTCATCAGTCCGAGGACACTTACCGAACCCGGCAGAATATCTAAATATTCTTCCATTTTTTCAGCCGGTGCAAAGGAAAGTCTTGCACTGTGAATCTGTGATGAAATCTCTTTTGTTTTAAATTTTTTATCACCGCGGATCATCAGCAGATAAAATTTCGTTTTCTGTGTGTTGCATAAAAATAAATTTTTACAGATAACCGCCGGTGCAAGAAATTTATCAATTTCTTCGCAGGCTTCCATCGTTTCTGCCGCCTCATGGTCAACCCGCTCATAGGCGATACCTAATCTGTCCAATAATTCATATACCCGTTTTTCTTTATCCTGCCGCCCGGTCATATCCGCCGGTCTGCCCTGATATAACTGCATTTTCATTTTTCCTTTCCTGTTCCGGTGCTATATCGTTTTGTACTCCGGCTTAAAATCCATATTGATTTCTGCAATTTCACGCTTGCCATTGATGTAATCCGCATACATATCCCACAAATCAATCTCACAGTCCTACAAGCCGCAAATCCTGCTGATTTGTTCTATCGGTATGACGGTATTATCCGTCATTACCAGCGTGCGGTTATATTTATCAATTTTTCTGACCGTTCCGGCGCAGTCTACATACGCGCCACCGGATTTTTTGGAATCCGGCATAAAATACGTGACGGTTATTTCCTGTTCTGCTCCTATATTTTCTGCAATTATTTTTAACTGTCCGTTTATCTTTTCAATGACATCTTCACTTAAAATTTGCTTATCGTCCGTCAGTCGCGCCGTTTCTTTTATCGCCGCTTCATGCCCGGTGAGTGCCGCAAATGGCGAAAACTGTGCTGCACGGTCATGCAGGGACATCCTCGGATGATTTTTGGATGTCGGATGTGGCAGATTAAGGATGTCGTCGTATTGATGTTGATTCTGATAATCCATTCTGATCACTGCTTTCTTTTTATTTTAAGGACAACAACCTGACATCTGACGTATAATCCGCTCTGAATTAACAGGATTCTATGCTTTACGCTTTATGCCCGCCTATCTGTTCGTTTCTGTCTTTCGCCGTTGCACCTTCCTCAAGATTCATGCCTTTTAATATAGCATTTTTTCCAAACTTCTTTTTGATGTCAATCATTGCTTTCTGCATCCGTTTTTCACGCTCTAAATCTGCATTTTCCGCTGCCTGCTGTTCCTGTTGCACACTATAATCCGTAAAAAGGTCTAGCTGTTCATATTTCGGTGTCTGTTCTGCACGGCTTTCCTCGACCAGATGATTGGCGGTCACGGTGATTCTTTTAATCAGAAGCTTCGGATGGACAATTTTATCATATAACTGCATGACTGCATCGGTTATCAAATGTGTGGACGACGTCTGCCTTTTTAAATTGGCAGTCCCATGTGCGTGTTTCGGCACTTTCCGCCCGTAACGGTCAACAGTAATCTCTCCGTAATACTGCCGCCTCCTGTCCGCATCGGTAAGATTCTCTATATCATAACCGATTGTCAGCACAATCTGATCTGTTACTAGTCCCTTTTCCACCAGATCCAGCACCATCAAATCTACCATTTCCTTGACCACCAGCTTCGCCTTATCAAATTCATAAGCGCAGTGCAGTACCTGTCCCGAACTGACGCTGTTGGTTTCCGGCTTATAGGCTTTTATATCCTGCATGGTACAAGGCTCGTATCCCCATGCATGGTCAATCAGCAGCTCTGCATTGATTCCAAACAGCTTATAGAGCAGTTCTTCATTGTAAAATTCATTTGTTTTGCCTATGGAACATCTTGCAATATCGCCCATTGTATACAATCCATTTTCTGCAAGCTTCTTTGCATAGCCGCCCCCGACCCGCCAGAAATCTGTAAGCGGTCTGTGATTCCATAAAAGCTTCCGGTAAGACATTTCATCCAGTCTGGCAATCCGCACTCCATCCTTATTAGGTTCAATATGCTTTGCCACAATATCCATTGCAATTTTGCTAAGATACAGATTGGTTCCGATTCCTGCTGTTGCCGTAATTCCGGTTGTCTGCAGAACATCACGAATCATTTTCATCGCCAGTTCTTCCGGTGTCAGATTATAGGCTGCAAGATAATTCGTGACGTCCATAAATACTTCATCAATAGAATAGATGTGAATATCCTCCGGCGCAATGTATTTTAAATAGATATTATAAATTTTTGTACTGTACTCCATATAAAGTGCCATGCGAGGCGATGCTACAATGTAATCGATCTCAAGCGCCGGATTTTCACAAAGCTCCTCACTGTCATCCGAAGCCCCTGTAAATGTATGATTCGGTGCTTTCCACTTACGGTCGCTGTTGGCTTCCTTGACTTTCTGAATCACCTCAAAAAGCCGCGGCCGTCCCGGAATTCCGTATTTTTTTAATGCCGGTGATACTGCAAGACATATCGTCTTTTGTGTACGGCTCTGATCCGCCACAACCAGATTGGTTGTCAGCGGGTCACGGTTACGCTCCTTACATTCTACCGAAGCATAGAACGACTTGAGGTCAATTGCGATATAGATTTTGTCACATTTCATCGGCTCTAAGCTCCTTTATATTCTCTCCTGTCAGTATTTCCTTATATATATCATACCATACTTAAAGATTTTACACATTCAGGCTTTCTTTTGCCCATTTTGTGACTGTCTGCTCTGATTTACTGGCATCTGCCCCATGAACGGCAAGGCCTGTTTTTATTACAGCACCCTTGCAGATTCGGTTTATATCCTGCATGGAACGTCCCAATCCACTGCCTTCGTGTGTCATCAGCGGCATTACATTTTTGCCCTGAAAATTCAGGGACTCTATCAACGAAAATACTGCCATTGGATATGTTCCACACCAGCACGGACCGCAAATGAAAATATTGTCATACCCGCTGATGTCTTTAAGATATGCTTTAAGCTCCGGACGTGTATTGTTTTCATACTCCGTCTTTGCCTCTGCTGTACATGCATGATAATCTGACGAATAACCATTGACGGTTTCAACCTCAAATAAATCTCCGCCAACTGCCTTTTGAATAAATTCTGCACAAATTTCCGTGTTTCCTTTCGTAAGGCTCTCTATTCTGCCATTTACATAGTTTTGACCTTTACGTGAATAATAGATAATTAAATTTTTACTCAAAATTATCAACTCCTTTTTCTTGATAATTTCATTATAGTATTTCTAAAATGATATATCAATTCCTTCTACCCGGATTATTGATAAGTTGTGCTAATCGTTATGTACTATTCCCCCCTTGCCTCTCTGGTGCGCACCACTATATCTTTCATTTTTTCAGTATCGCTCTCATCCGAATCAATGCTATGCGCTCCAATTTATCTTAATGATGTCTTATTTACAGTTTTCATATGGATATTTCAATGTATTTCATGTTAATATTTATCTTTCAGGCACGGCTCTAAAATCCGCTCCGTTGTTACTGTTTCAATACATCCTATGTTAATGTTTATCCTATTGTGTGGCTTGCGGGAATTGGGATTGTTATGTTTCAATACATCCCATGTTAATGTTTATCGTTCCCCTGCCTACTCTGCAAGCGTAGCTGTCAGAAAGTTTCAATACATTCCATGTTAATGTTTATCAAATTTACGAATGTTTCTCTGATTATTCAGACAAGTTTCAATACATCCCATGTTAATGTTTATCTTGTATCAAGTTTTTCAGTTTTAATTATTGCCGGAAGTTTCAATACATCCTATGTTAATGTTTATCTGTATTTGTTTTAAATCAATTTAGCCACAATAGTGGGTTTCAATACATCCTATGTTAATGTTTATCTTATTCAGGAAGCCCAGAATGTTTTCTGCTGTGTCCGTTTCAATACATCCTATGTTAATGTTTATCAGGACAAAGAAGTTTGTGTGTTGGAGCCTTCTTGTGGGTTTCAATACATCCTATGTTAATGTTTATCGCAATGAACTTGTGATAAAGGTAAAGGTTTATTAGTTTCAATACATCCTATGTTAATGTTTATCTGAGGAATTGATTGAAACGATAACGGAAGAACAGAGTTTCAATACATCCTATGTTAATGTTTATCCAACGTATTTCCGCCATTTCTAAGAATAACTATACCAACTTTTCCAGTATTTATCAACTCTTTTCGATTTTTTACCAGCCGATACCCCATTTTATTGTTTTTAAATAAAAATGACACACAAATCCCATATACTGCGGCTTTGCTTTATCTTTCAATATTTTCCAGCTGGTATTTTTTCTAAGTATCCGTATCAATTTTCTAATAATTTTCCCACATTTCTTCAGTCAACAGTGTTTTATCATAAAGACTTTTCACTCAATCTTTCTTCATAATCAAATTACTTTTGGAACTTATATTTCCCCTTTCCGCGACCGGATACCAATTCAATAATATCTGCCTGTATCAGATTGGAAAGAAATTTTGAATCACCTGAACCTTTCAGCTCAAGAAGTTGCATAACTGCACTTCTTCCAAATGCTTCATCAAAACCAAACTTCTCAAAAAGCCTATAGAGTTGAAAAAGCTAAAATCTGTCGAAATTTTTGTAGCAGTAAAATGACTGCTTTACTTTGTAAGGACCTTCTTGCAGTACTTATATGCACCACAATTAGGACATACTAATTTACGCTTTGTTATTGTGTGTGGTCCCATAATATAAGACTTCATATCCGGGACAAATCTATTCTTACAATCAGGACATTCATATGCTCCTGCATCTCTGTCAAGAATACACGCAATTACAATACCGCCACATATTACAACCAAACCTATAATTATAAGCAGAATCCTCATCCAGTTCTCCATCGCAAGCATTCCTGACAACAGAAACAATGGAACTGCAGCAATAATTGTAAGACCTGCTGCCATTGCTGATAATATAATTTTCTTCTTACTCTCCTGAGCTTCTCTAACTAAATCCACCATATTTTCCTCCGCTTTCTTTAGATAATCTTCTTCTGATACTCTTTCGCCAGACAATAATTCGTTCACCGTTATCTCTAATTCATTACATAATGGCAACAACAGTGATACTTCCGGAAAACCATTTCCTCGTTCCCATTTTGAAATTGTTTTATCGCTGATTTCTAATTTTTCAGAAAGCTGTTTTTGAGTATACCCTTTTCTCTTTCTCTCATCAGCTATAAATCTTCCAATTTTTATTTGATCCATTTGCTTTCCTCCTTTCTGGCTTAATTATCCTTCAATCCTATTTCCAATCACACCCACGCAACGTAGAATATGGTGAATTTTTGCGGTTTCTACGCTCCGTAGAGTTAATGTATTTAATTAATTACCGGGATATGTTCCAATTTGCATTTCTATCCATTCAGAAATTGGGCTATCCCGATTGAAATTGCCCATTTATTGTATAAAAATCAACAAGCTGACTAAGTGTAAATTTAAATTTTCTAAAATATTAAATTTCAACACCTTCACCACAGGATATGTAGTGCATATTACTCATTTGATGTGATAAATAATCAAATGCCTTTTTCCCTGTACAATGACAGGTATAAAACTCAGTATCTTTATATTTTTGAAGCTCCGTTGCGATATCTTTTAACAATTCCGTCGATACCGTTTTCTTTGTAAGAGGATTGAATAAATGATAACCTCCCACACACAAATCGGGGCTATATTTTTTTGCTTCTTCCATGATATTGATAACACCGGCATGTCCACACCCCATAATAAGCGCTGTTTGATTTTCAAAAATAACCAAATTCTGCTCATGTCTGAATTGGTCTTTTCCTTTATCGTCATAAAGAGCATCATTAACAGACGAATAAAATCTGTTTGTTTTATCAACTGTAAACAGTAATAATTCATCGTCAATTTTGTAATCACCGTCCAACAGTACTATCTGCTTATTTCCCTTAATTGCAGCATCTATTCCAACGGGTATTTTAATGAATACGGTTTTACTGTAATGCGGTTCAAAGGCAGTTCTTTGTACATATATTTTTGCCGAAGAATTAACTTCCAAAAAACTTTTTAATGCTCCTCCGTGGTCTATATGACCGTGAGATATAATAACCGTATCTACCTTTGAAATATCTATATTTCTTTTAACTGCATTTTCAAATAATGTTTTATCCGGACCTAAATCAAACAAAATCTTATGTTTTTTTGTTTCTATATAAAGCGAAAGCCCATGCTTTGCCTTAAGTTCAGATTTTGTGGTGTTTTCCACTAACGAAATAATTTTCACAAATTTACCTCCGCATAAATGTTTATAGTTATACTTACATCAACCAATCATTATATCCTCTTTTTCTAAACTTTTTCATTTACAGTTTTTGATTACACTTGACGTCATATAAGTTCCTACTAATATTACCAATACCGATATAACTGCAATAATACTGGAAATGAAATTGCCGATGCCATTTCCACCCACAATAAAATGCAGTGCAGCTAATATTATACCAATAACTATCAATGTAATTCCATATAATACTTTTTTCCACTGTATATTTAATTTCATCCGGACACTCCTCTCCTATCTGCCTCGTTGATAAATTTTTCTATAAGCCTGTTTACTTCATCCGGCTGATCCGTATTGGAATTATGACCGGCATTTTTTATCCATTTAAGTGGTAAACCTTCCCTCTGATGCCATTTCTTATTATAGATTTTGGCTGAACCTGCTTTATCCTTTTCGCCACAGATAAGAAGTGCCGGACAACTGATATGATATGGCAGATCTGCTTTAATTGCCTCAGCAAGCATTCTGTAACCAAAACCGGCAAGTCTTGCATATTCATTAGGATCTGAATCATAGGACATCATCATCTTTCGCATAAGCTTCTGACCATATTCCGTCTCTGCACACCCTCTTGAACCAGCCCTAAGAAGTGCTTTCCATGGATATATCTTATATAATGGCTCTGCTCTTTCAAGAAGCCATATTTCCATTGCTGTCATATAAGACTTTTGAAGCGGTGCAGAATCAATGGAGATAAAGCCATTCTGCCATGCCAGACAGACTGTAATTATTCGTAAATGGTCTGGATAATGCATGTGATGGTGCATCCCATACAAACACATTCTGTTTATTCTCAAAATATTCTATCTGCTTTTCAAAAAGCCTGTGATCTGCTGTAAGTCCCGGCAAAAAAACTAATGTGATTTTTTGTTTATCTATTATATTTACAAAATAATGGATACTGCCACAGGAGGTCTTATAACTATTTTCTATCATTTTCCGTTTCCTTTCCATAAACCATTTCCCAATGATTTATCATTTCCAGATATTCCAGCAATGCATAAAATTTTTCATTCATAAGCTGCCTCCGTTGACCGATTCGCTTAATGCAAATATATACCCATTGACCGATTAACGGAAGACCTCATTTGATCATCACGTCAATGACTATAGCGTACCATAGTTATACGGTCAAAACAGACGAGCATGATTACACTCTTTTTTCACACAATCCATTAATTTCATCAATATCAGCCTTAACTCTACTAATATCCAAATAGCAGCACAGGATTAAAACAACACCACACATTCCAGCCAAAACATAGACAGGAAGCTGATTAACCCAGTTAAATGCATACCCAAATATCAGAACAGCTGCTAATACCAGAAGATAATGAAGCAGTATACCAAGATAAATATTTGCAATATCAATCTTATACATCATGTGTTTGATCACTTCACAAACAACACTTAGTAAAAGAGTCTCAAAGATGGTTGATATGCAGATCATTGTTCCATCATACCATAATGCAACAACAGACAGCACTATCAGCACAATAGCAGTTGTAACAAATGCATTATTCAGAAATTGTTTTATTAATAATCCCTTTCTTCCCATGATTTTTCCTTTCCAAAAAAATAAAAAGTACTATAAGAAATGAAATGGTCTGTGCCACAGTAATCCTTAAAAACATCATTTCATCTGTGCCGGTAGAGCTCTCTATATGAAGCAGATTCACAATAGTATTATTCACAAAATGATCGGCCATACCCATATACAAATTGCTTTCCATGTATGTAATCATTGCAAGCTTAAGCCCAACCAAAGTTGATGAAACTATAAGCATGATAGCGTTGGCTACCAACCCCTGAAAGCTGCTCTGTCCGTCAATATAGTTCCTTACAGGTCCAACAATATGCCAAAATCCAAAAAGTAAAGAACATATACCGGTAACCTTCCAGAATCTCCTGCTATTTAGCATTCGAGGAAACAAACCTCTAAAAAGTCCCTCTTCCATTAGTACATTAATGAAATTGCCAATGATACAAATTAGAATAAAAAGCACACTTGTCTGCTTAGCAATATTAGTATCTACGGCATATGCACTTACATAGAATCTTATACCTGCGTATGTTCTGTTTTGCATAAGTATTAATATTTCCACAAAATAGCCTATAGCAAACATGGAAAGCCCAAGTGCCAATCCCTTTACTGCACTTCTAATATAGCCATTTTTTACAAATCCAATATCTGAAAGTGTTTTTCCACTTCTTTTTACAACAAGACAAATGACAATGATTCCAAACAGCTTATGTATAAAAGCTTCTCCTAAAATAGTCTGGTCAGTTCTTAATACAAAATACTCGAATATCCTCGCAACAAAACATACAAGATAAATTGTTAATACCTGTCTAATTACCCGCTTATCTTTCATGATCCAATTTTCCTTTCCTGCTAAAAATTAAAAGTTCTGGCTATAATATACACAAAAAAGGATACTATGTGATGGATTCCTGCCGGAAATACAAATATCATGTACCAAGTTACAAATTATCGGGCAAATGCTTCTTTTATACCTGCTATATAGCTTCTTGTAACAACAATATGCTCATCATTGCCAAGCACTGCTTCTATGTGGCTATTCTTAGATATCATCATACTTCTAAGCTTATACTTATTTATAATACAATTCTTCTTTACTCTGATAAAACCAGCTGCCTCTAAGAGTTTCTCTAATGAGAGCAGATTCTCACTACTTTCATAAACCCGACTGGCTGTATACAGATATGTACGCCTGTCAATTGTCTCAATATAATATATATCTGTTGGATATAATTTGTAGATCTCATCCTCATATTTAGCCGGAATGGTAATAGAAAGAGATCTTACAAACTTCTCAACCTGCTCTACTTCTTTCGTTTGTTTATGAAAAAACATGTGAACCTCAGGCTCTTCATATTTCTCATTCTTATTCATAAATAATTTCATATGTATACCCACAATATTATCAAATTATTGCACTCTGCTTTGTTCCACCTTCATTAGCAAAAAGCATAAAACTATGAAAGAAACGCTCTTTCACATACGTGATACAATTTGTATCATTCCCGCAAATGCTTGTTTTATCGGTGTTTTTTGATTTCACTTAATGAAATATAAGTTCCTACTAATATTACCAATACCGATATAACTGCAAGAATACTGGAAATGAAATCTCTGATAACATCGTAATTCCCTGTTCTGTACCAGGACTTCAACATTCCTTCTATCATTTGCATTTCCACAACGCCATCGGATGATTCCTTATTCTCTCTACAATCTCAGTATCCTCAAAAAGCAACTCCGGTTTATATTCCTTGGCTATAAACCTTTCCATATAATCCATTTCTGCTTCTGTCGGCTTCATAAGCGATTCTATATACTCCTTCGCCTGTTGTTTCTTCCCTTCCAAATCGAACTTATCCTTCGTAGCCAGAACCGGGAATAAATCAGATTTTATCTTTGAAAAGACAAGACTGTCTATGGCAGATGTATCAAAATCTTTGTTCACATCTTTTGTAGAGATAGTCGCATAGAAAATGATACATTTTCTGAATATATCCCCTTCACCTGAAAACAGCTCCATGTCAGCCATATTGCAGAAGTCATACAGATCCCTTGCAGCAGCTCTGCTTATCAGAGCGTTGGTTTTTGCCGCAAAGATTTCCATAGCCGCTACCGTTCTAACCTTTATCGGCTCTCCGAAAGCATCTGTTATAAAGACTCTGTCTTCTGACGAAAGCACGTGTGTTCTCAGTGAATAGTTAATCTCTATTTTGATCATATCCCTGTTGCCTGCCGCATTCACGTAGTTATAGTGGAATGCATCCAAACTGTGACTGAATCTTGACGCATCGGAAAGAGAATATCCCTGCTCTGACATGTATCTCTTCAGAATCTCTGTCAATCGCTCTCTTTCATTTGCCGTCTCTTCTCTTGTCAGATTCGGGATAAAATCCAGATCTATATCAACAGACAATCTCGGAAGGTTGAAAATAGTCAGATTTATAGCTGTTCCACCCTTAAGCAGCAGATGTTCACACATATATTCATGCGTATTCAGAAATTCAAGAATTGTTCTCAAACGAAGAACCTTCTCAAATGTATCACGATTAAAGCCATATTCCCGTGCTCTTGCATCAAGCTCTCTTCTGTTATATTGCGGCATCCTCTATCCCCCGTTCTTCATTCGCTTAATATTCTTTGGGTATACCAGTTTCCACTCACTCGAATATCCGGGCTCACATATACCATTTGTCAGATATCGCTTTGAATTTCCGCTTCTATCGTTGCATATCTTTATGAAATCATCACTTATGCCAAGCTCTGTCTGATATTCACTAAAAATAAAACCAATCTTCTGATATAAAAAAGCACTGTCATATCCAGCCAGATAGTTTAACAATTTTGTCTCATCAATACTATTCACGGACACTACACACGAAAGCACCTCTTCAAGACCGGCGATAAGATTGATATCCTTTATGGAATCTACTATTGTCCGCTCCTTGTCCGTAACCCTCACGCCACCGCTAAACTCTGGAGAAACTATACCTTCCTTCATCTGTTCTTTGACATAATGATAAGTGTACCCATCAAATTCAAAGTCGTGGAAACGCATCTCAGAACCAACATAAACCTCATAGAAAATCTGATCTACAGTTCCATAATACTCAAATGCAGTGTGATGGGATACATAAGAAGATGGTGTGATAGCACTGGCAACCTGAAATCTGTTCGCCACCGGTCCTCCATTTTCCCCACTCACGCACGTGTACAGTCCGTTTCGAATTTTTAATACTATATTCTCCTTAAGAAGCTTTCCCAAAGCCGCTCTTGCCGTCCGTTCACTTGAATAAAAAGCATTTACTTCTTTCATAGAAAAAACTGGGTATTGTAGCAATTCATAGTATAAATTCATATTTTCACTCCATCATGTTAATAATATGTTGTAATTTACTCTGTTTTATGTTATTCCTGTACATATTGTTAACCTAATAATGTAAAACAAATTTGTCAAGTTATTTTTATGTGTTTTTTATCATTTTTAATACAATTATCATACCAAATCTAAACCTATGATGTTATTACTATCTGGCACATGCTGGTCGATGTTTCTTCAAACATCGCAATCATATCCGCTTCAGTTTTAACAAATAATTTAACTATTCACAATTGATGAAATAACAGGTTTCCCTTCTCTATCTAATAATGGTGTCAATCCTCCGGAATAACCACTTGCATGATATAAGTAATTTATTCCAGTCTCCTTATCTACCCAAATTTCTGTAACACTCATCGTGCCCTGTGAATATATTTTCTCAAATCGTTGATTCTTTGCCATTTTTATTTACCTCCGTAGTTCTCAATTTTACAAGTATGATTGTCCTTAAAACCTGCAACAAGTTTTTCAAAGGACTGTGCAAAGCGTACATCATCTTCTTCTGTACGCTTTCTCGGTCCCCTAATATGATTTTTATGAGAGCTGCGCCTTACCTTCTTGTTAAGATGTCGCTCCATAAGCATCTGATCTATGTTCTCATTCGTATACCACTTACCGGATTGGTGAATAGCATATGCACCTTTTCCAAGTGCCATCGCCGCGACACCATAATCCTGCGATACTACTACATCCCCTTTATGACAAATGCTTATCAGCTTATAATCTACTGCATCTGCTCCTGCACCTACCACAATCACCTCACTGTAATCAGAATACAAAATATGATTCGTATCACACAGCAAGGTGGTTGGAATATTATATTTCTCTGCAATTTCTTCTACAATGCCCACTACCGGACACGCATCTGCATCTACAAATATCTGCACTAACCTCTCTCCATT
>OAUQ01000628.1_pt1 | contig 13100 bp, 11 predicted proteins | sample 1476151 | NCBI WGS metagenome assembly OAUQ01 (sample SAMEA2580008, study PRJEB22360) | human gut metagenome | biome: human gut; feature: human-associated habitat; material: faeces | place: Denmark | collected 2008/2010 | reverse complement strand
GCGAGACGTCTGGGCCATGCGGCCCAGCAGCAGCACCATGCCGCCCTGGGGCTGGCCGGCATCGGCAAGCGCGCGGAAGCGCTCGGCGATCGCACGGGCCTTGGCCTGTGTGCGCTCCTGCGTACTGCCGCCGGCAACAAAGAGGGCCTGGCGACGCGAGGCGTCTGCCACCAGCGTGTCCTTGCGGCCGTCGCTCGCCTCAAGATCCAAAAAGCCCTGCATCAGGCCGCCGTCATCGCCATCGAAGACGCGCGCCACGTAACGCAGCACCTCGTCATGGCTGCGGAAGTTGCGCACGAGCTTGACGAGTTCACCGGCCGGTGCCCCGGACGAGGCCGACACCTCGGACGAAGCGAGGACGGCGCCCGGGGTGCTGGCAGCTGCCGCCGCGCCCGAAGCGCCTACCTTGCGCTCCTGGCGACGGAACACCTCGACCTCGGCGCCGCGGAAGCGATAGATCGACTGCTGTGCATCGCCCACGGTGCACAGCGCGCGCTCCCCCGCACCCGTCAGGTAGCAGATCAGATCGACCTGCATCTGGTCGGTATCCTGGAACTCGTCGATCATGACCATCTTAAAGCGGCTCTCGTATGCCACTCGGATGGCCGGGTAATCGCGCAGGGCCTCGTAGGCCATGCGCAGCAGGTCGTTGTTGTCGAGGGCAGACTGGGCAGCCTTCAGCGCGCGGTACTCAGCCTCTACAGAGCGGGCCAAGCCCACCAGCGCATCGAGCGCCGGGCCACCGCAGGCAAGCACGATATTGATAAATGCATCGGCAGCCTCCGCCTTGAGCAGCTCGACCTGCTCCTTGGGGAACGCCTTGCTCGCGCGCGGCATGGTGCACGACATCATGAGTCGCGCCGCATCGGCCATGGTCTTGCCGCTCGCCTCGAACGCGTCGATGGCATCGAGCGCCGTCTGCGCCTTCTCGGTCGCGGCCTTGCTTGCGCCCAGCGCCGCACGATAGGCATCGGCAAGTGCCGAGGTATCGGCCTGGCCGCGCGCCACGCACACGTCGTCCATACCGCCCGGCAACTGGCTCGACAGCTCCAGCAGGTCGCGCACCAGGCCCTTGATGGTCGTGCCGGTGCCAAAGGGGCCGCCCTCGCCCGCCATGGGATACCAGGCATAGAGGGCCTTGAGCGATGCCGCGAGCTCGGGGGCGGCATCGGGCGCCGTCGCGCGGGCCAACACATGCTCAACAGCTTGGTCCATAAGTTCGTCGGTATCGGTGAGCACCGTGAACTCGGGGTCGATACCCAGCTCCAGCGCATGCGCGCGCAGGATACGCGAGCACATGCCGTGAATGGTCGAGATCCACGCGTCGTCGACGGTCAGTGCTTCCTCGTCCATGCCCTCGTCGATAAGCGCACGGCGCACGCGGTCGCGAATCTCGGCCGCGGCATCTTTGGTAAAGGTAATGGCGAGCACCTGGTCCAGATGCTCAACGAACGGACCTGATTCGGGCGAGAGCGCGTAGACGATGCGGCGCGTGAGGGTAAAGGTCTTGCCCGAACCGGCGCCCGCCGAGACAAACAGCGGACGGTCGAGCGTTTTGACAATCTGCAGCTGTTGCGGCATCAAAGTCGAAAGATCCATGGTCTACACGTCCCTCCTTACAAACGTTCCTTCGTGGTTATACGAGCAGCGCGCATGCGCGGCCTGAGCCGACGTCGGGTCGATGGCGGCAACGTTGCCTGCCTCGAGCTCGCGCAGGCGCTCGGCGATGCCAGCCTCAACGCGATCGAGCAGGGCGTCGAAGTCCATGCTGCCACCCTCGCCGGGGAAACCTTTCTTAAGGCCCGGGATGCGACCGTCGCCGCGCTCTTCCTCGAGCAGCTCGGCGCTCGCAGCACCGCGCAACGCCGGCTTGCCACCCTTGGTCGAAAAGTAGAGCGCCGCGCGGGTGTCCAAATCCAGCGCCCGGCGCATGGCCTGGGCGTAGATGAGCGTTTGGGTATGTGGTGGCAACCAGCGTGGATCGTCGATGGGCGCCGTGCCCGATTCCTCGTCGCGCACCGTAGGGTCGGCGAGCTTAAACTCCTCAACGCCCGTGCGATGCTTGTAGTCGATCACCACGGCACGATTCTCGGCGTCCACGTCCACGCGATCGATGCGCCCGCCAAGCGGCCAACCGGCATACTCGACCTTGAGCTCGTTGAAGGCGAACTCCAGGTAGCGCGGGGCAAAGGGGGCAAGTGCCTCGGACTCGTAGGCAAGCACACCCTCCAGCTGCGGCAAGATCTCGGCCACCTGGCGCTCCTCCACCGCAGAGAGCGGCACCAGCGGGCCCTCGTTGCCACGCTTGGAGGCATGCTCGGCCAAGGTCTCGTCAAAGACCTCGCGCAGCAGCTCCTGAGCACGTGGCAGGTTCTCGGGCGTCACGCGCTCCATGCCCTCCTGGGGCAGACGGGCGTGCAGGTGTTCCAGCACGTCGTGGACAAAGTTGCCCTTCTCCATATTGCCAAAGCCTGCGTCGATCGACTGGGGCTTCACGCGGTACGAGACGAACCAGCATAGCGGGCAGGTCGAATAGGCCTCGATCTGCGAGGCAGACGTCAGGCGCGGCACGAGCGGCGCGTCCTCACCCTCGCCATCGCGACGGCGCAGGACCAGATACGGAATGGCTTCATCGCTCAGATGCTGAGGAGCATCGCAGGTCACGCGCTCGCGCCTAAGACCTTCGCCTGCAGCGGGATCAAAGTCGGCGATGATATCGCCCTCGCCCACGCGCATGGGCTTGGCAGCGCCAGCGGCCTCGGCATGTGCCCACAGCTCGGTCCATACGGCTGCCGGGTAGCACTCGCGTGCCTGGCGATCGTGCGTCACACGGGCGAGCGCGACCGGACCGCTCGCCGCCTGCATCGCACGGCCAAAGCGCACGCGCAGCAGGGCAGCGGGCTCCAAAGACACGCCGTCGCGGCGCAGCTCGGCTGTCAACGTGGCAAGCGGGCCCTCTTCGTGCGAAAGCGGATAGCTGTCCAGGTCGACATCGGCAAACAGCACGGCATCGTAGCTGCCAGGGCGAAGAACCGACGCATCGGCAAGCGACGCGAAGCGCACTTGTGCTCGTGGTGTGCGATCGACCTCATAGGTCTCGTAATCGTAGGCGGTACTGCGCTTGTCCACCTTGGTTCGAACGCCGTCGAGAACCGGCACGGTCGCGGCCTGCGACACGTCGAGCGCGCGAGCATCGTTCATAAGGATGTCGATGGCATGGCGCAGCAAAGCCGTCTCTGCCTGGCGACGGGCCTGGCCGTCAAGGCCGCCTAGAGCGCGATCGGGCAACGCCTCGGCAACGGCAAGCATGGCCTTAAGTGCCGTCACGGGCTTGTCACGCCACAGCGCCTGGAACACGTCCGAGACCACACACGGTACGTTCTTAAACCAGTTATCGTCGCTCGTCGCCTTGCGCGCGCCCCTCACCTGGCCCTGAACGCTCTGCAGCAGGCTCTTGACGCCCGCGGTAGTCTTGCTGCGCGAGAGACGCATATTCTTATCGAAGGTACGGGCATTGACGGCATCAGCGCCCGAAAGCGGACTGTAGATCCAGTCGGTAAGCTCCGGCGCGGGCCACCACTCAGTCTTGGAAGCGGTGCCCTCGTCGGCGGCTTTCATACGCTCGATCAGGTTGGCGAGCGCCGTAAACTGCCTGCCCGCGATGGACTGGGAAAACGCCGTGAACTCAGTCGTCTCGGCCGCAATGTGACGTGCCGCCAAACGGGCGGCGAGCTCGCCGAACAGCTGGGGTGCCCGGGCAGAAACGACGAGCACGCGCACGGGGTCGGCGGGCGTTGCAGTAGCTTTATCGGCCTTGGACTCCTTGTGCGCTTTCACCAACTTATCGATGGCGTCCGCATAGACATGAGCACGGGCATGGGGGCCGGCGACCTCAATAAAGGCAGGCTGAGCGGCGGCCCCGCAAGCGACATCAGACGCGACGGCGTCCTCCCCCAGCGGCGCGATCTCAAACAGCACACCGCGGGCATCAAATGCCGTGGCAAGCTCCTCGCGCATCGCCGCCTGCTCGCAGGCAAGCAGCACGACGACCTCTCCCCCATTGTTCGCCACGGCAGACAGCAGCTCGAGTAGACCGTGCGTAAACGACGTGGTACCGCGCACGCATACGGCGCGGGCGCACGCCGGCCGGCCATAATGTCGGCTGCCTCGCAGGGCTCGACCATATCTCGACGGTCCAAACCGCCCGCGTAGGCACGCAAAAGCTCAAACACACGAGCCTCGGCATCGCTTTTTGGCTCAGGCTGGCAATTGTTGCCACCGCATCGCTCGGCCGTCGTCCCCGCCACACCCGGCAGCACATCGCGGGCCATGCGCGCGAGCATGCGCACCGTGCCCTGGCTACGCGAAAGCGGCTGCAGGTCGGCATCGTCGCGGCGGGCAATCATATCCGAAAACAGCATCTGACGTTGCAGGTTGTCGACGAAACCGCGCCCGTCGCCCAAAAGCTCCCAAAGCGAGCGAAGCCACGATGCGGGTGTCTTGTAGTCGATACCCAGCGAAATGCCGGCTTCCGCCGCATCATGACGGCACAGATCGAGCTCGGCAAACGTTGGTGCCAGCAACACGGCACGCCCGTGACGGGCAATAAGGTCGGCAAGCAGCGCCGACTCGGCATCGCTCAAATCCGTGCCGGCATTGGTGGTATAGATTCGAACAGGCATGGTCCTCCGCTCAAACCGTTCGCAATAATCAATGCATCCATCCTACCCGCCCAAGCGGACACATTGCCACCGCAGTTCCATCTTTTGGTACAAAGCAACCTGAACCCAACGCACCAGCCGATTGCAGGCATATAAAAACCGCCCCCGGAGGGACGGTTCTTCGTAATTCAATGTTGTCGCTGGCCTACTCGCCATCCTCCAACTTAATGAGGATCTTGCGGTAGCCACCGTACTCGCCGTTCAGCGCCTTTGAAACGCGGCTCACCGTGGTGGACGAAGCGCCGGTACGGGCCTGAACCTCAACATAAGGCTCGCCCTCGTCCAAATAGCGCGCAACCTGCAAACGCTGAGAAAGGTCGCAAATCTCGCGCGGCGTGCAGATATCGGTCAAAAACGCTTGGATATCCTTCTCGTCGTCCAAAAGGCTAAATGCGTGGACCAGCTGCTTGACATCAGGCTTGTCAAACATGTTCTCGATATTCATCGATCACCGCCAAACCCGCCAAAAGGCATCGAAGTTGATACTGACATCGGGCATCGTTCACCCGTTCTATGCAATAGGGCAACGCCTGTGGCTTTTGCCCGTAGCAGTGTAGCACACCACCAAACTAAAGCGACAAGACTCTCTGCCAGCGGCGCGTTTTTCAGGACGAACGCCGTTTAGAAACCGTATGCGCACGTAAGCTCCACGAATATTTGAGACAATGGGCGCCCAAACACCGCGGCGCGCCCGCGCAACCATCCAGGTCGCCGCCGCAAGCCGCTTCACGCGACGCCAGCAACCCCGGCGCAAGAAAGGATTCACGCCATGCGCTTTATGCTTAACTGGCTCTTCACCTCGATCGCCATCGCGATCGCCACGTTCCTCGTCCCCGGTATCCAACCCTTCGGCTTTGCCGAGACCTGGGTCTGCTTTGCCTTTGTGGGACTGTTCCTGAACATTGTCGATTCGCTCGTCAAGCCGTTCCTGACCGTCATCTCACTGCCGCTCACTATTATTACGCTTGGTGTTTTTCAGCTCGTAGTCAACAGCTTTATGCTTGAGCTCGCGAGTTACCTGTCGGTCAACCTGCTGGGCGTCGGCATCTCCATCGCCAGCTTTGGATCGGCCTTTATGGGCAGCATCCTGGTGTCCATCACGCGCAGCATCCTCGACAGCATCGCCGAGGACTAAAACGGCCATTCCGGCCGTGTCCGTCTCAACAGCCCAAAACGAAGGCCGCCCATCGCAAAAATGGGCGGCCTTCTTATTTGCCAAGTCTCAAAGGGCGAGAAAATCTACCATTTCCACCCCGTCCCCAAATGCAGGTGTGGGTTAGATGACGTAGTCGTAGCCATGGTTGGGAGCGACAAGTTGATCGAGCGTCACACCGTCGAGGTAGTCGTTGATGAGCTTGTCCAGGTTCTTCCACACGTCGAGCGTGGGGCACTCATCCGAACGCGAGCAGCCCTTGCAGTCGCCATCCAGGCAGGCGACCGGCGCCAGACTGCCCTCGGTCAGGCGCAAGATCTCGCCCACCGTGTATTGCTCGGGCGGGCGCGTGAGCACATAGCCGCCGCCCTTGCCGCGCATGCCCGAGAGCATGTTGGCGCGCACGAGCGTAGCCAAAATGTTCTCGAGATATTTCTCGGAAATCCCCTGTCGCGCCGCGATCTCTTTGAGTGGGATGCGACCGGCTGCCTGGTGCTCGGCCAGATCGACCATAACGCGCAGGGCATATCTGCCCTTAGTAGAAACCAACATGTATAGTGCTGCCTTTCGGTCATTTAGTCCGTAGAAATTCTAGCCGAAATATTGGTTTTGAAAATACCCGTTCCGGTCAAGATGGTTAATCGACTCGTAATAATCTTCTATTTCCTATTGCGTTACTAGGCTTTACTGTCTACTATGCTTGCCAACAGCAAAACGAACAACCCATAAGGTTTGTGGGTTTCGCTGCTACACACACCGTAAAACCACACGGTATCCAGTCATTTGAACACTTTGGAGGTTCACCATGAGCAAGGTTTACACGTCCATCGATCAGCTTATCGGCCACACCCCGCTTCTGGAGCTCACCCACTTTGAGGGCGACGAGGACCTCAAGGCTCGCGTGCTCGTCAAACTGGAATACTTCAACCCCGCCGGATCCGTTAAAGACCGCGTCGCCAAGAACATGATTGACGAGGCCGAGAAGGCAGGCAAGCTCGTGCGCGGCGGCGACTACACCATCATCGAGCCCACGAGCGGCAACACCGGCGTCGGCATCGCCTCGGTGGCGGCGGCTCGCGGCTACAAGGTGATCATCACCATGCCCGAGACCATGTCCGTCGAGCGCCGCAAGCTGATGCAGGCATACGGTGCGCAGCTCGTGCTCACCGACGGCTCCAAGGGCATGAAGGGCGCTATCGCCAAGGCCGAGGAGCTGCAGAAGGAGACTCCCAACAGCATCATCGCCGGCCAGTTTGTGAATCCCGCCAACCCGGCCATTCACAAGACCACGACCGGCCCCGAGATCTGGGACGACACCGACGGTCAGGTCGACATCTTCGTCGCCGGCGTTGGCACCGGTGGTACCGTGACCGGCGTGGGCGAGTTCCTCAAGGAGCAGAACCCCGAGATTAAGGTCGTCGCCGTCGAGCCCGCCACCTCCCCGGTGCTCTCTAAGGGCCAGGCTGGTCCGCACAAGATCCAGGGCATCGGCGCCGGCTTTGTGCCCGACGTCCTCGACACCCAGGTCTACGACGAGATCATCCCCGTCGAGAACGACGACGCCTTTGCCACCGGCCGCGCCGTGGGCCACAAGGAGGGCGTGCTCGTGGGCATTTCGTCCGGTGCCGCCGTGTGGGCCGCACTGCAACTGGCCAAGCGTCCCGAGAACGAGGGTAAGACCATCGTGGCCCTGCTTGCCGACACCGGCGAGCGCTACCTGTCCACGGCACTGTTCCAGGACTAAGGGCCCGTCACTTGTCGATAGGCCCAAGGCACGCCGGTCTACCCTCTCTTCTGGCGGCCTGAGCTCATCTCGTTAGGGTGTCCCACGAGACGTCCGAACTTGCTACAATGTCTGCGGCGCGGAACCAGCCTCCCGCGCCGCTTTTCTTTTTTGGCCACATGCCACCAAGGAGAACCTCCCCATGCACAACAAGCGCGTGCTCGTCGCCATGAGCGGCGGCGTCGATTCCAGCGTGACCGCGTACCTGCTCAAAAGCCAGGGCTACGAATGCGTCGGCGCCACCATGCGCCTCACCTGCCCCGCACCCGATCCCATCACGGGCATGAGTAAGGTCGACCGCGACATCGCCGACGCAAAGGCCGTCGCCGAGCGTCTGGGGATCCCCCATCATGTGCTCGACCTGCAGCAGACGTTCGACCGCAACGTTATCGAGCGCTTTGTGAACGCCTACCAGGAGGGACTGACGCCCAACCCGTGCATTATCTGCAACCGCCACATTAAGTTTGGCGCGCTGCTCGATGCGGCGCTGGACATGGGCTGCGACTACATCGCAACGGGACATTACGCCAAAACAAGCCAGGCGGCAGACGGCACCTGGCAGCTACATCGCGGCGAAGATTCCAAAAAGGACCAGAGCTACTTTTTGTATTCGCTTACGCAGGAGCGCCTGGCGCACACGATCTTTCCGCTGGCGGGCCTAGACAAAGAGCGCAACGTGCGCCGCATAGCCGCCGAGCAGGGCTTTACCAACGCCCAAAAGGCCGAAAGCGAGGACATCTGCTTTATTCCAGACGGCGACTACGCGGGCTATATCGAGCGCCGCTGCGGACATCCCGCTGCACCGGGCGACATTGTGTGGCGCGACGGCAGCGTGGTCGGACGCCATAACGGCGCGTTGCGCTATACCATCGGCCAGCGCAAGGGCTTGGGCGTCGCGATGGCGCATCCCGTGTATGTGACGGGCGTCGATGCCGCCAACAACACCGTGCATCTGGGCGAGGCCGAGGACCTAACGGCCACAGCACTCACGGCCGACGACTGGATCTGGAGCGCCCCTGCCGACCGCATGGAGGCAGAACTCGATGCCGGCGGCATTCGCGTGGGCGCCAAGTACCGTTACCGTCAGAAAGACCAAGCAGCGACCCTTACGCGCGGCGAAGACGGGCAAATGCTGCTGACTTTTGACGAGCCGCAGCGAGCCATCGCCCCCGGCCAGGCCGTTGTAGTCTACCACGGCGACATCGTCCTCGGCGGCGGCACGGTGACCGGCGCACTTAAGTAGCCCCATCCCCTTCATAAATTGCGGTGAAATAGGGACTGTTTAAGCGTTTAAAACCGCCAAACAGTCCCTATTTCACCGCGACTTAGAGAGGACGGCCTCGGTCGGTACTGCCGTATCAGCCGAGGCCGCTGCATCGTTAGCGCTGTACGTAGGCGCGGACGAGCTCGTAGGTGTTGCGCACGCCGTCCATGTGGCTGCGCTCGTAGTTGTGGCTCGCGTACACGCCGGGGCCGATCAGGCCGTGACGGATGTCGTAGCCGGCGGAAAGCGTGGCCTCAACGTCCGAGCCGTAATGCGGGTACACGTCGATAGCGTAATCGAGCTCAAGCTCGCGCGCGATATTGGACAGCGTGGTCACCAGGTCGTAGTTGTACGGACCGCCCGAATCCTTGGCGCAGATCGACACCATGTGCTCGGTGCAGCCTAGGTCGTCGCCCACGCAGCCCATGTCAACGCTGATCATCTCGCGCGTGTCGGCCGGCACGAAGGCGCCGCCGTGGCCCACCTCCTCGTACACGGTAAAGAGCAGCGAAACCTTACGCGAAAGCGTCACCTCACCAGCGGCGACGGCACGCGCCAAGCCCAGCAAAATGGCGGCCGAAAGCTTGTCATCCAGGAAGCGGCTCTTAATGTAGCCGCTCTCCGTCACCGTGGTACGCGGATCCATAGCGATGATGTCGCCGGTCTGAATACCCAGCTCGAGCACATCGTCCTTGCTGTCGACGTTCTCGTCGAGCAGGATCTCCATGTTCTTCTCGACGGTCTTGACCGGCTCGTCGGCAACGTGCGCCGAAGGCTCGGTATTGAGAACCACGCCCGTGTACACATTGCCGTCACGCGTGTAGACAGTGCAGTTCTCGCCATCGGCCGTAGACCACTGGTGCCCACCAAGCGTCGTGGGACGCAGGCGGCCATTGTCCTTAATGGAGCGCACCATGGCGCCCAGGGTATCGACATGGCTCGCCAGTACGAGCGGCTCACCCTCGCCACCAAGTTCAACGAGCACGTTACCCTTATTAGAACGCTCAGGCCCAAACCCCATATCGCGCAGCGTCTCCATCAGATAATCAGTCGCCGCACGGGTATAGCCCGTCGGCGAAGCAATAGAAGTCAGCGTCTTAAGCTGTCCCGCGATATAGGAGAGCGTCTCCTCTAGAGAAGCATCGATTACAGAAGCCATGTGCATCCTTCCAAGCAAAACTAAGACCGAGTCCCGATTTTAACCGTTCTGCACGCGCAAGGCTCTGGGAGCCGAGCCACCTCCAGACGTCCTCGCGCCGATTTTGCGCACGAGCACGGCTTACGATCCCAATCTTGCATAAATCCTATCGGTATCTGCATAGAAATGAGGAATCTTTTTGCTTCGTCTCAGGGTACCCCACCTTGGGCCGTGCAAAAAACGGAGTATTCAGCATCGTGGGCCCCAACGACCCCATCGCGAACGACAAAACGACGCGGTTACAGCAGTGTTGCGGGTCGTCGCAAAGCAGAAACTCAGTAACAACCCCCTCCACTCATCGATAGCCCACCCGCAATGGCTGTCGATGGACGCCTGCGGGCCACTACGGGCCATTCAAAACGTTATGCATTTTTAAGAGCTTGCTGAATACTCCCAAAAATGCACGCTGGGAAGTGCACCACCTATCCGTAGCGGGCAGTACACCTTGGTTTTGCCCGTCTCAGGGCATCGACGCAGCACAAAAAGCCCCGCCATGCGTAGCACGGCGGGGCCAGCGGCAAGTCAAAAGACCATACGCCTACGGGCGAAGGACCACCAAACTGGGTTAGGCAACCGGGCAGATCTTCTTGAAGAGCTCGATGACGTCGTCGAGCGTCGCCTCGCGCGGGTTACCCGGGAAACAAGCGTCGGCCATGGCGTCCTTGGCCAGGACCTCGATCTCGTCAGCCTTCATGGCCTCGCAGACGTGCGGGATATTCACGTCGGCGGAAAGCTGCTTGACGGCGGCGATAGCGGCGTCGGCAGCCTCGTCGGTGCTCATGCCCGTGGTGTCAACGCCCATGGCGACGGCAACCTTGGCCAGACGCTCGGCGCAAACCGGCTTGTTGAACTCCATGGCGATCGGCAGCAGCATGGCGCAAGCGACGCCGTGCGGGGTGTCGTAGTGAGCGGACAGGGTGTGAGCCATGGCGTGGTCGATGCCCAGGCCAACATTGGAGAAGCCCATGCCGGCGACATACTGGCCAAGGGCCATGCCCTCGCGGCCGGAGCCGGGCTGGCCGGACTTGGCCTCGGCAACGGAGTCGCGTAGGTTCTCGCTGATCAGCTTGATGGCCTCAAAGTGGAACATGTCGGAGAGCTCCCAAGCGCCCTTGGTGGTATAGCCCTCGATGGCGTGGGTCAGAGCGTCCATGCCGGTGGAGGCGGTCAGGCCGGCGGGCCATGGAAGCCATCATGTCGGGGTCGACGACGGCGACCTCGGGGGCGTCGTTGGTGTCGACGCACACGAACTTGCGGACCTTCTCGGGGTCGGTGATGACGTAGTTGATGGTCACCTCGGCAGCGGTACCGGCGGTCGTCGGCACGGCGATGGTGAACACGGCGTGGTTCTTAGTGGGAGCAACGCCCTCGAGGCTGCGGACATCGGCGAACTCGGGGTTGTTGATGATGATGCCGATGGCCTTGGCGGTGTCCATGGAGGAGCCGCCACCGATGGTCACGATAGCGTCAGCCTCGGCGGCCTTGAAGGCCTCGACGCCGTCCTTGACGTTCTGAATCGTGGGGTTGGGCTTGATCTCGGAGTAGAGGCTCCAAGCGATGCCGGCGGCGTCGAGCTCGTCGGTCACCTTAGCGGTAACGCCAAACTTGACCAGATCGGGGTCGGAGCAGACGAAGATCTTCTTGTAGCCGCGACGCTGGAGCTCGCCGGGGATCTCCTTGATGGCGCCGGAACCATGATAAGAGATGGTATTGAGAACGAAACGATTAGCCATTGATAGCCTCCCATCGTGTGCGGGGCATCCATTACGCCCCACGCTATGAGTCCCATCCTAACGCTTTTGAAACAAAAAACGCGTGAGAACGTCAAACTATTTAAAGCGTTTCAACAGATGATGAAAAATAATGCGGCGAAGGGACAGCCCCTTTGCCGCATTCGGTTACTTTCGGCAGCCCTCTTTCCAAGCCTCGGCCGCAACCTTCCAGCGTAAGCGCAAGTCGCGCTCGCGGTCGATGAACATGATGGCAAACGCGACAAACAGCAGCAAGCTCGCCACGACGATGGCGTGCAGGCCCATGCGCTCAATACACCAGTTGCCCAACACGGCGCCAAACACAAAGGTAAAGATCACGCCAAAGTACAGCAGGCCGTTTTCCAAAAAGCCGCGCCTGTGGGTGATGATGTAATCGTCCACGTTTTGCAGCGCGTTGCGCAAGTTGCCGATGCACATGGTCGTAGCGATGCCGTGACCGTGGATCTTGCGGAAGCTCTCGACCTGCATGCCGCAGGCAAACGAGGTAAGGCAGTTGGCGAGCAGGTTGTAACCGCCACCGGGGATAAAGCTCACGCCCAGCAAGATGACGGCTTCAAAGAACACCGTCACCTGACGCCAGTGGATCACGCTGCCAAACCGCTCGTGCACCAGGTCGGCAAGCATAATGCCCACGGCAAACGACACCACGGGGAAGAAATAGCGTCCCGCCAGCACCCAATTGCCCTCCGAAATGCTCACGCCCACAAGCAGGATGTTGCCCGTCTGCGCGTTGGCGAAAACATGGTCGCGCCCAATGTACGAATACACATCCATAAAGCCACCGGCGAGCGCCAGGATAATGCCCAGTTCGATGGACTCCGATATCTGTTTGGCACGCTGCATCGTCGTGCATCCTCCTTGTTGACGACCCTCTCGTGCGTTGGCGGAAACATAACCGCCGTTCATACTGTAACCCATTGACAACATGGCGTGCGCGCGAGACGGGTTCTCCAACGCGCAGATACACAGTCTGGAAACAAACGACTGGCTCAGCGACGCTCTCACTCACCAGCTCATGTACTCCCCCAGTCTTTTTAGCCCCGCCCCAAAAAGACTGGTTACAATTACGTGCAGCATACAAACACCGGGAGGGATCGTGGCAAAAAAGCCTCAGCACGCTCAGAACAACCAGCGCAGTCAGCAGGGCAAACAGGGCCAGCAGCAAAAGCGTGGCGGCAAGGCCCAGGGCGGCCACGCCGCTCATACCCC
>OAUQ01000625.1_pt1 | contig 13129 bp, 10 predicted proteins | sample 1476151 | NCBI WGS metagenome assembly OAUQ01 (sample SAMEA2580008, study PRJEB22360) | human gut metagenome | biome: human gut; feature: human-associated habitat; material: faeces | place: Denmark | collected 2008/2010 | reverse complement strand
AATATGTATTACACATTGCGAAAATACTACTTAATAAGCAAAATAAACGAAATAAATCAGACAACATATTATAAGCTCATTTATTAAGCACAACTATACACTTTATACTAGTAGTCTTGTATAATACTGGATTTATATATATAAATATTGCTTTAATAATTGTAAAGCTATCATTATATAAAACTGTTGGCAGAATAACATTGAATTAATCTTTTTTCAAAGCAAAAAGTACAAACTCAAAACATTAGTATCCCGTTAAAATCAGGACAAATTAATATTAATCAAACAATCCTGGGAAAAGGAAAGAATTGAGTTCTTTGATATCGTTGAAACTAGTCTTCTCAAACAACTCTTTAAGATATGTTTTGTCCGTAAGAGAAATACTTAGGATTTGTGAACTTCATATGTTGACCGTTCCAGTTTCATGTTATATTGAAAAATAGCAACAAGGCAATAGCTGATAACGGCAGTACTGATTTAGATTCGTACAGCATTTTCCATAGTACCCCAAAACTTCTTAATTCTGAGATGCTGCTTTAGTCATTTGAGGAACAGCTCAACCTGCCAACGGTTTTATATAGTTCAGCGATTTCAAGTGAAGTTAGATGAAAGGCATTGGTAAGAAAGACGAACTCTCTATCCTGATCTTCGTCTCTGTACTTCACTAGGCGCAACTACTCAGTATACTTCAACCGAGTGATTATGTCAGTAGTTCTATTACAGAATCGGCAAGTACATTCTTTGGTAATCTGCGTCTTCATCGAATACATTTAAATTGTAGATTCTTTTTGGCTCTCACTACAAAGAAAGACTCGTGCAAATGTATCTTATAGAGTTCTTTGAAGGCATTGTAACCGCGATAAAATACATAGCAAATCCTGATCCATAAGGAATATGCTTCATTGCTTTTGAATCATGTACAGATGCAGTAGAGATATGAAAGTATGCTAGAACTTTTGTTTCCAGGTCATACAACACATGAGCTCTTACACCACCTTTCTTCTTACGCAACTTGGTCCACCAGAAGATAGACAGACATAAAGGTATTGTCGTAGAATCGGAGGCATATATATGCCCTTTCAACTTAAAAATATCTGTTGCCTGCTTCTCACGAGCCTGCTCCATCATAAAGAATACAAAGTCTTCAAAGATGCGGTAATCCCAGTTTTGGTTAGCTGAAGCAAATGTCGTTTTAGCAATAGGATTTCGCCCCATTCCAAGATGATAACATTGGGTATGATGCGCTTCCAGAGCCACGACCACATAACGCAAGCTTTCACGATTGCTAAGTTGACCAAATATCAGTGCAAGAAATTGATTCCAGCACGTGAATGACTTGACATATCGATTACCATTGTATTTTTCAACTAAGTGACGAAACTTATCTTTATCGAGAAATTCAACCAACTGGACAAAGACATATTTATTTTTGTTCATATACAATCTATCTTATAGACTACAAAGTAGAAAATTCAAATCGTCACACCATAAAAGACTCTTATAAAAGACTATATTTCAATCATTTAAAAGGCTAATTCCAATTTTAAGGGACAGTAATGAACTCAAAAAGCTTTAAATATGAATTATAAGTTAGAATATATGAAATACCTATTTACTAAGATGAGCAAAAAAAGACAGAGTCTTATGCAATAAGAAGAATATGGCATCAATTAATGACTACCATTTAATTTTGTCGTTCAGCAATATATCAGAAGAACACATGACAAATATGCACTTGCAGACTTGCATCAATCTTCCTCAACCAAGTATCTTAATTGAAATAAACGAGCCGGTTCACAAAAACAACGTTAAAGTCAATAAGATTTGTAAAGAAGATATAATCAATACTATATTACGCGAGTTCGATATAAGCCAATAAATATTTCATTGAAAATTAGGGACATAGTGATAAATATTATATTTATAGTGACCAATTATAACATTTAAACAATTACCGCTATGTTCTCAAAGTTTAAAATTACAGAAATTCATTGTATGGCCGATGATTTTTGCAAGGAATTTGCGTTGCAATAGGAAAAATAGATGATTGAAGACAAAAAAGCCAGACATCGTAACAAGCCCAACCGTATGAGCGATGCAAAGATTATGGTTATTCTAATTTTGTTCCACTCCGGCGGTTTCCGCCGCTTCAAGCATTATTACAAGGAATATGTGTGCAAACACCTGAAACACCTGTTTACGCGCCTGATGTCCTATAACCTTTTTATAGAATTGGAGAGGAAGTACTGCTTCCTCTGACCATTTTCATCAAAAAAATCCTGTTGGAGACATGTACCGGCATCAGTTTTATCGATTCTACAGTCCTGCGTGTTTGCCGCAACCAACGTATATTGATCCACAAGGCATTTGAGAGGCTTGCAGAGCACGGAAGAAGTTCAATGGGATAGTTCTTCGGATTCAAATTGCACCAGATAATCAATAACAAAGGCGAAATTCTGAATTTCATGCTCACACCCGGAAATATGGATGACCGCGAGCCGTTGAAACAAGGCAGGTTCCTGAAAAACATAAAGGGGAAATTATGGGCCGACAAGGGATATATCGGGCAGGCATTGTTCGAGAATCTTTTCCTTAACGGCATACAGCTTGTCACCAAGGTCAAAAACAATATGAAGAATTCCCTGATGAGTATAGCCGACAAGATTCTGCTCAGAAAAAGAGCTTTGATTGAAAACGGTCAGCGACGAACTGAAGAACATTGTGCAGACTGAACATTCCAGACATCGTTCTTTTAATAACTTTATTGCAAATTCATTGTCGGCTATCGCAGCATACTATTTTTTTGAGAAGAAATCCACCATTGACGTGAACTTTATCAATGACGGGCAACTGGCTATCTTCTGATTCTTATTTCGAACTTATGTTAATTAATTATAGCTATTTTGGAGAATTTTCTCCGGACTAGCAGTGATAGTTGTGCTTAAAAAAGATTAAACTATCAATCAACGCATGCTTAAAACAAAATAAATTATATATTTGCAGCATTTAATAATTAATTTTATTAACTATACACTAAGTTACCACATTATGAAAAGACGCACAATCTCCATTTTTTGCCTAATACCACTTCTGATAATACTTTTATCATGTCAAAAAGAAAGCATAGAAGCCGATTATCAAATCATTCCGCTACCACAACAGATACAAATAGTATCTAACGAAAAACCATTTATCCTCAACGAGCGAACACGTATCTTATATCCGGAAGAAAACAAAGGGCTTAAAGATTGTGCGCAATTGCTGGCACAATATATAAAAGACAAGACTCACAAAGACATAACAATAGGCTCAGGAAAGGATACAAACAACGCCATACTCCTTCAAATTCTCCCGAAGGACAAGAATCCGGAAGGATACCAGCTGGAAGTAAGCACCCAGCACATCGTTATCAACGGAAACAGTGAGGCCGGCGTCTTTTATGGCATACAGAACCTGAGAAAGTCATTGCCCATAGCCCAAGATAACGAAAACATTATACTCCCGGCAGTACATATCAATGATTTTCCCCGCTTTCCATACCGTGGGGCACACTTTGACGTAAGTAGACATTTTTTCAGTGTAAATGAGGTTAAAACCTATCTCGACATGATGGCCCTGCACAACATGAACACCTTACACTGGCACCTTACAGACGATCAGGGATGGCGTATAGAAATCAAAAAATATCCACGCCTGACACAAATCGGCTCCGAAAGAAAAGAAACCTTAATCGGACACCTCAACGACCAACCGGAAAAATACGATGGTAAAATCTATAAAGGATTTTATACTCAGAAACAAATAAAAGAAATAGTCGACTATGCAGCCAAGAATCATATCACGATTATACCGGAAATAGATCTGCCGGGACACATGCAGGCAGCATTGGCATCATATCCGCAATTAGGCTGTACAGGAGGCCCTTACGAAGTATGGACCAAATGGGGAATTTCGGAGAATGTACTCTGTGCAGGCAACCCTGAAACCTTACAGTTTCTAGATGATGTATTCGATGAAATCATCCAGTTATTTCCTTCTCCATATATACATATAGGAGGAGATGAATGCCCGAAAATACGATGGGAGCATTGTCCTAAATGCCAATCTCTCATGCAGAAACAAGGAATCAAATCAGACTCAAAATACACAAAAGAACAATATCTACAAAGTTTCATCATGAAACATGTAACCGAATATCTTAAGAAAAAAGGTAGAAAAACAATTGGATGGGACGAAATATTGGAAGGAGATGCCGATCCTCAAGTTACAGTCATGTCCTGGCGAGGAGAAGCAGGCGGAGTTAAAGCAGCCCAGCAGGGACACGATGTTATTATGACTCCCAATAGTGTTATGTATTTTGACTTCTATCAGGCACTGGATACCGAAAAAGAACCTTTAGCTATAGGAGGATATATTCCTATTGAAAAGATATACAATTACAATCCAGTTCCCAGCCAACTGACAGACAGCCAGAGGAAACACATATTAGGAGTACAATCTAATCTGTGGACTGAATACATCCCCGATTTCTCCCATGTACAATATATGGTACTTCCACGCTGGGCAGCACTAGCCGAAATTCAATGGAGCAATCCGAAACAAAAAAATTACGATAATTTCCTCAACCGGCTGGGTAACATGCTCAAACTATATGAGCTGGAGAAATACAACTACGCCAAACATGTATTGAATGTAGATGCCACATATACATCCAATCCAGAAACCGGCTGTACAGAAGTATCCTTGTCTACTTTGGGAAATGCACCGATACACTATACACTCGACGGTAGCATACCTAGTTCACAATCTACTGTATATCAAAAGAAAATAGAAATAAACAAAACATCTACCCTACAGGCCATTGCTATTCGTCCAGAAGGAAATAGTGAAATCTACAAACAGCAACTTTATTTCAACAAGGCAACCAACAAGCCTCTTACACTGCGCGATTCCGCAGATGAGAAATATAACGGACAAGGAAACGGTACATTAGTAGACGGAATTTCAGGAAATGAAACTTTCGGAAGTGGCAAATGGCTAGGATTCAGCAATGGAAAGGATATGATTGCCACAATCGACTTAAAGAGAGAAATGCCCATTACATCGGTATCTCTTCACACATGTATAGCTACTGGAGACGGAGTATTCGACGCACGTGAAATCTATGTAGAATTGTCAACCGACGGAAAAGTCTATCACAAGGTGGCATCCGAAACCTGCCCTATGCCAACAGAGCATCAGAAAGGAGTCAAACTACATACGCTCACTTTTTCGACTCAAACTGCCCGATATATCAGAATTTCTGCAATATCCGTAAAACAAATGCCAGCATGGAGTGGCTTCCCTGCTACACCAGCCTTCATCTTTGTAGATGAAATTTCTGTAGACTAAACTCGACTCCATATATAAAAGCCTGTCAGAAGAAAGATTCTATTTTTCTTCTGTACAGGCAGTTTTCTCTCGCAAAACAGCAAAAAACTTCACAGAAAGCAATAAAACAAATAATTTATCATAATAAATCGATATATTTCATCATAAAGAAATAAACACAGTACTTTTGATTACAAATTGAAATAATTAAATAAAAATAGAATAAAACGACACATAAATGCAATATTAAATAAATTATTTTATATATTTGCGACATAAGAGTACTCTACATTTATTAATATGATTAAATCGATAAATAAAGTATTATGGCCGATTTAAAACAATTAAAAGAACAATACAAGGAAGAACTACTCAATAACGTACTTCCCTTTTGGATCCAACATTCTCAAGACAAAGAATGCGGTGGTTACTTTACTTGCCTGGACCGAACAGGAAAAGTGTTCGATACAGACAAATTTATCTGGCTACAGGGCAGAGAAGTCTGGATGTTTTCCATGTTATACAACAAGTTGGAGAAAAATCAAGAATGGCTAGACTGTGCCATACAAGGTGGAGAGTTCTTGAAGAAATACGGACATGACGGTAACTACAACTGGTACTTTTCATTGAACAGACAAGGACAACCTTTGGTAGAGCCATATAATATTTTTTCATACACATTCGCAACCATGGCTTTCGGTCAGTTAAGTCTAGCGACCGGACGTGAAGAATATGCCGAAATTGCAAAGAAGACATTCGACATCATCCTTTCCAAAACAGACAATCCCAAAGGAAAATGGAATAAGCTCCATCCAGGAACACGCGACTTAAAGAATTTTGCCCTTCCGATGATTCTGTGCAACCTAGCTCTGGAAATAGAACATCTACTTGATAAAGATTACTTGCAAAGTACCATAGATACTTGTATTCACGAAGTAATGGATGTTTTTTATCGGCCAGAATTAGGAGGTATTATTGTTGAAAATGTAAACAGCGACGGAACATTGGCCGATTGCTTCGAAGGACGGCAAATCACTCCAGGGCATGCTATCGAAGCCATGTGGTTCATTATGGATTTGGGAGAACGCCTGAACCGTCCCGACCTGATAACAAAAGCCAAAGACACAGCCCTAAAAATGTTCGAGTATGGCTGGGATAAAGAATTTGGAGGAATCTACTATTTCATGGACCGCAAGGGCTTCCCTCCTCAGCAACTGGAATGGGACCAAAAACTATGGTGGGTTCACATTGAAACACTGATAGCCATGATAAAAGGTTATCAACTTACTAAAGACAGCCGATGCCTGGAAGTATTCGAAAGAGTCCATCAATACACTTGGAGTCATTTCAAGGACCCAGAATATCCTGAATGGTTCGGTTATCTGAACCGAAGAGGTGAAGTTTTGCTTCCACTCAAAGGAGGCAAATGGAAAGGATGTTTCCATGTACCTAGAGGACTTTATCAATGTTGGAAAACATTGGAAAAGTTATAATGCACAATCCTCTTTACCGTAACCTTTAAAACACATTCTTATGAAAAAAATTTTAAACGCGAAAAATGGATTTCAAGGATATCACTTGTTACCATTGCATTAGCCTGCCAAAACGCAGTCTATGCTGATGATGTACCATCCAGTTCAGCGATAGCATCATCCATCGTACAACAGGAAAGCCGTACGGTATCGGGTACTATAACCGATGAACAAGGGAACAGCATTCCTGGCGCAAACATTCTTGTAAAAGGGACTTCTATAGGAACTATTTCCGACATGAATGGAAACTTCGAACTGCAAGTTCCTGCCGGGCAAAACATACTGCAAATTTCTTTCATCGGATATAAGGAAAAAGAAATAGCCATCGGAAATAACAGGAAGTTCAATATCCAGCTGAGTGTTGAATCAGAACAACTTAACGAAGTTGTTGTTACCGCATTGGGTATCAAGCGAGAAAAGAAAGCATTAGGATATGCCATGCAGGAAGTCAATACCGACAACCTGACTGAAAACAAATCTATCAGCCTCAGCAACATGTTGCAAGGTAAGATTGCCGGTGTACAAATAGCACAATCCGGTTCCGGTATGGGTGGTTCAACACGTATCATCTTGCGTGGTCTGAACTCATTGAGTGGAAAGAACCAGCCACTTTGGGTAATCGACGGAATTCCTATCAACGATGATTCAAGCGGTGATGTAGATGAATACGGAGGTACCGACCTCGCCAGCGCAGCTTCGCAGATCAACCCCGAAGACGTTGAAAGCATTTCTATTCTGAAAGGTGCCAACGCCGCCGCACTTTACGGTTCCAGAGCTCAGAGTGGAGCCATTATCATCACGACTAAGAAAGGTAAACAAGGACAGCCTCTACAATTAGAATACAACGGTAATATCCAATTCAGCAAAGTATATAACCCATACGACTATCAGAACGTTTACGGACAAGGTTCCAGCGGTGTGTTCAGTACTTCTGCCAAAGGTAGCTGGGGACCGAAGATGGAAGGTCAGATGGTCGACAACTGGAAAAATGTCATCTATGGCAATACAGACTACGGTCAATACGCGTTACTTCCACAAGATGACTACATCAAGGAATTCTACGACACCGGCGTACAATACTCGAATACAGTGACAGCATCTGCCGGAAGCGATAAACTCACTGGACGTTTATCATTCACAGACAGCCGAAACAGTGGTATCGTACCTAATCACTCTATCAACCGTCAATATTTCGACTTGAATACCGAATTCAAGAACGATTTTCTTACCGTCGGAGCAAAAGCCAATTATATGATAGAAAAAACTAACAACTCTCCGGCACAAGGTAGTTACGGATTGATGTCTCAGTTCATTACCATGCCACGTGGTATCCGTTTGTCCGACCTTAGCACCGATATGTTTAAATCAAACGGACAGGTACAAAACTGGACCGGACCGGCAGAAAACTATACCAACCCTTATGGAATGATATTGCCCGATAACGGAAATAAAAATACCAGAAACCGTTTCTTGGGACAAATCAAGGCATCGTTAAAGCTGACCAGTTACCTGAACCTGACTGGACGAGTAGGTGTAGACTGGTACAACGACCAATACCGGAAATACGCTATTCATCAATCTGATGGATCGACAGCTTCACAATATGTTCATAGTGAAACTTCTCATAAAGACTTTACTGCCGATTTAATATTGAACTTCAACAAGACATTCGGAGATTTCGGCGTTACAGCCAACCTCGGTACTTCTGTCGAGAACCAATCATACGAAGGCCTTGCAGGTGATGCAGGTACTTTCCAGATTACCGACTTTATCTGGATGGGTAACGGTGACAAACGAGAAGCATCTGAATCGTTCTATAAAAAAGAAATCCAGTCTGTATTCGGTAACGCATCTCTGAGCTGGAAAAGTATGTTATACTTGGATGTAACCGGACGTAACGACTGGTCTTCTACATTACCTAAAGAAAACAGATCGTATTTCTATCCGTCAGTCAGCTTGAGTGGCATTATCTCTGAAATGTTGAAAATGCCGGATTGGACCGATTACATGAAAGTCAGAGCATCATGGGCAAAAGTCGGAAATGATACTGATCCTTATAAACTGGCTTATGCATACAGCAAATATGGTAGCTTGGTAAATGGAGGAACCATTCTTGAAATGCAGTTGCCGGATGAGCTTCCACTGAGCGACCTGAAACCGGAAAGTACCAATTCATACGAAGCCGGATTGGAATGGCGTATGTTCCAGAACCGATTGGGTGTCGACTTTACTTATTATCAAAGTACAACTACCGACCAGATTCTTGCCATCAATACTCCGGTTCCATCCGGATATACCAGCAAGCTGATCAATGCAGGTAAGATTCGCAGTAAAGGTTACGAACTGACTGTAACAGGTACTCCTATTCTGACTAAAGACTGGAAATGGGACATCACTTTGAACTGGGGATCGAACCGTACCGATTGTATAGAACTGGGTGGAGGTATCAAACGTTATACATTGGGTAGCACCAGCATTGCGTCCGTAGTTGTCAATGAAGGTGGAAAATACGGTGATATTGTCGCAACCAATGCTTATCAGAGAGATGCTAATGGAAATATCCTGATAGGTGACGACGGACTGCCTCTTACCGAAACAGATAAAGTCATTGGTAACATGCTGCCGAAGTGGACAGGCTCTATCGGAACAGGCTTGCAGTGGAAGAATCTTTCTCTGAATGCTTTGATCGATGTACGTTATGGTGGCGACTTCATCTCTATGACCGATGCCAATGCCTGTTCAGCCGGAACATCCGCACGTACATTGGAAGGACGTGATGAAATGGTAGTAGACGGATTCCTGGCATCGACAGGTGAAGTTAATACCATTCCTGTTACAGCTCAAGAGTTCTATACTAAAATAGGTAGCTCAAGTGGTGTTGCCGAAGAATTTATGTACAAAGGAACTTACGTAAAAATGAGAGAATTATCTATCGGATGGAACCTTCCTTCTTCTTGGCTCAAACCCATCAAGTTGCAGGCTGTAAAAATTTCAGCAGTAGGACGTGATTTGTTCTACTTCTATAAAGATGCTCCGGTAGACCCTGAATCAGCTATATCAAGCGCCGATTATGCTCAGGCATTCGAATATGGTTCAATGCCTCCGACTAGAAGTTTCGGATTCTCGTTAAATGTTAAATTCTAAATTTTGAGCTATGAAACAATCTTTAATATTATCTAGTTTATTCCTGGTTGGCATGGAGCTGTTCAGTAGCTGTACAGATAAATTTGAATCCATGAATACCAACCCAGGTGCTGTCACAGAGGCAAGTTTAAAATATATCTTACCGTATGTACAGGAAGTAGGTGCTCATGTTGATTGTACTCCTTACCAGAGAGCCGACAATCTGTATGCCCAGATGTACTGCCAATACTTCGCCAATGCCGATGCAGGCTTTGCATCCGACCGTTATGGCTACAATGACTCATGGTCGAACGAAGGTTTCTGGCAGCCTTATTACAAGACTCTGAAACACATGAAGGTAGCCAAACAGACTGCAACAGATAAACCGGAAGAAACCAATATCTGTCAGATGATTCGTATTACACAAGCTTATAACACGGCTGGTATGACAGATACTTTTGGAGATATTCCATATTCTGAAGCTGGATTAGGAGAAACACAGAATAAATACGATTCTCAGGAATCCATTTATGAAGATATCTTCAAAGAACTGACAGACGCCGTAAATATCTTAAAAGAGAACCGGGAAGGTCAGACCACCTGTACCTCTGACAACGACCTTGTATTCGGTGGAGATATACAAAAATGGATTCGTTTCGGTAACTCGCTGAGATTGCGCTACGCCTTGAGAATTTCATATATCAACCCTGCACGTGCAAAAGCTGAAGGCGAAGCAGCCCTGGCAAGTGGAGTCATGACCAGCAACGATGACAATGCTTATATGACAGCTTCCGCTACCGGTGACTGGGGATGGGGACATCCGTTGTACATGATGAGCTTATGGAACGGATTCAGCATGAGCAAGACCATGGAGAACATCCTGAAACATGAAAGTACTGTAGTAGACCCACGTATGACTCTCTGGTTCGGACAAACGCAAGACTACGTAGCAGCAAAGAGAAACGGAGATGATACATACGACGGAGATCAGTTCTCAGGCCTGCCCAATGGAATGAACGCTACTGAAATAGGATTGCCGGAAAATAACGTAAGAAAACATTCCGTATGTTTAGGCTTACAGGCCTATCCGGACTGGAACTCACAGACAGCTCCTTCGGAAGACGTACTGAACATCACAGTTACTCTCCCGTTAAAGATTATGACTTACGGAGAAGTTTGTTTGTTAAAGGCTGAAGCAGCTCTGCTAGGATGGAATGGAGCCGGTGATGCTGGAGAAAATTACAAGGAAGGCATCAAAGCTTCTCTCGCAGATGAACGTTCATTCCTGAGCGATGCATCTCTTTCTCCAACAAGCAACGATGAAACCTATATGACAACCGGTAACGTTGCATGGAATGAAAATGATTCTCAAGAACAGAAACTGGAAAAAATTGCTACTCAGAAATGGCTGGCTCTCTATCCGAATGGTATAGAAGCATGGGCAGAATGCCGTAGAACTGGATATCCGAAACTTTCTCCGGTACTGCATAGCGAAGATGCCAACATTAATCCAGCCAATCATGAGTTCATCAGAAAATTGAGATATACAGACGATGAACGCCGTGAAAACAGCGAAAATGCAACAAGCTCTGCATTGAACCAAAATCAGGGAGACGGATCTACCGTACACGTATGGTGGGATACTAACCGTCAGCAGGAAGTTCAGCAATAAATAAACCTTTTATAAAGATACAGATTATCAAAGAAGACAGATAATCTGTATCTTTTAAACGGATAATACCTTACCGTTATGGAAAAAGCACAACGCCTCATCTCACTAGATATCTTAAGAGGAATTACAATCGCGGGCATGATTATCGTAAATAATCCTGGCTCTTGGAAACATGTCTATGCACCTTTGACTCATGCCGAATGGAACGGATTGACTCCTACAGACTTAGTGTTTCCTTTTTTCATGTTCATAATGGGTATATCCACCTACATATCACTTAAAAAATTTCATTTTTCATATAGTACATCATTAGTTAAAAAGGTAATTAAACGTACCGTATTGTTGTTTCTTATCGGATTATTCCTCAACTGGTGTGCCAAAGGGCTATGCAGCTTTCAGGAGTTAAGAATACCCGGTGTATTACAACGTCTGGCTGTTTGCTACTTTTTTACAGTCATTATATGTACAAACATCCGTGAGAAATATATTCCTATTCTTATAGCTGTCTTGCTCATTGCCTATCAAGTTATATTAATGATGGGTAACGGCTTTGTCAAGGGACCACAAAATATCATAGCCCTCGTCGACCAACAAGTAATGGGAATCTCACATCTTTATAATGACAACGGGCTTGACCCGGAAGGAATATTAAGTACCATTCCTTCTATAGCTCACACACTCATCGGATATTATATCGGCAAGATCTGCATCGAAAAAGAAAATATACACAACAAACTGGAAAAACTCTTCCTGACAGGAACCGTGCTCTTGTTCGCCGGATATCTATTCAGCTATGGATGTCCGATAAACAAGAAAATCTGGTCGCCCACCTTTGTACTCGTAACCTGCGGCGCCGGAATTTTATTGTTGTCCTTGCTTATATGGCTGATCGACATCCGAAATTATCAAAAAGGATTCAAACTCTTCAACATATATGGCATCAATCCCTTGTTTTGCTACACAGCAGGAGAATTGTTATTTATCGCACTGATACATATCTCTGTAGGAGGAAAGACATTACATACTTGGTATTATCAGCATGTACTGGCATCTTGGTTCGGCGATAATTGTTTTTCTTCCTTGCTCATGGCATTGTCACTGGCAGCCGTTATCGGAATAGTCGGATACATCCTATACAGAAAACATATCTATATCAAAATATAAAATAGCAAAAATTCAAGCACTATGACAAACCGTAGAGATTTTATAAAAAAGACATTACTGACAGGTGCAGCAGCTTTTACAGCCCCTTCCCTTCTGCACTCAGAAAACGAAATATCTGCTATTGACACCCTAACAAAGGATGTAAACACACAGGCAGACGAAAGCAATCCGCTAATCGTTCCCAAGAACAATGGTTTGCGCATTACGGGAACTTTTCTGGATGAAATCTCACATGACATTCCACATCAGAACTGGGGAGCCAAAGAAT
>OAUQ01000622.1_pt1 | contig 13187 bp, 11 predicted proteins | sample 1476151 | NCBI WGS metagenome assembly OAUQ01 (sample SAMEA2580008, study PRJEB22360) | human gut metagenome | biome: human gut; feature: human-associated habitat; material: faeces | place: Denmark | collected 2008/2010 | reverse complement strand
TGCTGTAAGCTTTTTCCCACCGCCGATCGGAGGCGTCCGCCGCCGCAGATATTGAAGCCGATCTGGGGACCGTACGCTTCAAAGACCATGCCTGTATAATAGTCAAAGTTGCGGATAAGACTTAGATCAAAGACAATCTTATCTGTAACACCGTAGGCTTCACACAGATGATAAATGGCAAGCAGATTATCCAGAGCTTCAAGGCTTCTGGGATGAGTGACCTTTGTTTTCAAGGCTTGAAGCAGGTCCGGACCGCCCTGTTGGTAAAGGAGTCCTTTGACCAGCTCCCGGACAGGTTCGTAGGAAATGACGGAAGCGGCCTTTTCAAGGGCCACTGCATTATGGGTCAGGATCATCTTTTTGAGGCGTTCCACTTGGGCATCAGAAAGTTCCGCGTCTTCAATCAAGCCTGCCAAAAAACCGCTGTGCCCTATACTGATGGTAAAATGCGCAAGTCCCGCTGCCTTAAGGCTTTCCACGGCAAGGGCCAAGACCTCCGCGTCCGCTTCGGGTCCTTTTTCGCCAAAAAATTCAACCCCAGCCTGACGGAACTCGCATTGCCGCCCGGCTTGTGTCTCTTCGTGACGGAAAACATTGGCAATATAAAAAAGCCGTTGTATGCCTTCGCCCTGCCGCATCCTTGTAACAACCATCCGCGCCAGCGGCGTCGTCATTTCACTGCGGAGCATAAAAGTCCGATTGTCCCGCCCCAGAAATTTCATGCTTTCATCGGGAAGATCGGCCCCACTCAGGGCAAAGGTATCAGCGTATTCAAAAGTCGGCGTCATCGCCTCATCATACCCCCAGGAAAGAAAATTCCGGGCGAGGCGGTCTTCCATTTCACGCTTCACTCGGGCCTCGCCAGGCAGGATATCTTTCGTTCCATAGGGAATCTGCAAAAAGCCAGTGGTCATGCTAATCTATTCTCCTTCTTCAAGGAGCATGGGAATCACTTTTCGATATCCCCCGGCTCCATAATTTAAACAGCGGTTGACACGGGAAACCGTCGTACTGCTGGCGCCCGTATCGTTGACGATTTTGGCATAGTTTTCGCCGCGATGAAGACGCACCGCCACTTCCAGGCGCTGACTCAAGGCCTTCAATTCATTAGGCGTGCAGATATCCTCCAAAAAATCGAGACACATCCGGTCATTCTTCAAAAGTATAAAAGCGTGTGCCAGTCGATGAAGTTCCCTTTTGTTGAGACCTGCCTGCATAATCGAGACTCCTTTCAAAACTACGAAAAATATAAAAGAAAAAGACTGCGTAAATTTAGTACGCTAATACATTAACACGTTAATGAAGTCATGGCAAGTCATTTTTTTGTTTTTACCCTTCTGCCTCCAGACGCCCGCTATCAGTGTAAAATGTGATACAGGGTTCTCGTGTCCTTTCTGACAGTTCGAGGAGAAAAAAAGCTGCAAAGCCATGTTTTCCATGACTTCACAGCCAGATTGTTGCAGCGTACATTACTGCATCTTTGTTTTGTTCAGTTTGGCGCTGATATAGTTCCCGACGGACTGGACGAGCTGAACCAGGGCAATGAGGATGACGACCGTTGCCGCCATGGTATCTGCCTGGAAACGCTGATATCCGTAACGGATAGCAAGGTCACCTAGTCCACCGCCGCCCAAGGCACCGGCCATGGCAGAACTGCCGATGAGACTGATGATGGCAAGGGTCACGCCAAGGACGATGGCATGCATGGATTCTGGAAGGAGCACCTTCCAAATGATCTGGATGGGACTGGCTCCCATGGATTCGGCGGCCTCAATGACACCTGGATCGACTTCAAGGAGGGACGATTCAATGATGCGCGCAATAAAAGGCGTTGCCGAAATGGTGAGCGGCACAATGGCAGCCGTCGTCCCGATGGAAGATCCCACAATGATCCGCGTAAGGGGAATGATGGCCACCATGAGGATGATAAAGGGCGTCGAACGGGTGGCATTCACAACAGCCCCTAAGACGCGGTTGATGCCCTTGTTTTCCAGGATATGACCTTCCCGTGTGACGGTAAGGATGACGCCCAAAGGCATCCCGCAAAGGGTAGCAAGGGCCGCCGAAAGAAAGACCATATAACAAGTCTCTCCCAAAGATTTGATCAGCATCTGAATCATACTACTTGACATATCCAATCACCTCAATCTGCAACTTTTGCCCCTCAAGGTATGACAGGGCTTCCTTCATATGGGCCTCATCTCCGTCCATGCCAATCAGGAGCGTTCCATAAGGCGTATCCTGGAGCGTTTCCACGTTGCCGGAAAGGATATTGACATCGATATCGTACTTTTTGATGAGGACCGTAATGACCGGTTCCCCGGCACTGTCACCAAGGAAATGCAAGCGCACAAGGGCCTTGTCACCGCTGGTATACTCCTTATGGAGGTCGAGCTTCTTTACCAGTTCCGGGACAATATCCGTCCGGGTACTTGCAACAAATTCCTTGGTCGTCGGATTCTTCGGATTCGTGAAGACTTCATAGAGGGGACCCTCTTCAATGATACGGCCGCCTTCAATGACCGCTACATGATCACAGATTTCTTTGACGACGTTCATCTGGTGGGTGATCATGACAATCGTGATATGAAGCCGTTTATTGATGTCCCGCAAGAGTTCCAGAATAGATTCCGTCGTCTGGGGATCAAGGGCGCTTGTAGCTTCGTCACAAAGAAGCACCTTAGGATCGGAAGCAAGGGCGCGGGCAATACCGACGCGCTGTTTCTGGCCGCCCGACAGCTGGGAAGGATAATGGTCGCGGCGGTCCGTAAGACCGACGAGATCCAAGAGAGGTTCCACTTTCTTTCTAATTTCATCCCTGCTTTTCCCCTGGATTTCCAAAGGAAAGGCAATATTGTCATAGACCGTCCGGCTGCTTAAAAGGTTAAAATGCTGGAAGATCATGCCGATTTCCTGACGGGCCTTGCGCAGTTCCATTTTGGACAGTTTAGTCATGTCCCTGCCGTCAACGATCACTTCGCCACTCGTTGGCTGCTCCAGCATATTGATGCAGCGAACCAAGGTACTTTTACCGGCGCCGGATAATCCGATGATTCCATAGATTTCTCCTTCCTCAATGGATAGGTTGATATCCTTTAAGGCTTCCAGGTCCCCGCCCTTTGCATGGTAAACCTTGCCGATATGTTTCAGTTCAATCACAGCGACTCCCTCCTTATGAATAAAAAATTCCTCTTCATCATTATGAAGAGGAATGGGTCGATTCATATTCGTCTTCATCTGCCAGGAAAATCCTGTTGGACTTAGCACCGTTCACTTTCGTGTGGTTGCCGTAACATCATGGGGCCATTCCCTCCGTTACTCTTGATGAATAATTCCTTAAAATCATACCGGATTCATATTGTTTTGTCAAGGGTAGTTTTATCTCTGTGCACAGATTCCCCGTCCCTAAGACACAAAGCACCTTACTTTCCCTTTGCCTGCGCAAAGAGCCACTCCTTAATGGCATCAAAGGAATAGGCAAAGCTCCACGTATACATATGGTTCCCGCCCTTAAATACTGTATAGTAGATATGGGTGTTAGGCCGTAACAATTGCTCTATTTTGTCATTGAGGGTCCCTACAGGAAGGGTGCTGTCCCAAAGCGTCTCATTCCGCGCCACCTTTACGCCTGCTTTTTCCCAGAGTGCGGTCGTTTCATTCATTGTGGGGTAGGCTTTATTATCCCCTTCACAGACGGTGATCCAAAGGGGCTTATCCTTGAGGACCTGCATTTCCTTGGGATCCCATTGGCAGGCCACAAGATACTGGGCCGCAAAAAAATCGGGGTAGCGGTCACTGATGGCAATATTGGCCATACCGCCCTGGGACTGTCCTGTCCCATAGATCCTGTTTGGATCGACAGGGTAGGTCTTGACCGCATAATCAAGGAAATGCTTGAGCAAGGTGAGACCCTTTGTCCAATGATGATCATCGGCGGTCAGCATACCCAGTTTCGTCACAAGCTCAGACGTATACTGCGGGGCAACAACAATCGAAGGGTGCTTTGCCTGAAAAGCAGGATCGGTCCAGACTGTGGCCCCGTTGCCTTGATAAAGCGGCGTCGTAAGATCATCATTATTGCCGCTCATATCAACGCCAAAGTAGACCAGGGGCAGTTTCTCTCCCTGCTTGATTTCCTTGGGCAGATATAGATTATACGGCAGGGAAATGCCCGTTTCTGGGTCTGTAAAGACTTTCTGCGTAAAGCGGGAAAGATCGGGTTCAAGCGTTCGAGTCGACGCTATGAATCGGGTGGAGCCAGGGCTTTTATCCCCTCCCGCGCCAGTTACTTCCCCCACTTGTTTGACTGCAATGCCAAGATCCGGGGCTTTGCGATCAGAATGACCATCAAGCTTGGGTTCCTGCCTCATTTTTTCCTTTGTTTCCTTTTGGGGCGGTGCGGGCACCGTATTTTCTGTCTTTACCTTCAAGATGACATAGCGGCCTTCCTCAGCCGCCTTAAGGGCGGGCAAAGAGCGAGTTACCTGGACGCTTTCAAGGGTACCCTTTGAAAGGACATAATCTTTGGGAGAAACGGAACTTGCCAGAAGGGGCTCACTGTAAGTCAAAATGACTTCCGAAATTTTTTCCCCATCGCCAAAGACGCGGGCCACACCGGTCACCTCGTTGAGGGTGGGCGCCGCTTCTCCGCTTCCCATAAGGCCCACCAGGATCAGGCACAATAAGCCTTGCCCCAGCCTGCGGCCGATTACGGCTTCTTTTATGCCGCCTTTTTTTATCCGTATAAACATGAAAAGACCTCCTCAGCATGAAATCGATTCCATTCTAGCAAATAGAAAATGAAAATAAGATGAAAGAAAAAAGAATAGCTGCCGTTGTTTGGCCGCGGCAATTTACGGTAATTTTACCAAGCTTTTGCAGAAACCTCCAGTTTCCTATGCTACACTCCTTCCATATAAAGAATCTTTTTCTTTGAAGCAAAATCATAGAGGAGGTTTGTTTATGAACACAAAACGTAAGCTTCGCCTATTTATCCAACTGTCGATGTTAGGGGCCCTTTCCATGGGCATCACCTCGACCCATGATGCCGTGGCTTTTGCGGCAGCATCCTCCATCTCGCAGGTGGCTGAATTCCATACCCGGATGCAGGAGACGGCAGATAACGGTGCCATTACCATCCTGCCAATCAACCGTGCCAAATTCTGGGCCGGTCAGCGGTTTGACTTTGAGGTGGAATTTCCCAAAAACAGCACAAACTTCAACGTCGGCATCAACGGAGAAGGGGCAGAAAAAGTCTTTGGGAAAAAGGCCATCATCACAGACTACGGCACCCACATTTCCTACCGCATCAACAATGTCACCTTTGACAAAATCGGTGAAAAAAGGGTAGCGGCCTTTCTGGAAGGCTCCAGGCAAAAGCCGCCTATACGGTGGTCCAGGAAAAAGCAAGGCGGCGCGCCAAGAATGTCATCCTCTTCATTGGTGACGGCATGAGCATGCAGGCAAAGGAACTGGGCCGCATCCTTTCAAAAGGCCTTTCAAACGGAAAATTCAATGACGTCCTTTCCATGGAAAAGATGCCAAGCCTTGCCCTTGTCACAACAAGCGGCTATGACTCTATTGTAACGGACTCGGCAAACTCCATGTCCGCCTATATGACGGGCAATAAATCCGTCGTCAATGCCATGGGTGTCTACGAAAATAGGACCAAAGATCCCCTCGATGACCCAAAGGTGGAAACGGCAGCGGAAATCCTCTCCCGCAGTAAGAAGATGAGCTACGGCATGGTTACGACCGCGGCTGTTACGGATGCTACACCAGCGGCCGTCACGGCCCATACGCGTCGACGTGGGGAACAAAACTACATTGCTGCCGATTTCCTCAGTCGCAGGAATCCGCCAAAAGTGGTCATGGGCGGTGGGGCACAGTTCTTCCTTCCGCTGCAGACGCCCGGTTCCAAACGCAAGGATGACCGTAACCTGATCCAGGAATTCAAGGATAAAGGTTATCAATTTGCCGGCACCAAGACGGAATTAAATGCTCTCAACGGCGATCAGCCCATTCTGGGGCTTTTCACCATGAACCACATGAACGTTTACATGGACCGTGAATTCCTGCCCAAAAACAGCAAGGTCCTGAAAGGGTTTACTGACCAGCCTGGCCTCCTTGATATGACAAAAAAAGCCGTATCCGTACTTGAAAAAAATCCGAATGGCTTCTTTCTCATGAGTGAAGGCGGCAGCATTGATAAGCAGCTCCATACCATGGACTGGCAGCGTTCCACCTATGACACCATCGAATTTGATCAAACCATCGAATGGGCACAGGACTACGCCAAAAAGCACAATGATGATACACTTATCATTGTCGTTGCGGACCATGCCCACGGCATCAGCATCAGCGGCACCTATAAGGAAGAAAATGGCAAGACCGGCCGCGAAGCGGTTCGCGTCTACGGCGATGCCAAGTGGCCGACCTTCGTTGATGAAAACCACGACGGGTATCCCGATAACCCTGATCCGGATGTCACCCTGGCCGTGCAGTACGCCAATGCCCCGGACCATTACGAAAATTATCGTTTCCAGCCTGAACCGACTGTTCCGGCAACGACCGATGCCAAAGGAAACGTCATTGCCAACCCGAAACGCGCACCCAAAGGAGCCCGTCTTGTCCAAGGCGACCTGCCGACGACAACCGGAGAAACGAGCGAATGCCATTCTGCCGACGATGTAGTACTCATGGCCCAAGGCCCTGGTTCTGAATACTTCCACGGCGTCATGGACAACACGGAAGTCTTCTTTGGGATCCTTCGCGCCCTCGGTGTCGACGCCCATAAAGGCACGCCGGAAGTTTCCTTTACATCAGAAAGCGGTGACAGCAAGTGAGATTGGAAAAGGTCTTCAGAAAGTTTCTTGCTTCCCTCTTCCTATCCATCACAATGAGTATCGCCTTGGAGGCCAATGCGGCCTCCTTGGATTTTTCTGATATGTACAGCGGAGCAAGTTCGGAAGGGCTCGTCTTTTCGGATACCCTGAATTCCCTGAATGGTTCGGAAGTGACCATGACGGGGTTCATGGCGCCCCCCTTAAAGCCCTCCATCAATTTCTTTGTCCTTACGGAAACGCCCATGGCTGTTTGTCCCTTCTGTTCCACCGATGCAGACTGGCCCTATAACATGGTTGTCGTCTACGTCAACGGCAGTGTGGACGCCCTACCTTACGACCAGGAAGTGACCGTAACGGGGACCCTGGATCTTGGCAGCTATATGGATGGGGATACGGGCTTTGTGAGCCAGGTTCGCCTTCTTGATGCCACCGTGGAATAGGAGGTCCATATGCTCAAAGTTACCCATTTGGTCCATCGCTATCCTGACGGAAGAAGATTCCTGACAGCCCTTTCCGTGCCCCATCTAGAAGCCTATGACGGCGAAGCGTGGTGCATCACAGGACCAAGCGGCAGTGGAAAATCGACCTTTCTCCATTGCCTTTCAGGTCTCCTGCGCCCTACAGAAGGGGATATTTCCTATAAGGGCCGTTCCCTTACCCTTGATATGTCGGACGCAGACCTTGATGTGTTTCGGGGCCGCACCATTGGCTGCCTCTATCAAAAGTTTAACCTCCTGCCCTTTCTTTCAGCCCGGGATAACATCCTCCTTGGCGCCCATTTTGGCGGTGTACCGAAAAAGGAGGCCGAAGCTAGACTGTCAGCTCTTGCAGAAAAGATGGGCCTCATGCACCTTCTTTCCCATTACCCCAATGAACTGAGCCAGGGGGAAGAACAGCGAACCGCCCTTGCCCGGGCTCTCATCAAGGAGCCGCCAATCCTCCTTGCCGATGAACCGACAGCCAACCTGGATGAGGATAATAGCCGCATCGTCATTCATCTGCTCCTTGACTATGTAAAAGCGCACAACGCCCTAATTTTTGTAGCAAGCCATGACCCTATGGTGATTCGTTCCTTCAGCCACATCCTGCCCCTTCATAAAGGAGGCGCCCATGCTTAGAAAAGCTGCGTTGCGGCAGCTCATCCACCGGCCCATGACAACCCTTCTCATGATACTCATCATGGGCCTTTCCCTTGGCATCAGCCTCTTTTTATCGGCCCTCCACGAAGGGATCCATGAAGGACTCACAAAGGCGACGGAACCGTTTAGCCTGCTTGTAAGCTCACCAGGAAGCCAGTATCAGCTCGTTCTGACGTCCGTCTTTTTACAGGACCGGCCCCTCCCCAACCTTCCCTATGAAGAAGTGGATGCTCTCTCAGGCCAGAAAAATCTCGTCAGTTTCGCCCTGCCCTTGGCCTTTGGTGATTCCTACGGAGGTTATCGCGTTGTCGGGACGACGGGCGGCATCTTTGCCATGACGACGGGGAAAAATAAGGACAAGTGGCTGATCCTTCAGCAAGGCCGTCCCTTTTCCGCGCCCTATGAAGCCGTCATTGGTGCGGACGTCGCGCGGCGCCTTCATCTAACCGTTGGATCCACCTTTTCTTCCCTCCACGGTCTCGTCCAAAAAGGCCGCGCCCACAAGGAGCATCCCTACACCGTCGTTGGCATCTTAACCGACGTCAAAGGGCCCTATAACCAGGCCATCCTGACTTCCATCGAGTCCATTTGGGACGCCCATGAGCACAAGAAGAATAAGAGGCTAGAGGCCAAGAAGGCGGATAATAAGACGCACAATGACCATAAGGAAGTAAGCGCCATCCTCGTCGAACCTGTAGGCTACAGCGAAGCCTACCAGCTTGCCGCAAAATATCAGCACCGCAAAGACGCCATGCTCGTCTTCCCGTCCCAGAGCATCGTCCAGCTCTTTAATCTCATGGGCTGCGGCGAAAGAATGTGGCAGAAAGTGGGACTTTTCCTCATAGTTCTTTCCACCCTTATCGTCGTTATGACAAGCTATCTTTCAAGCCTTTCGAGACTTCGGGAATATGCCATCATGCGGGCCCTCGGGGCTACGGGAAAAGACATTTCCCACATTTTCCTTTGGCAAAACGCCTTTCTCGTCCTTTGCGGCACCGCTGCAGGCACCCTTTTAGGAATCGGGGCCTATACTCTCTTAGCCCACGCCCTTGCGTCAACGACGGCCCTTTCGCTGCCACTTTTTTCCTTTTCACCGGTCATGGGAATCCTCCTTGCTGCCACGGTGGCAGCAACCCTTCTATTAAGTCTTATTCCTTTGAAAATCCTGAAAGAAAAACTGGCCTCCATGATGTGATCCTTAATAGAAAAACTCCTTCCAATCCATGCCGGAAGGAGTTTTTCTATTCTTACGATACGGCTTAGGCATCGCTGCGGGAGAAGCCATTTTTCATGGCCATGCTCGCTTCGTAAAGGACCTTGCCTAGGCAGGTATCGGTCTTTTCCTTTACCATAGCCGCCATGGCGGCATTGGCCTGTTCAAGGAAAGCCGTCACGCCGCCTTCGGCTTCTTTTTTATCCGTATCACAGATCATGGCGTGAGCCGCGGAGGCAACGGCCTTTTGGTAGCGCTCAATGGCACTTGCCGTGCGGGCATAGTGGGCATCGGCAAGGGCGCCGATGAGGCGATTAGCCCAGTAGAATTCTTCCGTCGACGGCACTGTCCCCGCATGGTTCAAATAGTCCGGTGTCTTCGTCACATTAGCATAAAACGGCACAAAGGCATTGAAGACATTGGAGCCTTCCGCAATCCACATAAGAGCCATACGGTCCTTTTTGGCGTAGGGCCGCAACTGGGTTAGGGCAACAAAGTTATTGCGATTGATGCCGATGGGACGATACTTGCCTTTCAGGGGATGGTCCACCTTGCTGTAACAGTCAAAGGGGGTTCCTTGGTAATGAGCACTGAGGACATACTTTACATCTTCGACAGTCACCTTCCGTTCCGGCATGAGGCACCAAGGCAGGTCATCATCTTCAGGACCGTAATCGGCATCAGGACCATCCCACAAGGCGGAATGGGGATTGAAAAAGCGCAGCATGAACCATGCCCGGGGCGTATTGTATGTGTGATCCGCATCATCATGACTGCCAAAAGCGGCCCGCGCGTCAAAGGCAAAATCCTTTTCAAGGGCATAGTCTTCTCCTTCATGGATGGTCAGGTCAAGGTGATTGTCCCGAATAAAGGAAATAAGGTCTGCGCTGCACATATGGTCTTCCTGAGCTCCAAAGGCATCGACAAAATCCAATAAATCGATTCCCTGCTGATTGGGCATGACCACATACCCATCATCAGGAACGCGTTTGGCAATCCAGTGATGACCGCCAATGCTTTCAAACCACCAAACTTCATTTTCATCCTGGAAACCGACACCGTTCATTTCATAGGTCCCATAGCGCATGATGAGGTCGCCCAGCCGTTTGACACCTTCCCGGGCACTGTGGATATAAGGCAGGACCAAGGTGAGCATGTCCTCTTCGCCAATGCCATCTTTTACAAGCGGATCGGCGCCAAGGACGCGGGGATTTGAGGTGATGGTCTCCGTTTCGCTCATGGCCACATTGAGCTCATTGATTCCCGCTTCGCCCCAAATACCTTCATCTGCTTGGGCATTTGGCATGGCTGTATAGCGCAGGGGCGTTTCGGTCAGCTCGATTTCAAAAGCAGACAGGACTGACCGATAGTGGCGGGGTTGGTCTTCAGGATTGACTGTAATAAATTTCTTCGGCGTAAAACTTCCCGCACCGGAATCCTCATTGCGGGCCATCATGGTCGAACCATCATAGGTTGCATTTTTTCCGACAAGCAGCGTTGTACAGGGCATACGGATCCTCCTTTATCTCTTGTCAAAACTTACCTAAAAGGAACGCAGAAGGCGTTCCATAAAATCCTATTCTCCACTCTCGCACAAAGGGCAGGGTATATTTTTATTGTAGGCGATAGGAGGCATCTTGGCAAGAAAGGCGCCGCATATAATTCCTACTAAGTTAATGTATTATCCTTTTCGCCATGCTGAAAAAACTTGAAATCTCTGATTTTTATTGCATTTTCTCAATTTCCTATGATATTATATGAATTATTCTCATTAGGTAGAACCTGATGAAGAAAGATCCATGGGGGGATCTTTTCCATTTTTCAAAAAAGAAAGGAAGTCCATTATGACCCAAGAAAACCAAACCCATGTCAAAGACACAGCTAAAAACGTCATGGCCCGCAACAATCCCCTTGCCCAAGGGCGTCAGCTCGCACTTTGGATAGGAGCCCTCATCTTTGGTGCCGTTCTCGGCTGGATGAACGTTCCCTTCCTCAACCAACTCTTCAACTTCATCGCCACCGTCTTCACCCGCCTCTTCCAGTTCATTGCTGTACCAACCATCGCTTTGGCGGTCATTACGACCCTTTCCATGATGGGATCCAAGGAAGAAACGAAAAGGATCTTCAAGCACACCATCACCTATACCCTGCTCACGACTATCTGTGCCGCCGGGATTGGCCTGCTCCTTTATCTCTGGATCCAGCCGGGCAACCTGCCGACAGAGGCCATCGGTGCCGGCGTGACGAATGTCCCCCAGAACATTGGCAAGATGAGCTACTATGACCATATGCTCTCCGTCATCCCCAACAACATCCTGACCCCCTTCCTGACGGGGAACGTCCTTTCCATCCTGCTCATTGCCACCGCTGTTGGTCTTGCCTTTGCCTTTATGCCGGAAACGGAAAACACGAAAACCCTTCTGCGTGGCATCAATGGGGCCCAGGAAGTTCTCTTTGCCCTCATCCGTGCCCTACTGAAGGTTCTTCCCATCGGCATCCTCGCCTTTGCGGCCCAGCTGTCTTCCCAGCTTGAAGCCGGCGTCATCGTCGGTGCCCTAGGCCGTTATACGCTCGTCATCATGGCCGGAAACCTCACCCAGTTCTTCATCGTTCTGCCGCTCTTTCTCCTCATCCGCGGCCTCAACCCGGTCCGCGTCATGAAAGCCATGTCCCCGGCTCTTGCCGTTGCCCTCTTTACAAAGAGTTCCGCTGCAACGCTTCCTGTCACCATGGCTTCTGCGGAAGAAAACATGCGCATCAATCCCTCCATCAGCCGTTTCGTTCTCCCCATCTGCACAACCATCAACATGAATGGCTGTGCCGCCTTTATCCTTGTTACATCCATTTTCCTCATGCAAAATGGCGGCATGGAACTATCCTTTGGAACCATGATTGTCTGGCTCTTCATTTCTGTCTTTGCTGCCATCGGAAACGCCGGTGTACCCATGGGCTGCTACTTCCTTACCCTGTCGCTCATGAGCGGTGTCGGCGCCCCCATCGGCATCATGGGAATCATCCTCCCCATCTACACCATCATCGATATGATTGAAACCTGTGAAAACGTCTGGTCCGACTCCTGCGTCTGCAGTATGACCCAAAATGACCTGAAAGATGAAATTCCTTTCACGGTGGAAATAGAAGCCTAAGCACACGAAAAAGGTTCTTTTTCCCTTGATGGGATAAGGCCCCCAATGCTTTTAAGAAGCGTTGGGGGCCTATTTGGGGAGGCAAAAACAGTGCCGCAAGTCCACATAACGTCAAAAACCTTTTTTGACGCTCATTAAATTCCTTGTTATATTGGGCGCTTTCCTGACGGCATCTGCTGTATACTTTGAAACATCCGATTTTCTCCCATTCAGGCTTTGCTGAATCTTTGCCTTTCCTATCAATCTTTTTGATCGAACAAAGGGGAAAGCCAATCTTTTTGCATGCCCGTTCACCCTATTTTTCGCTAAAATGGAATCGTAGGGATATGACAACTTAGGAAGGAAGCGATTCATATGGTTTTGGACTTTTCATCAGGTTCTCTCCTCATCAAAGCCGATGCGGTCTGCACGACAGCCCTTGCGGCCATCATGCTCCTCATCGGATACTGGATCAAGGACAAGAGCACGGCCCTCAGGCGCTACTGCATCCCGGCTCCTGTTGTCGGCGGTTTCCTCTTTATGTTCATCACCTTTATTGGCCATCAGACGGAAGCCTTTGCCTTCAAGTTTGATACCTACTATCAAAATCCCTTTATGCTGGCCTTCTTTACGACCGTAGCCCTCGGAGCAAGCCTCTCCCTCCTCAAAAAAGGCGGGACCTTGCTCATCATCTACTGGCTCACGGCAGGCGCCATTTCCATCTGCCAGAATGCCATCGGGATAGGAATCAGCATGGCTACGGGACTGGAAGCCCCTTATGCACTCCTGGCCTCAGCCATTTCCATGATTGGCGGCCACGGCGCGGCCGGTGCCCACGGAAAGACTTTTGTTGCCGGCCATGCAG
>OAUQ01000615.1_pt1 | contig 13255 bp, 11 predicted proteins | sample 1476151 | NCBI WGS metagenome assembly OAUQ01 (sample SAMEA2580008, study PRJEB22360) | human gut metagenome | biome: human gut; feature: human-associated habitat; material: faeces | place: Denmark | collected 2008/2010 | reverse complement strand
TGCTGCGCGACCGGTGTATGCACCGCTGCCGGCATCGTTCCCGCCCGCCGCCAAGCCGCGTAGGTCCGCTACTGGCGCGACGCAGGCACGCACCGGCAACGGCGTGAACGTACCGGCAAACGCTGCTGGTGCGTCTGGTGTTGCGGGCGGTACCGGCAAACCCCGGACGACCGCGGCTCCCCAGGAGATACAGAGCATCGGGGCCAATATGCCGAATGTCCCGCTGCCGGAAGAGGACGACAATGAGCGCACCCGCGCCGGCAGCATCCCGCCGTTGCCGCAGTCCGGTGAGGCGCAGGTGTCTGAAGGCGAGCAAACCGTGGCTGGAAGCCATCCCACGACCCGTGCGGCTCAGCCCATTGCCACGAACGCCATGCCGCAGCCGCGCGCGCATATGTCGGAATCATTGGCCGCTCTTGCCGCCAGATCCGCCAAGGCCGCGGCGTCGGGCGACGCCGTAATGCCCCCGTCATTCGCGGTGTCGGCATCGGCGCCCGGAGCCAATGGAGTAGCCATCCCCGGATCATCGAAGTCGCGTACGCGGATGACGGCACCAATCAGCCGCGATGCCCTGCGGAACATGTCTGGCGGCCGTCCTGCGGCGGCTCCGGGTGCGAATGTGCCGGGTGTGCAGACACCGGCGCAGCGTGCCCAATCCGACGCCTTTGACCCCACGGTCACCGTTCCGCTGCTAGGCACTGATGGTACTTCGGTAGATCAGCTGCCGCCTATGGCCCAGATCATGCCGCCGAGCTTCGCGCCCCAGCAGGTGCACGATGTCAACGCGTCGAATGTCGGACGCAATATCGAGGAGGACCTGCCTGACCAGCCACTCTGGGGGCAGCTCAAGATCAAGGTCATCGCCATCGTCGTCGCGCTGGTTCTGCTGGTGGTGGGATTGGTCGCCGCATGGTTCATCCTGAACGGAGACAACCACGGTGGCGGATCCGACAATCAGGATTGGCCGAACAAGACCGACATCGATAACGTCCCGTTCGGCAACTCGACCACACAGAACTCCACGTCAAAGAACTCTGCGGCACAATCCGACATCGTGTACATCCGCGTTCTGTAGGCGACGCAGAAGTTCTCATAGGCACCCCTTCTACTCACGGGTAGGAGGGGTGTTTCATCGTACGCGGTGACTCACGCTGTGGACTTATGCTGTGGGCCCATATCGTGCTCGTATTAGCTCCTCCGGTTTCCATGAACGCGGCATGCCTGTTTCGGCAATCTGAAAGCGACCAATCGGCATTCGAGGCGAATCCATGTCGTTGTTCACCCACCGCTGGACGAGGTCAGGTCAACTCGCTATCGTAAGGGACATGACTGAACTTTCAACCATCATCATCGGTTCCGGCCCTGCCGGATATACGGCCGCAATCTACCTCGCACGCGCCGGGTATCGCCCAACCATTCTTGCGGGTGAGCTCACGCCGGGCGGTCAGCTGGTCAACACCACCACCGTGGAGAATTACCCCGGTTTCCCTGACGGCATTCTCGGACCGGAACTGATGGATCGCATGCGCGATCAGGCGGAGTCTTTCGGCGCATCCATCGAATATCTCGATGTGACGAGCGTCGATTTCAGCTCCTCCCCCAAGACCGTCACGTGCAGCAATGGAAGCCAATATCACGCCGATGCCGTCATCATCACCACCGGTTCACAGTACCGCAAGCTCGGCATTCCCGGCGAGACCGAGTATTCCGGTCACGGCGTATCGTATTGCGCCACCTGCGATGGTTTCTTCTTCAAGGACAAGCCCATCGTCGTGGTGGGCGGAGGAGACAGCGCGCTCGAAGAGGCACTGTTCCTGACTCGTTTCGGCTCTTCGGTGACCGTGTTGCACCGCCGCGACCAGTTCCGCGCCTCCAAGATCATGGTCGAGCGCGTGCTGAACAATCCCAAGATCACCGTGAAAATGAATCCGGGGCCGCCAGCCATTCGCGGGCAGAAAAACGCCGCCGGCGAGCAGACAGGCGCTGATGCGGTAACCGCTGCGGCACCCGCAGCGCAGAACACCGGAAATCTTCTCTCGTTGAAGACGACTCCGATGCTGAATGTCTCCGGATCGGCATTGAATGCTCCCTCTTCGACCGGCATTTCCCTGTCGGCAAAGGCTGAAACCGCAGATGATTCCGCCGGCTTTGTGGACATTCGCGACACCGTGACAGGCGAGACGGGCACGTTGCCCGCCGAGGGCATCTTCGTGGCGATCGGCCATGAACCGGCCACGCGTTTTGCGAAGGGTTCCGTGGATATGGATGACGACGGGTACATTCTGGTCTCCGGTGCCGGAACGCATACTTCCGTGCCTGGAGTGTTCGCCGCCGGTGACTGCGTTGACCGGGTGTACCGTCAGGCCATCAGTGCCGCAGGCATGGGATGCCGCGCCGCGCTGGACGCACAATCCTACCTGGCCTCACTGCACTGATCCAACAGCACAGCTCGACCTGTCGGCGAAATCAAACCTCATCACAGACGATGATATTGCTTCACCGGCGGGTTGAGCTACACAAATAATGCTTGCATTGTCAGTAATCACAAACGAAACGACAGACTGACCGAAATAGCGCTGCGGACGCTTACCAGCGCCGGAGAATCGCATCAGAACGACAATCCGCTCAAATCTAGCGCATTGTACTGGACCGATTTCAACTCATATTGCTCAACAGAGTTTTCGGTAATGAATTTTCAGGTGCATGCAATAGGACAGTTATACGTGCGGTTCATTGCATTAGTCCTCTGACTGCAAATGCCACGACAGTTGCTTTATACGCGTTCTGCCGGAGAGGCAATGAATACCTCTCGGCAGACCAGATCATACGGCTCATGAACGGCATGACCGTTTCCCGTTGTGTGATGATGGCGGCTCACACCGTTGTGTGGCTCACACCCATTTTGCCGCCGCGCCCTCGACTGCCGTGGGAATCAGCATGCTGAGAATGCGTTCCATATCCTCAGGGGAGGAAAACACGATTTCGATTCGACCGTGCTTTTGCGTACCCTTGATGGACACTTTGGTGTCAAAATGATTTTCAAGGTTGTTGACAATCGGAGAACCGGCCCAAGGATTGTTCTTCGTCGGCCTTACCTTCTTGGGCACGTTGCTTTCTGCGTTCTTCAGCGCCACGATTTCCTCGGTGCTGCGAACCGAAAGCCCCTCCCCAATGATTCGAGTGGCCAGCTTGTCGATTTCACTTTCGTCATTCAAACCAAGAAGAGCTCGCGCATGCCCTGCGGACAGTACGCCTGCGGCAACTTTCTTCTGCACGGACGCAGGAAGATGCAGCAGCCGCAATGTGTTCGCGATTTGCGGTCGAGATTTCGAGATCGACTTGGATAGTTCAGCCTGAGTCAAGCCAAAGTCATCAATCATCTGCTGATATGCCGCCGCCTCTTCCAGAGGATTCAGTGCGACGCGATGAAGGTTCTCCAGCAGTGCATCACGCAGCATCTCGTCATCTGATGTGGTTTTGACAATCGCCGGAATCGTCTTCAGTTGTGCAAGTTGTGATGCACGCCAGCGACGCTCGCCCATAATGAGCTCGTATTTCTGCGATGTTTCACGTGAAACATCACTCTTGCTGGACTCCCCAGCCTGACGCTTGCGAACCACGATCGGCTGCAATACGCCGACTTCCTTGATGGATGCGGCCAACTCATTCAGCTCTTCCTCATCAAAGACGCTGCGCGGCTGCTGCGCATTCGGAACGATGGAGCTGACAGGAATATCCAGCAGATAGCCACCCTCGACAGGCTTCAATTTTGGAGTTTCCTTATTATCCTTTTCCTTGCCGGATGCCTTTGTGCTCTCGGAACGCTGAGCCGGCTGCGTTTTCTTGGAATCGCTCGTCCCCTGTGCTGTTGCTCCGAAAAACATGTCACTGGGGTGTGCCATATCACTGATACCGGGCATGGCAACACGCTTGCCGCTCTTGGGCTTCTCCACCGTTGTGGACTTGTGTACGGCAGGAATGGAATCCTTCATGGCCGGAATGGTTTTACGCTTGATTTCGCCAAGACGAACCGGAGCGGTAGACTCACTGTGTTGTTCAGTACCGCTCTTATGGGATTCGACCTTCTCTGGCGCAGCCGCAGCTTTCTCTTGAGGGGCTTTCTTGTTGGCTGTCGTCTCCTCGGATTCGAGATCAACACCCAATTGCTGCTGTTCCGCATGAGCTGTTCTCGACTCACCGGGAAGTGCGGGGAACAGCGCACCCAATCCTTTACCCAAACGTGATTTTGAGGTCATGGGTTACTCTCCCCTCTTCGCGTCAATTGCAGCCAGCACCGAAGGCGATCGACGGGCGATTTCCAAGGCCGCTTCGCCATAGGCACTCGCTCCCATTCCACGCGGGTCATAGCTAATGACTGTCTTTCCGAAACTTGGAGCCTCGGATATTTTTACCGTACGGGGAATCGTCGTATCCAGAACGATACTCGGATAGTGACTCTTCACCTCTGAGAACACTTCCCTGCTGAGCAATGTTCGTTTATCAAACATAGTGACCAGCATAGTCGACACAGTCAAATTAGGGTTATAGTGCTCCTGCACCAATCCTATGGTATTGATAAGTTGACCAAGCCCCTCCAAGGCATAGTATTCAGCTTGGATCGGAATCAACATCTCAGACACCGCGCACATGGAGTTGATGACCAACAGGCCAAGACTCGGCGGGCAATCGACCAGAACATAGTCATAATGATTGTTCGGATCCTGCAGGAATGATTCGACGGCTTCCTTCAGCAGATTGTTGCGATTCGGCAGATCCGCCACTTCCAGTTCCGCACCCGAAAGTTCAATGGAAGCGGGAACCACATCGAGCCCTGGGATATCAGGACAGGTTTTCAGTACCTCTCCGATTGTCATTCGTCCTTCAAGAACGTCATATACCGAAGGATCGCTGGTGCCGTGAGGAACACCGCATGCCGTAGAGGCGTTCCCCTGGGGATCCATATCGATGACCAGCACGTGAGCTCCATGAGAGGCGAGAGCTGCGGCAATATTCACCGTTGTTGTTGTCTTGCCGACGCCGCCTTTCTGGTTGGCGACGGCCAGGCATCGGGTTCTCGATGGCAGGGGGAACAATGCGGCATTCAGGCGTTCATAGCGTGACGCCTCATCTGCAATCTCGGCACCCAAAGAGGAACCATCATTCCCGAAAATCCTTCTGACCGTTTCAGAAGCAGATTCCATGGCAGGAATCGCAGAGGATTCCTGTGAATCATTGGATGTCATAGTCCCTCCTAAAAAACGAACAACATCTAATTTTTCCTAGTCGTATGGACATCTCAAGTTGTGCACAGCAATGTGGATAACTGTGGATAAGTATAGTGCATTAGTGTGTGAACACTTCGATCAACACTAGATAAACCGTTTATTTCCGCCATTTTCCTAATGTGGATTACATGTCGCAAATAATGTGGATAACTTTGTGCACTGTTTGAAATTGTGGATAACTCCATTCTTGCGAAACCATCGCTTTCGTGTTTGACATCCATTGTTTCACGTGAAACAATCTTCGGACAGTCAGCGATGTCGATGAAGATATAACAGCATTGTTTATGCGATCAAAGGCAATGGATATCGTCCGTCTCGCCCCGCAATCCAACCTCCGACAGCGGAAGCAGAATTACGATTCCCGTCAGCGGGGGCATGGGATTATCGTGTGACTCCCACTCATGGGAGCCACACGATAATTAGCGCTTGTCTACGAGAACGACGTGCGTGGATTCGAGACCGGGAGCTACTGGAGCTTCAACGACACGAGCACGCACTCCCCGGGCATGGGAAATTTGATGCTTCGCCTTTTCAATCTCAGCCTGCGCCGAACGGCCTTTCAATGCGACCAGTCGACCTTGAGGGCGAAGCAGAGGCAACGTCCAACCGGCAAGCTTGGTCATTGGCGCCACTGCTCGACAGGTCACTACAGAGAATGGTTTCAATTCACCTTCGTGGTGCTTGATACGATCGATGACTTCGTCGGAACGTGCGCGAATAATCGTAACATTCTGCAGGTCCATGTCATCCACGCACTCTTGCAACCATTCGACACGACGTTCCATGGGCTCAATGAGTGTAAACGCACAATCCGGCATGCATGCTGCCGCAACGATTCCGGGGAAACCGCCGCCACTGCCAACATCGGCAATGGTCTTTGCCTTGCTTCGATCGGCGACTTCCCGAATGAACGGGACGCATGCGGCGGAGTTGAGGATATGACGTTCCCAGATGATGGATATGTCGCGTGGGCCTATCAATCCACGCAGCTCACCCTCGCGGGATAGTTTCACGTGAAACACTTCGAGCTTGTCGTATGCTTCGCCCAATGCCTCACGAACTATTGCGGAATCATCTAGCTCATCACCAGATGTTTCACGTGAAACAATATCACTCACTCTTCGCTACCTTCATCGACGTCGGATTCATCGGCGCTGCTCTTCATGTAGATGGTGACATAGCGACGCGGCTCTTCACCATGAGAACGAGACTTCAGCCCCTCCTCGCGAACCACATCATGAATGACCTTGCGCTCAAACGAATTCATCGGTTTCAAATCAACGGGCTCACCGGTGTCATGCACTTCATCAATGGCATCAAGTGCAATGTCACGAAGACGCTGACGCTTGCGCTTCAGGAACCCGTCAACATCAACAATCAGATGCGAGCGTTCGCCGGTCTTCTGCTGAACAGCAAGCCGGGTAAGCTGCTGCAAAGCATCGACCACTTCACCATTGCAACCAATGAGATGCTTGATATCCGTATCGTCATCAGCGATGATCTGCACCATCGGACGACCGTTGCGAACACCCATCTCGATATCGCCTTCGTAATCGGCGATGTCCAATAAGCCTTCCAAGTAGTCGGCAGCGATGTCAGCTTCTTCATTGAGCTGATCGATCGTCGTGGTCTCCTCCTGCGCCATATCACCACTCCTTTAAGCGAGTATTACTTCCATAGTGTAAAAAAAGGAAACCTCACGGTCAAATAGAGGTTTCCAATCGTGTCACTTTTTCTTGCGATTCTTCCGCTGGGGCTGCTTGCGCTGGTATCCCCGCTCCAGACGAACAGCGGCTTCCTGACGCGCCTTCTCCAGTTCCTCTTCCTCAATCGAAAGCTGTCCGGCCTTGGCGCGACGAGCATTCTCCTGACGATGATCTCGAATCTCCTTTTCCTCAGCTGCACGGGAACCCGGGGTCGGGAACTTGTACACCTGGAACAAGGAACGGGCAAGGTTGCATGCGTTGTTGGTCAGCCAGTACACCAGCACGGCGAACGGGAACATGATGCCGGAGAAGATGTACATGATCGGGAAGCCCCAGGTCATGGCCTGCTGCATCTTGTACGTGGATCCCTGCATAGAAGCCTTGGGGAGGTTCTTGCGCATGTTGTTGAACTGCATGTACCACATGCATGCGCACATCAACAGGATGAAGAAGCCGATGACGACCTTTCCGGAATTGTTGGCCGTACCGAAGGTATCGGTGACGCTGACACCGAAGACGCGGGTTTGCGCGAACTGCTTGGCAGTCGCCTGATCGAATGCGCCAAGCGCTCCCCTCTTGCCGGTCGCGATATACGGAATGGCGGAAAGCATGTAGAACATGCACATGAACACAGGACCCTGAATGACGGCGGTCCAACACGACCCCATGGGGTTGGCGTCATTGTCCTGGTAGAGCTTCATCATCTCACGGCTCATGGCCTCTTTGCTGGCCTGATCCTTTTTGCCCTTGTACTTGTTCTGAATATGCTGCATCTTGGGCTGCAAGGCCTGCATCTTGCGCATCGACTTCATCTGCTTGAGATAAATCGGCAAAATACAGGCGTGCACCACGAGCACAAGGAACACGATCGCCAGCACCCAAGAGATGCCGATCGGTGCCATGCCCAGCAAGGTGAGGAACTTATGGAACAGGACCATGACCTGGGTCATGAGCCACTCAAGTGGGGTCAGCAGCTTATACAGCCAGCCCCAAATGCCTCTGTCAAGAAGAAATTCTCCGGAAGTGTTCATCAGGCCATCTCCTTAATCATCGGCCATTGGTGTGAGTCGAGGCTTCTCATATGCCTTCGACCAGCGAAATCTGTAGCACAGTGAAAAATGTTGCGGAACATCATCGATGCCGCCACGACTCCAAGGGTTGCAGCGAAGAAAACGCCAAATAAACAGCACGATTCCTCTTACCGCGCCGAAGCGCCGAACCGCAGTGATCGCGTAATGTGAGCAACTCGGATAGTACTTGCAGCATGGCGGCGTTTTCGCCGAAATGGCCCTCTGGTACCACTTGATCATGCCGATAAGCGCCGATCCGATGGCTGACATCAGCGACTCACCCTGCGTTCATGCGTAGTCGTGACTTTGGCGAAGCAACGGGAAAACTGTCGGTCAAGGTCAGCGAAATCGACACGCGATGCGCTGGGTTTGGCTCTCACGACGATATCGCACTGCATCGGAAGCATATCTTCATATCGTCTTGCGAGCACACGAAATCGACGCTTCACACGATTACGCGTTACAGCGTTACCAACAGCCTTGCTGACGGCAAGTCCCATACGTCTCATGATATCCGCAGATGCCTGAACATCACGGGTATCGTCATGCACCACAAAGTGCACGACGATATCCGAATCCGTCACCTTGAAGCGACGCTTCAGCACTGCGATGAAGTCACGATGGCTTTTCAGCCGCTTCACTCGCCTTCGTCACCTACCGCAATCAGGCGGACAGAGACTTACGTCCCTTGTTACGGCGGCGGTTGATCATCGCGCGGCCGGAACGGGTGCGCATGCGCACGCGGAAACCATGCTTCATCGAGCGACGGCGGTTGTTGGGCTGGAATGTCCTCTTCATAGTTATGCTCCCGGTTTTTGCCATGCTGATGCACGGCTCTCATGAGTCAAGCTCTATAACGGTACTCTGAGCCATGCCCAAAAATCAAAATGAAAACAATTTCTTCACGATTTATCAGTGTGTCGTGCCCCTTTCAGAGCAGCGGAAAACATTGGAAACACGCCAAAACATGTAGAAAAGTTATCCACAAATTACATGAATGTTATTCACAATTGAGGCGACACAACACGCTAAGCTGTGGATAACTTGGCTAAAGTGGAGTACATATATCCTGTTGTTGTTGTACTTATTATAGCTACCGTAGCGTATCCGCTGCGGTGCGCACCGGCACACATACCTGAAGGAGGTCACAATGTCGGATGACCTTCTCGGTCCAGCCGGGCAAGCCACGCGGATATGGTCGGACACGCTGCGTCTGCTCAAGCAGAATCCCACGCTGTCGCCGCGCGACAAGAGCTGGCTTGAAGGAGTCGTACCGGAAGCGGTATATGGCACGACCATCGTATTGTGCGTAAGCAACATGGCCACGCAGCAAGCGTTGCAGAATGAACTCAATGCGCCGCTGCTCAACGCTTTGAAAATCATATCCGGAAACGACATGTTCCCGGCGTTCAAAATCGTGGCTCCTCAGGTGTCCCAACCGGAACCGCAGCCGCCGGAATACCGGCATCCCGATACTGCGGCGAAACCGAGCGAACCATTCCCTGCGAATCCGTCGCCGACCGTCGCCGATCTGGCTCAGGAATCCTACATGCCCAACAGCATGCAGTCAATCTCCTCCATCGATTCGATTTCCGCGGAAATGACGGAGGCGAATCAGCAACCAGGCGCCACGGCTCCTCGAATAGCCGAGTTTGCCGGTACCGCAGCAGAAGGTGATGCGCGATCCGGAAACCCATCTGAACAAGAACTCGACGTTCGACACGTTCGTTCCCGGTGATTCCAACCGTTTCGCACGCACTGTCGCGCTTGCGGTCGCCGAGGGAACCGGGCAGGAATTCAACCCGTTGTGTATCTACGGCGGATCGGGACTGGGCAAGACCCACCTGCTCAACGCCATCGGCAACTATGCATTGGTCAAGGATCCCACGCTCAAGGTCCGATACGTCAACAGCGAGGAATTCACCAACGAATTCATCGAGGCACTGCAGACCCCGGCCCAGAGCCAGAACCGCATCGCAGAATTCAACCGCCGATACCGCGAGGTCGACGTGTTGCTCATCGACGACATCCAGTTCCTCGGCGGCAAGGAAGCGACCCTCGAACAGTTCTTCCACACGTTCAACGCGCTGCATCAGGCCAACAAGCGTATCGTCATCGCGTCCGATGTCGCGCCCAAGAACCTCAAGGGCTTCGAGGCACGACTCATCTCGCGTTTCGACTCCGGACTCACCGTCGATGTCAAGCCGCCTGATCTTGAGACCCGCATCGCTATTTTGCGCATGATGGCTTCGATGAACGGCACTTCGACACCGAATGACGTGCTGAATCTGATCGCGGAGCGCTTCACCGAGAACATCCGCGAGCTGGAAGGCGCCCTGATTCGCGTGAGCGCGGTGGCATCGCTGAGCAGTCAGCCGGTGACCCGCGCGCTTGCCGAACAGACGCTGCAGGACTTCTTCACCACCGACGTGGAAATCAAGCCGACCGACATCATCGGACAGACGGCGAAGTACTTCCATCTGACATTCGACGACATCGTCGGGCGCGCGCGAACGAAGAACATCGCGCTGGCCCGTCAGGTCGCCATGTATCTTGCCCGTGAGATGACCAGCATGAGCCTGGTCGATATCGGCGAAGTGTTCGGCGGCCGCGATCACACCACGGTCATGCACGCGTATACCCGCGTCAGCGATGATATGCAGGAAAAGCCTGAAATTTACAACTACGTGACCGAGCTGACCGCGCGCCTCAAGCAGCGCGGCAATGAGTGACGACAGTCGTTTTCTCTCGGCTGTGCAATGGTCCCGTCTGGCACGATCGCGCTGAGACACCAAAAAACGCCTTTTTTCGTCGCTGTGCGTGATTCTGCTGGATGAAGGCCTGATTCGTCACCGTCGACAGGACCTATCAGACTCAAATAATATAGACATACATATTTAATCTGTACAATAAAACAGGCGCAACACGCCGAACGATCTGCTGATTGAAGGAAAAGTTATCCACATGCTTATTCACAAATGTGGGTAGAGCCTGCGGATAACTTGTGGACTACTGCACATTTTTTGTGGATGAACAGTGGATTAATCCACAGGAAATGTGGACAATCAAAATAGTTCGCCGAAAATGTGGATAACTCGGTACTTATGCACATTTTGTCCGGAAAGTTATCCACATAATCTGTGGGTTACTCAGCCCATATAAACACAAGGATTCGCGCAGTTATCCACACTATCCACAGGGCTTATTACTACGACTATCTTATTTCTCTTTCGATAACCGTCGTGATGATAACTCACTTCGCGCATGAGAAAAAACAATCCGAACATGACCCGCTAGAATGTTGCCAAGCACATCGTGAAATGAGGGAACCCATGAAAGTAGAAATCGATTCCGCGGCTCTCGCCGACGCCGTAGCCTGGACGACCCGCGTCATCGACGCCCGACCGGCGAGCCCCATCCTTGCAGGTATCCAGCTCGAAGCCATCGACGGCACCCTTCAACTGTCCGCGTTCAATTACGAGATTTCCGCCCGTCACCACATCGAGGCCGGTATCGACGAACCCGGAACCGCACTGGTACTCGGCAAACTCCTCGCCGACATCACCAAGTCACTGCCTGCCGAAAAGACCTACCTGTCGACCGACGGCTCCACCATGACCATCAACTCGGGCAAGTCCACGTTCACCATGCAGCTCATGCCCGATGCCGAATACCCGGATCTGCCGGTCGTGCCGGCAAAGCTCGGCCAGGTCGACGCACCCACGTTCATCCAGGCCGTAACCCAGGCCAGCGTCGCGGTCTCCCGCGAGGAGAACCGCCCGGTGCTGACCGGCGTGCGCATGCAGTTCGACGGCGACAAAGTCACCATGACCTCGACCGACCGTTTCCGCCTGTCCCGCGCCACGTTCACCTGGACGCCGCAGAACATCGACACCTCTACGACCACACTGGTGCGCGGATCCCTGTTGCGCGACGTCGCCCGCGCACTTGACGATCACCAGAACGTCGTCATCGATTTCGACGCCGACAACCCCACGCTGCTCGGTTTCGAGAACGCCGGACGCGTCTCGACATCCCAGCTGATCGACGGCGAATTCCCTGCGGTCGACCGCCTGTTCGCCGACGAATACCCGATTCAGGCCGTCATTGACAAGCAGCTGCTGATCGCTGCCATCAAGCGCGTCGCGCTGGTCGCCGAACGCAACGCCCCGATCCGCATGGTGTTCTCCGGCCAGGAAGTCACCCTGTCCGCCGGCGCCGTGGACGAAGCCCAGGCGCAGGAAATGCTGGACATCGACATGGACGGCGAGGACATCACCGTCGCGTTCAACCCGTCCTACCTGATCGAAGGCCTGAGCGCCATCACTGAGCCGTTCGTGCGCATGAAGATGACCACGGCCGTCAAGCCCGTCGAATTCAACGGCCAGCAGGAGGCGGACAGCGACGAATCGATGGATTACCGCTATCTGCTCGTCCCGATGCGTTTCAACAGCTGAGCCCGACGGCTGAACACTGGAATCCGAATCGAATCGCCGGCACCGCCGAAACACACGGTGCCGGCGATGACATGACAGGAGCCCATCTTGTACATTTCGCGTCTTGCGCTTGACCATTACCGGTCATGGAACCATTGCGTGCTCGACCTCACGCCGGGCATCAACATCCTGCAGGGGGCGAACGGGCTTGGGAAAACCAACATCGTCGAAGCGATAGAAGTGCTGTCCACGGGCCTGAGCCATCGCACATCCAGCTCGGTTCCGCTGGTGCAGCGCGGCGAACATGCAGCGACGATCCGGGCCAATATCGAATCCGTGACGGATCCGGAGCCCGCTGATGATGGCGTCAATACCAGCGCTGATGCCGTGGATATCTCGGACATGAAACCGGTCCGGCAGACACAGACCACCACCCTTGAGGCCACGATTGCGGCACGCGGCGCCAACCGCGCCCGCATCAACGGCGGGCAGTCGCGGTATCTGCGGGAGATTCTCGGCACGCTGCCGACCGTGAGCTTCACCCCGGAGGATCAGCAGCTTGTGGCGGGCGACCCCGCCGTGCGCCGCTCGTTCATCAACCAGGTCGCCTCACTGCTGATTCCTGGATATGCGAACCGGTTGCAATCATTCACGCACGTCGCCAAGCAACGGGCGGCACTGCTCAAACAGCTCGGTCAATGGCAGCGTGCAGGATCCCCGATTGACGCCGCGCTCAGCGGGCTGGAGATCTGGACCGG